>Ga0210115_1000512_pt1 | contig 11276 bp, 11 predicted proteins | sample MayberryNW_TuleB_2_FD_185526 | JGI IMG/M metagenome (GOLD analysis project Ga0210115, IMG submission 185526) | Wetland microbial communities from San Francisco Bay, California, USA, that impact long-term carbon sequestration - MayberryNW_TuleB_D2... | ecosystem: Environmental > Aquatic > Marine... | reverse complement strand
TCAGTTCTTAACAAAGTCTGGAGCGCTGTCTCCCGTTTTGTATAGAGTATGTACCGACTATGGGCTTCTGGAACAGCATGGGAGGGATCGTCGCGGGCCGCCGAGGAAAGTTCGTCGTGCTGGCCGCGTGGCTCCTGGTCGTGGTCGCTCTCGGGCCGCTCGCCGGCCGCTTCGAGGCCGTGCAGGAGAACGAGCCGTCCAGCTTCCTCCCGGAGAGCGCCGAGTCGGTCGCCGTGCTCGAAGCCGCGGACGGCTTTCGGGCGGGCGAGTCGACGCCGGCCATCGCCGTGTTCCGGAATCCCGGAGGGCTCGGCGACGACGGACGCGACGCCGTCGAGCAGGCCCGCGAGCGGCTCGTGAGCGCAGGGCTCGCGGGCGTGGGCCGCATCCCGCCGCCGGCGTTCTCCGCGGACGGCACGGCAGCGGTCGTTCCGATCCCCATCACCGCGGGCGGTGACGAGGACGTCCTGATCGGTGCAGTCGAGGACTCGCGCGAGCTCGTGCGGGAGGGTTTGCCGGAAGGCGTCCAGGTCGAGGTGACCGGGCCTGCCGGGTTCTCGGCCGATGCATCGAAGGCGTTCGAGGGCATCAACTCGACCCTGCTCTTCGCGACCGCCGGCCTCGTGTTCGTGCTGCTCGTCCTCATCTACCGGAGCCCGATCTTCTGGGTGCTCCCGCTGCTGACAGTGCTCTTCGCCGAGGCCGTCGTGCGAGGGCTGGGGACGTTGCTCGCGGATGCGGGGCTCCTGATCAACGGCCAGACCGGCGGCATTCTTCTGGTTCTCGTCTTCGGGGCAGGGACCGACTACGCGCTCCTCCTGACCGCCCGCTACCGCGAGGAGCTCCACCGCGTCGAGGACAAGCACGAGGCGATGCGAATCGCGCTCCGTCAGGGCGGCCCCGCGATCGCCGCCTCCGCCGGGACCGTCGTCGCCGCGCTCCTCTGTCTCTCGGTTGCCGACGTCAACTCCGTCGCGGGGCTCGGCCCCGTGGGCGCGCTCGGCGTCGCGGTCGCCGCCGTCGCCATGCTCACGCTCCTCCCGGCTCTGCTGCTCATCGGCGGGCGGCGGGCCTTCTGGCCGTTCGTCCCGCGCCACGGGACGGACGCAGGCGTCGGTCGCGGGTTCTGGCGCAGCCTCGGCCGCCGGATCGAGCGGCGCTATCGGGCCGCGTGGGCCCTGACGGCGCTCCTTCTCGCGGCGCTCGCCCTGGGAACGGTCGGACTCGACGACGACCTCACGACGGCGAACCTCTTCCGCGGCTCGGTCGAATCGGTTCGGGGGCAGAAGCTGCTCGAGCAGGCCTTCCCCGCGGGAGCGAGCGCCCCGACCGTCGTCCTCGTGACCGATCCGGCGCGCGCCGAGGACGCGCGGGAGGCGGCCCGGGCGGCCGAGCACGTCGTCGCGGTGGGCGACGTCGAGCGAGGCGAGCCCGGCGCGCGCTTCGAGGTCACGTTGGACGCGGACCCCTTCGGCGAGGACGGCTTCGCGTCGATCGAGCCCTTGCGGGCCGATCTACGCGCCGCTGTCGGCGACGCCGTGCTCGTCGGGGGCACGACTGCCGAGGAGGCCGACCTCAGAACCGCGATCGAGCGCGACACGAAGCTCATCGTCCCGCTCGTCCTGGTCGTCGTATTCGTGATCCTCGTGCTCCTGCTGCGCTCGCTCGCAGCCCCGGCGATGCTCGTGGCGACCGTCGTGCTCTCGTTCGCGGCCGCACTCGGCGCGAGCCTGCTTCTATTCGAGCTCGTGGCCGACTTCCCCGGCGAGGACCCGAGCTATCCGCTCTTCGCCTTCATCTTCCTCGTCGCCCTCGGTGTCGACTACAACATCTTCCTCATGGCTCGGGTGCGCGAGGAGGCTCTCTCGATGCCGACCCGGGACGCCACCCTCAAGGGTCTCGCGGTCACCGGAGGCGTGATCACCTCCGCGGGGGTCGTCCTGGCGGGGACGTTCTCCGTCCTCGCGGTGCTCCCCCTCGTCGCCCTGACGCAGGTGGGCCTGACGGTCGCGCTCGGAGTGCTGCTGGACGCGTTCGTGGTGCGGTCCGTGCTCGTGCCCGCGCTGACACTCGAGCTCGGCGAGCGGACGTGGTGGCCGTCGCGCCTCTGGCGCGATCGGCGGCACGCCGCCGCGACCGTCGCGAGGACGGAGAACCCGGCGTGAGCGCGGTCGAGAGGCTGGTGAGGATCGGGGAGCTTTCCCGCCGCGTCGGCGTCCCCGTCGAGTCGCTGCGCGCGTGGGAGCGGCGCTACGGACTCCTCTCCCCGAGCCGAACCCCGGGCGGGTTCCGCCTGTACGGAGAGGACGACGTCGCGCGGGTGCTCGCCATGCGTGCGAACCTGGAGCTCGGGCTGTCCGCAGCGGAGGCCGCGCGCCTCGCGCTCGCGGAGGGCGACGCGGTCTCGACGCCGGTGGCGGCGCGCGAGGCGAGCGAGCTCGCGGACGCTCTCGACCGCTTCGACGAGGCCGCGGCCCAGGCCGTAGTAGACCGCCTGCTCGCCGCGCTGACCCTCGACGTCGTGCTCCGTGACGTGCTCGTCCCCTACCTGCACGAGCTGGGGGAGCGGTGGGCTCGCGGCGAGGCGACCGTCGCGCAGGAGCACTTCGCCAGCAACCTCATCCGCGGCCGGCTGATGGCGCTCGCGCGCTCCTGGGACCTGGGCGCCGGCCCGCGCGCAGTCCTCGCGTGTGCGGAGGGGGAGTTGCACGACCTGCCGCTCGTTTGCTTCGGTCTCGCGCTGCGGGCGCGCGGCTGGCGGATCAGCTACCTCGGGGCCGATACCCCGGTGGCCTCGCTCGTGGAAGCGGCTCGCACGCTGACGCCCGAGGCCGTCGTCGTCTCGGGAACCGTCGCGGACTCGTTCGACGGAGCGCTGGCGCGGCTCCGGGAGGTTGCCCTCCACGCGCCGCTCTACCTCGCCGGCGCGGCCGCGAGCGAGGACGGTGCACGTCGCGCCCACGGCGAGCTGCTCGGGGAGGACGTCGTCGAGGCGGCCGCGCTGCTCACCCGACGGCGTGGCTGAGCGCAGCCGTTCCCCGTCGGGTGGCTGGCTGACGAGCGAGGCCCTGGCCGCATCCGGGGCCGTCGAGTCGCGCCAGTGGATCGCGCTGGAGCGACTGCTGGTCTCCCCCGACGCAGCCGGGGCGGTCGAGCTCGGACGCCGGTACCTCGCCGAGATCGGCCCGTTCACGCGCGGTCTCGTGACCACGAAGCTCGCGTCGGGCGAGACGGCGCTCGTCCTCGGCCGGGCGATCCCACTCCTCCGCTTCGAGGCCGCGGCAACCGAGGTCGACGACGGCGCGGTCGCGTGCCACTTCCGCATCACAGGGGGTCTCCTCGCCGCGCGCGCAGGTGGCTCGCTCACGATCGAGCAGCGCTCCGCCCCACGGCAGCTCGAGCTGGCCGTCGTCGGCTACGTCCCGCGGCTCGGCACCAGCCGTCGCAGGTGGTCGCTGCGCCGGCTGCTGTACACGAGCGTCCAGGCGCGTGCACATCGAGCGATCAGCCGGAGGTTCCTCGAGGGCGCGGCCGAGGAAGCCCGGTCGTGAGGGCGGTGGTCTTCGGCGCCTCGGGAGTCGTCGGGCGGGCGCTTCTTCCGGAGCTCGCCGCCCACTTCGACGTCGTCGGCGTCTCGCGGGGCGGCGGTTCGTCCGTCGTCGACGGCGTGAGATGGACGCGGGCGGACGTGACCGACCCGGACTCGCTCCCGGGGGTTCTCGAGCCCGAAGACGTCGTCGTCTACCTCGTCCACTCGCTCGGTCGGCCGGACTTCGCCGACGTCGACCGCGCCGCCGCCGGGAACGTTGCTCGCGCTGCCGCCCGAGCCGGCGCGAGCCAGATCGTGTACCTCGGTGGGCTCGGAGCGAACGCGGGCACCGAGTCCGAGCATCTCCTGAGCAGGGCCGAGACGGCCGCGGTGCTCCGCGACGGACCCGTGCCGGTCACGACCCTGCGAGCGGGCATGGTCGTCGGCAGCGGCAGCGCCGCGTTCGAGACGGTTCGCGCGCTCGTCGACAGGCTCCCGGCGATGATCACGCCGCGCTGGGTGTCGACGCCGACGCAGCCGGTCGCGCTCGCGGACGTCGTTCGCTACCTCGTCGGCGTCTGCGGCCTGGCGGCGGCTTACGGCGAGTCCTACGACGTCGGCGGCCCCGAGGTCATGACCTACCGCGAGATGATCGAGCGGATCGCTCGAGTCCGCGGGCGGCGAATCCGGATCGTCGAGGTGCCGGTGCTCACGCCACGGCTCTCGTCGTGGTGGCTGCATCTCGTGACGCCGGTGAACGCAGCCGTGGCGCGGCCGCTGATCGACGGACTGCGGACGCCGACCGTTGTGCGAGACACGCGCATCCGCGCGCTCGTGCCCTTCGAGCCGACCTCGTTCGAGGACGCCGTCCGCGACGCGCTCGGCCCGGGCAGCGACGCCACGAGCTCCTGACCAGGCCGCGTCCTGGTGGCCGCCCGTCGACATCCCGCTCCGTTCGGGCGGCCATCGTTACCCGCCGGGACTTGCTTTGCGTGCGCTATACCTCGCGTATCGCCACCTCCAAGCCTGTCGAGCAGCTCGAGCGGGTCGTCATCCGCTTTGCAGGCGACTCGGGCGACGGCATGCAGCTGACCGGCGATCGCTTCACGAGCGAGACGGCGGTGTTCGGCAACGACCTGGTGACGCTGCCCGACTTCCCGGCGGAGATCCGCGCTCCAGCAGGCTCGCTTCCGGGCGTCTCGGGGTTCCAGGTGCACTTCGCGGATCACGACATCCTCACGCCGGGCGACCAGCCGAACGTCCTCGTGGCGATGAACCCCGCGGCGCTGAAGGTCAACGTCGGCGACCTGCCGAAGGGCGCGACGCTCATCGTCAACACCGACGCGTTCTCCGACCGCAACCTGCAGAAAGCCGGCTACGAGGCGAACCCGCTCGACGACGGCTCGCTCGCGGATTTCCACGTCCATCCGGTCGCCCTTTCCTCGATGACCGTCGAGGCGCTGAAGGAGGTCGAGGGGATCACCTCGCGGGAGGCCGAGCGCTCGAAGAACTTCTTCGCGCTCGGGCTGATGTCGTGGCTCTACCACCGCCCGGTCGAGGGCACGCTCGGGTTCATCGAGGCGAAGTTCTCGCGGCGACCCGAGATCGCCGAGGCGAACACGAGGGCCTTCAAGGCAGGCTGGAACTACGGCGAGACCTCCGAGGACTTCGCGGTCTCGTACGAGGTCGCGCCCGCCCGGCTCGCGCCCGGAACCTACCGCCAGATCTCCGGCAACACCGCGCTCTCCTACGGCCTGATCGCCGCGAGCCGGCTCTCGGGCCTCCCGCTCTTCCTCGGCGCCTACCCGATCACGCCGGCTTCCGGGATCCTCGAGGAGCTCGCGAACCTGAAGGAGTTCGGCGTCCGCACGTTCCAGGCCGAGGACGAGATCGCCGCCTCCGGTGCCGCCCTGGGCGCGTCCTTCGGCGGTGCCCTTGGCGTGACGACGTCGGCCGGGCCGGGGATCGTCCTCAAGTCCGAGACGGTCGGCCTCGCGGTGACGCTCGAGCTGCCGCTCGTCATCGTGGACGTCCAGCGGGCGGGGCCCTCGACCGGGATGCCGACGAAGCCCGAGCAGGCGGACCTGCTCATGGTCCTGTTCGGCAGGAACTCGGAGTCGCCGGTGCCGGTCGTCGCTGCCTCGACGCCGGCCGGCTGCTTCGACGCCGCGATCGAGGCGGCGCGCATCGCGGTCACGTACCGCACGCCTGTCTTCCTCCTCTCCGACGCGTATCTCGCCAACGGCTCCGAGCCGTGGCGCATCCCCGACGTCGCCTCGCTCCCGAACGTGCCGGTCGAGTTCGCGCAGGGTCCGAACGACGGCGAAACGTTCCTGCCGTACCGCCGGGACGCCGAGACGCTCGCCCGGCCCTGGGCGATCCCGGGGACCCCGGGCCTCGAGCACCGGATCGGCGGGCTGGAGAAGCAGGACGAGACCGGGAACGTCTCCTACGACCCGGAGAACCACGACCGGATGGTCCGGCTGCGCGCCGCGAAGGTCGCGGGCATCGCGGCGGGCATCCCCGAGCTCGAGGTGGACGACCCGGGCGGCGCGGACACGCTCGTCCTCGGCTGGGGGTCGACGTACGGCGCGATCGGGGCCGCGGTCCGCCGCGTGCGCGCCGCCGACCGGAAGGTCGCGGCCGCGCACCTCCACCACGTGAACCCGTTCCCGCGGAACACCGGCGACGTTCTGCGTCGCTACGAGAAGGTGCTGATCCCGGAGCTGAATCTCGGGCAGCTCAGGATGTTGATCCGCGCCGAGTTCCTCGTCGACGCGGTCGGCTACAACAGGGTGCGCGGGCGGCCGTTCCAGGCGGCCGAGCTCGCGGACGCGATCGCAGCGCTGGTGGACTCGTGACCGAGGGCAACGGCAACGTCGTCCAGCTGACGGCGAAGGACTTCAAGTCGGACCAGGAGGTCCGCTGGTGCCCGGGCTGCGGCGACTACGCGATCCTGAACGTGATCCAGGGCGTCATGCCCGAGCTCGGGATCCCCCGCGAACGGCTCGTCTTCGTCTCCGGGATCGGCTGCGCGGCCCGCTTCCCGTACTACATGCAGACGTACGGGATGCACTCGATCCACGGCCGCGCCCCCGCGATCGCGACCGGGCTCGCGGTCACACGCCCGGACCTGTCCGTCTGGGTGGTGACCGGCGACGGCGACGCGCTCTCGATCGGAGGCAACCACCTGATCCACGCGCTGCGGCGCAACGTCAACCTGAAGATCCTCCTCTTCAACAACCGGATCTACGGGCTCACGAAGGGCCAGTACTCGCCGACCTCCGAGCTCGGGAAGGTGACGAAGTCGACGCCGATGGGCTCGCTCGACTACCCCTTCAACCCGCTGTCGGTCGCGATCGGCGCCGAGGCCTCGTTCGTCGGCCGCGCGATCGACACGGACAAGAAGGGCCTGGCGGAGGTCGTCGAGGCCGCCGCGCGGCACCGAGGGTCCGCCTTCGTCGAGATCCTCCAGAACTGCAACATCTACAACGACGGCGCGTTCGATTACGTTCGCGACGACAAGGCGAACCGCATCTACCTCGAGGACGGAGCGCCGATCCGCTTCGGCGAGGACGCGGCGAAAGGCGTCGTCCAGGACGCGGACGGCTCGGCGCGGGTCGTCGAAGTCGCCGACGTCGGCGAGGACGCGCTGCTCGTGCATGCTGCCTCGCACCGCGAGCCGAGCCTCGCCTTCGCGCTCTCGCGGGTCACGTTCGACACCGACGGCGCGGTGCCGTTCGGCGTCTTCCGGCGCGTCGAGCGCCCGGTCTACGACGACCTGCTGGCGGAGCAGCTCGCGGCCGCGAAGGAGCGCTCCGGAGAGGGCGACCTCGAGACGCTGCTGCACTCGGGCGACACCTGGGTCGTCCCGGGCGACGGCTAGCTCTCCTGCAGGAAGCGCACGATCCGCTCGGCGATCTCCTCGCCCTTCTCCTCCTGCAGGAAGTGACCCGCTCCCGCGACGATCTCCGCCCGGCCGGCGCCCGGGATACGGGCTGCGAGCCGTTCCGCGGCCGCGGGCGAGAAGATCGGGTCGGAGTCGGAGAACAGGACGAGCGCCGGCTTCTCCCAGCGCTCGAGCGCAGCCCGGACCTCGAGCATCTTCGGAGCCGAGGGATGATCGGCCTCGGTCGGCACGAGCTCCGGGAACGCGACGACCCCGGCCTTCGACTCCGGGGTCGGGAAGGGCGCGTTGTACGCCTCGACGACCTCCTCTGCGAGCTCCGTGACGCAGGACAGGCGGACGAGCTGGCCCGGCACGATCTCGTCCCCGACCCGGCGCATGAAGGCACGGAAGCGCAGCCACTCCGGCGAGGGTGCGCGCCCGGCGCCGATGCCGGTGTTCAGGATCACGAGCCGACCCACGCGCTCGGGGCGCTCGACCGCGAGCCGCAGCCCGATCGGTCCGCCCCAGTCCTGCACGACGACCGTCGCCGCGTGCAGGTCGAGCTCGTCGGCGAGACGCTCGATCGATGCGTAGTGGAAGTCGTACGAGTAGGCCTCGATACGCGTCGGCTTGTCCGAGCGCCCGAAGCCGAAGTAGTCGGGAGCGACGACCCGCGCGACGCCGGCGAGCGGGGTGATCAGCTTGCGGTAGAGGAAGGCCCACGACGGCTCGCCGTGGAGGAGGAGCACGGGCTCCCCCGTCCCCTCCTCGACGTAGTGCATTCTCAAGCCGCCCTGGGCGAGATACCGTGGCGCGAACGGGAAGCCGGGGAGGTCGACGAAGCGCTCGTCGGGCGTGCGGTAGGCCTCCACGGCTCGATCATGACGTGCCGAGGAGGTCGGACGTGGGCGGAGTGCCGAACATCTGGGCGGACGAGTGGGAGCACGAGAGCCGGGAGGAGTGGGCGGCCGACCGCGCGTCGCGCCTGCCGCGGGGCGAGAAGATCGGCGCGACGCTGTACGAGCTCGCGCCCGGCGGCACGAGCGGGCTCTACCACTTCCATCATGGCGCCGAGGAGCTGCTCGTGGTGCTCCGCGGGCGCCCGACGCTCCGCGAGCCCGCGGGCGAGCGCGTCCTCGACGAGGGGGACGTCGTCCACTTCCCGGTCGGGCCGGACGGCGCGCACCAGCTGAGCAATCGCACCGACGAGGCGGTCCGCTACCTGATGGTCTCGAATCGCCCGTCGCCGGAGGCGGTCGAGTACCCGGACTCCGGGCAGCTCTCAGTGATGGCGTTCACGGACTCCCAGCTCGGCCGGCCGCTCTGGGACCTGCGGGACCTGGAGTCGCCCGCCGGCGACTGACGGCACGGGGCGCCGAGGCGCCCCCAGCCGCGTCTCGCTATTTGACGATGACCCAGCCGTACATGTTCGCGAACGCGAAGTGCGGCGTGACGTTGCAGATCATCAGGTACTTCCCTGGTGTCGCGAAGGTCCCCGCGCTCGTCGTGGACGGCGCACCCACCGGTCCCAGGAACACCCTTCCGTCGGCGTCGTTCACGAAGATGTTCGACTCCGGCGGAAACGCCGGCACGGTGATGTCGTCCGGGGTCGTGCCCGCCCGGTAGACCGCGGCCTGGTGGAAGCCGTCGATGTCGAACGTCACACTTCCTCCGGCCGAGATCACGACCGTCCGCGGGATGATGTTGTCCTCGCCGTTGAACGAGCTGTCGTGCTCGGCGGGCGGGAACGGGCTGCCCGCTTTCAGGTTGCCGAAGGTCGTGGTGGCGCTCGAGCCCGGCCCTGCCACGACGATCGCGGGTACCGCCAGGGCCGTGGCGCAAAGGACCAGGACGCCGGCGACCCACCCCTTTCGCGTCTTCATCTCCCCCCTCCCTGTCGAGATGGGGGCGAGCCTACGGCCTTCGGCGGGCCAGAGTCAAGAGATCGTCGCGGGCACCGGAGTGCTCGATCGCCTGGCGCTCGCGACCGCAACGGTGACGAGCGACGTCGCTCCGGCGACCGAGAAGGCGAGCGGCGTGCCGCCGACGTGGGCGAGCCAGCCCGCGAACAGGCCGCCGATCGGCGCGACCCCGGCGAACGCGAACAGGTAGAGACCGATGAGCCGGCCGCGCAGTCTGTCCGGCGCCCCGAGCTGGACGAGGGCGTTCGCGTTGGCGGTGAAGAGCGTGAAGGAGATCCCGGTCCCGAGCAGGAGCGCAGCCGCGAGGAGGAGGTTGTGCACCGGGGCGAGCGCGAGCGCGAGGACGCCGAAGCCGGCGCCCCCCGTCGCGAACAGGCGCCAGCTCGCCGACCGGAAGGTCGCGGTCACGAGCGCGCCGACGAGCGCGCCGAGGCCGAAGGCCGCCGACAGGAAGCCGAAGCCCTGGGGGCCCACGTGCAGCGTTTCCCCCGCGAGCAGGGGCACGAGCACGTGGAAGTTGAAGCCGACCGTGCTGACGATGGTCACAACGGTGAGCACGCTCCGCAGCTCCGGGTCGCGCCTGACGAACCCGAGCGCGCGTCGAGTCCCCTCGATGATCCGCGCAGAGGGATCCCGCTCCACCTCGTGCAGCTCGTCGGTGCGGATGCTCGCGAGGGCTGTGAGGACCGCGAGGAAGCTCACGGCGTTGAGCACGAAGCAGACCCCCGTGCCCGCGGTCGCGATGATCACGCCCGCGATCGCGGGGCCGAGGACACGCGAGCCGTTGAAGAGCCCGGCGTTCAGCGCGACCGCGTTCGGGAGCTCGCGCGGCCCGACGAGCTGGAAGGTCAGCGACTGGCGACCGGGAGCGTCGAATGCGAGGGTGATCCCGCCGAGCGCCGCGAGCACGAAGACGACGGGGAGAGTCGCCGTTCCGGTGAGCGTGACGACGGCGAGCGCGATCGAGACGACCATCGCGCCGGCCTGCGTCGCCATGACGAGCCGTCGCGAGTCGAGGCGATCGGCGACGACCCCGGCGACGAGCCCGAAGACGGTGAACGGAACGAAGCGCCAGAACGCGAGCGCTCCGACTGCGAGCGCCGAGCCCGAGAGCTCGAGCACGAGCCAGGCGAGGGCGACGTTCTGCATCCACGTCCCGGCGAGGGAGACGAGCTGACCGGTGAAGAAGATCCGGTAGTTCCGATGGCGCCGGAGGCTGCGGAACGTCCGCGCTTTGAGGGTGAAGACGAGGGCCGTCACGCGTCCTCGTCGAGCAGGCGCCGCAGCGCCGGGAGTGCGGCCTCGAGCGTCTCGAGGTCGTCGGAGGGCAGCTCGCGAAGGCGCGTCGTCAGCCAGCCCGTTCGCCTGGCCCGGATGCGTCGGAGCAGCTTCGCGCCGTCGCCCGTGAGCTCGAGGCCGACACGGCGACGGTCCTCGGTCGAGCGAACGCGTTCGAGCAGCCCGGCCCGCTCGAGCCGGTCGACGTGGCCCGACATCGCGGGCGAGGAGATGCCCTCCTCGGCCGCGAGCTCGGCGAGCGACAGCCCCGGGCTGCGCTTGACGAGCCAGAGAAGCGTCGCCTGGCGGCCGGTGATCCCGAGCTGCTCGGTCTCCTTGCGCAGCTCTCGGGCGAGCCGGAGGAGGACCGGCCTGAGCTCCGACGCGACGAGCTCGTGGTTAAGGGTAACGTCGCTAATCATTAACGTAGCGAAGCTTACCGGAAGCGCGCAGCCATGCCCCGTGCGGGGGAGCTGTGGGTCGTGTCGACGACCGCGGTCGAGGCGGGCCGGCGGCGGCTGATCAGGCCTTCGGCTCAGCCTCGAGCTTGTAGCCGACGCCGTACCGCGTGTGGATGAAGTCGTGCCGCGGGGCGCGACGGTCGATCTTCTCGCGCAGCTTGCGGACGAAGACGTCGACGGTGCGGTCGCGGTGCGTC
>Ga0210115_1000511_pt1 | contig 11284 bp, 9 predicted proteins | sample MayberryNW_TuleB_2_FD_185526 | JGI IMG/M metagenome (GOLD analysis project Ga0210115, IMG submission 185526) | Wetland microbial communities from San Francisco Bay, California, USA, that impact long-term carbon sequestration - MayberryNW_TuleB_D2... | ecosystem: Environmental > Aquatic > Marine >... | reverse complement strand
CTGCGCCGGCTGAGCCGCCGGCTGCGGTCGTCGGTCGGCCCGGAGTACCCGCTGGGCGCCATCATCCCGTCGCCCCGAGGGATGCAGAACGTCAAACGGTTCTGGCCGGAGTTCCCCTACGCGGTGGTCGGCCGGTTCTACGACGCGGTGCTGCCGATGAGCTACTCGACCTACCGCGTCTCGGGTGCGGCGGCGACGTACGACTACACCGCGACCAACGTCGCACTGCTCCGGGCCGAGCTCGGGGACCTGCCGATCCACCTGATCGGTGGGGAGGCCGGAGCGCTGTCCGGGCGGGAGACGAGCGCCTTCGTCGCTGCAGCCGGCGACGGCGGCGCGGCCGGGGCCAGCCTGTGGCACTACGGCCGGACCGGGCCCGAGGACTGGCACGCCTTGGCCGGGCTCGCAGCCGGCTGACCGGCGTCAGCTGCCTCCCGCCTCCCGCCTCCCGCCCCACGACCCCGCTCCGGAGACGGATCGCGGTCTCGTGGCCGCGCATCGTCTCCGGAGCGACCTCGCGGCAGCCGGCTGATCGGCTCAGGCGGCTGCCAGCTCCGCCAGCTTCAGCACGGTCCGCCAGTTGCGCGCCGTCCCCACCCCGCCGAGCGCCTGGTCCGACAGCGCGCGGGCCAGCCTGCTGTCGTGCGACCCGGCCGGCAGCCACAGGTAGAGCTCCTTGCCGACGAGGGCGTACTCCTCGGGCGCGTACTTCTGCGGGTCGACGTGGGCGACCGCCGACGCCGGCAGCGCCTTGTCCAGGAACACCACGAGGTAGCGCGCGTGGTCGCTCGCCCGGTCGCCGAGCGGGTCGGCGGCGACGACCTTCGCGACCTGCGCCGCGGTGCGCACGACCACCGGCACCGCCATGCCCAGCTCGTCGTCGATCGCCTTCTCGACGGCCGTCCGGACTGCCGTGGCCGACCTGGTGCCGGTCGAGAAGACCGCGTTGCCGCTCTGCAGGTGGGTCCGGACGTCGTCGTAACCCAAGCCCTCGAGCAGGGCACGGAGGTCCGCCATCGCGACCCGGTTGCGGGCGCCGAGGTTGATCCCGCGCAGCAGCGCGACGTAGGTGGGCACGAGCCGTCTGTGCCCTCTCGCCTCAGACGCCGAACCCGACGCCGCCGGACCGCTTGCGGCGCAGCGCCTCGCCCTTGGCCCTGGCCTTGTCGGCGAGCTCGGCCTGGAAGTCGGTCATCCGCGCCCGCAGCTCGTCGTCGGCGACCCCGAGGATGCGCGCGGCCAGCAGGCCGGCGTTGCGCGCGCCGCCGACGGAGACCGTCGCGACCGGCACCCCGGCCGGCATCTGCACGATCGAGAGCAGCGAGTCCATGCCGTCGAGGTGCTCCAGCGGCACCGGAACGCCGATGACCGGCAGCGGAGTGACCGACGCCAGCATCCCCGGCAGGTGCGCTGCGCCACCTGCCCCGGCGACCAGCACCCGGAGGCCCCGGCCGGCCGCCTCGGCGCCGTACGACAGCATCTCCTGCGGCATCCGGTGCGCGGAGACGACGTCCACCTCGAAGGGGATGCCGAGCTCGTCCAGCGCCGTGGCGGCCGCCTCCATGACCGGCCAGTCGGAGTCGCTCCCCATGACCACCCCGACCAGTGGTGCCTGTGCGTTAGCCATCGATGTCTCCTCGGAGGAAGGCCGCCGCGTGCCGTGCACGGGCCCGGACGTCCTCAGCATCGTCGCCGAGGGCGGTGGCGTGACCCACCTTTCGCCCAGGGCGTACGTCCTTGCCGTACATGTGGATGCGCACCCCCGGGTCGTGCGCGAAGCAGTGCCGGTAGCCGGAGTACATCTCGGCGATGTCTCCGCCGAGGACGTTGGCCATCGCGACGTACGGCGCCGTCATCGACGGGTCGCCCAGCGGCAGGTCCAAGACGGCGCGCAGGTGCTGCTCGAACTGGCTGGTCCGGGACCCTTCCATGGTCCAGTGGCCGCTGTTGTGCGGCCGCATGGCGAGCTCGTTGACCAGCACGCCGGACGGGGTGTCGAACATCTCGACCGCCAGGACGCCGGTCACCCCGAGACCGTCCGCGATGCGGAGCGCGACCTGCTGGGCCGACGTCGCGTGGTCCTCGGCGATCGGTGCCGGGGCGTACACCTCGCGACAGACGCCGTCGACCTGCACCGTCTCGACCACCGGCCAGGCGGCGGCCTGCCCGTGCGGGCTGCGGGCGACCAGGGCGGCGAGCTCACGGGTGAACCCCACCCGCTCCTCGGCGAGCAGCGGCCTGCCACGGGCGAGCCAGTCCTCCCCCTCCGCCGCGCCGGCGACCAGGCGGACCCCCTTGCCGTCGTAGCCGCCGCGTGGCGTCTTGAGCACGACCGGCCAGCCGACCTCGGCGCCGAACGCGCCCAGCGCGTCGACGGTCGACACCTCCGCCCACCGCGGGCACGGGACGCCGAGAGCGCTGAGCCGGCGGCGCATGTGCAGCTTGTCCTGGGCGTGCTCGAGCGCGTCGGGCCCGGGCCGCACCAGGACGCCCTCGGCCTCCAGCGTCCGCAGGTGCGCAGTCGGCACCTGCTCGTGGTCGAAGGTGATGACGTCGCAGTGCTTGGCGAAGCGGCGCAGCGCCTCGAGGTCGTCCTCCGACCCGATGTCGGTCGACGGGTCCAGCGGCACCACCTGGGCCGCGCTCTCGGCCGGGTCGCGGGCCAGCACCCGCAGCGTGATGCCGAGCTCGATCGCCGGGCCGGCCATCATCCGGGCCAGCTGCCCCGCGCCGACCACACCGACCACCGGGAAGCTCACGCCGGCGACCCTACCGACCCGCCGGACCGCCCTTTGTGGACGCGCCAGCACCAGACACGCCGCACGGCCGGTGTGTCGGAGTCCACAAATGGTCAGAGGCCGAGGTCGCGGGCGATCAGCATCCGCTGCACCTCGGAGGTGCCCTCGCCGATCTCGAGGACCTTCGCGTCCCGCCACATCCGGGCCACCGGGAACTCGTTCATGAAGCCGTAGCCGCCGTGCACCTGGGTGGCCTCGCGGGCGTTGGTGACCGCGATCTCGGACGAGTAGAGCTTGGCGATCGCGGCCTCGCGCTTGAACGGCTCGCCGCGCAGCATCCGGGCCGCCGCGTCGTAGTAGGCCAGCCGGGCGGTGTGCGCCCGCATCTCCATGTCGGCGATCTTGAACTGGATCGCCTGGTTGGACCCGATCGGCCGGCCGAACGCCTGCCGCTCCTTGGCGTACTTCACCGACTCGTCGACGCAGCCCTGCGCCAGCCCGACGGCCAGCGCCGCGATCGCGATCCGACCCTCGTCGAGGATCGACAGGAACTGCGCGTAGCCGCGCCCCCGCTCGCCGAGCAGGTTGGCCACCGGCACCCGGCAGTCCGCGAAGGACAGCTCGCGGGTGTCCGAGGCGTTCCAGCCGACCTTCGAGTACTTCTTCGACACCGTGAACCCGGGTGTGCCCGCCGGGACGATGATCGAGGAGATCTCCTTGCGGCCGTCGTCGTCGACACCGGTCACCGCGGTGACCGTGACCAGCCCGGTGATGTCGGTGCCGGAGTTGGTGATGAACGCCTTGGTGCCGTTGATGACCCACTCGCTGCCGTCCTCGGACAACCGCGCGGTCGCGGTGGTGCCGCCGGCGTCGGACCCGGCACCGGGCTCGGTCAGCCCGAACGCCCCGAGCACCTGCCCGGAGCACAGCTTCGGCAGCCACTGCGCCTTCTGCTCCTCGGTGCCGAAACGGAAGATCGGCATCGCGCCGAGCGACACCCCCGCCTCCAGCGTGATGGCCACCGACGAGTCGACCCGGGCGAGCTCCTCGAGCACCAGGCAGAGCGCGAAGTAGTCCCCGCCCATCCCGCCGTGCTCCTCGGGGAAGGGCAGGCCGAACAGCCCCATCTCCCCCATCTGCCGGACGATGTCGTAGGGGAACTCGTCCCGCTCGTAGAAGTCGCCGATCTTGGGCGCCACCACGTCGTGCGCGAACTCCTCGACGGTGCGACGCAGCGCCTCGAGCTCGTCGGGGAGGTTCATGCCGGCCACGGGCGGGCTCCTTGGGGAAGGGGTCGGTGTGTCACCAGAGTGCACGTACGTCGCCAGGGTGTCACGTCGTACGTCGTCATGCTCCCACGGGCATGGTGCCCGCGGGGCGGGACCCGCCCCGTAGGCTCTGCGCATGCCGACCGGGACCCGAGCCGACAGGTGAGGGCACTGCTCCGCGCGTACTACCGGCTGGGCCATCTGGTGCGCGAGCTGATGAAGTTCGGCGTCGTCGGCGGCTTCGCCTACGTCGTGGACATCGTGCTGTTCAACGTCGTCCTGCACGCCACCGACAAGCCGCTGACGTCGAAGACGATCTCCACGGTCGTCGCGACGACGGTCTCCTACGCCGGCAACCGGACCTGGACCTTCCGCCGGCGGAGCAAGTCGACCGTGCGCCGGGAGTACGCCCTCTTCTTCCTCCTCAACGGCGTCGGCCTGCTGATCGCGCTGACCTGCCTGTGGATCTCCCACTACCTCCTCGGCTTCACCAGCACCCTGGCCGACAACATCGCGGCCAACGTGATCGGGCTGGGCCTGGGCACGGCGTTCCGGTTCTGGTCCTACCGCCGGTGGGTGTTCCCCGAGCTTCTGCCCGAGGCGGCGGCCGACGCGCCGCGGCCGGCCGAGGCGCCGCGGCCGGCTGAGCAGCCAAGCACGACCGACGGGTCGGTCAGCGCGGACCGCCCGCAGCACTGAGGAACAGCGCGAAGACCGGGGGCGCCTGCTGCACCAGCTCGAGCCGGCCGCCGTCGGCCTCGGCCAGCTCGCGGGCCACCGCCAGCCCGAGCCCGGTGCCGCGGCGCCCGCTGACCGACCGCTCGAAGATCCGGGCCCCGAGCTCGGCCGGCACCCCCGGCCCCTCGTCGGTCACCTCGACGACCAGCGAGATGCCGGTCGACCGGGTCGACACCGTCACCGTCCCGGCGCCATGGACCAGGCTGTTCTCGATCAGCGTGGCCAGCACCTGGGACAGGCCGTTGGGCGTGGCGAGGGCCACCAGGCCCCGGGTGCCGGACGCCCGGACCGCCCGGCCGGCCGCGTGGAACGCCGGCTCCCACTCGACGACCTGCTGGAGCACGACGTCGTCCAGCGGCACCGGGCCGGCCCGCAGCCGGCTGTCCCGGACGCTGTCCAGCAGGTGCTCGACCACCGTGGCCAGCCGCTCGACCTGCGCCAGCGCGCTGCGCGCCTCCTCGCGGACGGTGCTCGGGTCGTCGGCCTGCAGGATCTCCTCGAGCCGCATCGACAGGGCGGTCAGGGGGGTGCGCAGCTGGTGCGACGCGTCGCTCGCGAACTGCCGCTCGGCGGCCAGCAGCCGGTCGACCCGCTCGGCGCTGCGCTCGAGCAGCTCGCCCACCCGGTCGATCTCGGACACGCCGGTCGGCTTGAGCGGGCTGCGGGTGTGCCCGGAGCCGAGCTTCTCGGCCCGCTCCTCGAGCGTGGCCACCCCCGACACCAGGGTCCGGCCGGCCAGGACGCCCAGCGCGACCGCTCCGCCCATGGCCACGAGGCCGAAGGCCACCGTCAGCGTCACCGCGAGCGAGAGGTCCAGACCGCCCTCGGCCAGCCCGGCCGCGACGACCAGCGGCACGCCGACGGCCAGCACGCTGACACCGGACACCAGCAACGCCCAGGCGACGACCAGCCGCCTCACCGGCGCGGCTCCCCGCGGGGCGGCACCGCTCACTCGCGCTCGAAGCGGAAGCCCACACCCCGGACCGTCGTGATGAACCGGGGGTTGGCGGCGTCGTCACCGAGCTTCTTGCGCAGCCACGACACGTGCATGTCCAGGGTCTTGGTCGAGCCCCACCAGGCGGTGTCCCAGACCTCGCGCATGAGCTGCTCGCGGGTCACCACCTTGCCGTTCTCGCGCAGCAGCACCCGCAGCAGGTCGAACTCCTTGGCGGTGAGCGTGAGCTCGCGCTCCTCGACCCACGCGCGATGGGACTCGGTGTCGATGCGGACGCCGTGGACGCCCTGGGTCACCTCGATGCCGCCGCGGCGCAGCAGGGCCCGGGCCCGGGCCAGCAGCTCGGCCAGCCGGAACGGCTTGGTGACGTAGTCGTCGGCGCCCGCGTCGAGCCCCACGACGGTGTCGACCTCGTCGGCGCGCGCGGTCAGCACCAGCACCGGGACGCCGCTGCCCTCGGCGCGCAGCCGGCGGCAGACCTCGAGCCCGTCCATGCCCGGCAGGCCGAGGTCGAGCACCACGAGGTCGACGGCGAGCTCGCCGGTGGCCGACTCGAGCGCGCCCGGGCCGTCCTCGCGGACCTCGACGTCGTAGCCCTCGCGGCGCAGGGCGCGGGCGAGCGGCTCGGAGATCGCCTGGTCGTCCTCGGCCAGGAGAACGCGGGTCATGCACGCAGGGTAGTCACATCGAGCGGTGGGTCCGCGCAGGGGAGCGGGCGTTTCGCCACCGCTTTCGCCGCGGCGTCCGCCGCCGCGTCTGCCGCCGTGTCCGCCGCCGCGGCCGTACGGTGTCGGGCCGGTCACTTCAGGGCGCCGATCGAGCGGCCGACGCGGCGCAGGTCCTGGACCCGTCGTTCGTACGTCGCGCCGGCCCCCACGAGCAGCAGCCCGACGGCGCCGATGGTCACCCAGCGGGGCACCGCGTCGTACACCGCGACGAGGTGCGGCGCGAGCTGCACGACCGCGTCGATGCCGAGGACCGCTCCGCCCAGGAGCAGCGGCGCCTGCAGCCGGCGGCCCACGCCGAGGGCGAGCACCGCGAGGGCGGCCAGGCCCAGCAGCAGCGGACGCAGCTCGCCGGCGTCGGTGACGGCCCGGAGCAGGCTCGGCACCAGGGCGAGCGAGAGCCCCGGTCCGTACGCCCGCCAGGAGCTGTGGCCGGGCTGCCGCCGCCGCTGCAGCCACCCGACGCCGAGCAGCAGCAGCGCCGGAGGCACCGTGTAGGCCTCGGGCGCGGTGACGTCCGACTCGGCCAGCCGCACCCAGCTGCTCGCGGTGAGCAGGACGCCGGAGAGCCAGCCCCAGCGGTGGTCCTCCCGGACGGCGACCACGGCGACTCCGACGCCGACGGCCAGCAGGGCGAGCCACAGCCGGTCGGCGTCGAGCGCGCTGGCCGGCACCGCGAGGGCGGCTGCGGCGCCACCGACGGCCCTCAGGTCGGCCCGGTCGACCACGGCGACCGGCAGCGGAAGCACGGACACCGCCAGCAGGGCAGCGGCCGCGACCGCGGCGGCGAGGGCCCGGCCGGGACCGTCGACCCCGAGCCACCACGCCACGCACGCCGTCTCGACCGGCAGCGCGGCGGCAGCGACGACCGACAGCATGCGGTGAGCGGCCCCCCACCACGACGCGCCGGCGCCGGTGGGGGCCGCTGCTGCTGCCGCACCGGCGGCCGCCAGCACCGCCAGCACCGCCAGGGTCGCCACCGCGACGGACCACACCGCGGCCCAGCCCCCGTCGGCGTGGCGGGTCAGGGCGGCGCTCTCGGCGACGGCCAGCAGCCCGGCCAGGGCGGCGAGACCAGTGCCGGCAGCCCGAGCCCCGGCGTCCCGAGCCCCGGCGTCCCCTACCCGCAGCGCGCCGGCCGCGCCGGCGGCGAGCAGCGCCGCGGCGACCGGCAGGACGACGAGCGTGGCCGGTTCGACCGCGAGCGACCAGGCGCAGGCCAGGCCGGTGACCCCGACCGCGGCAGGGACGGTGGCTGCCGTCATGCCGCTGTCACGGCGGCCGAACGCGACAACACCGACGGCGAGCAGGAGGGCCGCCACGGCGAGGTCGGCAGAGAGGCTGCCGCGGTAGCCGGTGTGCGCGGCGGCCGGCGCGAGCCAGAGGGCGCCCGCGGCGAGCGGTGCGGCGAGGGTCCGCACCCGGCGGACCGGCGGCAGGACGATCGGCGAGAGCGCGGCCACGGCGGCGACGAGCGCGAGGACGACGACCGATCCCCACTCGGCCGTCGTGACGAGGGACGGATCCTCGATCGTCGTGGACCACGGCAGGTGCAGGTGCTCCAACCGCTCGGTGAGGCCGTCGGCGAGGTCGGCCAGCGAGCCCAGGGCGGGGACGACCGCAGCGACGAGCAGGACTCCCCCGGGGACCAGCCGGCGCGGGACCGGCACCAGCACGGTGGCCGCCAGCAGGGCGGCGGCCGACCCGGCGAGGGCGGCAGCCGTCCAGGCGCCTGGCGTGGCGTCCGCCACCGGCGCCCAGGTTCCGGCGACCGCGAGGGCGGCCGCGAGGGCGGCCAGGCCGTCCGCCTCGACGGAGCGGGCGGCGCGGAACGCGGAGCCGGCGCCGGCCAGCAGGGCGAGGAGGGCGAGGAGCGCGGTCCCGACGACCAGGGACCCGTCCTCCCCGTAGGCGGTGCCGAGGGACAGCGCCACCGCGGCGGTCCCCGCTAGACCACCGCCGACGGCGACGACGACACGGGCGTCCGCGCTGCGCTGCCCACCGGGCCACCGCCCGGCGAGCCCGAGCAGGGCGACGGCTTGCAGGGTCGCGGCAGTGGCGAGGACGGCCCCCGGGTGGCGCGAGGTGTCGGCCAGGTGCACGGCGACGAGCGGGAGGGGGAGCTGACCGAGCACCGCGGCCGACACGCGCAGCGCCCGGGTCGGCACAGCGGCCGCGCCGGCGGCCGCGAGCGCCGCGACGAGAGCGGCCGACCCGGCGGCGACGAGCAGCCCCTCGACGTCGCGCAGACCGAACAGGTCCGCCGCCCGGGCACCACCGCAGTCGAGCAGTGCCAGTCCGACCGTGAGCAGCGACAGGGCCTCGGCGGTGGCGGTGAGCCCCCGCCGGTGGGTGGCGCGGGCACCGAGGAAGGACATCGCGGTGACCCCGGTGAGCACGGCGGCCCGCCCGCCGACGCCGAGCCGGCCCCACGAGACGGCGACGAAGATCACCGCGGCTACCGCGAGGAGGCCGACGCCGAGGGCGAGGAGCAGGTTCTGCACCCGGCGCGGGGTCCACTCGGGGGTGCGCGGCTGCGGGGCGGCGACGCCGGGGACGGGCGCGGGCGCCGGACCGGGTGCCGGCGCGGGACCAGATGCCGACGGCGGTGGCACCGGGCCGGCGACGACGTACGCCGCGAAGGCGGGCCCCTCGGCCTCGGCCCGCAGCGTGCCGACCAGCCGGGCCCGCTCACCGAGCAGGCGGGCCGCCTCGGTGCTGACCGTCCACAGCCGGCCGGCGGTCGGGCCGGACAACGGAAGGTGGCAAGCGGGGCAGGCGTGGACCGGTGGCTGCAGGAGAGCGGCGCACGAGGGGCAGCGGCGGGGGTCGGCCAGCAGGGTCTCGTCGATCATGAGGAGACCTTCGACCGCGCGGCGGCCCGGCCACATCCGTACGCGTACTCAGGTCGCGGTGTCAGCCGCCACAGCCGCACTGTCGGGGGATCCGCACGGTCATCCTGCGGATCCCCCGACAGTCGGCGACGTGTTGCCGGTCAGACCGGGGTGACCCCGTGGCGGCGGTTCGAGAAGTGCCGGTCCTTGCGCCGGTAGTGGCGGAACCGGCGGACCAGCTCGTCGCGCAGGGCGTCCGGCGTCACGACGTCGTCGACGACCAGCTCGCTGGCCAGCCGGACGATGTCGATGTCCTCGTCGTACTCCCGACGCTTCTCGGCGACGAACGCCGCCCGCTCGTCCTCGTCCTCGATCGCCGCGATCTTGTTGGCGTAGACCGCGTTGACCGCGGCCTCGGCCCCCATCACGGCGATCTTCGCGGTCGGCAGGGCCAGTGTCGCGTCCGGCTCGAAGCCGGGTCCGGCCATCGCGTAGAGCCCGGCGCCGTACGCCTTGCGCACGACGACGCAGATCTTCGGGACCGTGGCCTCCGAGATCGCGGTGATCATCTTTGCGCCGTGCCGGATGATGCCCTGCTTCTCGACCGCCGAGCCCACCATGAAGCCGGGCACGTCGGACAGGAACAGCAGCGGGACGTTGAACGCGTCGCACATCTGCACGAAGCGGGTGGCCTTGTCGGCCGAGTCGACGAAAAGAACCCCGCCCTTGAACATCGAGTTGTTGCCGACGACGCCGACGACCTCGCCGTCGAGCCGGCCGAGGCCCACGGTGACCTCGCGGGCCCAGAGCGCGTGGATCTCGAGGAAGGAGCCCTCGTCCAGGACGCCCTTCGCGTAGCGGCGCATGTCGAACGCCTGGCGATCGCTCGTCGGGACGAGTGCTGCGAGGTCGACGGCCGGCGCCTCGGCGGCCGCCGCGACGGGCGGGTCCTCCCGGAAGGACGAGGGAAGGTAGGACAGGTAGGACCGGACCGTGTCCAGGGCCGCCTGCTCGGTCTGGACCAGGAAGTGGCCGACCCCGGACTCGGCGCAGTGGACGCGGGCGCCGCCCATCTCCTCGAGCGTGGTCTTCTCGCCGGTGACCATCTCGACCATCCGGTCCGAGCCGAGGTACATCGACGCGTTGCCCTCGACCATGACGACGACGTCGCAGAAGGCGGGGATGTAGGCGCCACCGGCCGCCGACGGGCCGAACAGGGCGCACACCTGCGGGATCGAGCCGCTCGCGCGCACCTGGTTCCAGAAGATCTTGCCGGCACCGCGACGGCCGGGGAAGAGGTCGATCTGGTCGGTGATCCGGGCGCCGGCCGAGTCGACGAGGTAGACCATCGGCACGCCGGTCCGGTAGGCGGTCTCGATGATGCGGATGATCTTCTCGACCGTGCGGGCGCCCCACGACCCGGCCTTGACGGTGGAGTCGTTGGCCATCAGCGCCACCGGCCGGCCGTCGACGGTCGCGGTGCCGGTCACGACGCCGTCCGCCGGCAGGTCACCGGCCACGACGTTCGCGAAGGTGCCGTCCTCGACGAACGAGCCCCCGTCGACGAGCAGGCGGACCCGCTCGCGGGCGAACAGCTTGCCCTTGCCCGCGTTCGCCTGGTGGTACTTCTCGGCGCCGCCGCGCTCGACGCGGGCCCGCAGGTCGGGCACCGGCGGGTGCTCCGGGAGGGGGTTGTGCTCGTCGTTTCGACTCGTCGGCACCGGCGACACGGCGGGGACTCACCTCGGACAGATGGGGGCGCGGCGACGGGCACCGCGAGGAGGAAGGACGCCGGGGAGCCTAACGGGCGCGCCGGATCCGGCTGCGCCTGCGTGACGACGGGCCGCCCCGTGGGCCTCCGGAGACGATGCGCGGCCTAGATTCCGCGAAGGGCCTCCGGAGGCGACGCGCGGTCTCGATTCCGCGTGACGAGCGGGCCGCCCGGAGCGCCTCCGGAGACGATGCGCGGTCTAGATTCCGCGAAGGGCCTCCGGAGACGCCGGGACAGGCGGGTCAGGCCCGCGTC
>Ga0210115_1000510_pt1 | contig 11290 bp, 8 predicted proteins | sample MayberryNW_TuleB_2_FD_185526 | JGI IMG/M metagenome (GOLD analysis project Ga0210115, IMG submission 185526) | Wetland microbial communities from San Francisco Bay, California, USA, that impact long-term carbon sequestration - MayberryNW_TuleB_D2... | ecosystem: Environmental > Aquatic > Marine >... | reverse complement strand
GTCGTGGCGAGCTTGTAGATCGTCTCGAAGTTCGACTCGACCCCTTCGTACTCGTTCCCGTGGATGGCGCCCTGGACGAGGACCGGGATCTTGATCTCCCCGTCCGCCTTGGCGAGCTCCTTGAGCGCCTTCTCCGGGTCGTCCTGCGCGTGCTTGCGAACCTGCTTCCAATGTTCGTAGCCGAGGCGCTGCGCCTGCGTGTCGGTCGTGTTGAAGACGACCGCGTAGAGCGGCCGGCCGAGGGCCGACTTGCCGATCTCCATGATCGTCATGCGGCCGTTCGACTCGGCCGCGATCTGGTCGAGCGTGCACTTGATCGCGTAGTAGGGGACGTGCGGGAAGCTGCCGACGGGATCTGTGGCCTCCGTCCCGTCCGGCAGGTTGCCGGCCGCGTCGGGCTCGGGCGTTCCGCACCACGGCGGACCGATCGCCGCTCCGGCGGAGCCCGCCGAGAGCAGCACGCCTACGAGTGCCACGACCGCGACCGACAGCAGCTTGCTGAGTCGGCGTGTCACGTGTGTGTCTCCTCCTGGTGGAAGGGGCGATGCGACGTCCGACCTGCGACCCCGGACGTCTCTACGCAGCCAAAACGACCGGCCACGGCCGCGATCTTCGACGAGCCGAGGGGGTGAAGTCAAGGCGGGTTCTTCCAGCCTCGGCGGCCCTTCTTCGTCTCAAGGGTGTTGAGGAACCTCAACGCTTCACGCGCGGGAACGATTCGCCGGAAGATGGTAGAAGACGCCCGTCACGCCGTCGCCACGGGAGGGACACATGCAGTTCCGGACGCCTTGCGCATCGCCGCGCCGCGCGCGCCGCGTCCGCCTGCCACAGCGGCCCGTCGGCGGGTCCGCCTGGTGTCCGGGTGCAGGGGTGTAACACTGTGTAAAGGCTTCCAACCCCGATGGAAGGACGTGCGGGCGGCTTCGGCCGCCCGCCGTTATGCGGGGAGGGATCGGCCGCTACCGGGCGCCGTCGGTCCCGCGCCCGTCGGCCGCGGGGAGGCGGACGGTCACGAGCGCGCCGCCGCCCTCCGCGTTCTCCGCCGTCGCCGTGCCGCCGTGGGACTCGGCCGCCTGGCTGACGATCGAGAGGCCGAGGCCCGAGCCGGGCAGCCCGCGCGCCGCCCGGGAGCGGTAGAAGCGCTGCCAGACGTGCGGCAGGTCCTCGGGCTCGATGCCGGGCCCGTGGTCGCGGACGGAGACCAGCCCGCCGTCGACGCGCACCTCGATCGTCCCGCCGGGCGGGCTCCATTTGATCGCGTTGTCGAGGAGGTTCCCGATCGCGCGCTCGAGGAGCCCGGGCACCCCGCGCACGAGGCTCGGCTCGAGACGCACGTCCCACTCGACCTCCGCCCGCCGGCGCCTGGCCCGCTCCACGGCCACCCCGGCGACGAGGTCGAGCCGCACGTCCTCGAGCTCCGGCGGCGACTGCTCGCCGTGGGCCAGCTGGACGAGCTCGGCGACGAGGGTGCCGAGCTCCTCCGACTGCTCGAGGACGTCGGCGAGGATGGCCCGCCGCTCGGCGGCCGGCATGCGGGCGTTGCGCTCGAGCACCTCGAGGTTCGTCCGGATGCTCGTGAGCGGCGTCCGCAGCTCGTGGGAGGCGTCTGCGACGAGGCGGCGCTGGCTCTCGGCGGCCGTCTCGAGCTCGCCGAGCATCGTGTTGAAGCTCGCGGCCAGACGGGAGAGCTCGTCGCGGCCGTCGGCGTCGATCCTGCTCGTCAGGTCGCGGGTCGCGGTCACGTGCTCGGTCGCCTCGGTGAGCCGCCGGACGGGCGCGAGCGCGGTCCGCGAGACGACGAGGCCGAGCGCCGCCGCGATTCCGATCCCGGCGAACGCAACGAGCAGGAGCACGGTCCGCGTGCGCTCGAGCGCAGCGTCGACCTCCGTGAGGGGCCGGGCGACCTGGAGCGCGTAGCCGGAGCCCAGCGGCACGGTCAGCACGCGGACGTGGGTCCCGGCCACCTCGGCGTCGTCGTACACGGGCTCCGCGTTCCCGGCCGCGACCGCGAGGACGTCCTCGCCGGTCGGCAACTCGATCGTGTCCTCGGCGGGGCGGATCGTCTGGCCCTCGCGCGAGACGACCTGGACGTACCCGCCGGCCTCGCCGAGCGCCGGGCGCGGGATGCGGAGGAAGAACTCGCCCGGACGCCGTTCGAACGCCTCGAGCGGCAGGCTGGAGATCTGCTCGGCCCGGTCGGCGAGCGCGGCGTCGACGGGCTCGCGGAGCTCTCTCCGGACGCCGAGGTAGACGACCGCGGACGCGATCAAGACGGCGATCGCGACCGCGAGGGCGGCCGCGAGCGCGAGGCGGGCGCGGATGGTCACGGCTCGCGCAGCGCGTAGCCGACGCCGCGAACCGTGTGGATGAGGCGCGGCTCACCGCCCGCCTCGGTCTTGCGGCGCAGGTATCCGATGTACACGTCGAGTGAGTTCGAGGCCGGCCCGAAGTCGTAGCCCCAGACCCGCTCGAAGATGAGCGACCGTGTCAGCACCTGGCGCGGGTTCCGCAGGAAGAGCTCGAGGAGCGAGAACTCGGTGCGCGTCAGCTCGACCGGCCGCTCGCCGCGGAAGACCTCGCGCGTCGCGGGGTCGAGGGCCAGGTCGGCGAAGCGGAGCGCCTCGTCCTCCTCTCCGGCCCGCCGAAGAAGCGCGCGCAGCCTCGCGAGCAGCTCCTCGAGCGCGAACGGCTTGACCACGTAGTCGTCGGCGCCGGCGTCGAGCCCGGCGACCCGGTCGGCCACCTCGGCCCGCGCGGTCAGCATGAGGATCGGGAGCCGGCGGCCCTCCTCGCGCAGGCGGCGGCACACCTCGATCCCGTCCACGCGCGGCATGAGGACGTCGAGCAGGACGGCTTCCGGCTCCGCCGCTCCGTTTCCGAGCCGCTCGAGCGCATCCGCGCCGTCGGCGGCGAGCTCGACGTCGTATCCCTCGAGCTCGAGCGCGCGCCGCAGCGCCTCGCGCACGGCCGGTTCGTCGTCGACGACGAGGATGCTCATGCGTCAATTGTGCGTGTGATTGTTGAGAACGCGCTAAGAACGGGCCGCTCTTAGCGCGTTCTTAGGCTTCTCTCAGGCAACGCTCAGCCGCCGCTGGTGGTCTGTGGGCATGACCGAGAACCCAGATACCCAGAGTGCCGGCACGGCCGGCGAGCCGGAGGGCCCGACCCACTCGGACCCTGCTCCGGCGGCGGACCCGGCCACGCCGGAGCTCCGCGAAACCGACGAGACCGACGAGACCCCACGGCGCCGGCGCCTTGCGCCCGGCCGCCGGACCGCCGCTGTCGGAGCCGTCGCCCTCGCGGCCGCGATCGCCGGGGGAGGAACCGGCGCGATCGTCGCGACCGGGCTCGACTCCGGCGGCGGCACGACCGTGATCCGCGAGACCGTGAGCGACTCCGAGGCCGGCAGCGCCGTCCCCGCGTCGTCGAGCGGTGCGAGCGTCAGCGACGTCTACCGCGCCGCATCCCCGAGCGTCGTCCAGATCGAGGTGACGATGCAGGGCGAGGCGAACCCGCTCGGCGGCGGCCAGACCCAGCAGGCGCTCGGCTCGGGTTTCGTCTACGACGGCTCGAACCACGTCGTCACGAACCAGCACGTCGTGGACTCCGCCACCTCCGTGCGCGTGACGACCTCGGACGGTTCCACCTACGACGCCCGCGTGGTCGGCACGGATCCCTCCACCGACCTCGCCGTGCTCGAGGTCGACGCACCGGCCGGAGCGCTGAAGCCGCTCGACCTCGGAGACTCGGGATCGCTCGCGGTCGGCGACCAGGTCGTCGCGATCGGCAGCCCGTTCGGGCTCCAGACGACCCTCACCTCCGGCGTCGTGAGCGCGCTCGACCGGCGCATCACCGCACCGGACGGGTTCTCGATCGGCGACGCGATCCAGACGGACGCCGCGATCAACCACGGCAACTCGGGCGGGCCGCTCCTGAACATGAGCTCGCAGGTGGTCGGCGTCAACTCGCAGATCGAGAGCGACTCCGGCGGGAACGACGGCGTCGGATTTGCGATCCCCTCGAACACCGTCAAGTCCGTCGTCTCCTCGATCCTCGAGAACGGCAGCGTCGAGCACGCCTACCTCGGCGTCTCGCTCGCGACGATCTCCCAGGAGGCCGCCGCCCAGCTCGACGAGCCGGCGGGTGCCGCGGTCGCCGAGGTGAAGAGCGGCACTCCCGCCGCGGACGCCGGCCTCAAAGCGGCGACCGGCTCGCAGACCGTCGCGGGCCAGCCCTTCCCGACCGGCGGCGACGTGATCACGAAGGCCGACGGCAAGACGATCGCGAGCTCGGACGACCTCCAGGCCGCGATCGAGGCGAAGAAGCCGGGCGACACGATCACGCTCACGGTCTCGAACGGCGGGCAGACGCGCACCGTCGACGTCACGCTCGGAAACCGTCCCGCCTAGCCCCAACCCCAGGGCCGTGTCCCGGCTCATCCCTCCCGGGACACGGCCCACCCCTCCGGCGGGAACGCACCGGCCTCGTCCGTCGTTGGTTCGGAAGTACGCTTTTCCGAGCCGACGGGGAGGACCACGCCGTGTCGTCTGTCTCGACCGATAGCAGAGCAGCCGTCGCCGCCCAGCTGGCCGAGGCCCGCGCCGCGACCTTCGCGCTCCTCGAGCCGCTCTCCGACGACGAGCTCGCCCGCCAGTGGTCGCCGCTCCAGTCGCCGCTCGTCTGGGACCTCGCGCACATCGGACACTTCGAGGACGCCTGGATCGGGCAGCGCGTCGGCGGGCTCTCACCGGTCCTCGAGGAAGGGGAGGAGCTCTACGACGCCTTCCGCCACGCGCGCGACGGTCGCGGCGGGCTGCCGCTCCTCGACCCGGCGGCCGCACGCGACTACCTCTGCCGCGTCCGCAACCGCTCGCTCGCGGTGCTCGGCGACGAGTCGCTCGGCGCCGAGGGCGACCCGCTGCTCGAGGACGGGTTCGTCTTCGGCCTCGTTCTCCAGCACGAGCGGCAGCACGTCGAGACGATGCTCCAGACGATCGCACTCGCGGGGCTCTTGCACCCGGGCGGCGGCCCGCGGCCCGTGCCCGGATCGGGCGACGTGCTCGTCCAGGCCGGTCCGGTTCGGCTCGGCGCCGACGACGCGTGGGCCTACGACAACGAGCGGCCCCTGCACGAGCGGGAGCTGGCGGCCTTCCGGATCGACGCGACGCCGGTGACGAACCGCGACTGGGTCTCGTTCGTCGGCGACGGCGGCTACCGGCGGCGGGAGCTCTGGAGCGACGAGGGCTGGGCCTGGCGGGAGGCGGACGGCGCCGAGGCGCCGCTCGGCTGGGGCGACGGGACCGTTCGCCGCTTCGGCCGCGACGAGCCGCTCGACCCGGACGAGCCCGTGCAGCACGTGTGCTTCCACGAGGCGGAGGCGTTCGCGCGCTGGTCCGGCGCCCGGCTCCCGACCGAGGAGGAATGGGAGAAGGCTGCGAAGGCGGGCCTCCTGCGCGGGATCGGTGAGGTGTGGGAGTGGACCGCGTCCCCGTTCGTCGGCTACCCGGGCTTCCGCGCCTTCCCGTACCCGGAGTACTCCGAGGTCTTCTTCGGCGACGAGTACCGCGTCCTGCGTGGCGGCTCGTGGGCCACGCACCCGTCCGTCGCGCGGCTCTCGTTTCGCAACTGGGACTTCCCGATCCGTCGCCAGATCTTCGCCGGGCTCCGGCTTGCGCGCGACGCCGACCCGATCGCTTCCCTGCTCGGCCCGGGCGACCGGCGGGCGGCCCTCGAGGCCGACGTCCGCGAGGGCCTTGCGTCGTCGCCGAAGCGGCTCCCGCCGAAGTGGCACTACGACGAGGAGGGCTCCCGTCTCTTCGGCGCGATCACGCAGCTGCCCGAGTACTACCTCACCCGCCGGGAGCGCGAGATTCTCGAGGCGCATGCCGCGGACATCGCGGCCGCGTCCGGCGCGGACACGCTCGTCGAGCTCGGCGCGGGCACCTCCGAGAAGACGCGCCTGCTGTTGGACGCGCTCCGCGCGGCCGGGCAGCTCCGCCGGATCGTCGTCCTCGACGTGGATGAGGTGACGCTCCGCGAGAGCGTTGCCCGGCTCGCGGCCGAGTATCCGGCGGCCGAGGTCAAGGGCGTCGTCGGAGACCTCGAGCGCCACCTCGCCGAGCTGCCCCGCGAAGGGCGGAGGCTCGTGTGCTTTCTCGGCTCGAGCATCGGGAACTTCGACGTCGAGCACCGCCCGCGCTTCCTGCGCGCCCTCCGCGCCGCGATGGCCCCCGGCGAGTCGTTCCTCCTCGGGGTCGACCTCGTGAAGGACCCGGGGCGACTGGTGGCGGCGTACGACGACGCGGCCGGCGTGACGGCGCGGTTCTCGCTCAACCTGCTGAGCGTCCTGAACGACGAGCTCGGTGCCGACTTCGACCTCTCGACGTTCGAGCACGTCCCGCGGTGGGACGCAGGGCGGGAGCTCATGGACATCCGCCTCCGCTCGCGGGAGCCGCAGCATGTGCGAATTCCGGCGCTCGACCTGGAGGTCGACTTCGCCGAGGGCGAGGAGCTGCACACGGAGATCAGCGCCAAGTTCCGGCGCGAGAGGATCGAGGCGGAGCTGCGCGAGGCCGGCTTCGAGCCGCGGGCGTGGTGGACCGACGAGGCGGGCGATTTCGGGCTGTCCCTCTCGGCCGCCGTCTAGCGACCGCCGACGACGAGTCCTCGCGCGAGAGAATTTCCCCCCGGGGGCCTTCGGCCCCTTGACCCCGCTGATGACGCTAGCGCGGAAATGCGCGCGTGTCTGTCACGGAACCGGGCCGAGACTCATGCGACCGCCGAGCCGTCCTCGATCTCCCGGTCGGGCCGAAGCAGCACGACCCCGTGCGCGTCGGAGATCCCGCCGAGCACCAGTGCCTCGCTCTCGAACCCGGCGATCCGCTTCGGCTCGAACCCGAGCACCGCGACCACCTGGCGGCCGAGCAGCTCGTCGCGTGCGTAGTGGGTGACCTGCGCGCTCGAGCGCCGCACGCCGCGCGGCCCGAAATCGAGCGTCAGCTTCCACGCGGGATTCCGCGCCTCCCGAAACTCCTCGACCTCGACCACGCGGCCGACGGCCAGCTCGAGCCGCTCGAACTCCTGCCAGTTCGCGGTCACCGAACGGGAAGTCTCGCCGGCGCGGCGGCCGGTTCCCGTTTTTCCGCCCGCCGATCCGGGCACAGCCCGGCCGTGCGCAGCCGGATCGAGAACCCGTGGGGTGAGCGCACTCCCCACCTGCGTGGAACGCCGTGGCCGTCGCGCGTCGATGTCCAGCTCGCCGAAGGGCTGACGGAGGCGGACGTCGACCGCTGGGTGCAGTCCGCGTGCGTCCTCTGCGCGAACGGGTGCGGTGCCGACATCGCGGTGAAGGACGGCCGCATCGTCGGGATCCGCGGCCGTGAGGTCGACCGGATCAACAAGGGGCGGCTCGGGCCGAAGGGTCTGTTCGGCTGGCAGGCGAACAACGCGGCCGACCGTCTCACTCGGCCGCTCGTCCGCGAGGACGGCGAGCTTCGCGAGGCCTCGTGGGACGAGGCGATGGACGTCGTCGTCGCGCGCTCGCAGGACCTCCTCGCGTCGAAGGGCCCCGGGGCGTTCGGCTTCTACAACACGGGCCAGCTCTTCCTCGAGGACTACTACACGCTCGCCGTCGTCACGAAGGCGGGCCTCGGGACGCCGCACGTCGACGGCAACACCCGGCTCTGCACCGCGACCGCCGGACAGGCGCTCAAGGAGACGTTCGGCTGCGACGGGCAAGCGGCGACGTACGCGGACGTCGAGAGCTGCGACACGATGTTCATGGTCGGCCACAACGTCGCGGAGACGGAGACGGTTCTCTGGATGCGCGTCCTCGACCGGCTCGAGGGGCCGCACCCGCCGCGGCTCGTCGTCGTCGACCCGCGGCCGACGGTCCCGGCCCGGCACGCGGACGTCCATCTCGCGCTCCGCAACGGGACGAACCTCGCCCTGCTGAACGCGCTGCTCCACGAGCTCGTCGCGCACGGCTGGACCGACCGCGCCTGGATCGACGCGCACACCGTGGGCTTCGACGAGCTGGCCGCGATCGTGGCGGAGTACCCGCCCGAGCGCGCGGCCGAGATCTGCGGCGTCGAGGCCGAGGACATCCGTCGTGCGGCGCGCATTCTCGGGGAGGCGGATGCCCTCCTCTCGACCGTCCTCCAGGGCGTCTACCAGTCGAACCAGGCAACCGCGTCGGCGTGCCAGGTGAACAACGTGAACCTCCTGCGCGGGATGATCGGCCGGCCGGGTTGCGGCGTCCTCCAGATGAACGGCCAGCCGACCGCGCAGAACACGCGCGAGACCGGAGCGGACGGCGACCTGTCCGGCTTCCGGAACTGGCAGAACGAGGAGCACGTGCGCCGGCTCGCCGAGCTCTGGAACGTCGATCCGCTCCAGATCCCGCACGCCGGTCCGCCGACCCACGCGATGGAGATCTTCCGCTACGCGGAGCAGGGCTCGATCGAGCTGCTCTGGATCATCGGGACGAACCCGGCCGTCTCGCTCCCGGAGCTCCACCGCATCCGCTCGATCCTCGAGCAGGAGCGACTCCTCGTGGTCGTCTCCGACTGCTTCCTCACCGAGACGGCGCGGCTCGCGGACGTCGTGCTCCCGGCGGCGATCTGGGGCGAGAAGACCGGCACCTTCACGAACGCCGACCGCACGGTGCACCTCTCCGAGCAGGCCGCCGAACCGCCGGGCGAGGCGAGGTCCGACCTGGAGATCTTCCTCGACTACGCACGCCGGATGGACTTCCGCGACCGAGACGGCGCGCCGCTTCCGGCGTGGACGACGCCCGAGGAGTGCTTCGAGGCCTGGAAGGCCTGCTCGCAGGGCCGGCCGTGCGACTACTCGGCGCTCACGTACGCGAGGCTCCGGGGCGGAAGCGGCATACCCTGGCCGGTGACCGAGGAGGCGCCCGACGGCACCGAGCGCCTCTACGCGGACGGTCGCTTTCCGACGGCGCCGGAGGAGGCGGAGGACTACGGCCACGACCTGCTCACCGGCGCGGCAAACGACGCGAAGGACTTCAAGGCGCTCGGCGCGAACGGCCGCGCGATCCTGAAGGGCGCGCACTACCGCCCGCCGCACGAGCCGCCGCGCGAGGAGTATCCGCTCCGTCTCGCGACCGGTCGGACCCTCTACCAGTTCCACACGCGCACGAAGACCGGGCGCGCGCCCGAGCTCCAGGCGGCTGCGCCCGACGTCTGGGTCGAGCTCTGCCCCGCCGACGCCGGGCCGCTCGGGATCCGGGAGGGCGACTGGGTCGCGCTCGTGTCGCCGCGAGGCCGGCTCGAGGGGCGGGCTCGCCTGACCGGGATCCGGGAGGGCGTCGTGTTCGCGCCGTTCCACTACGGCTACTGGGACGTGGGCCCCGAGGCCGGCCCGGACGGGCATCCGCGCGCGGCGAACGAGCTGACGATCACCGAGTGGGATCCGGTCTCGAAGCAGCCCATCTTCAAGACGGCCGCCGTGCGGGTGGAGAAGCTGCGCGACGGCGACGGGACGGCGCCTGCGCCGACGAACACGGCCTCCGCCCCGGTGGAGGCGTGATGCAGCTCGGCCGCGCGATCAAGGAGCTGCAAGACGCAGAGGTCGAGCTGGCGGCGGCGTTCCGCAAGGTGGGCGACCGCCACGCGGCCGACCACGACGTCTTCCACCTCTGCCGAACGCTTGCCGAGCAGTGCGACGAGCATGCCGCGAAGCTCGTTCCGCACGGGGAGCGCTACTCGCAGGGGCTGGACGAGCCGCCGCAGCCCGGCGCGGTCGAGTCCCTGCTCGGGACGGTCCGGCGGAAGGCCTCCGAGACGGCCGGCCGCCTCCCACAGAGCGGGAAGCTCCTTCTGGACGATCTGCGCGGGCTCTACCTCCTGGCCGAGGAGTGCTTGATCGACTGGACGCTCGTCCTGCAGGGCGCGAAGGCGGCGCGCGATAGGGAGCTCCTGGAGACCGCCGCCGCGTGCATGAACGAGACGGAGGTGCAGACGAAATGGCTGAAGACACGGTTGAAGACGGCCGCGCCGCAGGTGCTGACGGTCGGCTGACCGCGGCCGGGCCGGTCGGGACGCGCGTCGTGCTGCGTCCGCTCGCGAGCCCGCTCGCGCTCGGGTTCCTCGGGCTGGCCGGCGCGACGTTCACGGTCTCGGCGCTCAACCTCGGCTGGGTCGAGCCGGCCGAGGGCGCGCAGGTGGCGCTGATCGTGATCGCGTTCACGGTGCCGCTTCAGTTCCTCGCATCGGTCCTCGGCTTCCTCGCCCGCGACGGCGTGGCCGCGACCGGGATGGGGCTCCTGTCCGGCATCTGGCTCGCGCAGGCGCTCGTCCTGCGCTCGTCCGAACCGGGCTCGACGAGTGACGCGCTCGGCTTCTTCCTCCTGATCGGCGGCGTCGCGATGCTCGTCCCCGCCTCGGCGGCGCTCGGCGGGAAGGTCGTGCCCGCGCTCGTGCTCGGGACGGCCGCGCTGCGGTTCCTCGTCACCGGCGGCTACGAGCTCGACGGCGGCGACGGCTGGAAGACGGCCGCCGGGATCGTCGGGCTCGTGCTCGCGGCGCTCGCCGTCTACGCCGCGTGGGCGGCCGAGCTCGAGGACGTGCTCAAGCGCCCCGTGCTCCCGCTCGGGCGTCGCGCCCTGGGCAGGGAGGCCGCCGAATCGGGGCTCGCGGGCAGCTCCCTCGATCTCGTCCGGGAGCCGGGGGTGCGGCCGCAGCTCTAGGAGCCGCCGGCGTGCTCGAAGCGGCGCGCCACCTCGGTCCAGTTGACGACGTCCCACCACGCCGCGAGGTAGTCGGGGCGCCGGTTCTGGTAGTTCAGGTAGTAGGCGTGCTCCCACACGTCGATGCCGAGGAGCGGCACGTCGTCGGTCATGAGCGGCGAGTCCTGATTCGCGGTCGAGTAGACGGCGAGTCCGGTGCCGTCGTGGACGAGCCACGTCCAGCCGGAGCCGAACCGCTTCACGCCGGTGTCGTTCACGAGCGTCTTCAACTCGTCGAGGCCGCCGAACGTGTCGTCGATCGCGGCCGCGAGGTCGCCGTCGGGAGCGCCACCGCCGTCCGGGCTCATGATCTCCCAGAAGAGCGAGTGGTTCGCGTGGCCGCCGACGTTGTTGCGGGCCATCGCCTGCTTGTCCTCGGGCAGGACGTCGAGGTTCGTGAGGACGTGCTCGACCGGCTTGCCGTCGAGCTCGGTGCCCTCCAGGGCCTTGTTCGCGTTGTCCACGTAGGCCTGGTGGTGCTTGTCGTGGTGGAGCCGCATCGTCTGCTCGTCGATCGTCGGCTCGAGCGCGGCGTAGTCG
>Ga0210115_1000509_pt1 | contig 11303 bp, 11 predicted proteins | sample MayberryNW_TuleB_2_FD_185526 | JGI IMG/M metagenome (GOLD analysis project Ga0210115, IMG submission 185526) | Wetland microbial communities from San Francisco Bay, California, USA, that impact long-term carbon sequestration - MayberryNW_TuleB_D2... | ecosystem: Environmental > Aquatic > Marine... | reverse complement strand
TCGGAACGACGCGACTTTGAGCGACCGTGGGCGTCTGCGCGCGACATCTGTTCGACTCTCGTAATGAAGGGGTCCCCGGTTCGAGTCCGGGCGTCGGCTTCGCTCTTCGACAGCGTTTGAGGGCGACGCACGAGCCGTGAGCCCCGGCGAACGCGAACACCAAGCTAGCCTGGTACGTGCGCCGGCTAGCGCCTGGATCGCACCGAGGAGGTCGCCGGTCATAGTCTGGCTCGCTCCGTGAACCTGTGGGCCGAACCCGTCGCGACCTGTAGGGACAGGGCACCCTGTGCTCGGATCGCTTCGATGCTTGCGACGTAGTCCCGAGAGTCGATTGTCGCCCGATCACGACCGACGCCCCCGTTGGCGATGTCTCGCTTCCCATCGGCGGCGAGGAATCGGTCGGCACCTGCGTTGCCTCGCGAACGATCGTGCCCGCGGCCGAGGTCGAGAACATCATCGCCCGGACCGCCGACGAGAAGATCCGCGCCGAAGAAGCCGCTGAGAGAGTCGTTGCCTCCCTCACCGAAGAGGCGGTCGTTGCCGAAGTACCCGTCAAGGAAGTTGCTCCGTCCGTTCCCAATCAAGGTGTCATCGCCTTCGCCTCCTTGAACCGCCTCAACGTCCGTGTGGACGTTGTCGCCCTCGCCGGACTCACCGTCGTTCGCGATTCCGTCGATCGTGACACGAATAGGAGACGTTCTGTCGTACGAGACGCCGTCGCGCCCGAGTCCGCCCGAAAGTGAATCGGCACCGCCACCGCCGTCCAGCCAATCCCACCCGGCGTCGCCGTCGAGCGTGTCGTTCCCTTCACCACCGTCCAATCCATCCGGATCGCTGCCGCCCTGCAGCACATCGTTGCCTGGCCCACCGCGGAGGCTGTCCGGGTCATGACCGCCCTTCACGAGATCGTCGCCAGGCCCGCCGCTCAACTCCTCGACGTTGAAGCAGCCCTCGCGGGGCACGCACTCGGGGAGGCCAGAGCCTCCCTCGAGGAAATCGTGACCGTCTCCGCCCTCCATTCGATCGGTGTCGCGGGTGCCCACGAGATGGTCATCGCCTCCCCCGCCGTCCGCAACAAGACAGTGTCCTAGCGTGAAAAAGAGCCCGGGACAGTACACCTGAGTCGCCACGAGATTGTCGTCGTTGTCACCGAGCTCGACATGAAGGCTCTCGAAGAATTCGTAGCCTGAGCAGCTCGCCTCGGTCGCGCTCACTGAAGTGCAGCCAGCACCGACGATCAACCCACCGGCTGCATCAACGATCGTCATCGTCCACGACCCGTACGACCCACCGTCGATTACCGCCTCGACCTCGTTCGCCTCACCGGCCGCAGCCTGAATAGAAACCGAGGCCGAATCGGCGGACACCGTCGCCCCGGCGGCCGCGTCCGCGAAAGCAAGGACTGAGACAACAAGCGTGGCTGTGCAAGACAGTCGCCCGCCCCGCCACCACCAAGGCCCGCCAGCCCGGCTCCTAGCGAGGTTCGATGCGCACCTTGCGCCCACGCGCGTGGCGATGTTCCCCATTGGCGTGGCCGCTAGCGTGGGAACGCCCGCTTGATCAGCGCGTGCGCCAGGACCTCGCTCGAGCGAGCGTTCAGTGCCGCGCGCCCGTACGGATCGGCACCGCGCGCGAACTTGGCGCGGCACGTGCTCGTGTTGCGTACGGCAACCACCCAGACGTCGGGCGGCGCCGTGTCACCGAACGCCAGGTCGAGATTCGCCGCGGGAGCGTCGAAGCCCGGGTCGTAGGCGAACGAACCGTCACCGCCGACGTACGGGGCGTAGCCCGCCCACTCTGAGAGGCCGTAGCGCACGAGGCAGCTCATCTTCGCCTCGATCTTGTTCACCCGTTGCGTGAGCGTGGCCGCGCCGGCCAATTGCGGGACGGCTGCCAGCAGTCCCGCTGAGGCGAGAGCCATAACGATCAACTTCTTCATCGGTCTCTCCTTATCTCTCGTGGAACGCTCGACTGTGTAGACAGATGCGACAGTAGCAAGCTAGATTGAGAATGTCAATATCTTGCGCATGACTAACTCGGTGGAGTCCTCTATGTCCGATAGAAGCCACTGAGACCACCAATCGCGATGGTTAGGCTGACTAGGCGTAACTAGCTTGTTAATGTGGCCTAATGGCTAGACGACCACTTATCTCGTGGAGCGCTGGGCGCCCTGCTGGGCGTAGCCAGCGAGCGGCGTCGGCTCACCTGGGGGCGGTCGTGACGATTCTTGCCAGCACGGCGCTACTGCTTCCGAGCTGGGCCGGTGCCGCTACGGTCACGGTCGCAGACAATGTCATCGAGTTTCGCGCGGAGCCCGGAGAGTTGAACCGGCTCACGATCTCGTTCTTGCCTGACGCCGGAACCGCCGAGAAGCAGGTCGTACTCGCCGACGAGGGAGCGGAGATCACCGCGTGACTCCACTGGACAAGCTCCATCACTCATGATGAAGAGGTCCCTGGTTTGAGTCCGGGCGTCGGCTCTTGCTCTGAGTAGGGGAACCTCTCGCCCAGCCGTTGAGACGGGTCCTCAGTGGCCGCTTGACGCCCGAACGCGGGGAAGACGCCTCCCGCGCATCAACAGCGTACGGGGGGCCTCTCTGCCGGCGAGGGCTGATAGTAATCCGACTCGAAAAGGGGGCCTTTGCCTCGTACGACGTCATAGATCGCCACTGCCGGCGCCTTGAGGTTCGGACGAAGGCAGGAGGGACGGGTTTGGTGCAAGAGGACGACGTCGTCGCGCCGAAGCTCCTTCACGCCAGTGCGGTATCTCCACGCGTAACCGCCGTCGGCGCGAACGGTGATTTCGTACAGGTCCGCGAGGTAGACAAAGTCACCGGACTCGCCGAAATAGGGGATGTCCACATCGGGGTGCTCAGGGTAAACCGGAGGATCTACCTCGACCGTCGGAACCGGAAAGGCTTCGTCGAGTTGAAGTGCGATCGCGGCGATCGCGGTCGCGATCACGAGAGCGACGGTCGTCGTCAGCGAGGGCAAGGCCGAGGAGCTGCGTTTTTTGGACTGCCCATGCGGTTGCGGGGACTGACGTTGGCTGACGTATCGCCGGAAAGCGAACAAGGCGATCACGATGGCGACTCCTAGCCCGAACCATTGCCAGTTCGTGAAGGAGAGGACCGTGATTGCTGCGACGGTGGCGACAATTCGGGCCCGCCTGCTCCACGGGTTCAGAAGCCGTTCTTGCGCGACCTCGCTGAGGCGCGCGTCGCCTCCCCGGCGGCGGAGCGCAAGTGGGGCTAGGAGGTAGACCGCGACGGCGAGGGCGGCGGTGATGAATGCGAGTGCGAGGATTGCACGAACTCCGGCCGCAATCAGCTGTGTTCGGTCGCTGTGCGCGATCACGACGTCGGCTGGAAGCTGAGCAGCCTTCAGCCTGATCCACGTCGTCGTTGCGCCGACGAAGTAGACCAGGGCAGCAAGCCCTGCGGCTGCACCGGCGAGCACAAGGGTCGCACTCCACACACGGCTCGAGCTTGACTCCGGACTCCTGGAAGGAGGGTCGTCGCCCGAAGGTCGTGGCGGTTGCATCAATGAGGATTTCGTCTTCTCTTGCGCTCTGCCTGCCTGCTTGAGCCAGAGTCCGGACGATTCGCCCGTGCCTAGGCACGCGACGCCCGCGCGGTACCACGCCGGCACTCGCGGAGTTCCTCCGTGGCACCGGCAAGGCAGTCCTCGGTTCGAGTCCGGGCGTCGGCCTCGCTGAAACCCCACGCATGCGTGGGATTCGCATTCGGCCCAGGTCCGCGCGGTTCGGAGAGTGGCAATGACCAAACTGGGGGTTTCTAACGCTCCTGGGGTCAGGTCTTGCGTTATCGCATCGCGCGCGAGCCGACCCTGTTCGTCTGCCTCGAAGCGAGGCGCCCGAGTCTCTTCCTTCCCGCTCCAGCGGGGCGTAGAGTCGCTGTGCGCGACGAGGGTCACGCTGGAGGTGAACGACATGCACCTGCGCGCCGGGCACGGGCGAAGAAGCGTTTGGCCCGCTGGGGTTCTGGCCCTCCTCCTCCTGCTCGTGGGCGGGTGCGGCGACGAGGCCTCGACACCGTCTGCTTCCTCGCCGGCGCCGGCGACCCAAGCGGGCAGCCCGCCCGAGGCGCTGGCGCCGCTCCCGGCCGAGCTCGTCGGCACCTGGGAGACGAGCACGTGGCTCGACCAGTCCGGGTCACGGCAGATCCTGCGGACGTACGCGTTCTCGGCCGACGGCCGCTACGACTACACGATCGCGGAGTGCCAATCCTCGAGCGACTGCACCATTCGAAGCCAGGAGTCCGGGTACGCGCAGGCCGCCGACGGCATGCTCTCGCTCGAGCCCCAGACCGACTCGGACGAGGGTCCTCGAGCCTGGCCGTACGTCGTCGGCCAGGATCCCGACGTCGGCGACATCCAGCTCCACATCACGCTGCCCGACGGGCAGGTCGACATCTTCTACCTCGGCTAGGTATCCGGTCGACCGGGGTCAAGGTCTTGCATCAACGCGCGCGGCGCTAGATCGGGAAGAACGTCAGCGCCTGCAGGATCGTCGGCCCCTGGACCCGGACGGGCACGACGACCTGGCCGTGGAGCTCGCGCTTGGGCTTCGCGACCGTGCCGTCGACGGCGATGCCGAATGCCGTCGGCGAGATCCAGAGAGGTGTTCGGAGCTCCGGGATCGTGAGGACGTAGAAGCCCGCGATCTGCTGGCCGGCCGCGGCGACCTTGCCGACGCTGAAGCTCGGCGCGTAGGAGTTCCCGAGGGCATCGGTCACGTGGACGCTCCAGGTTTTCGTCGAGAGCCCGCTCACGGGTTCGCCGTGCTCGTCGGCCACCGACGCTTCCGCGCGCAGCTTCCAGACGGCCTCCCACGCCTCGAGCTCGCGCCCCGACGGGTGGACGCCCGGCGGCTCGACGACGACCCAGGCCGAGGCGGTGACCCTGGCTTCGCTCACGCCTGCTCCTTCGTGTCGATATTCGGACGGCGGCTCGAGCTATTCGCTCCGAGTATGTCCGGTTCGCCGCAACCTCGCGTGACTCGCGCGTGGTGCCCTGCATCCGTGGCGCATTCTGTGGCCCGGGACTTCCGCTCGCGCCGGTCTTGCATGTGCCGCGCTTGGCGGGGTTCCGCCGCTTGCACATGTGATCACGCACGTGCGCAATCGCAAGACGTGACTCCCCGGGACGCCGAGGGGCCCGCGCTAGAGTGAGCGGCTCGGACTCGTGCGAGCCGTGCGCACAGCCCTGTCGCGCTTCCTGGGGTTCTTCCGCTCCCTCTTCGGTCGGACCGCGCCCGCGCCGGGGGGCTGGGTCGAGATCGACGTGGACGACTCCCTCGCGGCGCTGGACGGGATCGAGCACGTCGTCGTGCTCATGCTCGAGAACCGCTCCTTCGACCACATGCTCGGATACCTCGGCCTCGAGGCCGGCGGCCCGGACATCGACGGGCTCGAGGAGGGCATGGCGAACGAGCACGCGGGGCGTACGTATCCCGTCTTCCGGCTGACGGCGACCGCATTCGAGAAGACGCAGGATCCGTGCCACTCGGGCGCGTGCGTGGACGAGCAGGTGGCCCACGAGAACGCCGGCTTCGCGGCCAACTACGTGCGCACGCGGGCGGATCCCGCAGACGCGGAGCCCGTGGTCGTGATGGGCTACTACGACGGCGCGGAGCTGCCGGTCTACGACTTCCTCGCCCGGCGCTTCTGCGTCTGCGACCGGTGGTTCTGCTCGACGCCCGGGGCGACGTTCCCCAACCGGTTGTACGCGGCCGCCGGCCGTGCCGCGGGGAGCCGCGACAACGCGAGCCCGCCCGTCTACCGGCTGCCCTCGTTCGTCCGGCACCTCGACGCCGCCGGGGCGACGTGGCGCTGGTACACGCACGAGGTCTTCCCGACCATCTGGGCGGTCGACCGCGACTACCTCCCGCGGACGTTCGACAACGTCCGGCCGTTCTCGTCGCCCTTCTCGTCCGACGACTTCTTCTCCGCGGCGAATTCGGGGAAGCTCCCCGAAGTCGCCTGGATCGACCCGAACTTCGTCGATCTCGGCGGGCCGGTGAGCTCGAACGACGACCACCCGCCCTCGGACGTCCGGGCGGGGCAGGAGCTCGTGCTCCGGGTCTTCAACGCCCTCGCCCGGAGCCCGGCCTGGGATCGGACGCTCCTCGTCGTCACGTACGACGAACACGGCGGCTTCTTCGACCATGTTCCGCCGCCGAGCGCGGCCGACGACGATCCGCGACCCGAGTTCCATGCATACGGTCCGAGGGTGCCGGCCATCGTCGTCTCGTCCGCGCTGGCGACGGCCGTCTCGCACGAGGTGTTCGACCACACGTCGATCGTCAAGACGTGCCTGGCGCGGTTCTGCCGCCGCGAGGGGCGGCTCATCCCGGACATGGGTGCGCGTGTGAACGCCGCGAACCACCTCGGCGTGCTGCTCGGGCCGGCCCCGCGGATTCCGCGGCCCGACGAGGCGACGCTCCGCGGCCTCGCCGACGCGCTTGCCGAGTGGCGCGCGGACTCGCTTCGCGCGCAGGTCGAAGTCGAGGGCGACGCGGTGGCTCCCGATCCGGCGGCCCTGACCGATTTCCAGGAGGACTACCTGGCCGCGCGGGAGGCCGTGCTCGCCTCGCTGTCCCCCGAGGAACGGGCGCGCGCCGCGGCGGCGCTCGCCGCTCCGGTCGAGCCGCTCCCGCCGCCTCGCTGAGTGGAGCAAATATCGCCGATCGCGTCTGCGTCCTCGACGGCGGATCGCACCGATTCGTCGCGCCCGGCCACGGTCGAGACATGACGTGGTCACGGACCGTTCTCAGCATGCAGAATCGCGTGCTCGCGTAGCTGGGTCTCGAGCCTTTCGCGGAGCCGCTCCAAGTCCTCGCCCCAGTCGGGGGGTCGGGCCGAGACCCAGGCGTCGTCGGCGAGGAACTCGTCGCAGATGGAGAGAAGCTCCAGAAGCTTGGCTATGCGGTCGTTCACGGCCCAACTGCCCCCCTTTGCCTGGCCGTTGTAGGTGGGTGCCCACCGTCGAGGCGTTTATTCCTCTCGCGCCTCGAGCTCAAGCGAGACTCATGCGGAGCGGATCCTCGCGCCGAAGCGTCGTCAGTCGGGTGCGATGCGGCTGCACTCGGCGCAAAGGGCGTGCTCCTCGCCGAGACCGTCATCGAACACGTGCCAGCCCTCGAGGGCCGGATCTGTGGCCTGCCCGGCGCAATTCGCGCACGTCGACACGCCACCCTGTGGGTCCGGCAGGGAATCAGGCTCGCCGGTCACCTGCGCCGCTCCGGGCAGTCCGCGCGTGGTCCGGCTGTCCAACCCACACCATCCGTGTCTAGAACAGGAGGATCTGCAGCCCGAGCGAGATCACCGCTGCGACGAGAATCGCGGCAATAGCCGCGGCAACGTTACGGCTGTGAGGAGTCGCAGGCACACGAGACACGTTCCGCCGGCGCGCAACGCCTAACGTCCTGGCGGAAATTTCTTACAACGACGTCGGGGCCAGGCCGGCGACCGATTGCGATCGGTCCGGCGCCGGGTCTTGGGCCTACGGGCTCGGCCGCACGACCATCGCGCTGCCGCCGCCGCGGCGCACGGGCTCGGCCGCTGCGAGCAGCTCGCCGCCGCGCAGGAACTCGACCCCGGTTGCCGCACCGATCTCGGGCGTCGAGCTGAACACGTGCCCCCGCGCCTGCAGCGCGGCTGCAGCGGTGGTCGTGAGGAACGCCGGCTCCGCCTGCGTCGTCGTCGTGTTTCGCTGGCTCAGTCGCGGGTCGGCGATCGCCTCGGGAAGCGTCAGGCGCAGGTCGAGCCGGTCGACGAGGATCTGGAGGACGGTGGTGATGATCGTCGATCCGCCGGGCGAGCCGACCGAGAGCAGCGGCTTGCCGTGGCGAAGCACGATCGTCGGGCTCATCGAGCTGCGGGGCCGCTTGCCGCCTTCCACCCGGTTCGGGTGGGTCAGCGAGTCGAAGTTGAAGTCCGTCAGCTCGTTGTTCGCCAGGAACCCGTAGCCCGGGACGACCAGGCCGGCGCCGCCGGTTGACTCGATCGTGAACGTGTACGAAACGACGCTGCCCCAGCGGTCGGCCGTCGTGATGTGCGTGGTCGTCCCCGCCCGGGTCTCGGTCACGGAGGCCTGGCCGGCCCCGTGGCCGCCGTGGCCGTCGAACGGATAGGGATCCCCGGGTGCGATCGGGCTGGTGGCGGCGGTTTCCGTGATCAGGGCCCGCCGCGTGGCCGCGAAACCGTCGGAGAGCAGCCCCTCGAGCGGAACGTCGAAGTACGCCGGGTCGGCGAGATAGGCGCCGCGGTCGGCGAACGAGTAGCGGGAGGCCTCGAGGTAGCGGTGCAACGCCGCCTCTCGTGTCAGCCCCGAGAGTGCGTAGCCCTCCAGGATGTTGAGCGCCTCGCCGACGGTCGAGCCGCCGCTCGAGGGCGGGCCCATCCCGTAGACGTCGAGCCCGCGGTAGCCGACCTTCGTCGGCCGGCGCTCGGGCGCCTTGTACCTCTGCAGGTCGCGCGTGGTCATGAGCCCGCTGCGCCAGATGTGGTTGGCGGTCGGCGAGACGACCGGGTTCCGAACCGTGTCGACGAGCGCCTCTGCGACCTTGCCCCTGTAGAAACCCTTCGCCCCGCGGTGGGCGATCCGCTCGTACGTGTCTGCGAGATCGGGGTTGCGAAAGACCGAGCCGACGTCGTGCGGCGTCCCGTCCGGGTCGAGATAGAGCGCCGCGCTCGAGGGGATGTCGTCGAACCAGTCGACGTTGGCCTGGGTCTGGTCGAAGAACGTCTGGTCGACGACGAAGCCGTTACGTGCGACCCGGATCCCCGGCGCGAGGGCCTTTGCGAGCGAGATCGTGCCGAAGCGCCTGAGCGCCTCGTCCCACGTCTCGACGGTTCCGGGCACGCCGACGGAGAGTCCGCTGTAGCGCGCGTCGTTGAAGGGGAGCGGCGCCCCGTTCTCCCAGAAGGAGTCCGGGCGCATCGCGGCCGGCGCGGTCTCGCGGCCGTCGATCGTGATCACCTTGCCGTGGCCGTGGCCGTGGCCGTGGTGGTGGCCCTGGCCGGCGCGGTACAGGACCATGAAACCGCCGCCGCCGACTCCGCACGAGAACGGCTCGGTGACCCCGAGGACGCCGGCTGCGGCGACCGCCGCATCGACGGCGTTGCCCCCGCGGCGCAGCGTGTCGATCGCGGCCTGCGTCGCGAGCGTGTCCACGGTCGCGGCCGCACCGCCTGTCCCGATCGCCGTTGGCGGCCCCGCGCTCGCCGCGCTCTCCACTCGGGCAGCGAGCGCCCCCACCGCGACGACGAGCAACACGACCAGCGAGCGAAGCGTGCGGCGGCGCATGAGAGTCCCGTCTCCTCTGAGCCGAACCACAAACCTGCGCGCGCCGTTGCTTCCGGCTCCCCGTCGCCTGCACCCGCGCGGCCCGAAGGCACCGCTCCACCTCGACGAGGGCCGAACCCAAGGCGGATGCGGGGCGGCGTCGAGTCCCCTGCGGTCTGAGAGCTAACCAGTCAGCTTCGAATGCGTCGTAGCTCCTGACGCGAACGTCAGTGTCATAGCTACAAACGTAACTGACGAGGATGGGAGGACGAGAAATGAAGATCTTTGCTCTCGCAGCCACGGCCGCGGCGGCGACGCTGCTGGCGATCGCGCCGGCGGCCGTGGCCGAGAAGCCGGTGACGACCGTGATCCAGCTGGATCGCACCGGGACGATCGCCGCGGGGCCGAACACGTGCCCGTTCCCGTTCGCCTTCCACACCGAGGGGACGCTCCGCGAGACGGTGTTCTCCGACGGGAAGGACGTCACGCACGCGATCGACTTCCACGTGACGTACACCAACCCCGCGAACGGCAAGTCCCTGACGACGGTGCTCGCCGGCCCGATCGTCGTCGAGCCCAACGGCGACGGCACCGTGACGGTGACGATCAACGGGAACGACGGTCATCTCACAGCGCCGGGCGAGGGATCGATCTTCGCCGCCGTCGGCAAGCTCGTGTACATCGCGGATGCGGGCGACCCGTTCACGCCGCTCACGATCGTGAAGTCGGCGGGACAGCAGGACGCCGGCCAGTTCCCGGCGGCCTGCGACGGGCTTTCCTAGGCCTGCCTCGAGGCGTCCCGCCTCCCGGAGGGGGCGGGACGCGCTCGGTTCCGCGCGCGGTAGCTGGCCTGGGCGACGCGGTCGGCGCAGAGGGTGCAGCAGTAGCGCCGGGTTCGGTTCCGGCTCCGGTCGACGAACGCGCACCGGCAGGGCGACCCCGCGCAGCGACCGAAGCGCTCCCAGCCGAACGTCCTGACGCCGTCCAGGAGCCCGGCGGCCGCGTAGGCCGCGACGAACCTCAGCCCTTCGCGTTCGTCGGGCCAGGAGCGAAGCCGCCAGCCCGCGCCGTCCCGTTCGAGCTGCGGCGGCGTCCCGACCTCGCTCGCGAGCCGGTTGAGGAGCCGCACCGCCTCCGCCTCGTCCTTCGCGTCGAATACGGCCGCCAGGCGAGTCCTGAGCGCGCGAACCGCGTCGACGTCCGGCTCGCGCAGCTCGTCCGCGGCCCGGTCCAGGCCGTGCCACGTGAGCCAGACGCGGACATCGTCGAGGCCCTCGATCAGATCGGGCTCGTGCTCGAGCTCGTCCCAGGTGTTGACCAGGTCGACGGCGACCGCGAGGCCGGTCCTGCGACCCTCTTTCGTCAGCGGCATGGTTCCTACACGGTACTGATCGGAGCCGGTTCACGAGCCTCGCCTCGTCGACGCCTCTCGGATCGCTGCGGCGACGGAAAATCACCGAACGATGATCCCGTCCAGCGGCAGCATGCCGCCGGCTGCGTCGACGATCTCGAGTGTGTGCGGGACGGTCGGATCGAGCCCGCTCGTCGCGAAGACGATCCGGCGCGTGGCAGCCGTGCCGAAGACGCCGGGCTCGAAGCTCCCGATGAAGACGTCGTCCACGTAAACGTCACCCCTCGAGTTGATCCAGGACGAGCCGACGGGGGCCACGACGGCCACCGACGTGCCCGAGAACGGCCCGTACGTCGCGGTGTCCGGCGTCTCGTCGTCGAGGGCGGTGTGCAACGTGCCGAGGAAGGCATCGGGGGAAGCGAGTGCCGACCAGCCGCTGTAGACGAACGCGGTGTCGTCGGTGGGCACCGAGACGACCCGAATCGGACTGACGGTCGTGTTCCCCTGCCTGTCGGAAGCGGCGACCCGGAACTCGCTGTTCGCTCCCTGCGCCGAGGCGTGAGGGCGGCTCTTGCTGCCGCCGCCGGTTCCGCTCGCGACGGTCGTCCAGGCGGCACCGCCGAGCGGGCGGTGCTGGAGTCGCC
>Ga0210115_1000508_pt1 | contig 11305 bp, 7 predicted proteins | sample MayberryNW_TuleB_2_FD_185526 | JGI IMG/M metagenome (GOLD analysis project Ga0210115, IMG submission 185526) | Wetland microbial communities from San Francisco Bay, California, USA, that impact long-term carbon sequestration - MayberryNW_TuleB_D2... | ecosystem: Environmental > Aquatic > Marine >... | reverse complement strand
ATGGGTTCAGTCTCTTCTCGAACTATTGATACTGACAAGCTTAGCAAGTCACAGGCTACTGAACTGAAGGAACTTCTGACGCACTCTGATTTCTTCAAGTTATCTTCTTTGAGATCAAATGTGGCAAGCCAGAAAGGCGCAGCTGATTATTACACCTATAATATTACGGTTGAAGATGGAGCAAAGAAACACTCCGTCAAGTGCAGCGATATTGCCATGACTAAGGAGCTCAGGCAGCTGATCAGCTCTTTATCAAAGGTAAAGAAATAAATTTTCTAAAAGCTTTCCCGTATATTGGCTCAGTTTGCAATGTAGATTGTAGTTATTCGATCGTGTATTCCACCAAAATGTACACGCTGACTTCGGCATTCCATAGTTCAAGGTAAATATGCCATTATTATGTTGCACAAGACTGACCCATTCATGAGTGATGTACTTAGTAGGTCCACTTTATCCCAAAATGAATCAAAGTCGAGCTTTAGAAGGAAAAGGATGACTACAGCCTTACAAATCTTGCCTCTTTTATCATTTAACTCTACGTATCACGCTCCCTCATCTGTCAAGATAATTTATGTCTATTCCATTTTCCATTCTCTGTTGATCTGCTCAAGTAACTACAAAAATATCTATCTTTCATTATGGCTGTTCTTTTGAGTTAGCATATCACATTGCATCAGATTTGCCGTACGTTCAAATACTTTGGTTATATCTCTGTTCCGGCAGTGAGAAAACATCTATAGGATACACAGCATAGTGAGTGAAAGGCCTAGCGTAAGCAAAGGACTTATATCACCTTTAATGATCCGGGATTCGACGAGATGTATTTATTGGTAGTAAGCTGCTTCTATGATATGTGGGATCAGAAATAGTAATATACTTATCCCCTGGTCCATTATTTAGACATGCATTTCCATAAAAAGGGAAGATTACCCTGCAAACGTGACAATCACATTTGTTTCATCCTGCCGGAGTACGTGAACAAGCGTATCGTTGAGAATGGTTCAGATGAACAGAAACGTAGAGCGTGGCAGAATCTTATCGCAACGGAACAGCTTAGAGGTAGAAGAAATATTGTAGGGGGCCTGTATAGCATGTTTCCCACTTCAGATAAGCTTTATAGGAGCATCTTTAATGCGGAAAATGAGGAGAATCTTCCAGGAAAGCTCGTTCGAGGGGAGGGGGCTACTCGAAAGGGTGGTGCTTCAATTGATGAAGCTTATGACTATTCTGGAAATACATACGAGTTCTTCAACAAGATTTTCGATAGGAGATCTATAGACAATAAAGGAATGAGACTCGATTCTACGGTGCATTACGGGGAGGACTATAACAACGCTTTTTGGAATGGCAATCAGATGGTGTATGGCGACGGCGACGGGGAGATGTTCAACCGTTTCACAATTTCCCTTGATGTAATAGGACACGAGCTTGCGCATGGTATTACTCAGTACGAGGCAGCCCTCGAATATAATGGTCAGCCAGGCGCACTGAACGAAAGCTTTTCTGATGTTCTAGGTTCTTTAGTAAAGCAATACGTACTGAAACAGAATGCAGATAAAGCTGATTGGCTTATCGGTGCCGGTCTTTTTAAGAGAAAGGTAAAGGGAACAGCTCTTCGTTCCATGAAAGAACCTGGGAGTGCATATGACGATCCTGTCATTGGAAAAGATCCTCAGCCAGGACATATGAAGGACTATGTAAATACTACAAGTGATAACGGAGGAGTGCATATAAACTCCGGAATTCCAAATCGTGCATTTTATCTGACTGCAATTGAACTGGGTGGAAAAGCATGGGAGAAGGCAGGAATGATCTGGTACGTTACTCTTAGAGATCGTCTGAGAGAGAACTCTACTTTCCAGGATGCTGCTAAGCTAACGTATAGCGTAGCTGGAAATTTATTTGGTAAGGGTAGCCCTGAACAAAGAGCTGTCGCGAACGGATGGTCGGGCGTCGGATTACAAATTAAGTCAGCTGAAGGAGTAGCCAGAAGGCGGGCTTAGTCCTCTTCTGCACTTCCAATATGGACAATTAGACACGCTTGTAGGGAATGTTAAGTTAATTCAAAAATTAATTTTTTTTTCATGACTGAAATTATAGTATGAGAGTAGTCGGCTGAATTCATGTGTTGTTTGAATAATCTTATAGATGTCTTAACTAACCCTGTGTGTGTTGGTTACCTGTGTTTCCGAGGTAACAGTCATTTCTAGATACCATGTCTGACCGGACTGTATGGCGATGAATAATAGTTCTAGCATTGAAAATGGATTTTCGCATGACCGACCTTTGAGATATATGACAATTGCCGTTAGTTATTCACGGGGTTTAGGTATTAGAGCGCAAATTTGAAGTATTCTGGAGGACCAAATATTATACACATTACTATGAGTGGAATTACTGAGCCAGTCAGGGGAGGCACTATATTTTAAAAAATAAAATCCGAACGTATCCTGCTATAATTAGGCCCCAACTTACTATGAAAAGCCAGTTATAAATCCCAAGATTGAAGCTATTGGCCGCTATGAAGAGGTCGTCCTCGCGTATATCAGGGTTATCTAAGGTAACAATACTATTTACCAGAAGAGAGGAGGCGATGAATAGTATGAATGGGACAAAGAATAGGACAAGCTGAACTGGCTGCTTCCTCTTGGGGATAATTGGGTCAATCCACAATGATGAAAGCATGGTTATATGACGATCTATTCTTGTAATCCCTCTTGGATCGTTTCGTGCTTGCATGAGAGTGTGGAGCTCCTTCTTAATAGTCATAGTCTGTTGAAGTATATGAGAAAAGACAAAGAATCCCGCAGCCAGGAAGAACGGGAACCAAACTATCGCCTCATTCAGGCCCAGAGGTATATTTCCTAATGGTGATTCGAACTGGTTGAATCGTCCTTCGAGCCTTTTTATTCCATCTACTACAAATGAAACGCCCGCCTCGAAGCCATTTCTGAATCTCTCCAGCTCTGTCCTGAACTGGATGATTTTTTCCCTCGTTTGAGGACTCAAAGCCTGAGTAAACTCCAATACGCCAGTGCTAGGGGCTGAATAAGTTCTTAGATTGCGCAACTCATTGGTAACGTTCGAAAGATAGGGTGTTGGTCCCAAATCCGTAGCGATCTGAGCAATTGGAGGTTGAACGAATGGCAAAGTTAGTGTCGAATTAGATTCCTGATTTGCCGATATTGATTTAGCCGATAGCTCTTTCCGTATGTTTCCAATGAGACCTTCTACCTGTTCAGCATCGGAGACCAACTGTGACTGTATTGGAGTAATGGCGCTAAAGGTTGAGGAGTAAAGGTTCTTAATAGTGAACGCTGACTGATTATTTTTGACCTGAAGATTACAATCTACCCATTCCCTGCTTATTGGCGCTAGTGGATCACATGCCGGGTTTAGTGGAATCTGCTCAATCAATCTCTGAATGCCAGCGTCTCTGATTTCAATGCCTGTCCTATTCAAGAGGTAATGTATTTTATTGAGAGAGGCAGCATAGGTCTCTACGTCTTCCTTGATCTTTGCATGTTCAATATTGAATTGATTAGACTGCTTCTCTATACTTGTAGATTGGTTTATTATGTCATTTAAAAGACCTATCACGACGGAGGTATCGTCTAAAAGCCAATCTGATCTTGACAAACGCTCAGACTCTAGCTTTAACGAATAATACGGTAAAAGCAGCAAAAAGAAGAAGAAAAGTCCAACACCAACAAGTATTATAAAGGAACGCTGCAAGTCAGACGATCTGTTCTCAAAGGTCTTTTGTATTTCATTAATCTTGTCTTCTTCTCCTGCTCTGTTTCGTTCTGCCATTTCAACTCCTCTTCTTGTTTGAACTTGATCCATTACCACATGGAATACTATTTCAATCTAGCTGAGATCAAGATGCAACCTACCTCTAGTAGTGTAACCACTTCTTCTAGCCAGCCAAATTTCTTCTGTTTAGATCAAGCACAAGATTATTAAGTTCTAATCAAGGAGATTCTCCTACATTGAATTCATACATTAAGAAGGGAAGGTCATTACTTCGATCTCTTATATTTCTCCTGCCTATGTTTTTAATGGCTTCCCTGTTTCCGGTTGCTTTAGCTCAGAATGATACTTTGTCTGTTGCTATTGTACCTGGATCATCCTCTCCATTTAATGGGCAGTTTTACGTCCCCAATACTATTACCGTTTCGCCTAATTCATCTCTCAGTTGGGTAAATCAAGATACCAGTTCACATACGGTTACTTCAGGTGATTTCACTACAGGCCCGTCTGGTCAGTTTGATTCGGGATTGCTTAACACAGGAGCGACATTCACGCACCAATTCACGGCATCAGGCGTGTATACATATTATTGTACCATATTTCCATTCATGTCGGGGGTAGTGAATGTCACGGAACCGTGAGATAAATTGGAACCTAACCTAAATCTTCAAAATAGCTTATTTTGCTCACCTAATGTATTTCGTATTTTAGCGAGCCAGACTGGAACTCAAACGTGGTATCATCAACCAGGAACCAAAAGAGCAACGTGGGAAGAGTATGAACTCGAAAGCTAGTTTCAACGCAATATTAACGAGCCAAATCCCGGCACTCCATGCTACTACTCCTTGCCAGTACCGCCAAACCCGAATTCCCCTAAATCCAACCATTCTTGTTTTATGATCGTCCAAATGTCGTCGGCAAGAGGGGCATCTGCGTTTTCCTGCTTTACAAAGTATTTCATCGGGATCCAACCGTAGCCTCGTTCCCCCCAATCTGTTCCCCAAGAATTCTTTATTAGAAATGCTCCTCCTTCGCCCTTTTTCTCATCATAACCAACAATAGTAACAGCATGACCTCCTTGCACTGAATCTGTGGGCTTGGGATACGGGATATAACCACCGTTTGTTGCAGCTTCCTCGAATGAGTCAAAAACCGTAAATCCCATTCCAAGGCAAAAGCCCTTAGCTAAGTATTCTTTCATTCTCGCAGTCAGCTGTTCGTTCGATGGAATTCCTTTGTCCAATCTAAAGTATTTGGTGACTTGAAAGGATTGAGCGAAACCAGCGTTAAGTACATCGGGTGTATCGTCAAATTTTGATACGTCGTACGGGTAGTATTCTTCTGGAGGAGCGCCGTACACTACTAAAGCACCTAATGCGCTCCTAATGTATGCACCAGTATCTCCTGTCAAATGAAGGAGCCATCGTGTCGTCTTATAAATAAAGAGCCTTGACAGTTCTACGTAACTGCTTTTGCCTCGTTTGCTCATGTATTCATACATGTTTGCAGCCATGTTTGCAGTGCAACTACCCAACTGGCCCTGATCCTTAACAGGAGAGCAGTGTTTCCGATTGTCAATCTTACCTGGAAACCTTTTTATCTTCGATGTCTTGCCTGTTCCTTGTAATACGGATTTGACTTTAACGTCCTTTCTTTGGTTATTTGATCGAAGTTCTGATATCAGCTTTTTTTCAGCCTCTTGAGGTCCGAAATCCCTAATCGATGGATAATCCTTTAGCCAACCAAATCTCTTGATCTTATACCCAAAATCTGGCATCAAGTGGAGTCCACCGCTTCGATTCTTTTAAACATTCCCTCAAGTTTTCTGAAGGAATCGCGTCCTTTTGTGTTGAGGCAAATGATGAGGCTACTGATAATCATTGACTGATTCCACCGCCAGAATCAAATTTACAAAACGCCGACGCGATTTTACAAAAATCTAGTTGTGGCACGGAACAAAATCCCTTACCAATTTATTATCTCAGAAAGATACTGTAGAAGCATTAACTCATGGACTTCAAAAATGAGGGTACTGAGCACATACGGAGGTCCCTCCTCTCAATTATTCTAATAACCTAGTCATGCATGTGTTGTGTTCTGCAATCAGTTCAAAGTCCTTGTAGTATTGTTCGGCCGAATGGAAATAAGCATCGGAGGAAAAAACTTTTTTCAGTTTGAATATTCATCTAAACTGACATCTTATTATATATTCAAAGATCTGTTCACCAATATCCACTGACCGAAAGTCAAACCGTATGGCTTCGACTCAATTGGAAATAGCGAAACCGATGTAGATTGCATGTATCTTTACTCCATCTTTACTCCATTTCCTAATATCTCGTGGTATTCACAATCTTTCAAAAAACCAGCGTGCAATAGCCAGAATAACTTTTTAGGTTTAACTAAGCCCTAGTAACAATGGCTGAGTAGATAACTTTGGGTTATGAAAACCAGAGATATACAATTCTCCTCGAATCATATCCGACAAAGTGACAAATTCACTTTCTATCTGATCTTGGCTTGAATCGATCTTCATTCATGTCGAAGACCTTTGCGTATGCAGTCATCTTCAAAGTTCACCAAAGCCATTAACTCAGCAAAACTGATATGAGTAATATACTTTTCATTAAAGGCTGTTGTCAAAGCCCTCCCAGCCACTTTTATCTTTACACCTCAAAAGTACAAAGAAATATAGCTATGAGAATGGTTTGTTGACAAGAATAAAGTCAGCTGAGGATACGCTTGCTGACATTATACCGATCTCTAAAAAAATTGGTGTAACACGGCTTTCTGATATTACCCATTTGGATAGGTTGCATGTACCTAACTTTTCGGCAGTTCTGCCGGGCACGAATGACTCAATATGGGTTTACAGTGGAAAAGGACCAACGAGAGCTCATGCAAAAGCAGGCGCCCTGATGGAAGCAATAGAACGGTATTCTTCTATTTCGAGTACTCATTCTAGGCGCTTTATTCGGGGAACCTATTCAGAGTTGTCAAAATGTTACGATAAAGTGTTACACCCTGAAGAGGTAGTAGAACCTATCAAACAAGGTTTTAGCAACAATGAATCTATTCTCGATTTCTTGTTAGGCTTCGATTTGCTAACTAAAGAAGAAGTTCTAGTTCCAGCGCAACTCGCCTTATCAAAATATTCTGCGCAATCTCCGGTTGAGTCCCCATTTCTATTTTCTCATACTAATGGAATCGCATCCGGCAATGTATTGGAAGAAGCGATATGTCATGCATTGTGTGAAGTTATTGAACGTGACGCGGTTAGTTTAGCTGATTTATGTGCTTCCTGCATACCGTATACAATCTTAGAAAAAATTAAGAATTCATCAAAAATAAACATGGCTTTTGAATCTGTTGCTGCGAAGCTAGAAGATTTATTCGTGGATGATTCGAGTATTTTTCCAGATGTAGATATTTCTGAAATCGGGGAAAAATGTGAGCCAATCAGATTGTTAGTAAAAAGATTCGCTAATTCTGGTATCCCATTACTGATAAAGGACATAACACAAAAAGACATCGGTATCCCTTCATTTGTTGCAAGCAGCATTGAGTGGTTAACTGATAGCTATGGATATTTCTCTAAAGGTTTTGGAACAAATGCTGATGCCAAAATTGCATTAGTACGAGCAATAACAGAGGTCTCTCAAACTAGGGCAGTCAACATACAAGGCGCACGAGATGATCTGAGAAAAATATATTATAAGCAAAATGACGAAATATATAGAAGAAAATGGCAATTTATCTGTGCATCCTCTTTTCCAAAAAGAACCAGCAAGAACAGCGTGAAATTTTCTCAATTAAAGACCTACGTAAACAAAGACATTCTGACTGATATTAAATTAATCTTAAATAGACTAAAGTTAGCTAAATTAAAAAGAGCGATCATAGTTGACCTAACAGATCCCAGTGTGGGAATACCGGTTGTAAGAGCAATTGTACCTGGACTCGAGACGTTTGAGGTAGCGAAGTTATTTACACAGAACGAATTGCTGATGGGAATGAGGGCAAAGAAACGATTTATGGAAATATATGGGTTGGGCGAATTGTGACGTCAACCCCAAATATTTAATCCCACGTTGCCTATTAGATATTTATCGAAAAATAAAAATAACTTTACGTACTACAGTGGGCATTTAGTTATGCCCAACATCTGTCACCTCGCCAGGCGTTTTCGAAACGGGCATTTTGCCAACAAATTCAATCGATACTACGTCTTTAACTAATGCTTTAATCAGAGCAACAGATTTGTGCATAAATTCCTCATATTGTCGCACCTAATAAGAGTTTCGGTACGAGAACTAGAATCTGGGAAAGTCTCATTTGTATTTTGGACATATGTACGTTTCTCTACAATCCACTGAATCATCGAAACTCAACGAGGCGCTACCTCCTTTGACACATTAGTTCAGTTTATCTAACGGATTTCGGTACAAGTGAAGTCGGAATCCATAGATGCTAAAAATGCTTAGGACCCTCGGAAGGCGACATTGGATGAGCAAAAATAATGTCGCCTCATGTATCAGACTTTGATTCCTGGCACCATTAACTGAAGGAATATTTTCGTGGTCACCTGGATCCAGCTTCACGAGGCCAAGGTATCCGGGTGATTCAAGGTAGAAATATGTCTCGAGCATTTATTGGAGGAACAACGTAATCTGCAATCGAATCATCTAATGAAGAAGACGAAATGCTTACATGAAATAAATATGGATGCGATAGGCAGAGTATAAAATTTTCTCATAAAGAATCCGTTACTGCAGATCTACTAGAAAAACATATCAGAGCAGAATTAAAATAGATAAAACATATCAGAGCAGAATTAAAATAGATAATTTCAGAGTTACTTACAATATCAAAAAAATACGTGAGATCTTCTATGCCAATGTGCCGATGTGGGGCTACAATTAGGTTTTTTACACGCAAGTTATCGTTTAGCGTACTCAAAACTAAAGTGATGTGTATTCATAGCCTAAAGTTCAATTACTTCAGCCTCGTTCTACTGCCGGAGCAGAGGTAGTTCGAATAGTCGATCTGTCTCAATAATGGTAAATCACATTTTTGAATACTATAGTTTTTTCTGTGACGAACACGGAAACCAAATAAATTAACTAAACTTTAATCAACAGCTTTTATAATCGGGCGAGTACCATTCATGTTGACGAATACATTGTCGTGACAAGTGCTAGTGGTAGTCGCCGTCATAAAAGAGGAGACCCCGCCTACAAAAAAGGAGTAACATAACACTTTAGAATGCCCACTAGGGGATCAGATCCACCAGATTCGTATAATTTAGGAGTTCTTCGACTCAAAAACGGATGGTTTAATAGGTTAGAATCTTAGAATCCCTAATGATTTTTTCGCTAAGACCCTATGCAGAGGGCAGACTTATACACATCCACAAGGGGTTATTGTCCTCTGATCAGGTAGTCTTTGTATTATATCTGAGACAATCATCGGTGTACTGGTTGATGTTGGAATTATCAGTATCCGGTTTTATAGGTACCCGTGACGTAAACCAGGAGACCACGATCGCTTTCGGACTGGGAATCTTTTGTGTTTTTATCCAATTAATTATTTTGAACCATGTCCGTAATAAAGTAGGCAATCTTACTTTCTCGTAATCATATGCAGGCATCCTAAATTATAATTTCCTTAGCATTACCTATGGGCTCTTCTACTATCTGCGGATCGTGAGACGTCGATTAAGCCGAAGCATCACATGACCATACTATAATAAAAATGAAAATTAATAAACACAACAGAATAAATCGCGACAGTTGGGTTTGGGTCTACAATAAGCAGAGATGATTCTAAATTTAAGGCTCGTGATTTCAATCACGAGGATCAAGAGGGATTGTTCTAATTTAGATAATGCCTTTCGAGGGATATGCAGAATAGTCGCTAATATTTTATGCTTTTTTAATGAAGGGAATAATGAGCTTCTATAGTCGACGACTCCACTCTTGGTACTTCCACCTGGAAAATATCATTATATTAGATTAGGGATGGTAAAATCTTTGCGGAATCTCGGATTATCTAAAAAAAAGAAAATAGCAGACTATATCTACTGGAGGTTACGGATACACGGCAGAATGTAATATACCTACTAGAGGGACGATTGTAAGACATGGACGGCGTTAGAACTTGGACATACAACTAGCAATAGGCCTACATCTAGATGTCGGAATTTGGATTCACTCTGAAAAGAGATGAAGCCTCGTCTAACCAACACCTTAACTATCCTGTGGATGTGTTTAGCACGAAATATTCAATTGACAGTTAGATCCCATCTTTTATCCTACAAATAAATTGTAATTCACTCCTATATTAGTTACACCTGAAGAGCATGAACCAAATGAAGATATTATTGTGTCAGTCTCCAGTGATTTGAGAAATAGCCAGTACCCATCAGATATTGCTCGTCTCATTCCAGGACTAGATGCAACGATATTATCTCGAGGCAACCAAATCTCAAAACATGGAGAAAGAATCCTATATTCTTCGAGCCCGTTTTTTATACGAAGTCCATCAATCGTTATTTCTAAATTTGCTACTACATCCATCTTTTTATTGGCAGTTTCAGTTAATTCTTGGTCGGTTTCTCCATCAATATGTAATATGGAAATCCAATTTATGATTGGCATAAATATAGATGTACCTTTCGGTATTGTAACCGCCCGGGTCGGGGTATGCGGTACGGCGTTCTCATTAGTTTGGCATAGAAAGAATACATTCTGGTATTTTTGATTATTGTGTGCATTAACGCCAGTTGAATCGTCCAAAGGGCTTTTTGATTTAGGAATTGATAGTAACCATTGCCACCATCTGGCACTCCATTCTCCGTATGTATGGCCGAATGGTTTTGAATCTATAGGATATATTGGGATCGGTACATATCGCATTGTCTATACTAAAATCAGTATCAAGTACTTATATTTAGTAGGTTGGGGGGGGGTAAAGATTATTGCAATAAGGCTGGGAAAAAATATCAGGCTATATTACGCCAACTTTGAGAGTAGAACGTGCTAATTGTTTTCTCCGCTTTCTATGCATTGGTGGAATACGGATTTACAGGTCTGGTCGACAAAAATCAGACAACCGCACATCGAAGATGAAAATAAGTTACGTGACCAATGAATGATCATATCCCTTTATCCATGATCTTCTCTGGGGAGTTTATCTTTTGCTTTTTGAAGTAAATCTTGATCTATATGCCACACTTCTCCCAATACTTCATTAATATAACCTTGAACGTCGGTGGGTTCAGAAGATATGGCAAATAATTTATCTGTTTGAATTTTGTCGTGCACTAGTTTACTGATACTATTTACCTTGTCTATTACCATGCGTTGCGACTCGGCATGGCCTAACGCCTTTAAAATATCATGCTCCTTTTGTGACGATGTAGCAATTATTCTTCGCAATGAAGAATCTGTTGCCAGATAGAACGCTGCAGAGTCCAAACCAACCAATAAAGAATACGAGCCTATTATCAAAAAAGTCATTGAGATAACACCCCATGGCGGATAGGTAGCCA
>Ga0210115_1000507_pt1 | contig 11324 bp, 10 predicted proteins | sample MayberryNW_TuleB_2_FD_185526 | JGI IMG/M metagenome (GOLD analysis project Ga0210115, IMG submission 185526) | Wetland microbial communities from San Francisco Bay, California, USA, that impact long-term carbon sequestration - MayberryNW_TuleB_D2... | ecosystem: Environmental > Aquatic > Marine... | reverse complement strand
GTTAGGCGACCGCTCCTGGTTCGATCCGGGACGGAGGAATGCACCACAGTCGCCCCGTCGCCGACCGCGGCCATCTCCTTCCAGCCCACCTCTCCATCGGCCGACGTGTCGGTCAGCCGCACGACTGTGGTACCTGCCGAAGGGAGACCGGCGCCGGCAGGCCGCACTCGAGGCACAGTGTCGGCAGCCCGGCCGGGCCCCCGGGTCGCGGCCGCAGAGCGGGTCACCCGAAGCCAGACCCCTAACCGTCGACCATGAGCCGCAGCCCGCGGCCGGAAAAGCCGGCACCCGCCAGCGGCCCACGCGGCGCGCTGGGCAGGAGACAGCCGGTCGCCGGCCTCGAGGTCGTCGGCGCGCCGCGCGGCCTTGCGGGCCCCGCCGTAGCGGCCGAGCTCAGTGAGCGCGTCGGATCGGACCGCCCAGGCCTGCACGCCGGACGGGTTGACGTCGATGGCGCGCGTTCCGGATTGCTCGCCCGATCGGCTAGGCCAATTGACTCGGTGATCCGTCGTGCGGACGCACGTCCCAGGCGTCCAACGCAGGGTTCCAGTAGGCGACCGGCGTCGGCACCGGACCTTGACTACCGAGGACCGCGCGCCCCTCGGCACGCCGTCGCCCGCGCCGGGCCAGGCATCGTTCGCAGCTGGGCCCGTCGGTCGCATCCGGGCGGTCGTGGTGGTACGAGACCCAGAGTGTGGCCGGCTCCTCGCAGTCCGGGGAGTCCTCGCAGAGGCCCTGCGGCTGGTGGGACACCCAGTGGCCGAACGTGACGTCGCGAACCCACGGCGCGTCCACCGGCCACCGCCACACGACGAGACCGTTCCGACGACGCCGGCGCCCTCGTCGGGAGCGACGCACGGTGATGCCGGTGAAGCGAGTGCACGGATAGTCCGCGGGGACCACCAGGCTCTCCGGAGGGTCCGCCACGGTGGCTGCGTCTCGGTCACCAGGCTCTCGCGGCTCTCCCTGGCCCGTGGCTGCCCAGGAACCGCCCGGGTTGGTCAGCGTGACCTCGTCGTCCCTGACGCTCGACACGACGGCGAGTCGGGCGAAGCCGCGGAACGGCCACACCTCCCGGCCGATGTCTCCTCGGCGCTCCGGCCAGTCCTCGACCTCCGGGAACCGGGGAGCCCAGACGGCGACGTGCTCGCCGACACGCAGGTCACTCGCCCGGCGACCCGTGGCGCACCCTGGCCCGCACCAGGTCTCGACGGTGTCCTCGCACTGCACGCGGGCGAATCCCGCGGGCGCACCACAGACGTCGCAGTGGTCCCGCGACGGCGGCGTCACCGGTAGCGCGTACAGTCCGTACACGGAAGAACCACCTGCACCGTCACCGTCAAGTCGTCAGAGCAATGCGCTCGGCAGCATCGAACCATCTGTCGGGCCCAGCAGGTGCCGGGCTTGACGAGCCGTCAGGATCAGCCGAGGGTGACCCGGCGGTGGCGGATCACTTCGCGCAGGTCGATCAGCGGCGCGGGGGCGCCGGCCACGTAGCCCTGCACGCTCTCGTAGCCCAGCTCGCCGAGCCGGCGCAGCTGCTCGGGTGTCTCGACACCGGCCGCCAGCGGGTGCCGACCCGCGGCCCGCGCCGCCGCGGCCACCGCAGCCACCACGCCCGCTTCGGCGCCGAGGACGCCGGCCACCACCGAGCGGTCCACCTTGAGGGTGTCGACCGGCAGGTGGCGCAGGGTCGACAGCGACATGCCGCCGGTGCCGTAGTCGTCGATCGCGATGCCCACGCCGAGCCGGCGCAGCTGGTCGAGCTCGTCGACGAGGCCCGGGCCCGCGTCGGACAGCTCGGTCTCGTGCAGCTCGAGATAGAGGGCCCGGGCCTGCAGGCCGGCCCAGGTCAGCAGCATCCCGACGGTCTCGGCGAAGCCCGGCCGGGCCACCTCGGCCGCCCACATGTTCACGCTGACCCGCACCTGCGGGTCGTGCCACGACGCGGCATCGCGCACCGCGGCGCGGAGCACCCAGTCGGTGAGCGAGCGGGCCAGCTCGGTGCCGGCGACCCGGTCGAGGAAGTCGTTGGGCAGCAGCATGCCCAGCCGCGGGTGCGGCCAGCGGAGCAGTGCCTCGAGGCCGACCAGGCCGCCGTCGAGACGGACGACGGGCTGGTAGTGCAGCCGCAGCTGGTCGGCCTGGATCGCCCGCCGCAGCTCGTCGAGCAGCCCGTCGGCGGACCGGGCACCGAGGGTGGCGCCGGACCCGCCGTCGCGAGGGCTCTGGGCCAGCTCGACGGACGCGTCGTTGCGGTGCTTGGCGCGGTACATCGCGAGATCCGCCCGGCGCAGCAGCTCGTCGGCCGACTCCGCCCCGGGCGATGCGACCGCGATGCCGATGCTCGCCGCGACTGCCAGGTGGTGGCCCTGCACGGTGAGCGGACGACGTACGCCCGCAAGGATCCGCTCGGCGAGGCGGGTCACGTCCTGCTCGGCCTGCACGTCCTCGCACACCACGACGAACTCGTCACCGCCGAGCCGGGCCACCGTGTCGCACGACCGCATCGCCGAGTGGATGCCGGCGGCGACCCCGACGAGCACTTCGTCGCCGACGTCGTGGCCGTAGGTGTCGTTGACGTCCTTGAACCGGTCGAGGTCGACGAAGAGGACCGCGACGGTGCTGAGGCTGCGCTGTGCCCGCGCCAGTGCCGTGTCGAGACGGTCGCGCAGCAGCCGTCGGTTGGGCAGGTTGGTCAGGCTGTCGTGCAGCGCGGCGTGGACGAGCATCCGCTCGGTGTTGCGCCGACCGGTCGCGTCGTCGAGGCACACCAGCATCGCGTTCTCGCCGGCCTCGGGCAGCGGCACCGCCGACACGGCTGCCCACAGGTCGTGCCCGCGCCGGTGCCGCATCCGCCGCTCGGCGATGCCGGCGCGGATGCGGCCGACGTCGTCGGTGGCGGCGAGGTCGTGCAGGGCGTGCCCCACGAGGGCTTCGGGGTCGCAGCCGAGGAAGGCCCCGAGCGCGGGGTTGGCGAGCACGACGGTGCCGAGCGCGTCGACGACCGCCATGCCGACCGGGCTGCGCAGGAAGAGGGCCTGGAAGTCGATCCAGCGCGCCCCGCCCGGTGCCTCGCCGAGGATGCCGCCGTTGGCGCCGAGGCGCGCGGCAGGGACGGCCTCGGCAGGTGTCGCCGGGCCGTGCGGGACCTCCTCGTTGCCCAGGGCGCCCTCCCACGTTCGGCACCCATCGTCCCTGTCACGCACCGTGTCCGCAGCCCGGCACGCGCAGCATCACCCCAACGCACGGGGGGTCAACGGACAGTAAAGCCCGATCACGTTGAGTGAACGACCAGCGACGCACCTGCCACTGGTCTCGACGCGAACGTCCGCGCCGTGGTCGTTGCTGTCAGCCCGCCTGCTCGACCTGGGTCAGTGCGTAGCGGTCGATCGCCGAGGCGTCGGCCTCGGCGAGGTCGTCGAGCTCCAGCACCACGTCGCCGCCCTCCTCGCGGAGCAGCCGGGCGGTGGCAGTGACGGTCGCCGAGTCGGGCAGCTCCACGGTGACGGTCACCTCCTGGCCGTACGTCCAACCGGTGCCGTTCGTGGCCAGCCGCAGGCCGCCCCGCGACACGTCGGTGGCCACCAGGGTCGCCCCGGGCCGGCCGTCCTGGTCCGGGAGGCGCACCTTCGCGCCCGCAGCCCGCACCGCGCGCCGGCGCCGCTCGCTGACCAGCCGCACGACACCGTCGACCAGCAGCGACCCGTCCTCCTGCGCCAGCGCCCGCCCGGCGAAGATCGTCACACCGTCCTCGTCGTCGGCCCTGGTGACGGTGCTCAGCCAGACCTGGTGGTGGTCCAGGGCGTCGATGGCGGCGAGGTCGGTCTGCACGTGGGCCAGCACGTGGTCGTCACCGGTCTCCTGCCAGTCGGTCAGCAGCCCAGCCCAGGCGTGGCCACCGGCCCGCGGGAGCAGGCTGACCGAGCGCCCCGGGTGCAGCCCCGGCATGACGTCCACCATCTGCAGCTCCCTCCCCCCGCGAGCCTTGTCCGGTGCCCGCCCCACGTCAACGGTGGGCAACTAGAGTTGAGGCTCCGGGCCTCTAGCTCAGTTGGTAGAGCAGCGGACTTTTAATCCGTCGCGCGCGAGTTCGAGCCTCGCGGGGCCCACCGGGAGCGGAGTTGTGTCCAGGGGTCGTGGTTCGGTCGAGCATGGAGGATGTGCTCAAGCGCTGCTCGACGTGCAGGGCGACGAAACCTGTGACCGATTTCAACGTGCGCCGCAACGCGCCGGACGGCCGCCAGGCGCGGTGCCGGGACTGCTGCCGGGCCTGGTACGAGACGCACAAGACCGAACACATGGCCGGAGTCGCCCGCCGCAACAAGGCCTACCGGGTCGTCACCCAGACGAAGCTGGCCGCCTACCTGGCCGAGCACCCGTGCGTCGACTGCGGTGAGGACGACATCAGGTGCCTCGAGTTCGACCATCGGGACCGGGCGGACAAGACCGCTCCCATCTCGGTCCTGCTGCAGCGCGGACGGTCGTGGCGGACCATCGCCAAAGAGATCGAGAAGTGCGACGTACGGTGCGCAAACTGCCATCGGCGGCGCACGGCTGACCAGTTTTCGACCTGGCGGCACCGGCTGCACGAGGAGGAGACTGCGGACCTGCGCGAGGTGGCCCTGGGTCGCCTCGCGACGCTGTTCCCGGCGACGACGAGGAGTCCCGATGTCACAGGTTCCGGAGGAGTGGACCACGGTTCGGACCCCTGACGGCCGCGACCTCGAGGTCCTGCTCATGGGCGACCCCGGCGGCCTCCCGCTGGTCTTCATCCCGGGCACCCCGACGGCCATCGCTCCCTACCCCGACCTGTCCGCGGCGGCGGCCGAGCGCGGGCTGCGGGTCGTCGGCTGGTCCCGGCCCGGCTACGCCGGATCGACCCACCGGGCGGGCCGCACCGTGGCCGATGCCGCCGAGGACGTGGCGACGATCCTCGACGCCCTGGGCCACGACCGCTTCGTCGTGCTCGGCTGGTCCGGCGGCGGTCCCCACGCGATCGCCTGCGGGGCGATGCTGCCCGACCGCTGCGGCGCCGCGGCGTCGCTGGCCGGTGTGGCGCCGTACGACCTGATGGGTGAGGACTGGTTCCGCGACATGGGCAAGGAGAACGTCGACGAGTTCCGGGTCGCCATCGAGCGGCCGCAGGACCTGTGGGCGCTCATCGAGCCGCAGGCGCCGGAGATCGCCGCGGTCACCGGCGCCGACGTCGTCTCGATGCTCGACGGGCTGGTCGACGAGGTCGACCGGGCGGCGCTGACCGGGGAGTTCGCCGAGGTGATGGCCGAGAACTTCCGCCGGGCGGTCTCGACGGGCGTGGCCGGCTGGCACGACGACGACCTGGCCTTCGCCCGGGCCTGGGGCTTCGACCTCGCTGACATCACCGTGCCGGTGTCCGTGTGGCAGGGCGAGCACGACCTGATGGTGCCCTTCCCGCACGGCCAGTTCCTCGCCGCGCACATCCCGACGGCCGTCGGGCACCTCTACCCCGACGAGGGCCACCTCTCGCTCGCGGCGCAGCTGCCGCGGATCCTGACCGACCTCACGCAGCGCGCCGGGGTCTAGCGGTCCGCGCCGGGGTCCGGCGGACCGCGCGGATCAGGCCTCGCGTCGGGCTCGGCGCAGCGCCTTGCGCTCCGCCCGCAGGCCGCGGGCGATCTGGCCTGCCCGCGCACCGAGGAGGCCGTGGACCCGGCCGAAGGTGAAGCCGTTCTCCCCGGCGAGGTGCGCCGCGACCCCGGCCGCCCGGGTCAGCTCGAGCGCGGCGACCACCGTGCTGAGCCGGTCCAGCAGGTCGGCGATCTCCGTCACCCGACCGGCCCACGCCGGTCGCCGGGCGCCCACCCGGTCGGCCAGGTCGACAGTGAGCAGCGCCGCGTCCGCCGCGTGACGGGCGGCCGAGAGCCGTTCGCCGAGCCCCCGGTCCGTCGCGTCGTCCAGGCCGCGCAGACGGCGCTCCAGCCGTCGCGCCGCCCGCGCGGACAGCACGGGCAGCGCCTTGCCGAGGCGCGGCCCGCGGTCGCGACCGGCCGGCCCGCGGCCGCGACCGGCCGACCCGCGGCCGCCACCGGCCGACCCGCGGCCGCCACCGGCCGACCCGCGGGGGGAGCGGCCGCCACCGGCCGCCCCGCGGGCGGCGGAGCCGTCGGGACCTCCGGAGCCGTCGGCGGCCGGCAGGTCGGCTCCGTCGGCAGCCACCAGCCGCAGCCATCGCGGCGACGTGAGGAGCTCGGCCACCGACTGCTGCTCGGACCGCCGGCGGGCCGCCACCTCGCGGTCCAGCCGTCGCGTGACCGGTCCCAGCACCAGGTCGGCCGGCTGGTCCCCGACCGACTCCTGCACCACCCGGCCCGCTGCGTCGAGGCCTGCGGCGCCGGCCAGCGCCGCCTCGGCCCAGGCCAGCTCCCCGCGACGGCCGGCCGCGTCGTCGGCGCCCAGCGCGCCGAGCCGTCGGGCCAGGTCCTCGGCGACCCGGCGACGACGTACGCCGTGCTCGAGATCGGTGGGCGCGCCGGGTCGACCCGCCCGGGCCATGGCGTCGAGGACCCGCAGCCGGGCTTCCGACTCGGCCAGCAGCGCCCCCGCGGCCGTCACCGCCCGGAGGCGAGCAGTCCACGAGACCGGCTGCTCGGAGGAGTCGGCCGAGAGCACCCGACCGATCTTCGAGCTCGTCGCCGACGGCTGCACGCCCGCCTTCCGCACCGCCTTGTCCAGCTCGCCCAGCACGGCGGCGTCGCCCTCGACGAGCTCGACCTCCAGCTCGCGCCAGCGAAGCATCTCGGTCCCCTCCCGCTCGACCGTGACCAGGTCGTCGGCCAGCTCCGCGAGCACCTGTCCGTCGGCCGCGACCAGGTGGTGGACCGCGCGGTGGGTGACGAGCGTCGCCACCGGCACCAGCCGCCGGTCGCCCGCGACGGTCACGAGCAGGCGGCGCAGCGCGACCGGCACCACCGGTCGGGTCCCGAGCGGGCGTCGCACCTCGAGGCGCTCCCCACCCACGACGGGGAGCTTGAGGTGCCAGCCGTCGTCGGAGCCACCGGCCCGGCGGCGCAGCGTGACGCGGTGCCGCTGCAAGGCCAGGTCCGCGGTGTCGTAGTACGTCGCGGTCAGCACCTGCACCGGCAGGTCGTGCACCCGGGCGACCGCGGCGACGCCGAGCAGGTCGGGCACGGCAGCGCCCTCGGGCAGGTCGTACTTCGCCTCGATCTCGACGTGCTGGGTGGTGGCCATCCGCTCCTCCTACCGCACCGGCTCGTGCCGCTCGTGGGCGACGACCCGGCCGCCCTGCAGGTGCAGCAGCCACCAGCCGCCCTTGCGCAGGGCCACGTCGTGGGGTGGGCGGGCCCGGCCGAGCCGTCCCAGCGACCCGACCAGGTCAGAGACGACCGCCCGTGGCCCGCACAGCGCGGTCGTCGCCCGGGTGGCCTCCTCGACCAGCTCCTCGAGGACCTCGCGGTGGTGCTCGGGATAGGCCGCCCGGGCCAGGCGGGCGTCGACGGTGATCGGCAGCCGGGCAGCACGACCGTAGGGCCGCAGGGTGCTCGTGCAGGCCGCGCTGTCCGCGCTGCGCAGCGCCTCGACGCCGAGCCGGTCCAGCACGGGCACCAGGTACTCCGCCTGCTCGCGGCCCCGGCGGGACAGCGTCCGGGCCGGCTGCCCGTCCCGCCGAACCGCCGTCGACCGGGTCGGTCCGCTGCGCAGCAGGACCAGCGGCCGGGTGCCCTTGGGTGACCGGAGGAAGGCGTCGAGGACGGTGGCGTCGGTGCGCTTGGTCAGGCGGCGCCGCGCCGCGCGGACCGGCAGCCACTCCAGCTCGTCCACCTCGTCGGACTCGACGAAGTCACCGCCCGCGTGCCGCATCGACCAGTAGGTGACGACCTTGTCGGCGACCCTGCCCCGGACCCGCACCCGGTAGCGCGTCGTCAGCAGGCACGGCCCGAGCTCCGCGACCGACCCGGTCTCCTCCTCGACCTCGCGCGCCGCCGTGACGATGAGGTGCTCGGACGCCTTGGCCTTGCCCTTGGGCAGCGACCAGTCGTCGTACCGCGGCCGGTGGACGACGGCGACCTCGGGACGGTCGGCGTCCCCGCGCCAGAGGACCCCGCCGCCGGCGACGACCGGCGACCGGCTCACGGCGCGACCTCGCGCCAGAGCTCGGCGTAGACCTGGGCGGCCCGGCTGGCCGGCGCGGTCGCCGTCACGGGCGCGCGACGCTGCGCCATCTGCTCGATCGCGGCGAGCGAGGGCACCAGGGTCTCGGCGACCCGCGCCCGTCTCCGGTCGATCGACTCGACGACCTCGCGGTGCAGCCGCTTGCGACGGTCGACCATGGAGAAGAACGCCACCACGTCCGGGCGGTGCCCCTCGGCCGCAGCCACGAACCGCACCAGCCGGTCGAAGGTCTGCAGCGAGAGGGTCGCCGGGATCAGCGGCACGAGGAGCGTGTCGGTCGCCTCGAGGACGTTCTCGGACACGAGCGACGCCGACGGCGGGCAGTCGAGGACGACGAGGTCGTAGTCGTCGCGCACGGTCGCGAGCAGCTGCGAGAGCCGCCGGGTCCGTCGCTTGGTGTCGTCGAGCTCCAGGTCCATGTTGCGGTAGCTGAAGTCCGCCGGCAGCAGGTCGAGGCCGTCGTAGTCGGTGCCCTTGACGGCGTCCTCGAGGGGACGGCGCCTCGTCACCAGGGCCCGCCCGCCGCCCTTGACCTTCGGCTTGATGCGGAACAGGTAGGTCGCCGAGCCCTGCGGGTCGAGGTCCCAGAGCAGCGTGCGCCGCCCCTCGCGCGACGCCAGGTGGGCGAGGTTGACGGCCGTGGACGTCTTGCCCACGCCGCCCTTGATGTTGTACGTCGCGAGGACCCTCACGATCGTCCCGCCAGGTGGGCGAGCCGGCGGCGGTTGGCCGGCCGGGCGAACCGGCCGAACGCGTCGTCGAACTCCCGCCGCGCGTCGTCCTGGGCCGCGTCCAGGTGGCCGATCAGCTCGCCCAGCGCGAGCACCGCCTCGGTCGGCGTGCCGTCGCGCATCATCTCCTCGGCGAAGCCCCGCAGCTTGGCGCGCTGCACCTCGGTGTCCTGGAACCGGCCGAGCACGTCCTGCAGCACCTTGAGGTCGGTCACCAGGGCCTTGCGAGCCGCCTTGTCGAGCAGCGGCGTGAACACCTCGAGGGCGTACCGCAGCTCCTTGCACCGCTTGCGCAGGTCGTGCAGGTCGGCGGCCGGTGAGTCGGAGTGGACCGCGGTGCCGTCCTTCACCACCCGGCGGCCGGACCGGTGGATCGCCGAGTGCGCGAGCTCCAGCGCATCCGTCCGCCCGGCCGGTTCGTCCTGGGACAGCGCGCCGAGCCGGGCCTCCCACTCGGCGACGAGCCGCTGGTAGCGCGCCGACCTCAGCCCGCGCACGAGCCGCCGGCGCTCAGCGGTGCGCCGCCGGTGCAGGTGGACCGCGAAGGCACCGAGGTCGCTCGGGTCGGCAGCGACCAGCCAGCCCGCCATGGTGGGCAGGTCCAGCTCGTAGACGTCGAGGTCCCGCACCGGCGTCGTCAGGTCGCCGAGCCACTTGAACTCCGGCTCCCAGGTCTCCCGCAGGTCGCCCGGCAGGGCCGGCCGTCCGAGCTTGAGGGTGGAGCGGGTCCGGCGCACGGCGACCCGGAAGTCGTGCAGGAACTCCGTGTCGACGTCGTCGAGCAGCCCCGGAAGGTTGGCTGCCATCGTGTCCAGGAAGCCGCGCAGGACGTGCGCGACGTACGCCGTGGCGGGTGCGTCGGGACCGGGGGGCGCGTCCGCGGGCTCCTCAGGTGCTTCGACGCCGGCCGGTGCCTCCCGCAGCCCGAGGCGCCCCAGCAGCCGCAGTGCGGTCCGGCCCTCGGCGTCGTAGCCGCGCAGCGGTGTGACCCGGACCTGGTCCGGCTCGTCGACGGCGACCCGGACGACGACCTTGTCGTCGGTGTTGCGCAGGTCGACCAGGCGCAGGTGCCGCCGCTGCGCCCCGAGGTCGGTCAGGGCACGCATCTCCAGCACCGGTGCCAGCCGGTCCCGGAGCGGGCCGGCCGGCAGCGCGGCCGCCAGCGCCGGGAGCCGCATCCCGTCCGCGGGGACCGACAGCTCGCGCTCCTCCCCGGTGAGCACCAGGTCGTCGCTGCCCGCCGTGCTGCGCAGCTGCAGGACCAGGCCGGCCCCTGCCAGGCGGCGGTCGAACGTGTCCAGCGACCTGACCCGGACCGGGCGCCGGGCGTGTGCCTCGACCCGGAACCGCTCGGCCAGCGCGGCGGTGACGGCCGGCACGTCGAGCGCGCCGTCGGCCGGCGTGAGGATCGTGGTGCGGGTCGGCATGGTGGCCCGGAGGCTAGCGGGCCCGGGTGAACGTCTCCGTCCCGCCGGCCGGTCAGCCCGGTGGCGGCGGGTGTGCCTCGACGGACGCGGTGCCCCCGGAGTCGAGGGGGAGGTGGAGGACGAGCAGGCCGCCCTTGCGGGGTACCTCGACGGCGTCCGGCTCGATCCCGAGCCCGCTGAGCAGGCCGGGCAGGACGCGGCCCAGCGTCTTGCGCTGGGTGCACAGCACGGCCTGCCCGGGTCGGGAGACCAGGTCGGCGACGACCCGTTCGGCACCGACCGGGTCCTCCGCGGAGCCGTCCTCGCTGAGCAGCGGCTCGGCGAGGACCGGCAGGCGGAGAGCGGCGCCGAGCGGCTCGACGGTCTCGAGGCAGCGCCGCGTGTCCGCGCTGTGGATCCGCTCGACGGCGTACGCCGCCAGGAGACCCGCCAGGGCCACCGCCTGGTCGCGCCCCCGCTCGTCCAACGGGCGCTCGGCGTCGGGGCCCTCCCATGTCGACCGCTGGCCGGCTCGGGCGTGCCGGACCAGCACCACCTGGCGCACCGCGGCGACCGGCTCGGCGGCCGCCAGCACCTCCCGATCGTGCGCGTCGGCCACCGCGGCGACACCGGCCGCCGGGTGCCAGTGCAGCGACTCGCGGCCCCCGAGCACCTCGACCGGCCAGAACCAGCCGCCGGGCGACGCGGCCGGGCCGACCTCGGCGCGCGGGCCAGGGGGACCGAGACGAGCGGGGACCGGGATCGCCGCGAGCGCGGCGGCCAGCGGGTGCCGACCGGCCACCTCGCGGGACGGCAGCGAGGGCCGCTGTCCGCCCCTGACCAGACCGACCAGCAGCCGACCGTCACCGTCCCGCCGCCACGGCACGAGCCCGGCGCGGGCCGGGCGGGACTCCTGGTCGGGCACCGCGCCGTCAGCCGATCGGGTCCGGGATCGCGTGGTGCCGGCGGGCCAGCAGCTGCTGGTAGTCCACGGCAGCTCCCTTGTGGCTGCGGC
>Ga0210115_1000506_pt1 | contig 11324 bp, 11 predicted proteins | sample MayberryNW_TuleB_2_FD_185526 | JGI IMG/M metagenome (GOLD analysis project Ga0210115, IMG submission 185526) | Wetland microbial communities from San Francisco Bay, California, USA, that impact long-term carbon sequestration - MayberryNW_TuleB_D2... | ecosystem: Environmental > Aquatic > Marine... | reverse complement strand
CCTAGGCGCTCAGCCGGCGAGCAGCGCGGCGGCCGCGCGCTCGGTGGCGACCGCCGCGGCGTAGGCACCACCGGCCGCGACGAGGTCGTCGTGCGTGCCCCGCTCGACGACCCGGCCGCGGTCGAGCACCACGACCTCGTCCATGGCGGCGAGGCCGGTCAGCCGGTGGGTCACGAGCAGCACCGTCCGGCCACGGGTGGCGTCGAGCAGGTCGGCGGTCAGCTCGTCCGCCGTCCTCGCGTCCAGGTGCTCGGTCGGCTCGTCCAGCACGAGCACCGGCGGGTCGGCGAGCAGCGTGCGGGCCAGGGCGAGCCGCTGGCGCTCCCCGCCGGACATCCGCGCGCCGTGCTCGCCGACCCAGGTGTCCATGCCGTCCGGCAGGGCCTCGACCCACCCGAGCAGCCGGGCCCGGCGCAGGGCGTCGCGCAGCTCGTCGCGGGTGGCACCCGGCCGGGCCAGCCGGACGTTCTCCCACACGGTCGAGTCGAAGACGTGCGCGTCCTGGGCCAGCAGCCCGACCCGGGTGCGCAGGTCGTCGCCGTCCAGCTCGCGCACGTCGACGCCGCCGAGGGTGATCCGTCCGGCCGACGGCTCGAGCAGCCGCAGCAGCGCCATCGCCACCGTCGTCTTGCCGCTCCCGCTCGGCCCGACCAGCGCGACCCGGCGGCCGGGCGTCAGGTCGAGGTCGAGGTCGGTGACGACGTCCGGCCCGGTCGGCGTCCAGCGCAGCGCGAGCCGCTCGGCACGCAGGCGGTACGGCGGGTCGGGCAGCGGCCGCGGTCGCGCCGGCTCGGCCACCGGATCCGGCGTGTCGAGCACCTCGAGCACCCGCCCGGCCGACGTCACGCCGCGCGCCAGCTGGCGGCCGGCGGCGGGCAGGGCACCGAGCACCTCCGCCAGGGCGAGCGGCAGCAGGGCCACCACGACGAGGGTCACGTCGGCGGACCGGCCCGGCGGCAGGTGGATCGCGGCCACCACCAGCGATCCCCAGACGGCCAGGCCCACGACCAGGCTCAGCGCGCCGGCCCCGAGCCCCTCGGCCCGGGCCGAGCGGTCGAGGTGGCCGACCAGGTCGCGGTCGCGGGCGGCCAGCCGGTCCAGCCGCCGGTCCACCGCGTCGTACGCGAGCAGCTCGGGCACCCGGCCGGTGGTGTCGACGATGTCGGTGGCCAGCTGCCCACGCACCGCGACCGCGCCACGGGTGGCCCGCCGGGACAGCCGCGCGGTCAGCCAGGGCACCGCGACCGCGACCAGCACGAGGGCTGCCAGCAGCACCGCGCCGGCCGGCGGCACCAGGAAGGCGACGGCCGCCGCGGTCACCAGCCCGACCAGCACACCGGATGCCAGCGGCAGCACCGCGCGCAGCACGACGTCCTGGACCCCGTCGACGTCCGCGACGAAGCGGGTCAGCAGGTCGCCCTCACGGAAGGCCGACAGCCCGGACGGCGCCAGCCGCTCCAGCCGCCGGTAGACGCGCACCCGCACGTCGCCCAGCGCGCGAAGCGTCGCGTCGTGGGTGACCAGCCGCTCGAGGTAGCGGGCCACGCCTCGCCCGACCGCGAAGGCGCGGACGCCGACCACGGCGACCGACAGCGCGGCCATCTCGGGCTGCTGCGACGCGCGGGCGATCAGCCACGCGCCGACCCCGAGCAGCAGCAGGCTGCAGGCCGACGCCGCGGCGCCGGCCAGGGCGCCGAGACCGAGCCGCCGCCAGCGCCCGCTGAGCAGGCCGAGCACCCGCAGGGTGCTCGGCCTCCTGCGCGCGCTCACCGTGCCACCTCCGCGACCGGCCGGCCGAGCCCCACGACCACGTCGGCGGCCGCGGCCGGTGCCACCCGGTGCGTGGCGACGACGACGGTCCGTCCGGCCAGCTCTCGCCGCAGCGACGACACCACGCGCTGCTCGGTGCCGGCGTCGAGACCGGCCGTGGGCTCGTCGAGCAGCACCAGCCCGCAGTCGTGCCGGCGCACCCGCAGCAGCAGCCGGGCGATCGCCACCCGCTGGCGTTGGCCCGCGGACAGGCCGCGGCCCATGTCGCCGACCTCGGTGTCGACGCCCAGCGGCAGGTCGGCCGGGTCGAGGGCGGCGGCCGCGAGCGCCCACCGGACCGCCTCGTCGTCGGCGTCGGGGTCTCCGAGCCGTACGTTGTCCGCGACCGTGCCCGGCTCCAGCGCGGGGCGCTGCGGCAGCCAGGCGAGCCCCCGGCGCCAGGCCGCTCCGTCGACCTCGGCAAGGTCGGTGCCGCCCCTGCCGCCGACGCCGACGACGAGGACCCGGCCGGACTCCGGCGAGCGGAACCCGGCCAGGAGTGCGAGCAACGTCGTCTTGCCGGCGCCACTGGGTGCCATGACCGCTGTGGTCGTCCGCGGCGCGACGGTCAGGGTCAGCCGGTCCAGCACGGCCGGCCCGGCCGGGTCCGGGCGCACCGAGACGGCGTCCAGCACGACGTCGGCCGCACGGGGGTCCGGCGCCGGCCGGTCGCCGCCGGGCCCGGCGACCGGCGCCGTCGCGAGGTCGAGCGCCTCCGTGGCGGCCGACAGCCCCTCGGCGCTGGCGTGGAAGGACGCCCCGACCGCGCGGACCGGCAGGTAGGCCTCGGGGGCGAGGACCAGCACCACGAGGGCGGTGCGCAGGTCCAGCGCACCGTCGAGGAGCCGCAGCCCGACGCCGACCGCGACCACGGCCACCGACAGGGTCGCGACCAGCTCGAGCACCAGTGCGGAGAGGAAGGCCACCCGCAGCACCCGGGCGGTCGCCACCCGGTGGTCGTCGCCCACCTGACGGACCGTGGCGGCCTGCGCCTTCGCCCGGCCGAACACCTTCAGGGTCGGCAGTCCGCGCACCACGTCGAGGAAGTGCCCCGAGAGCACGGCGAGCCGGCGCCACTGCCGCTCGGCCGACGCCCGGGTGTGCATCCCGACCAGGACCATGAACACCGGCACCAGGGGCAGCGTGACCCCGACGAGCACCGCGCTGATCGGGTCGAGGAAGGCGAGCTGGACGACCACCGCGACCGGGACGATCGACGCCAGGACCAGCTGGGGGAGGAACTTCGCGACGTACGCGTCGAGGCCCTCGAGGCCGGTGGTGAGCAAGGTCGCGGTCGCGCCGGAGCCGCTGCCCGGGCCGCCCTCGACGGAGGGGCGTGCGGCGCGGTCGGGAGCGGTCGCGCGGCGGAGCACAGCGGCCCGCAGGTCGGCGGCCAGCCGGGCGGCGCTGCGGTGGGCGGCCTCCTCCTGCGCCCAGGCGAGCCCCGCCCGCGCGACGACGACCGCGAGCAGCAGCACCAGCCCGCCGCGGAGAGCAGTCACCGAGCGGTCGTCGACGGCGCGCGACACCAGCGTGCCGACCAGCCACGCCTGGGCGAGCACCAACCCGGTCACCACGACGCCGACGGCGGCGGTGACCGTCAGGTATCGCCTGGCCGCCGGCGACGTGCGCAGCAGCCGCGGGTCGACCGGACGCACCGGCTCAGACGGCCGTGCTGGTCTCGGTGCCCTTGCGGGCGCGCGGGATGCCGGCCGCGGCCGCCGGCGGGATGTGCCCGCCGCTGATCCGCTTGCGGAACACCCAGTAGGTCCAGGCCTGGTAGGCGAGCACCACCGGGGTCAGCGCCAGGGCGACGACGGTCATCACCTTGAGGGTGTAGTCGGTGCTCGACGCGTTGTCGACGGTGAGGCTGAACCGGTCGGCGGTCGAGGACACCATGACGTTGGGGTAGAGCGTCGCGAACAGGCTCGCCACCGTCAGCGCCAGCGTCGTGCCGGTGAGGCTGAAGGCCCAGCCCTCGCGTCCGCGCAGGCTGGCGACGACGGCCGCCACCAGCGTCACCGCGGCGAGCAGGGTCAGCGTCCACGACAGCGGCCGCCCGTCGCGGAACTGGGTCCACAGCAGGAACGTCGCCGCGACCACGACGACCACGGGAGCGATCCGCTTCGCGAGGAGGTTGGCGCCCTCGCGCACCGGGCCGTCGGTCTTGAGCGCCAGGTAGTAGGCACCGTGCAGCGTGAACGCGCCGAGGGTGACCAGCCCGCCGAGCAGGGCGTAGGGGTTGAGCAGCGTGAAGAACGTGCCGGTGTACTCCTTGTCGGCGTCGATCGGCACGCCGGCCACGATGTTGGCGAACGCCACGCCCCACAGCAGGGCCGGGACGGCCGACCCCCAGAAGATGGCACGGTCCCAGTTGCGGCGCCAGCGGTCGCTGTCCACCTTGCCGCGGTACTCGAAGGCGACCCCGCGCACGATCAGCGCGACCAGGATGACGAGCAGCGCCAGGTAGAACCCGCTGAACAGCGTCGCGTACCACTCGGGGAAGGCGGCGAACGTCGCGCCGCCGGCGACCAGCAGCCACACCTCGTTGCCGTCCCACACCGGGCCGATGGTGTTGATGACCACCCGGCGGTCGGTCTCGGTCCGGCCCAGGACGGGCAGCAGGACGCCGACCCCGAAGTCGAACCCCTCGAGGAAGAAGTAGCCGATCCAGAGGACGGCGATCAGGCCGAACCAGAAGTCGGTGAGCTCCATCGCTGTCTCCTAGTAGGCGAACGCCATCGGGCGCTCGTCGGTGCTGTCGGACTCGTCGGCGGCCACGGCCGGCTGGTCGGGCGCCGGCCCGGCCTTGGCGTAGCGGATCAGGAGGGTGAGCTCGACGGCTGCCAGCGCGGCGTACACGAGCGTGAAGGTGATCAGCGAGATGGCCACGCTTGTCGCGCCGACCGACGGCGAGACGCCGTCGGCGGTGAGCATCCGTATGGCGTCCGACCCGTCCGGGTTGGGCACGACCACCCAGGGCTGGCGGCCCATCTCGGTGAAGATCCAGCCGAAGGAGTTGGCGGCGAACGGCGCCACGACCAGCAGCACGGCGAGCTTGGCGTACCAGCCCTTGCCGGGCACCCGGCCGCGGCGGGTGAGCCACAGCCCGACGAGGGCGAGGCCGACGGTCAGCAGCCCGAGCCCGATCATCAGCCGGAACGACCAGTAGGTCACCGGGAGGTTGGGCACGTAGTCGCCGGCGCCGTAGCGCTCGACCATGGCCTGCTGCACGTCTTTGACGCCTTGGACGGTGGCGTCCGGGTCGTTCTCGGACATGAAGGAGAGCAGGCCCGGGATCGTGATCGACTTCACCTCGTCGCAGGAGGCGTTGATCGAGCCGACGGCGAAGAGCGAGAGCCCCGCCCCCTCCTCGGTGTTGCACAGCGCCTCGGCCGCGGCCATCTTCATCGGCTGCTGGTCGACCATGATCTGGCCCTGCCAGTGGCCCGACACGACGACCGCGACGCCGGCCACCAGCACCGAGCCGAGCGCGAAGCGGAAGGCGGGGCGGAACGTCTCGACGGTGCCCGCCTTGTCGGCCCGCCGGGCCAGGTGCCACGCCGAGACCGCGAGCACGAAGCCCCCGGCGACCAGCCAGGCGCCGGCGACGACGTGCGGGAAGGTCGCCAGCGCGGTGACGTTGCCCAGCATCGACCAGATGCTGTCGAGCTCGGCCCGGCCGCTGTCCGGGTTGAAGCGCACGCCGACGGGGTGCTGCATGAAGGAGTTGGCGGCCAGGATGAAGTACGCCGACAGGTTCACGCCGACCGCGAGCATCCAGATCGTCGCCAGGTGGACCCGCTTGGGCAGCCGGTCCCAGCCGAAGATCCACAGGCCGAGGAACGTCGACTCGAGGAAGAAGGCCGCGAGTCCCTCCATGGCCAGCGGCGCCCCGAAGACGTCGCCCACGAAGCGCGAGTAGCTGCTCCAGTTCATGCCGAACTGGAACTCCTGCACGATGCCGGTGACGACGCCGAGCGCGAAGTTGATCAGCAGCAGCTTGCCGAAGAACCTGGTGAGCCGCAGCCACACCGGGTTCCCGGTCCGGTGCCACACCGTCTGCATGATCGCGACCATCGGTGCCAGTCCGATGGTCAGCGGGACGAAGATGAAGTGGTAGACGGTCGTGATGCCGAACTGCCACCGGGCAAGGTCGAGCGAGCTCATGGGCTCCGAGGATGCCGATGCCCACCCGGCGAGCAGAGGGCCGAAGGTCCTGAACCGGTCAGGAACTTGATCCCGGGCCGCGCGGCGCCCGGCCCCACCTCCGAGCCGTCCTCAACCGAACGGTTGACAACCTCCGGCACCCGGTCTACGGTCGTGTTCAACCGATCAGTTGAGGACGGCTCCCGTGACCGACCAGCTCTCCCGCGTCTTCGCCGCCCTGGCCGACCCGACCCGACGCGACATGGTCGCCCGGCTGACCACCGGCGACGCGACGGTCAACGACCTGGCGGCGCCCTACTCGGTGACCGTCCAGGCGGTCTCCAAGCACCTCAAGGTGCTCGAGGACGCGGGGCTGGTCAGCCGGAGCCGGGAGGCGCAGCGCCGCCCGGTGCACCTGGAGGCGGAGGTCTTCGACCTGATGACGGCGTGGATCGAGCGGTACCGCCGGCAGGCGGAGGAGCGCTACCAGCGCCTCGACGAGCTGCTGGCCGAGATGAACGACACCAGTGACCCCAGCGACATCAAGCCCGAACGACAGGAAGGAACGGCATCATGACCACCACGAACACGGCCGAGGCGACCATCGAGGCGGACCCGCGTGTCCCGCTGATCCGGATCACCCGCGAGTTCGCCGCCTCGCCGGAGCAGCTCTTCCGGGCGCACACCGACCCGGACCTCTTCGCCCGGTGGGTCGGCCCGAACGACATCACCACCAAGATCGACCACTGGGACGCCCGCAACGGCGGCTCGTGGCGGTTCATCGGCGTCCGTGGTGACGAGGATTACGCCTTCCGCGGCTGCTTCCACACCGTGAGCCCGGAGCGGATCGTGCAGACCTTCACCTGGGAGGCCATGCCCGACGGCGTGTCCCTGGAGACGCTGCGGTTCGAGGACCTCGGGGACGGACGCACCCGACTGGTCGCGGAGTCGCTCTGCGACAGCTTCGAGGGTCGCGACGCGTGGCTGGCCAGCGGCATGGAGACCGGCGTCACCGACGGCTACGCCAAGCTCGACGCGCTCCTCGGCGACGGGTCGGTCTGAGGTGCCCGACCTGCTGTCCGACGGGCAGCCGCATGCGGGCGGCTCCCTGGTCGCCGCGGACCCTGCCGAGCGGCACCGGCGCGTCGCCGGCGCCTTCTCCGACCGGGTCCGCGGCACCACGGACTGGTCGGCGCCCGCGCCGGTCGACGGGTGGACGGCTCGCGACGTCGTGCGCCACCTCGTCGAGTGGTTCCCCGGCTTCCTCGCGATGGGCAGCGACGTCCGGCTCCCGACCGGCCCGCCGGTCGACGACGACCCGGTCGCCGCCTGGCGGGTCCACGCCGACGGGGTGCAGGCGCTGCTGGACGACCCGGCCTCGGCGGACCGGGAGTTCTCGCACCAGCACACCGGCACGATGCCGCTGCCCGACGCGGTCGACCGGTTCTACACCTCCGACGTCTTCATGCACACGTGGGACCTCGCCCGCGCGACCGGCCAGGGCGAGGACCTCGACCGCGACCTCTGCACCCAGCTGCTCGCCGGCATGGAGCCGATCGAGGACGTGATGCGGTCCTCCGGCCAGTACGGCCCGCGCGTCCCGGTCCCCGCGGACGCGGACGTCCAGACCCGCCTGCTCGGCTTCATCGGCCGGGACCCGGGCTGGACCCGGGACCGACCAGCGACCGCCTGACGGTGGCGGCGACCTGGGCTCGCCGGCTCCGCGGCGCGACGTCCGCGGCAGTCAGGACGACACGCGTTTCGGCGGAGACGTTCCGGCGAGGGCAGGGGTGCTCCTGCGGGGCGTCCGCTCGACCTCACCCGACGTGGGTCTCGTCCCCGGGGGGCGGTCAGCTCTCGAGGCGCGTGACGAGTGCGCCGAGCAGGGCGGCGACGCCCTCGGACCCGTCCACCACGAGGTCGGCCCGCTCCGCGACGGCGGTGACCTCGGTGGACCCGCTGCACACGAGCAGCCCCGGCAGGCCCAGGGTGCGCTGGCGCTCTACCTCGTCGTACGCCGGCAGGTCGCCCAGGTCGTCACCGACGAAGACCACCGCGGACGGGCGACGCTCCGCGACCAGCGCCCGGAGCGCGGCACCCTTGTCGGCGCCGGCCGGCCGCAGCTCCAGCACCAGCCGGCCGGGCTCGACGACCAGCCCGGTCTCCTCCGCCAGGCCCTGCAGCGGCGCCCGCAGCGCCTCGAGCGCCGCCTGCGGGTCGGGCGCCCGCCGGGTGTGCACGGCGACGGCCCGCCCCTTGTCCTCGACCCACGTGCCGTCGGGCGCCCCCAGGTCCCGGAGCAGCCCGGGCAGCCGGTCGCGGGCGACGGCGACGCCGGCCACCGCCTCCGGCGCGGTCACCGTGCCGCCCTCCCAGCGCTCGAGCCCGTAGTGGCCGAGCACGACCAGCCCGGCCACCCCCGCCAGGCCGCCGCGGTCGACCGCCAGCTGCGCGGGCCGACCGGTCACGACGGCGACCCGCACGCCGGCCTCCGCCAGCCGCTCCAGCACCGGGGGCACGTCCGGGTGGGCCCGGGCGTCGTCCGGGTCGGGCACGATCGGCGAGAGCGTGCCGTCGAAGTCGAGCGCCACCAGGGCCTCGCCCGGGTCGGCGAGCAGCGCGCGCAGGCCCTCGCGGCCGGCGGCGGTGGCGGGCTGCGGCAGCGTCACCGGCCCGGTCGGCTCCATGCGTCGACCGCCGTCACCCTTGGTAGGAGTCGGTCACGACCACGGTGAAGCGGGTCGTCGACAGGTTGCCGAACCGCGGCAGCGTGCGCGGGGTGGTGCGCAGGTCGCGGGCGACGGCGAGCGCGACCGTCTCACCTCCGGCGGGGTAGTAGACCGTGGTCGCCGGGACGGTGCCGCGGAAGTTGCCGACGGCCGGCACGTCCCAGCCGGCGGCTCGCAGGTGGGCCGCCACCGAGGCGGCGAGCCCGGGCCGCGAGGTCTGGTTGAGCACCACGACCTCGGCGGTCGACCGGTCGACGGCGTTGCCGGCCGGCGTCTTGTCGGCCACCGGTGTCCGCTCGGCCTTGGTGCCCTCCACCGCGCTCTGCGATGTCGCCGTGCTCGTGACCGGCGTCGCGGTCGGGGTGGTGTCCTTCGGCGAGGGGGCCGGGACCGTCGTGCTCGGCGGCGCCGGGGTCGTCGTCGCCGGCCCGGTGGCCGCGGCTGCCGCGTCGGCGCGCGGCTGGTCGGGCTGCTCGCCCTGCCACACGGCGAGGGAGGTGACCAGCGCGCTGACCGCGGCCACCGCGAGCACCGACGGCATCAGGGCGCTGACCATGCTGCGCCGGGTGCGGTGGGCGCCTCGGCGCACCCGGGGCGGGCCGGTGTCGGGTCCGTTGTTCATACCGGGTCGAGGGTAGCGAACCGGGGCGAACCGGTCAGACCTCGATGCCGAGGCGGCGGGCCGAGCGGGCCCGCTGGCGGGCCGAGCGCAGCCGGCGCAGGCGCTTGACCAGCATCGGGTCGGTGGCCAGCGCCTCGGGACGGTCGATCAGGGCGTTGAGCACCTGGTAGTAGCGGGTGGCCGACATGTCGAAGAGCTCGCGGATCGCCTGCTCCTTGGCCCCGGCGTACTTCCACCACTGGCGCTCGAAGGCGAGGATCTCCTGGTCGCGCGCGGACAGCTGCGACGCCGCCCCGGCGTCGGCGGGGCGGAAGGCGTCGGCGGCGTCGCTCGTGCCCATGTCGCTCCTCGCTGGCGGTGCGGTTGCCGGTGCGGGGGCCAGGGCGGGACGCCCCGGCTCGTCGGCGCCATGGTACGGGGGAATCACACCGCTGTCATTCACCGGGCCACCTCGTGCCGCAGCGGGTACAGCGTGGTGCCGGCGCCCCGCACCGCCTCGACCAGCAGCTCGTCCGGCCCCACCCGCTCCTCCGCCCAGACCACGCTGCGCTCGAGCCGGCCCTCGACGTCGGCGCCGGGCTCCACCACCGACGCGCCGCCCGACGCCAGCAGGTTGGCCCGCAGGTAGTCGGCGGGAGTGCCGCAGTCCACGGCCGGCCGGTCGGTCACCACGAGGTCGAGGCGCCCCCGCGCGTGCAGGTCGCGCCAGGACACCTCGTAGAGCCCGGCCGGCTCGGGGCCGAGGTCGCGCACCGACCACCAGGGGAGCAGGGCGGTGCCGACGTAGTGCAGTCCGCCGAGCACCGCCGGGTCGGGCTCGTCGGGACGGGTGCACAGCAGTCGGGGGCGCTCGCCGTCCCAGCCGGCGACCAGGTCGTCGAGGACCGGCGCCATCTCGGGCGGGTACCACGCGTCGGCGTTGGTCAGCAGCACCGGCCGTCCGTCGACCCAGTCGTGGAGCAGGCCGAGCGCACCGGCCGTCCCCCGCGCCTCGCCCGGCTCGACGGAGCCGTGGACGTCGTGGGCGTCCAGCCAGCCCCGCATCAGGTCCAGGTGGGCGTGCGCGTTCACGGCCACGTCGTCCGGTCCGTGGGCGTACGGCCGCAGGCGCTCGACCGCCCAGTCGAGCAGCGGGCGCGTGGCGACGGTGCACAGCGCCTTGGGACGTACGTCGGTCAGCGGGCGGAGCCGGCGCCCCTCGCCGGCGGCCAGCACGACACCGGCGATCTCGGACGCGACCATCGCGGGCCACGCTCTCACGGGCCTCGACGGTGCCGGGAATCGCGTCCGGCGCCGGGACGTTGCGCAGGCATGCCAGCCGTGACGGTCGACGACGTCCTCGCCCTCCCCCGGGTCCCCGCCCCCACCCTGGACTCCCTCGAGCGCACGGTCACCTCGGTGACCACGGCACCGCGCGGATTCGAGGGCGAGGGGTTCCCGGTCCGCCGGGCCTTCGCCGGCGTGCCGCAGGAGCAGCTGGACCCCTTCGTGCACCTGGACCAGATGGGCGAGGTCGACTACGCGCCCGGCGAGCCCAAGGGCACGCCCTGGCACCCGCACCGCGGCTTCGAGACCGTCACCTACATGATCGACGGTGAGATGGCCCACCAGGACTCCAACGGCGGCGGCGGGCTGATCACCAACGGCGACACCCAGTGGATGACCGCCGGCAGCGGCATCCTGCACATCGAGACCCCGCCCGAGCACCTGGTCGTGAGCGGCGGTCTGTTCCACGGCTTCCAGCTGTGGGTCAACCTGCCGCGCGACCTCAAGATGGCGGCGCCGCGCTACCAGGACATCCGAGGCGCCAAGGTCGGCCTGCTGTCGTCGCACGACGGCGGCGCATTGGTGCGGGTCATCGCGGGGTCGCTGCCCGGGGTCCAGGGGTCCGACGGGCCGGGCTCGACCTACACCCCGATCACCCTGATCCACGCCACGATCTCGGCCGGCGCCCGGCTGACGCTGCCGTGGCGGCCGGACTTCAACGCGCTGGTCTACTCCCTCGGCGGGGCCGG
>Ga0210115_1000505_pt1 | contig 11337 bp, 10 predicted proteins | sample MayberryNW_TuleB_2_FD_185526 | JGI IMG/M metagenome (GOLD analysis project Ga0210115, IMG submission 185526) | Wetland microbial communities from San Francisco Bay, California, USA, that impact long-term carbon sequestration - MayberryNW_TuleB_D2... | ecosystem: Environmental > Aquatic > Marine... | reverse complement strand
CCCGCCGCAGCCCGACGCCCTCGGCCCGCTCGGTCTCCTCCAGGCCCAGCCGCACCTGGGCCAGCGCGTCCTCGAGCCGGGGGACCCACCGGTCGGTCACGGCGCGCAGCCGCCGCCGGGTCACCGCCAGCTCCCGGGTCACCGCCCGCAGCGCGGCGAGGTCGGCGGCGTGCCGCACGGCCGCCTCCAGGGCGACCCGGTGCGCGGCCACCGCGGACACGGTGGCCGGGCCGTATGTCATCGCCTCGACGTGGGACGGGTCGGGGCCGTGGTCCCACCCGACCTCGGCGGGGTGGGAGACACCCATCGTGGTCTTCCACCCGAGCGAGAGCCCGGCCGGGTGGGCGTCGGTCGCCGCGCGCAGGGCCGCCTGGCCGCCGACCAGGGCGGCGCGCACGGACCACAGCTGCGCCTCCTGCGCGGCCCGGGTCCACTCCGCCTCGCTGCGCTCGCTGAGCAGGGTGAAGCGCTCGGCCTCCTGCCGCAGCACGCGCACCTTCTGGTCCAGCAGCTCTGCGGCCCGCGCGGCGACGGCCAGCCGACGGCCCAGCCAGACCCGGCCGGCCCGACCGGGTGGCATCCCACGCACGCCGGTCATCGCCTGGTCACCCCTGTCGCCTCTCCCGCGTGGTACCGGTCGAGCAGCTCGGCGGGCAGCATGGTGAGCTCCCGCCGCGGCAGCACGCCGGCTGCCTCCCACGCGCGGTCGAGCGTCTCGGTCAGCGCGCGGTCCTCCTGTCGCCGCTGGCTCAGCAGCCGGCGCTCGAAGACCTCCTCGAACGTCAGGTAGGCACGGTCGGCCTCGCTCAGGGCGTCCAGCCCGATGAGGTCGGCGAGGTCGCGGACCTGGCGCGACCTGGCCAGGGCCGCCAGGAGCTGGGCGGCCAGGTCGAGGTGGTCGGCTCGGGTGCGTCCGGCGCCGGCGCCGTGCCGCATCAGCCGGGAGAGCGAGGACAGGGGGTCGATGGGCGGGTAGACCCCCCGGGCGTGCACCTCAGGTGACAGGACGACCTGCCCCTCCGTGATGTAGCCGGTCAGGTCGGGCACCGGGTGGGTGATGTCTCCGCCCGGCATGGTGACGACGGGCAGCACCGTCACCGACCCCGCCGTCCCGTAGATCCGCCCGCACCGTTCGTACAGGGATGCCAGGTCGCTGTAGAGGTAGCCGGGGTAGGCGCGGCGGGCCGGGATCTCCCCGCGGGCTGCCGACACCTCCCGCAGGGCCTCGGCGTAGCTGGTCATGTCGGCGAGCACGACGAGCACGTGCCGGCCGAGGGTGAACGCCAGGTCCTCCGCGACCGTGAGCGCGATCCGCGGGGTCGTGATCCGCTCGATCACCGGGTCGTCCGCCGTGTTGAGCAGGAGCAGGAGCTCGCCGGCTGCGGACCGCTCCTCGAGGACCTCCGCCACGATCGCGGCGTCCGCGTGCGTGAGCCCCATGCCGGCGAACACCACGGAGAAGGGCTCGTCCCCGACCCGCGCCTGCGCGGCGATCTGGGCGGCGAGCTCCAGGTGCGGGAGCCCCGCCACCGAGAACAGCGGGAGCTTCTGTCCGCGCACCAGCAGGGTCAGGGCGTCGATGCCCGAGATCCCGGTGAGCACCGGGTCGGCGGGCGGCTCGCGGCGGGTGGGGTTCAGCGGCGACCCGGTGACCGGCCGGCGCTGGGCTCCCAGCACCGGCGGTCCGCCGTCCATCGGCTCGCCCCGCCCGTTGCACGTCCGGCCGAGCCACCCGTCCCCCACCGGGACGGTCAGTGCCTCGCCGAGGAAGGACACCGCGGTGCCGTCGAGGTCGAGGCCTTCGGTGCCCTGGAGGACCTGCACCACGGCGAGGTCCCGGTGCACCTCGAGGACCAGACCGGAGCGGACCTCGCCGGACGGGAGCCGGACCCGCGCGTACTCGTCCCAGCCCACGCCGCTGACACCCTCGACGACGAGCAGCGGGCCCCGGAGCTCGCGCAGGCTGCTGTACTCGACGACGTCCCAGGTGCTCGTCATGGCCGCAGCTCCTCGAGCCGGGCGAGCATCAGGTCGCGCTGCGCCTCGACCCCGGCCACGTCGTCCGGGCCCACCGCGTCGCGGCAGTGGATGAGCGGGGCGAGGTCCACCTGCTCGATCGCCGCCGCCGGGACGCCCGCGTCGGCGAGCGTCCGGCCACGGTCGACGACGGCCAGCACCGCGTCGACCAGAGCGGCCGCCTTCGCCTCCGAGCAGGCGGCGTCGTCGGCGCTCAGGGCGCTCTGCTGCAGCACCGCCTCCCGCAGCAGGCGCCCGGCGAGGATCACCATCCGCTCGCGGCCCGGCAGGGCGGCCACGCCCACCAGCTCGGCGAGGGAGACGAGCCGCTCGGCGTCTGCGAGCAGCTCGGTCACCCGGGCCCGCCGGTCGCCCCAGCCCGGGTCGCCCGCGGCGGCGTGCCAGGCCGCGAACCGTTCCACGTCACGGCAGAAGGAGGCCGACCACGACACGGCCGGGTAGTGCCGGGCGTAGGCGAGGTCACGGTCCAGGGACCACTGGCAGCGCACGAAGCGCTGGGTGTGCGTCGTCACCGGCTCGGTCATGTCCCCGCCCTGCGGCGAGACCGCCCCGACGACCGTGACCGACCCGACGTCGCCACCCAGGGTGGTCACCCGGCCGGCCCGCTCGTAGAACGCGGCCAGCGCCGAGGCGAGCTCCGCCGGGTAGCCCTCCTCGGCCGGCAGGGCGCCGGTGCGCGCCGACATCTCCCGCAGCGCCTCGGCCCAGCGGGTCGTGGAGTCGGTGATGACGACGCAGTGCCGTCCCATGTCGCGGAAGTACTCGCCGACGGTGACCCCGGTGTAGATGCTGGCCTCGCGGGCCATCATCGGCATGTTCGAGGTGTTGGCGATGACGACGGTCCGCTGCGCCAGGGGCGCACCGGTGCGCGGGTCCTCCAGCTCGGCCAGGTCACGCACCACGTCGGCCATCTCGTTGCCTCGCTCGCCGCAGCCGACGTAGACGATCACGTCGGCGTCGCACCACTTGGCGATCTGCTGCAGCAGCACCGTCTTGCCGGTGCCGAAGCCGCCCGGGACCGCCGCGGTGCCCCCGCTCGCGACCGGGAAGAGCAGGTCGAGGACCCGCTGACCGGTGTGCAGCGGCTGCACCGAGTCGAGCCGCCCGCGGGCCGGCCTGGCCCGTCGCACCGGCCAGCGGCTGGCGATCCGGACCTTTTCCCCGGACACCGTCGCGACGCACTGCTCGGCCGGGTAGCTCCCTGCCGGGACGATGGCGTCGACCGTCCCGCCGCCACCGGGGGGCACCTGGACCAGGCACGGGACCGGGCCGTCGGTGTCGAGGGTGCCGAGCACGCCGCCCGGCCCCACCCGGTCGCCGACCGCCGCGCCGGGCCGGAACAGCCAGGTGCCGGCGACCGCCGGGCGGCGGGCTCCGGGCGCCAGCCAGGTCGGCGCGTCCGACAGGGGGCGCAGCAGGCCGTCGAAGACCCCGCCCAGCAGCCAGGGGCCGAGCTCCACCGTCAGCGGCTCGCCACGCCCGCGCGCGCCGTGCCCGGGGGCGAGCCCGCCCGTGTACTCGAACGCCTGCAGGGTCGCGACCCGGCCCCGGACCGCGACGACCTCGGCCGGGACCAGGCCCGGCCCGAGGTCCACGACGTCGTGCATCGCGACCTGGTCGAGGCCCTCCACCTCCACGAGGGGCCCGGCCACCCGGGTGATGCAGCCGCTCACGGTCGCCAGAGCTCCTCGGCCCGCCGGCCCAGGGCGTCGACGGCGCGGTCGCCGGCGGCGTCGAGCGTCAGGGCGACCCGCCGGCCGTCGGCCTCCGCCAGCACGCCGCCCTCCGGGTGCTCCCGCACCACGGCCGCCGGCCCGAGCCGGTCCCGGGCGATGGCGGTGAGGCGGGCCAGCAGGGTCGGGTACCGGGGATCCGTGCGCAGTGCGCTCACCGCGCTGCGTGCCCGCGCACGCAGCTCCTCGACGGCCGACTGCTGGGCGGCGAGCACGATCGCGCGAGCCTGCCGTCGCGCCTTGGACCGGGACTCGTCGACGATCACGGTGGCGTCCCTCCCGGCGGTGACCCGGGCCGCCTCCTGGTCGCGGGCCACCTGGTCCGCGGCGGCGGCGAGCCGGGCCGCCACCTCGCGGTCCGCGGCCGCCAGCGTGCGCCCGGCGTCGGCGGCCGCCTGGGCGAGGATCGCCGCGCGAACCGCTGCGAGGGGGTCCGCCCGTCTGGTCGCGGTCGCGGTGGCCGTCACGGCGGCATCACGACCGTGAGCCGGGCCGACTCCGGGAGCCGGTCGGCGAGGGCGGACGCCGCGGCGGGGGTCAGCACGACGACCGGGACGTCCGCCGGCAGCGCCGCCCACCGCGACCGCACCGCGTCGGCGTCGTCGGCGACCAGGACCAGGGCCCCGGCCAGGGCGAAGCCCTGCACCCGGGGCAGCTCGCCCAGGACCGCCACGCGACCGACGGGGGTCATCTCATGCCTTGCCGATCAGGATGATCGCGATGATGAGGCCGTAGACGGCGATCCCCTCGGCCAGCCCGACGATCACCATGGCCCGGCCGAACAGCTCCGGGCGCTCGCTCACGGCGGCCAGGGCGGCGGCCCCCGTGTAGGCGACCGCAACGGCGGCGCCGATGGACGACCCGGCGACGGCGATGGCGGCGCCCAGCAGGGCCGCCCAGCTGCTGGAGCCGTCCGACGTGCTCGCCACCGTGGCGGCGTGCAGGGCCGGCTCCGTGGTGGCATCCGTGCCGGTGGACCCCAGGGCCAGCATCAGGGCGACGGTGCCGGCGAGCAGCAGCCCGAGGTTGACCGCCGCGAGAGCGGTCAGCACCCCGCGGCCGCGATGGCGGCGAAGCAGCCAGCCGCAGCCGACCGCGGTGACCAGGAGGACGGGGACGGTGCCGAGCCAGGTGTTCACGGTGTCTCCTCGGGTGCACGGGCGGCCGGTCCGGACGTCGCGCCGACCACGGGCAGCTGCCACGGCCGGAAGGGTCGGCCCTCGGTGACGAAGACCCGCGAGAACAGCTCGTAGTACTCCAGGCGCAGCGCCTGGACGGCGGCGACCAGCGCCTCGAGGGTGAAGGCGAACGCGTTGCCGGCGACGAAGAGCAGCACGCCCGCGACGGCACCGGCCGGCCCCCGCGACCACAGCGCCGTGGTGCCGTCCCAGACGATGGCCCCGATCGCGGCATGGGTCAGTCCGAACGCGGCCAGCCGGGCGAAGGACACCAGGTTCGCGCCCACGCGGATCACGGCGTCGAAGACCTCGACCACCGCTTGGGCCGCGCCGGCCAGGCCCCTGCCGGCCCCCGCCCAGAGCCCGAGGAAGGCCAGGGTCAGCCCGACGACCCACACCGTGACCCCGGCGGCGGTCAGCCAGTCCGCCTCCCCGTAGACGCCGAGGGCGACGGCGCCCAGGCCGAGGAAGAGGGCGATCCCCGCGACACCGGTGGGGGCGTACAGCGCGAGCGGCCAGCCCCCCTCCCGCCACCGGTTGACCGTGCCGACGACGTACGCGCCGGCGAGCAGTACCGCACCGACCCCGACGGCGGCCGCGAGCAGCTGCACCGGCTCGTCCAGCGGGCTCAGCCACAGCACCGGGACGACACCGGTCGGGCCGAAGAACTCGCCGTAGAGCAGGCCGAAGAACATCGCGGCCAGCCCGCCGCCCAGGACGAAGGGCCAGGCGGCACGGATCGCGTGCAGCCGCGGCCGGTGGGCCGACCGCGGGGAGGCCAGGTAGAGCGCGGCCAGCACGAGCAGGGCGCCCTGCCCGACGTCGCCGAACATCATGCCGAACATCAGGACGTAGGCCAGGCTCGCCAGCAGCGTCGGGTCGATGTCCGGGTAGGGGACTGTCGCGTACGTCCTGACCAGACCGGAGAGGGCCGGCCCGACCCCGGCGCGGTGCGGCAGCAGGGTCGGCGGGTCGACGCCGGGGGGCCGGGGCAGGGGCACGACGGCGCCGCCGAGAGGAGCCAGCTCGCCGTCCAGCTCGGGCAGGCTCCCCCCTGGCGTCCAGCCGGCCAGCGCGGCGACCTCGCCGCGGCGCACCGCGGACGCCAGGTAGCGCTCGAGCTGCGCCTCGCCGGCCAGCAGGTCGGTCCTCCCCTCGCGCTCCAGGAGCTCGAGGTCGGGGGCCTCCTGCGCCAGGCACGGCTTCTCGGGCTCGGCGGCGAACCGCTGCAGCCGCCGGGCGGCGGCACCGGGCGGTGCCTCGTCGCCGGCGGTCACCGGGTCCAGCTCGACCGCACCGCTGGCCGCGATGCGCACCAGCAGGTCGCGCAGCCCGGCCGACCGGCCGACGAGGGCCACCCGCTCCATCCGGACCGGCACCAGGGCCTCACGCCACGGCATCGAAGGCCTCCGCCGACGCGCCGCCGCGGACGGACATCTCCAGGGCGGCCCGGACCCGCCACGCGTCCGTCGCCAGCACGGCGGCGGCGCCTACCGGCACCTCGGGCCCCGGGGCGGAGCGCAGCACCATCGCGAACCCCTCGGACTCGACCCGCCGCCACCAGGTGGTCTCTGCCCGCCACAGCTCGTCGGCGGTCGGGACGTCGGCGAGCAACCAGTCCAGGTGCCGTGGCAGCCGTCCGGCGAGCTCCCGCACGGTGAGGGCGGTCATGGCCGACGGCCCGAGCAGGACGGTGGCCGCCCGCTCCAGGTCGGGTGCCAGGTGCCCTGGTCCGGTGGGCAGCGTGCGCGCGACCAGCAGGGCGGTGGCGGCGGCGGCCCAGTGCCGGGCCGGCGGCGCGGCGCCGGCGACCCGACGAGCCCAGGAGAGCCGCATCGCCAGCCGGACGGCGCGCTCGGAGACCTCCCCCGGGTCGCCCCAGGCGGAGGCCTGCAGGACGTCGGCCACCTCGGCGACCGTGGTCGTCCTCGCCAGCCGGGGCCAGGCGGTCGCCAGGCGACCGAGGCGGTACGGCGCGACGACGCCGTAGGCGTCGCTGTCCCGGCCGGCCAGCCGGCGCAGGTGCTCGTCGGTGTTGGCGATCTCGAACCCCGCAGCCAGCACCCGCAGCGCACCGGCGCCACCGGCCGGGAGCCAGCCCGCCAGCACCCGCAGGTGCCACAGCAGCGTCTCGCCCACCGCGTGCTCGGCCACCGCGAGCGGCTGACCCGGCCGTACCTCGTGCCCGTAGGGCGACGTCGAGAGCCGGGCCAGGGCGGCCTCCAGCGAAGGCTCGGCGGCGAGCGCCCGGCAGCCCGCCGAGCCGAGACGGCGTCGGGTGAGCGCCCGGGCCCGGACGCTGCCGGCCACCCAGCCGGCCGTCATGGCGGGCTCGGCGCGTCGTCGAGCAGGTCGCCGCGGACGGCGGCCTGCACCTGGTCCACGAGCGTGGGCAGTCGGGCCGCGACGCGGCGCTCGATCGCCGCCGCCTCCGAGCGGGCCGACCCGACGACCTCGTCGGCGGCGGCTTCGGCGTCGGCCCGGGCTCGGTCGAGCAGTGCTGTCCGCTCGGCCTGGGCCTCGTCGCGACCGGCCACCAGCAGGGCGTGCGCCGAGACCTCCGCGTCGCGGCGCCGCCGGTCGGCCTCCGCGAGGGCCCTCGCCCGGATCGCGTCCGCCTCGCCCTGCGTCTCCTCGAGCTCGGCCAGCAGCGGCCCGAGCTCGGCAGCCAGCTCACGGCCCCGGTCGACGGGCACGCCCGCGGCGGCCGCCGAACCCGGGGTCCCGACCGGCCGGAAGCGTGCCAGGAAGTCACGCGAACGGGCCATGGCAGAACCTCCCGCGGTCTCGACGCGACTCGTCGCACCGCCGCTCACCCATCGTCGGGCGGCCGGTTGGCCGCAGCGAGTGCCGTCGTCCTCCAGCAGGCACGACCTAGGTCCCTACCGGCGCTGCCCTCCCCCGGGTGATCGTGATGGGACGGTGCGGTGACCCGCGTCGCCGCCTGCCGGAGGTTGCCGGAGGTTGTCGTGAGCTGGACGCCGATCCACAAGACACCGGGGCAGGAGCCGCGGCTGCGCGACTACGACGAGGAGCGCGCCGCCTTCAGCTGGGAAGCGGCGCGCGGCCTGCTCGACGGGCTCCCGGGCGGGAGGGGGCTCAACATCGCGCACGAGGCGGTCGACCGGCACGCTCTCGGCGCCCGGGTGGAGCACGTCGCGCTGCGCTTCGTGGCCGAGTCGGGCGAGGTCGAGGACCTCACCTACGGCGAGCTGCACCGGCGTACCAACAGGTTCGCGAACGTCCTCGCGTCGCTCGGCGTGGAGGCCGGCGACCGCGTCTTCACCCTCGCCGGCCGGATCCCCGAGCTGTACGTCGCCGTGCTCGGTGCGCTCAAGCACCGCGCCGTGGTGGCGCCGCTGTTCGCGGCCTTCGGGCCCGAGCCGGTCCGGGAGCGGCTCGCCCTCGGCAACGGCCGGGTGCTCGTCACCACCGAGGCGCTCTACCGCCGGCGGGTCCTGAAGATCCGCGACGAGCTGCCCGAGCTCGAGCACGTCCTCGTCGTCCGGCCACCCGGCGGCGAACCGCTGCCGGGGACCCTCGACCTGCACGAGCTGATGGCGCACGCGGACGACAGCTACCGCATCGGCCCGACGGACCCGCAGGACATGGCGCTCCTGCACTTCACGAGCGGGACGACCGGCCGGCCCAAGGGCGCGGTGCACGTGCACGAGGCCGTCCTGGCGCACCACGTCACCGCCGGGTACGCCCTCGACCTGCGACCGGAGGACGTCTTCTGGTGCACGGCGGACCCCGGCTGGGTCACCGGGACCTCGTACGGCGTCATCGCGCCGCTCACCCACGGGCTGACCGTGCTGGTGGAGGACGGACCCTTCGACGCCCGCCGGTGGTACCGGCTGCTCGCCGACCACGGCGTCACCGTCTGGTACACGGCACCCACCGCCGTGCGGATGCTGATGCGGGCCGGGACGGAGGTGGCCAACGAGGTCGAGCTGCCACGGCTGCGCCACGTCGCGAGCGTCGGGGAGCCGCTGAACCCCGAAGGCGTCGTGTGGGGCGTGGAGGCGCTGGGCCTGCCGGTGCACGACACGTGGTGGCAGACCGAGACCGGCGCGATCATGATCAGCAACTATCCGGCGATGGACATCCGCCCCGGCTCCATGGGCCGCCCGATGCCCGGCGTCGAGGCAGCGGTCCTGGCCCGGGGGGACGACGGGCGGGCGCTCGTCGAGGACGGCCAGGTCAGCGTGCTGACGGAACCCGGTGCCGAGGGCGAGCTCGCCCTGCGCCCGGGGTGGCCGTCGATGTTCCGCGGCTACCTGCACGACGGGGCGCGCACGTCCGCGTGCTTCGCCGGCGGCTGGTACCTCACCGGCGACGTCGCGCGCCGCGACCCGGACGGCTACTTCTGGTTCGTCGGCCGGGCCGACGACGTCATCAAGTCGGCCGGGCACCTGATCGGGCCGTTCGAGGTCGAGAGCGTGCTGATGGAGCACCCGGCGGTCGTGGAGGCCGGGGTCATCGGGGTGCCCGACCCGATGGCCGGTGAGCTGGTGAAGGCGTTCGTGACGCTGCGGCCCGGCTACGAGGCGACCGAGGCCCTGCGCACCGACCTGGTCGCGTACGGCCGGAGGCGGCTCGGGGTGGTCGCCCCCAAGCAGATCGCGTTCGACCAGCACCTGCCCCATACCCGCAGCGGAAAGGTGATGCGCCGACTGCTCAAGGCGCGGGAGATGGGGCTGCCCGAGGGAGACCTCTCGACGTTGGAGACCGTGTCATGACCACCACCCTGCCGGCCCCGCCGGCTGAGGCCGACGCGGGCACCGGTTCGCTGCCGCTGCTCCGCCAGATGCTCCGGATCCGGCGGTTCGAGGAGCGCTGCGTCGAGCTCTACAGCGCCACCCGGATCCGCGGCTTCCTCCACCTGTGCATCGGGGAGGAGGCTGTCGCGGTCGGGGTCAACGCCGTGCTTCACGACGACGACGCCGTGGTGGCCACCTACCGCGAGCACGGCAACGCGTTGGCCCGGGGGGTGCCGATGGACGCTGTGATGGCCGAGATGTTCGGCAAGGTGACCGGCTGCAGCCGCGGCCGCGGCGGCTCGATGCACCTGTTCGACGCGGCCACCCGGTTCTACGGCGGCAACGCCATCGTCGCCGGCGGGCTCCCCCTCGCGGTGGGCCTGGCGCTCGCCGACCGGATGAGCGGCCGAGACCGGGTCACCGCCTGCTTCTTCGGCGACGGCGCGGTCGCGGAGGGCGAGTTCCACGAGTCGCTCAACCTCGCGGCCCTGTGGCGGCTGCCGGTGCTGTTCTGCTGCGAGAACAACAAGTACGCCATGGGCACCGCCATCGAGCGGGCGCAGGCGAACGTCAACGTGGCCCTGCGAGCCGCCTCGTACGGCCTGCCGGCCTGGTCGGTCGACGGGATGGACGTCGAGGCGGTGCGTGGCGCGGCCGGCCACGCCGTCGACGCGATCCGGGCCGACGCCGGGCCGTACCTCCTGGAGCTGCAGACCTACCGGTTCCGGGCGCACTCGATGTACGACCCGGAGCGCTACCGCGACAAGGCGGAGGTCGCGGAGTGGAAGGGCCGCGACCCCATCGCGCACACCGCGGACGTCCTGCGCGCCGCCGGGCTGCTCGACGACGAGACCTGGGCCGCGATGGAGAGCGAGATCGCCGACGAGATCGCCGCGGCGGAGCAGTCGGCCGACGCGGCACCGGTCGAGGACCTGGCCGACCTCACGCGGTTCGTCACCAGCGAGCCGGGAGGTGCGCGATGACCACGGCCACGGTTCAGGAGACGACCTACCGCGAGGCGATGCGCGAGGCGATCAGGGCCGCGATGCGCGAGGACGACCGGGTGTTCCTCATGGGCGAGGACGTCGGCCGCTACGGCGGCTGCTTCGCGGTCAGCCTCGGGCTCCTCGAGGAGTTCGGCCCGGACCGGGTGCGGGACACCCCCCTCTCCGAGTCGGCCTTCGTCGGCGCCGGGATCGGCGCCGCCCTGGGCGGGATGCGGCCGATCGTCGAGATCATGACGGTCAACTTCAGCCTGCTCGCCCTGGACCAGATCCTCAACAACGCGGCGACGCTGCTGCACATGTCCGGCGGGCAGTTCAACGTCCCCCTGGTCATCCGGATGACGACCGGTGCGGGCCGTCAGGTCGCGGCGCAGCACTCGCACAGCCTGGAGAACTACTACGCCCACGTGCCGGGGGTGCGCGTGGTCGCACCGGCGACCATCGAGGACGCCCGCGGCATGCTCCGTCCCGCGCTCGAGGACCCGGACCCGGTGATCATCTTCGAGCACGGCGGTCTCTACAACATGTCCGGCCCGGCACCCGACCCGGACGTCGTCGTCGACCTCGACCACGCACGGGTCCGTCGCCCAGGACGCGACGTGACGCTGATCACCTACGGCGG
>Ga0210115_1000504_pt1 | contig 11338 bp, 12 predicted proteins | sample MayberryNW_TuleB_2_FD_185526 | JGI IMG/M metagenome (GOLD analysis project Ga0210115, IMG submission 185526) | Wetland microbial communities from San Francisco Bay, California, USA, that impact long-term carbon sequestration - MayberryNW_TuleB_D2... | ecosystem: Environmental > Aquatic > Marine... | reverse complement strand
ACCTCAGCATCGTCGGCAGCGAGTTCGAGGGCCGCGTGGTCGGTGGCACGGAGATCGCCGGCCGGCCGGCGGTCGTGACCGAGATAACCGGCACGGCGCACCTGACGGGCTACCACCAGTTCGTCCTCCAGCCCGGCGACGAGCTGGGCACGGGGTTCCTGCTCCGCTAGCGGGCACCTGGGCGCGTCTCTGCCCGCCGGGCCGCAGCAGGAAACGGCTCAGAGGCGGGCGAGCAGCGCCGCAAACGCCTCCGGGCCGGGGACGACGAGGTCGGCTGCCTCGCGGAGCTCAACGGGGCCCTCCTCGGAGGCGACCGCGACGCAGACCGCGTGCTCGAGCCCGGTCGCGCGGAGGCCGGCGAACGCGTCCAGGTCGGTCGTGTCGTCGCCCGCGTAGAGCGCCCGGGCCGCGCCGGACTCGGCGAGAAGCGTCCGGACGGCGAGGCCCTTGTCCGCCTGGACGGGCGGGCGGATCTCGAGCACCTTCCGGCCCCAGCGCGGCACGAGCCCGGCCGCCTCGGCGCGGCGCGCGACCCCCTCGAGGTCGGCCCGGGCCGCCGCCTCGTCGGGCGCCTCGCGGTAGTGGTAGGAGAGCGACAGGCGCTTGTCCTCGACGGGCAGGCCGACCGTCTCGCGGAACGAGGCCAGCCCCCCCGCGAGCTCCTCGGCCCGCGGGTCGAGCTCGAGGCCGTGGTTGCCCACCACGCGGAGGCCGGGGACGCCGACGAGCCTGGCCGCGTCCTCGCCGGCCCGGCCGCTGACGGCGGCGACGAGCCGGTACGTCTTCGCGAGCCGGCGCAGCTCCGCGCGCGTCGCCTCGGGGACGACGGAGAGCTCGGGGCGCGCGACGATCGGCGCGAGCACGCCGTCCACGTCGAGGAGGATCGCACTCCGGCCGGGAGCGTCGACGAGCGGCGCGAGCAGGGAGTCGGCGTCGGCCACGGGCGCCATTAGTACCCCCAGGGGACCCCCCTTGGCTTCCCCTCACGGTTCACGCTAGCGCGGAAAGGTGCACGCGTGGGTGGCTGGAGCGTGCCGAATGCGTGCCGGTTCTTGCCCCGCCGGGAGGTCCCGCCGCCGGGCTCGCTCCTACCATGTGCGCGTGCCCCGGGTCGTCCCGTCCGTCCCGATCCTCGCAGGGATCGGCCTTGCGAGCGGGTTCTTCAGCGCGCTCTTCGGCGTCGGCGGCGGGATCATCGTCGTGCCGCTGCTCGTGATCGCGGGGCTGGCCGCGCGCGAGGCCGCGGCCACCTCCCTCGCCGCGATCGGGTTCACGGCCGCCTTCGGCGTCGCGGCGTTCGCCGCGCTCGACCACGTGGTCTGGCGCGACGCCGCCCTGGTCGGGCTGCCCGCGATGGCCGGCGCCCTCGCCGGCACGTCGGCCCAGCGGCGCCTGTCCACGCGGTGGCTCACGCTGCTGTTCGCCGTGTTCCTCGTCGCCGTCGCGGTGCGGCTTCTCGCCGAGTGATCGAGGTCCTCGAGGCGGTCGCGCTCGGCTTCGCGGCCGGAATCCTGTCCGGGCTCTTCGGGGTCGGGGGCGGGATCCTGTTCGTCCCGACCCTGACCCTCGTGGTCGGGCTCACGCAGATCGAGGGTCAGGCCACCTCGCTCGCCGCGATGATTCCGGTGGTGGCGCTCGGAGCCTGGCGCCAGCACCGCTACGGGCTCGTGCGCTGGCGGGCCGCGGTCGTCGTCGGCGTCGCGTCGGCGGGCGGCGTCGCGGCGGGGGCGCTGCTCGCCAACCACCTCGGGAACGACACCCTGCGGACGCTCTTCGCCCTGCTCTTGCTCGGAACGGCCGTCCACCTGGCCGTCTCGGTGCTGCGCGACGAGCGCCGCACGGGCGCCGGCGGCCCTGCAACACCGGCTTGAACGGGCCGATACCCTTGTGCCGATGCGCGTCCCTCTCGCGGTCGCCAGCCTGCTCGCCCTGGTCGCAACGCTCGCGGGGTCGTCGGCCGATGCCGCCCCGCTCCCGGCCTCCGCGTCCGCGCGCGCGCTGGCGCTCCGCGTGGTCTACCCGGACGGCAAGGAGGACGTGCTCGCCGAGGCCGTCGCGCCGCCGGCCCGCGAGGCGTCGTCCGGCGGGCTCGAGTACGGAGACGGCGTCGTCTCGACCGGCGCCGTCTGGTCGCGCGCGCGGGCGAAGTCGGACGTGCGCGCCGACGCCTGGGGCTCGTCGACCATCCGCGCTGTCTCGCTCTTCGGCGGCGAGATCACGATCGGCGCGGTCAGCACGAAGGCTACGGCCGCGGCGACGGGGAAGCAGGCGTCCGGCGGGCTCTCGGGATCCTGGCTGGCGGAGGTGGAGATCCTCGGCGAGACCGTGCGCGCGACCGCGAACACGCGCGTGCAGCTCGGCGACTGGGGCTACGCAGTCCTGCTCGAGCAGGCGGTCGTCCGCGACGCCACGCGCAGCGGCCGGCGGACGCTCGTCAGCGGCATCCACGTCTACCTCACCGCCGAGCACGCCGGGCTTCCGGCCGACACCGAGATCCTGGTCGGCTACGCCGAGGCGGCCGCGAGCGTGCCCAAGCCCAAGCCGGCGCAGACGGACCAGCCCGAGCAGCCGGAGAGCGGCTCGCCCATCACCCCTCCCAAGGGACCGAAGCGCGACCCGGACCCGGCGCCGCCGAACTCACCTCCGCGAACGCCGCCGCCCGACATCAGGAACCCGCCCGCGAACGTCCGGCCGGAGCTGACCGCCGACCGGTACGTCTTCCCCGTCTACGGCCCGTCCTCGTTCACGGACGACTTCGCCGCGGCGCGCGCGATCACCGGCTGGCACCACGGGAACGACGTCTTCGCGCCGCTCGGCGCGCCCGTCCTCGCGGTGACCGACGGGACGCTCTTCCTGACCGGCTGGAACGACGTCGGCGGGAATCGCGTCTGGCTGCGCGACCTCGAGGGGAACGAGTTCTACTTCGCGCACCTCTCGGCGTTCTCGCCGCTCGCATTCGACGGCTCGCAGGTTCGGGCAGGCGACGTGATCGGGTTCGTGGGCGCGACCGGCGACGCGGTCGGCACGCCGCCGCACCTTCACTTCGAGATCCATCCCGCCGCGCTGCTCGGGCTGGGCTACGACGGGGTCGTCAACCCGTACGAGTACCTGCTCGCGTGGCGCCAGGCCGCCGACCGGGCGTTCGACTGGGGCGCGCCCGATCCGGGCGAGGCGCCGCCGCCTGGGGCCGTCATCCTCCAGGCCGAGGACATCTCGACGGCGAGCGGGCTCGACCCCGCCGGGCTCGGGGCGCTGCTCGAGGTGCCCGCCTTCCTCGGGGAGCCCGAAGGCGCGCGCGAGCCGGTCGTCGTCGGCGCCGGCCGCGGTCTCTAGCGGCCGGGCCGGGGCGTCCGGCGGGCGATATCGTTTCCCGCATGGACGTGGACGCCGCGCAGCGGCTCGCCGGCTGGACGCTTCCGCAGACGCGGACGGGTCGCTCGGCGCTGGTTCCACCGCCGCCCTGGCACTACTCGGGCGACTTCCTGATCGTCGAGTACCGGACCGATCCCGAGGCGGCGCGCGCGTTCCTGCCGCCCGAGCTCGACCCGGGCGACGACCTCGGCGCTGCCGCGGCGATCTTCGTCGACTGGCAGTCGTGCTCGGACTCGGGCGAGGAGCTCCTCGACCCGGTGCGGGCGCAGTACAAGGAGTTCTTTGTCGTGCTCGCGTGCGAGTACCGGGGCGAACCGGTCACGCGCTGTCCCTTCATGTGGGTCGACCAGGGGATGCCACTCGTCCGGGGCCTGGTGCAGGGCTTCCCGAAGAAGCCGGGCTCGATCTGGATGACGCGCGTCGTGTCCGTCGGCCGCGCAGGGCCTCGGCTCGAGCCGGGCGGCCGGTTCGGGGCGTCGCTCGCCGCGACCGACCGGCGGCTCGCGGAGGCGACGGTCACGCTGACGGGTCTGTCCGAGGAGGGGCCGACCGTGAACTCGCCGCCGCTTTTCAACACGCGGTTGTTCCCCGCCTGGGAGCCCGGGGACGCGCCCTTGCACGAGCACGTCTGGGCGGGCGGCGAGGACCGCGAGATCTCGCCCATCTGGGAGGGCGACGCAACCCTGCGGCTCTTCGAGTCGCCGGCCGACGAGCTTGGCGAGCTCGCGCCCGTCGAGATCGGCAAAGGGTTCTCGTTCTCGTTTGGCTACACCGTGAGCGGAGGACGGCGGGTCGAGTGAGGCGCCCGGTCGAGCTCGCGCCCTCGAAGATCGTCGCCGTCCACCTGAGCTACCCGAGCCGGGTCGAGGAGTACGCGGCGCAGACGCCGCCCGATCCCTCCTACTTCCTCAAGCCGCCCTCGACGCTCGCGCGAAACGGGGACGAGATCGTGCGCCCACGCGGCTGCCGGTACCTGAACTACGAGGGCGAGGTGGCGGTCGTGGTCGGGCGGCGGATGAAGCGCGTGCCCGTCGGCGACGCGCTCGACCACGTGGCCGCGTACGCCGCCGCGAACGACGTCGGCGTCCACGACTTCCGGCACGCCGACCGAGGGTCGATGCTGCGCGTGAAGGGCCAGGACGGCTTCCTGCCGATCGGCCCCGAGCTGGTCGACGCCGGGGACCTCGACCCGACCGATCTCGGCCTGCGGACGTATGTGAACGGCGAGCTCGTGCAGGAGGGCAACACGGGGGAGCTGCTCTGGTCGATCGCGTACATGCTCGCCGACCTGTCACGGCTGATCACGCTCGAGCCGGGCGACATCCTCCTCTCGGGGACGCCTGCCAACTCGCGGCCCGTCGAGCCGGGCGACCTGGTCGAGGTCGAGGTGGACGGGGTCGGGCGGATCTCGAACCGGATCGTGGAGGCGCGGGAGGATCTGCCGGCGACCGGGGTCATGCCCGCCGACACGCCGAACGCCCGTCACGTCGCGCTGGCGGTGCCCGAGGAGACCGCGTGAGCGCGCCGACCGACTCTCGGCACGAAGTCGGCACGGCGCGGCACGGACCCGTGCGGATTCGGTCGATACGCTCGAAGCGGGACGCGGGTGGCCCGCGCCCCACCCAGGGAGGGGGTGTGGGGACATGACCGCTTTGGCCACGGTGGCCGGGGTCGCGGTCTCGCCGCTCCACTTCATCGGGGGGGAGCGCGTCGCCTCGGCGGCGACGTTCGAGGATGTCTCGCCGATCGACGAGTCGGTGCTCGCGGAGATGGCGCGCGGCGGGGAGAGCGAGGCAAACGCGGCGGTCGAGGCCGCGCGCGACGCCTTTCCGGGCTGGGCCGCGCTCGGACCTGAGGGCCGCGCCGAGCACCTCTTCCGGATCGCCGACCTGATCGAGGAGCGCGAGGAGACGCTCGCCCAGGTCGAGACGCTCGACAACGGCTCGCTCCTCGAGGCCTCGCGACTGCGCCTGATGAAGCGCGCCGCGCTCAACTTCCGCTTCTTCGCCCGGCTGGCGCTCGACCTCGAGGGCCGCGAGTGGGACGCGAACGGCACGCACTACCGCGTCCGCCGCGACCCGGCCGGCGTCGCCGTCCTGATCGCGCCCTGGAACGCGCCGCTCATGCTCGAGAGCTGGAAGTGCGGCCCCGCGCTCGCGGCCGGGAACACGGCCGTCCTGAAACCGTCCGAGTGGTCGCCGCTCACCGCCTCGCTGCTCGCGGACATCGCCGACGAGGCCGAGCTGCCTCCGGGCGTCCTGAACGTCGTCCAGGGGATCGGCGAGGAGGCCGGCGCCGCCCTCGTCGCGCATCCGGGCGTCGACCGGATCTCGTTCACGGGCTCGGTCGAGACGGCGCAGCTGATCGGCGCCGCCGCCGCGCGGAACCTGACTCCGGTGAGCTTCGAGCTCGGCGGCAAGAGCCCGTTCATGATCTTCGCGGACGCCGACCTCGATCGCGCCGTCGAGACGGCCACGTACCAGTACGACAACGCAGGGCAGGTCTGCCTGGCGGGCACGAGGCTGCTCGTCGAGGGCGCGATCGCGGACGAGTTCACGGAGCGCTTCCTCGCCGGCGTCGCGGAGCGCAGGCTCGGCGACCCGCGCGATCCCGATACCGACATCGGCCCCCTCATCACCCGCGAGCACCTCGCGCGCGTGGAGGGCTACGTCGAGCGGGCGCTGGCCGACGGCGCCGACCTCGTGATCGGCGGCCGCATCTCGCCCGAGCTCGGCGGCCTCTACTACGAGCCGACGCTCTTCACCGGCGTCCGCCAGGAGATGGAGATCGTCCAGCGGGAGGTCTTCGGCCCCGTGCTGACGCTCCAGACCTTCGCGGACGAGGACGAGGGCGTCGCGCTCGCCAACGGCACCGAGTACGGCCTCGCCGCCACCGTCTTCACCGAGGACGAGGCCAGGATGGAGCGGCTCGGCGCCGACCTCGTCGCGGGGACGACCTGGTTCAACTGCTTCTACGCCCGCGACCTCGGGGCGCCGTTCGGCGGCGCCAAGCGGTCGGGCATCGGCCGCGAGGGCGGCGAGTGGAGCTTCGACTTCTACGCAGACGTCAAAACCGTGGCACGAAAGGTGGACTGAATGGCGACGACGGAGACGACGGGAGCGCGCACCGGGGAGCAGTTTCTCGCCGCGCTCCGGAGCGACGAGCGGGAGATCTACCTCGAGGGCGAGCGGATCACGGACCCCTCGGCGCATCCCAAGCTCGAGGGCGCGGCGCGGAGTCTTGCGCGGATCTTCGACCTCCAGCACGAGGAGCCGGAGACGTTCCTCATGGACTCGCCGGACACGGGCCAGCCGGTCAACGTCACGCACGTCCGGCCGGCGAGCCGCGACGACCTCGAGCGCCGCCGCCGCGCCAGCAAGCGAATCGCCGACGTGACCGTCGGGATGATGGGCCGCACGCCCGACTACCTGAACTACACGTTCGCGTGCTTCGCCGCGCGCGCCGACGTCTGGGCGCGCTACGGCAACGAGGAGGGCGGCGCGAACCTCGTCGCCTACCAGAAGCACACGCGCGACAACGACCTGTCGCTCACGCACACGCTGATCAACCCGCAGGTCGACCGCTCCGTCCCGGAGGCGGAGCAGGCGGCGGGCGAGGTCTCCCTCCACAAGGTGGCGGACACGGACAACGGCATCCTCGTGCGCGGCGCGCGCATGCTCGCCACGCTCGCGCCGTTCGCCGACGAGCTGGCGGTCTACCCGGGCTCCGACCTGCGCCTGCAGGACGGCAAGTACGCGATCTGCTTCGCGATCCCGATGGCGACGCCGGGCCTCAAGTTCGTCTGCCGCGACTCGTTCAGCGTGCAGCGCGACCCCTGGGACTACCCGCTCTCGTCGCGCTTCGACGAGATGGACGCCGTCGTGATCTTCGACGACGTGGAGATCCCGCAGGAGCGGATCTTCCTCGACGGCGACGCGCAGCTCCACACCGAGGTGATCACGGACACGCACTGGCGCGCGCACATCATCCACCAGGCGATGACCCGTGCCTGGGCGAAGCTCGAGTTCGCCTTCGGGCTCGGGCACACGATGGCCGAGATGACCGGCGTGAACCGCTTCGACCACGTGCAGGAGAAGCTGGGCGAGCTCTGGTCGATGCTCGAGCTGACCCGCGCGGGCGTGATCGCGGCCGAGGCGGGCTCGTTCCAGGCCGAGGACTCGACGGACTGGGTGCCGGACGAGCGCTCGTTCGTGGCGCTCCGCGGCCTCATGCCGCAGTGGATCCCGCGCGCGATCGAGCTCCTCCAGCTCGTCGGCGGGGGCGGCTTCATGGCCACGCCCTCGCGCGCGGACTTCGACAACGCGGAGCTGCGGCCCGAGCTCGACAAGTACTTCCAGGCGCGCAACGCGGACGCCGAGCGGCGGACGCGCGCCTACCGGCTCGCCTGGGACTTCGTCGGCTCCGCCCTTGCGGGCCGCGGCGAGCTGTACGAGCGCTTCTACCTGTCGGACGCGTTCCGGATGACCGCCCTTGCCTACATCCTGGCCGACAAGGAGCACCCCTCCGAGCTCGTGGAGCAGTTCCTGGCCGACTGATGACCCTCCCGCCGCCGCACCGGTCGCCTCCGGCCCGCTGCGATGCGGCGCCGTTCGGCGTCCTCGGTCGCCCCGACGCTGCAAGCATCGAGGCTCCCTGTGTCCTTGCCCGGCCTGGTCGCATCGCCCTGAAGGCGGAGGCGCGTCACCGGCAGTCCCACTGGCCGGCCGACGAGTAGCCATGCCCGTCGACCCGGTTCAGTTCCGCAACGCCATGGGGCACTTCGCCACCGGCGTCACGGTGCTGACGACGAAGCACGACGGCGAGCTGCACGGGATGACCGCCAACTCGGTCACGTCGGTGTCGCTCGAGCCCATGCTCGTCCTCGTCTGCCTCATGAAGGACGCGCGGACGGCGCTCGCGATCCAGGCGGCCGAGCGCTTCGCGGTCAACATCCTCGGCGAGGGGCAGGAGGATCTCTGCCGGCGTTTCGCCAAGCCGGGGATGAACCACTTCGACGGGCTCGAGCTACAGGAAGGGCCGCACGGGCTGCCGCTCCTGCCCGGCTGCCTCGCCTACCTGACGGGTCGCGTGACGGAGATCGTCCAGGCAGGCGATCATGACGTCGTGTTCGGCGAGATCGACCACGTCCACGTGAACCCAAACGGCGGCTCCCCGCTCGTCTTCTTCCAGGGCGGCTACCGGAGGCTGCCCGGGATGACGAGGCTCGGGTGAGGCTCGCCGGCATCCACCACGTCGCGCTGCGCGTCGCCGACCTCGACGAGGCGGCCGAGCGCTGGTCGCGCCAGTTCGGGCTGACCCTGCGCGAGCGCCAGGCCGACCGCGTGCTCCTCGCCTGCGCCTTCGAGGACTACGCGCTCGAGCTGATCCAGTCCGCCGGCCCGCCCGGCTTCGACCACGCCGGCTGGGAGCTCGCGCCGGATGAGTCGTGGGGCGACCGGGAGGGCGAGGTCGAGGAACGGCCGGGCGGCCGCGCTCCCTCCCTCCACTTCGCCGACCCGGACGGCTACGGCGTCGAGCTCGTGCCGTGGACCGAGCGCGAGAGCCCCTTCCCGGACGTCGCGCGGCTCTCGACCGAGCTGCCGGCGTTCCACCCGACGAAGCTCGGCCACGTGAACGTCCTCACGCAGGACGTGCGGCGCCTCGCGTCCTTCTACGTCGACGAGCTCGGCTTCCGGCTGACCGACCGGCTCGGCGACGAGGGGATCTGGCTCCACCTGAACGCCGACCACCACGTCCACGCGATGCTCGAGAAGGACCAGACGCACTTCCACCACTTCGCGCTCGAGCTGCGGGACATCGGCGAGGTGCGGCTGCTGCTCGACCACCTGGCGAAGCACGGTCGCTGGGTCATCTGGGGCCCCGGCCGTCACGGCGTCGCGGCGTCGATCTTCGCGTACCTCCGGATTCCCGAGGAAGACCTGATCGTCGAGCTGTACTGCGACATGGAGCAGGTCGCGCCCGACCACCAGCCGCGCGACTGGGAAGACACCCCGCACTCCTCGAACACCTGGGGGACGCTGCCGCCGCGCACGTACTTCCGCTTCGACCAAGAGGCGATCGAGATCGAGCGCGGCCAGCTCCAGGCCCTCGGGCGCGCGCCCGGCTAGCGCCGCCCGTCGATACCGTTCGCGCGATGCGCCGGCTCGCCCTCGTCCTCGCGCTCGTGGTGACCACGCTCGCCGTTCCTGCCGCAGCGCGGGCGGAGCCGAACTGGGACGCCAACAAGGAGCGGGCGATCGCCTACGCGCAGACGCGGGTCGGCGTCGAGTCGTTCGTCGTCTTCGACGAGCACGCGGTGCGCCACGGCTGGCACACCTACCGGGTCTACGGGTCGGCGAGCGTGCTCAAGGCGATGCTGCTCGTCGCGTACCTCCACCGGCCGTCCGTGCGGGGCCGCGCACTCACGGCCCACGAGCGCGGCCTGCTCGAGCCGATGATCCGCCGGTCGGCGAACGAGCCCGCCTCGTACCTCGTCGGCCTGCTGGGCGCCGGCCCGCTGAACCGGCTGGCCAAGCGGGCGCACATGGGGCACTTCCGGCTCGTGACGCCGCTCTGGGGCCTCTCGGAGATCACCGCGCTCGGCCAGGCTCGGTTCTTCCGGCGGATCGACTTCCTCCTGCCGGACCGTCACCGGGCGTATGCGATGAACCTCCTGAACACGATCATCGCGGAGCAGCGCTGGGGCATCCCGCCCGTCAAGCCGCCGGGCTGGAAGATCTACTTCAAGGGCGGCTGGGGCGCCGGCACCGGCCTGCGCACCCACCAGGTCGCACTCCTGCGGCGCGGCGAGAGCCGGCGTGTCTCGATCGCCGTCCTGACCGAGCGAAACCCGAGCCACGCGTACGGGATCGCCACGATCCGGGGCATCGCGAAGCGGCTTCTCCGCGGGCTGGACTGACGTGACGGTCGTCGTCCTGCTCCTCGTCGTCATCTTCCTGCTCCTCCTGGGCGGGTGGGTGGTGGGGCTGACGCTTGCGCTCCTCGGGTTCGCGCTCACCGGCCTCATCATCGGGGCGCTCGCCCGGCTGATCGTCCCGCGCACCGAAGGCCTCGGGATCCTGGCCACGATCCTCTACGGGATCGCCGGGAGCCTCATCGGCGGGATCCTCGGCGACGCCTTCGACGTGAACGGGCTCGTGAGCTTCCTGCTCTCGGTCGTCGTCGCGGCGCTGCTGATCGCGCTCTTCTCCGCCGGCGCGCCGCGCCGCAGCCCCTCCGCCTAGCCGCCGCGCTTGTCTCCGGCCGCCCGATCCATCAGGATCCTCGGGCCGTCCAGGCGTAGGCGAGCGGAAGGAGTGGAGTGATGGCGACGCGCGGCGACAGCGCAACCACGGGTCTCGAGCGGCGGGCGGTGGGTCTGCCGACTGCGGTCGGGACGACGTTCGGCCTGATCGTGGCCTCGACGGTCCTCGCGACGGTGACCGCCGGCTTCTTCGCGAGCTACGTCTTCCTGGCGGCGCTCGCGGTGGGGCTGCTCGCGATGTACCTCCAGTCGATGAGCTTCGCGGAGCTCGCGACCATGATCCCGAAGGCCGGCTCGATGAACGAGTACGTGCGCGCGGGGCTCGGGCCGTTCTTCGCGACCCTCACCGTCCTCGTCGGCTACATCGCCGTGATGCTCTTCCCGACCACGGCCGAGGCGTACACGCCCTCGGCAATCATCAAGGGATTCCTCTGGACGGACGGCCCCTCGACGACCTTCTGGGTGATCGCCTTCGTCGTCTTCGTCTCGCTGCTCAACATCGCGGGCATCCGCCCGTACGGGGCGGTCGAGGTCGGGCTGACGGGGTTCGTCGCCGCCTCGCTCCTCATCTTCGGCCTGATCGGCGTGCTCGGGCTCGGTTCCACGGATCCGATCGGCGACGTCTTCCCGCACGTCGACTTCACCTGGAGCCTCTTCTCGACGCTCCTCGGCATCGCGATGTTCACGTTCGTCGGGATGGAG
>Ga0210115_1000503_pt1 | contig 11341 bp, 8 predicted proteins | sample MayberryNW_TuleB_2_FD_185526 | JGI IMG/M metagenome (GOLD analysis project Ga0210115, IMG submission 185526) | Wetland microbial communities from San Francisco Bay, California, USA, that impact long-term carbon sequestration - MayberryNW_TuleB_D2... | ecosystem: Environmental > Aquatic > Marine >... | reverse complement strand
CGCGCCGGATGCTCGGTGTCGTCACCAACCCCACCGTGACGCCGAGCGACGAGGTCGTCCGCGAGGTGGCGCAGCAGATGGGCGTCGGGGACACCTTCCGCCTGACGCCGGTCGGAGTCTTCTTCGGCGAGGGACCAGGCGCGCGCAGCGCGGACCCGTTCTTCGGTGGTGCCGGCCCGGAGCGCACCGGGTGCCTGCAGTGCGGGTCGTGCATGACCGGATGCCGGTACGGCGCCAAGAACACCCTGCCGAAGAACTACCTCTGGCTGGCCGAGCGGGCCGGCGCCGAGGTGCTGCCGCTGACGACCGTGACCGCCCTGCGCCCGGTCGGCGACGGCTGGGCTGTCGACACCGTGCGCACCGGGGCCTGGCGGGCCCGGCGGACCGCGCGCACCGTCACGGCCGGCCAGGTGGTCGTGGCGGCCGGCACCTACGGCACCCAGCGGCTGCTGCACCGGATGCGCGACACGGGGGTGCTCCGGCACCTCTCGCCGCGGCTCGGCGAGCTGACCCGCACCAACTCCGAGTCGCTGCTGGGCGCGACGACGAAGCGTCGCGGCCGGGTCGACTACAGCCAGGGCGTGGCGATCACCTCGTCCTTCCGGCCGGAGCCCGAGACCCACATCGAGCCGGTGCGCTACGGCGCCGGCTCCAACCTCATGGGCCTGCTCTCGACGGTGCTCACCGACGCCGGCGGCCCCCGCCACCGGCTGCTGACCTGGCTGGGCACCGTGGTGCGCCACCCGGTGCGCGCCGCCCGCACGCTGTGGGTGCGCGGCTGGTCGCAGCGGACTGTCATCGCCCTGGTCATGCAGTCCCTGGACAACAGCCTGGTCGTCTCCGGCCGGCGCGGCCTCTTCGGCTGGCGGCTGACCAGCGGCCACTGGCACGGCGATCCCAACCCGACCTGGATCCCGGCCGGCAACGAGGCGGTCCGACGGATGGCCGCCGTCATGGGCGGCGAGCCCGGCGGCAGCTGGCTGGACCTGACCGGCTCGCCGGTGACGGCGCACTTCCTCGGCGGGGTCACGGTCGGGGCCGACGCCGACCACGGGGTGGTCGACGGCTGGCACCGGGTGTTCGGCCATCCCGGCCTGCACGTCGTCGACGGATCGACGGTCTCGGCCAACGTGGGCGCCAACCCCTCGCTCACCATCACCGCACAGGCCGAGCGGGCGATGGCCTTCTGGCCGGTCCGGGGCGAGCCCGACCCGCGGCCGCCGCTCGGCGCGCCCTACGCGCCGGTCCCGCCCGTCGCGGCGACGCAGCCGGCCGTGCCCTGAGCCATCCTGGTCGGGTGCGCAGCGACCTGGTGGTGCGGCGGGTCGACAGCGCCGACGCTGCGCTGGTCGGCGAGCTCATGACGCGGGCCTGGGGTTCCGTCGTGGTTGCCCGACGTGGCGAGGCCGTGGACGTGACCGGCCTGCCCGGCTTCGTCGCCCGGCTCGCCGGCGTGGACGTCGGGCTCGCGCTGGCCGCGGTCCGGGGCGAGGACTACGAGGTCGTGGCGATCTCCACCCGGGTCGAGGGCAGCGGCGTGGGCAGTGCCCTGCTCACGCGGTGCATCGAGGACGCGCGGGACCTGGCGTGCCGCCGGGTCTGGCTGTGCACCACCAACGACAACGCCCGGGCCCTGGCCTTCTACCAGCGTCGCGGCCTCGACCTGTGCGCCTTCCGGCGGGACGGAGTGGCCGCGTCCCGGCGGGCGAAGCCGTCGATCCCGCTGCGCGACGACGCCGGCGTGCCGATCGCGCACGAGCTCGAGCTGGAGCTCGTGCTCGGTGCGGCTCCCGAGGGTCGCGACCGGGACGGCCGGGTAGGAGGGCCGGCGTGACCTTCTCGATCGTGCCGGGGTGGACCGCCGACGACATCCCGGACCTCACCGGCCGGCGAGCCGTCGTCACCGGCGCGACCTCCGGCCTCGGCGAGGCGACCGCGGTCCAGCTGGCCCGGCACGGCGCGCACGTCGTCCTGACCGCACGGGACCCGGCCCGAGGAGCGCGGGCCGCCGCGCGGGTGCGCGCCGCGGCCCCGGACGCGTCGGTCGAGGTGGGCGCGCTCGATCTGGCCGACCTGTCGTCGGTGCGGGCCTTCGCGGCCGGCGTCGTCGGCCGGCACGCGCCGGAGCCGCTGGACCTGCTGGTCAACAACGCGGGGGTCATGGCGGTGCCCGCGCGACGTACCGTCGACGGCTTCGAGCTGCAGATGGCCACCAACCACCTCGGCCCGTTCGCGCTGACCGGGCTGCTGCTTCCCGCGCTGCTGCGACGGCCGGGCGCGCGGGTCGTCACGGTGAGCAGCTTCCTGCACCGGTTCGGCTCCCTGCGGCTCGGCGACCTGATGAGCGAGCAGGCCTACGACCCGTGGCGGGCCTACTTCCGCAGCAAGCTCGCCAACCTGCTGTTCATGCGCGAGCTCGGCCGCCGCGCCGCGGTAGCCGGGGTCGACCTGGTGAGCGCCGCGGCACACCCCGGCTGGGCCCGCACCGACCTGCAGCACGTCGGCCCGCGCGCGACCGGCCGGCGGGGCGGCGTGGCGGTGGCCCGGGTGGCCAACGCGGTGATGGGCCAGAGCGCGGCGACCGGTGCCCTGCCCCAGCTGCGCGCCGCCACGGACCCAGGAGTGCGCAGCGGCGACTACTTCGGCCCGCGCGGCCTCGCCGAGCAGCGCGGGCTGCCTCGGCGGGTGCGGATGAGCAGTGCCGCACGCGACGAGCTGGCCGCCCGCTCGCTGTGGGAGACCTCGGAGCAGCTCACCGGGGTGCGATACGCACGGCTGCAGCCGGTGCCGGCCGACTCGGGTCAGGCGTCGACGTAGACGTCGAAGCCGGGCACCTCGCGGAAGCCGAGCCGCGCGTAGAGCCGGGCCGCTCGGTCGTCGTCGGGGTTGAGCCAGGCCAGGTCGGCCCCCTCGCCGCGGGCCCAGCGCACCAGGTGCACGGTCAGCGCGGCACCGATGCCGCGCCGCCGGTGCCCGGGGAGGACACCGACGCCGAAGATGCCGACGCTGTGCCCTCCGGCGCCGGTCGAGAGGCCGCCGTAGCCGACGCCGACGGGCGCGCCCCCGGCGGTCGCGATCACCGGGCGGAAGCCGTCCGCGCCCAGCATCGGGCGTGCGTAGTCGGTGGTCGGCCCCAGCTCCTCGTCGAAGGCGGCGGCGTCGACCCGCGCGTAGTCGTCGAGGTCGGCCGGGCCGGCCGGCCGGACCAGCAACCCGGCCGGCTCTGCCGGCTCGAGCAGGTCGGCCGTGGCCAGCGCCATGGCGCGCTTGGTGAGCAGCTTGCGGCCGTACGGCCAGGCCATGCCCTGCGGCACCCGGATGCCCCACGGGACGTCACGCTCGGCGTACCACCGGCGCACCGCGGCGATGTCGACGCCGGCCGCGGCGTCGACGGCCGCGAGCTCGGTGTCCGCCGTGATGTCAGCGCTGTTCCACTGCGGCAGCCGCAGTCCGCTCGACATCAGCCGGATGCCGGGGAGCCGCAGCACCCCGCCGCCCCCGGGCTCGCGGAGGCGCCCTTCGCGCTCGGCCAGGTCGGCGTGGGCCGCCCGCACGCGGCGCGCGAGGTCGTCGGGCCGTGGGGCGGGGCCGGCTCCCCTGCTCCGATCACCGACCCCGCCCGACGTCCCTTCGGGGCCGGGAGGGTCCGCGGATTGCCCGGAAGCGGAACTTTCTTCCACGGGTCCGGTCACCGGGTCGTCGCCGCCGTCGAGTCGCTGCTCCACGACTGCCAGAGGGCGGCGTAGGCGCCACCAGCCTCGACCAGCTCGTGGTGCGACCCGAGCTCGCTGACCACGCCGTCCTCGACGACCGCGACCCGGTCCGCGTCGTGCGCGGTGTGCAGCCGGTGCGCGATGGCCACGACGGTCCGGCCGTGCAGGACGGCGCCCAGCGAACGCTCGAGGTGACGGGCCGACCGCGGGTCGATCAGCGACGTCGCCTCGTCGAGCACGAGTGTGTGCGGGTCGGCGAGCACGATCCGGGCGAGCGCGAGCTGCTGGGCCTGGGCGGGGGTGAGCGGGCGGCCGCCGGAGCCGACCTCGGTGCGGAGGCCGTCCGGGAGCCCCAGCACCCAGGCGAGGGCGTCGACCGCGGCCAGCGCCTCGCGCAGCGCACCCTCGTCGGCGTCGGGGCGGGCGAGCAGGAGGTTCTCCGCCACGGTGCCGACGAAGACGTGGTGCTCCTGGGTCACCAGCACGACGTGGCCGCGCAGGTCGTCCAGGGGCAGGTCGACGAGGGGTACGTCGCCGACGGCGACCCGACCGGTGCGCGGCGGGTGGACGCCGGCCAGCAGCCGGCCGAGCGTCGACTTCCCGGCACCGGACGGCCCGACCATGGCGAGCCGCTCGCCCGGCCGCAGGTCGAGGTCGATCCCGTGCAGGACGTCGCGGCCCTCGCGATAGGCGAAGCGGACGTCCTCGACCCGCACGTGCTCGTCGGCCGGCGGTGTGTCCTGCGCGGTCCGGTCCGGCGGCACCTGCTCCACGCCGATGATCCGGGCCAGGGCGGTCGCGCCGACCTGCACCTCGTCGAGCCAGGAGATCAGCCGGTCGACCGGGTCGACGACCTGCACCGCGTAGAGGGTCACCGTGGTGACCTCGGCCAGCGTGGCGTGCCCGCCGATGAGCAGCCAGCAGCCCCACACCAGGCTCAGCGTCACCGGGATCGCGTAGGCCACCTCCATGGTGGGGAACCACCGGGTCCGCAGCCGCAGGGTGTAGCGCTCGGCGGCGTGCGCGCGGGCCAGGTCACCCTCGATGGTGGCGATCCGCCGGCCGGCCAGGCCGAGCGCCTCGACCGTCCGGGCACCGTCGACGGTCTCGGCCAGCGAGCCGTTGTACTGCGCGTACGCCTCGCGCTCGGCCAGGTAGCCCTGGGGGGCCCGGGCCAGGTACCAGCGGGTGCCCAGCGCGATCAGCGGCGCTCCCGCCAGCAGGGGGAGGGCGAGCAGCGGGCTGGTGAGGAAGGCCGCCACGACGGTGAGCGCGACCGTGACCGTCGCGACGAGGACCTCGGGCACGGCGAAGCGCACGGTCCGCGACAGGGCCTCGACGTCGCCGGTGCTGCGGGTGACGAGGTCGCCGGTGCCGGCGCGCTCGACCGTGGAGAGCGGCAGCGACAGGACCCGGGCCAGGTAGTTCTCGCGCAGCCCGGCGAACACGGTCTCGCCCAGCACGAAGCCGGCTCGGCGGGCCAGCCAGGTCAGCACCGTCTGGGCCAGCAGGGCGCCGGCGAGCAGGACGGCGATCCGGTCGACGTGGTCGCGGGTGGTGCCGTCCTGGAGCGAGCCGACGAGCTCGCCGAGCAGCCGCGGCCCGACCAGGCCGGCCAGCGCCGCCAGCGCGTTGAGGGCGAGCATGCCGACGAGCGGCCTGCGGTGCCGGGCGAGGAGGTCCCGGGTGTGCTCCCACACCTGGCCCGGGGTGGCGACCGGCAGCAGCGTCGACGTGGGGAGACTCACTCGTCGTCCTCCCCTCGGGTGACGGTCCGGCGGTAGCCGGGGTTGCCGGCGAGCAGGTCGCGGTGGCGGCCGCGGTCGACCACGACGCCGTCGACCAGGAACGCCACCTCGTCGCAGCGGTCGAGCAGCAGGGGGCTGGTGGTGACGACGACGGTGGTGCGCGCGCTGTCGACGGCGTGCCGGGCCCGGTGCAGCCGGTCGGCCACCAGCAGCTCGGTGTGGGCGTCGACCGCGCTCGTCGGCTCGACCAGCACCAGGACCTCGGGATCGGCACCCACGACCCGGGCCAGGGCGACCCGCTGTCGCTGCCCGCCGGAGAAGCCGCGGCCGGCCTCGTCCACCGTGGCGTCGAGCCCCTCGGGCAGCGCCTCGAGGACGTCCTCGGCGGCGGCGACGTGGACCGCCGTCAGAAGCTCGGCGTCGCTGCCGACCCGGCCCCAGGCGTCGAGCTCGTCCCTCAGCACGCCGGTGAACAGCCGCGGGTCCGCCTCGGACACCACGACCCGGCCACGCACCGCGACCAGCGGGAGGTCGCGCAGCAGCACACCGCCGAGGGTCACCCCGTCGTCGTCGCTGCTGAGCCGGCCGAGCCGGTGGGCCAGCGCCGCGGACTCGTCCGGGTCGGCGCAGACCACGGCGGTGAGGCGCCCCGGGTCGGGCGAGAAGCCGGACCGCGCGTCGTGCAGAGCCGCCCCGGGGGGTGGCTCGGCCGCCGGGCCTGCCGGGTCCCGGACGTCGGGGTCGGTCTGCAGGACGGCGACGATGCGCCGGGCACCGACCAGCGACCGGGTCACCTTGTCGGCCGCCTCGACCGCCGTACGGATCGGGATGACGAGGAAGAATGCGTAGCCGTAGAAGGCGACGACGTCGCCGACGTCGATCGTGCCCTCCAGCGCGAGCCGGGCGCTCAGCCAGGTGACGACGACGAGGAAGACGCCGGGCAGCAGCACCTGGGCGGAGTCCAGCGTCGCCTGGGGACCGGCGACGTGCAGGCCGGCCTGCCGCAGCTCCTCGGACCGGCGGCGGTAGCGGTCGAGGAACGCCGGCTCGCCGCCGATCCCGCGCAGCACCCGCAACCCGGCGACGGTGTCGGCGCCGAGCGCGGTCAGCTGCCCGGCCACCTCGCGCTGGACGTGCTGGCGGCGCTGCAGCGGGCGCACGACCGGGCCCATGACGAGCACCATGGCCGGCACCCCGAGCAGGACGACCGCCCCGAGGAACGCCGAGGTGTCGAGCAGGATGACCGCGACGACGACGTAGGAGATGACGGCGCCGGCCAGCCGCGCCGTGATGTCGAACGCGGACCCGATGTGCAGCGCGTCGTTGGTGGCCGCCGCCACGACCTCGCCGGTCGGCAGCTTGCGCCGGACCGCGACACCCACCTGCGCGCTGTGCCGGCCGAGCAGCTGCATGGCGCGGAAGGACGCGCGCAGCCAGTTGTCGACCGCGATCCGGTGCCGCAGCACGCCGAACACCGCCTGGACCGCCGCCAGCCCGAGGACGACGGCCGACCAGCTCGCGGCGGCCGACAGGTCCTCGTCGGCGACACCCTCCTGCAGGCCACGGCCGATCGCGAAGGGCATCAGCGCCTGGGCGACCATCCAGGTCACGCCGTAGACGACGCCCACGCACAGCGTCGGCAGCTGCTGGCGGCCCGTCCAGAGCAGGAACCGGGCCGGCGACCGGAGGTCGGGCCGGCCCGGGTCGTCGAACGGGAGGTGGCGCACGTCGATCGACCGTACGCGTGGCAGGGCCGGTGACAAACCGGGTTTCTCCTAGACTCGGGTCGTGGCAGCCCCCGAGCCGGGCAGGTCCGGCACCCACGGCACGGTCCTCGTCGTCGACTTCGGGGCGCAGTACGCCCAGCTGATCGCCCGTCGGGTCCGCGAGGCCAGGGTCTACAGCGAGATCGTGCCCTCGACGACGCCGGTCGCCGAGATCCTCGAGCGTCGGCCGGCCGCGATCATCCTGTCCGGCGGGCCGTCCTCGGTCTACGCGCCGGGTGCACCGACCGTCGACCCGGCGCTCTTCACGTCCGGGGTGCCGGCGTTCGGCATCTGCTACGGCTTCCAGGCGATGGCGCTCGCGCTGGGCGGCACGGTGGCGCGCACCGGCAGCGCCGAGTTCGGCCGCACGGCGCTCGAGGTCGTGAGTGCCGACCCGACCCTCTTCCACGGGCTGCCCCGCGAGCAGTCGGTGTGGATGTCGCACAACGACGCGGTGTCCCAGGCCCCGGCCGGTTTCGACGTCGTGGCGCGCACGACCGACACCCCGGTCGCTGCGTTCGAGGACACCGGCCGCCGGCTGGCCGGCGTGCAGTTCCACCCCGAGGTGCTGCACAGCGACCACGGCCAGGCGGTGCTCGAGCACTTCCTCTACGAGGTGGCCGGCCTCGAGCCGTCGTGGACGATGACCGGGGTCATCGACGAGCAGGTCGCGGCGATCCGCGCCCAGGTGGGCGACAAGCGGGTGGTGTGCGGGCTCTCCGGGGGCGTGGACTCCGCGGTGGCGGCCGCGCTGGTGCACCGGGCGGTCGGCGACCAGCTCACCTGCGTCTTCGTCGACCACGGCCTGCTGCGCAAGGGCGAGGCGGAGCAGGTGGAGCGTGACTTCGTCGCGGCGACGGGGGTCCGCCTCAAGGTCGCCGACGCCGCGAAACGCTTCCTCGACGCCCTGGCCGGCGTCAGTGACCCGGAGCTGAAGCGCAAGGCGATCGGGCGCGAGTTCATCCGGGTCTTCGAGGAGTCGGCCCGTGAGGTGGTCGACGAGGCGGGGGCCGAGGGGGAGTCGGTCGAGTTCCTCGTCCAGGGCACGCTCTACCCCGACGTGGTCGAGTCCGGCGGCGGCACCGGCACCGCCAACATCAAGTCGCACCACAACGTGGGCGGGCTCCCCGACGACCTGCAGTTCGCGCTGGTCGAGCCGCTGCGCACGCTCTTCAAGGACGAGGTGCGCCGCGTCGGGCTCGAGCTGGGCCTGCCGGAGGCGATCGTCTGGCGGCAGCCGTTCCCCGGCCCCGGCCTCGGCATCCGGATCATCGGCGAGGTGACGCAGGAGCGGCTGGACGTCCTGCGCGAGGCCGACGCGATCGCCCGCGAGGAGCTGACCGCGGCCGGGCTGGACCGCGAGATCTGGCAGTGCCCGGTCGTCCTGCTGGCCGACGTACGCTCCGTCGGCGTCCAGGGCGACGAGCGCACCTACGGCCACCCGGTCGTGCTCCGGCCGGTGTCGTCGGAGGACGCGATGACCGCGGACTGGACCCGGGTGCCCTACGACGTGCTGGCCAGGATCTCGACCCGCATCACCAACGAGGTGCGCGAGATCAACCGGGTGACGCTCGACCTGACCTCGAAGCCGCCCGGCACCATCGAGTGGGAATGACGACCTGACCTGATGGCGACCGAGACCCGGAGCGCCGCCGGTGTCGTGCTCCTGACGCTGGCGTCGGCGCAGTTCCTGATGACGCTGGACAGCTCGGTGATGAACGTGTCCATCGCCCAGGTCGCCGAGGACGTGGGCACCACGGTCACCGGGATCCAGACGGCGATCACGTTCTACACGCTCGTGATGGCCACCATGATGATCACCGGCGGCAAGCTCGGCAGCCTGTGGGGCAGGCGTCGGACCTTCGCCATCGGCTGCGTCGTCTACGGACTCGGCTCGCTCACCACCGCGCTGGCTCCCAACCTCGCGGTGCTCATGCTCGGATGGTCGGTGCTGGAGGGTCTCGGCGCCGCCTTGATCATGCCGGCCACCGTGGCCCTGGTCGCGGCCAACTTCCCGGCGGCGGGCCGGCCCCGGGCGTACGGCCTGGTCGCCTCGGCCGGTGCGATCGCGGTCGCGGCCGGCCCGCTGATCGGCGGTCTGGTGACGACGCTGTGGACCTGGCGGCTGGTCTTCGCCGGCGAGGTCGTCATCGTGCTCCTCATCCTGCTCATGACGCGGCGGATGCAGGACGTCCCTGCCGAGGGCACGTTCCGGCTCGATCTCGTGGGCGTCGTGCTGTCGGCACTGGGGCTGGGCCTGCTGGTCTTCGGCGTGCTGCGCTCGGGCGAGTGGGGGTGGGTGCAGCCGAAGGCCGGCGGACCGTCATGGCTGGGGCTCTCCCCGACCCTCTGGCTGGTCTTCGGCGGGCTCGTCGTGATCCGGCTGTTCCTCGCCTGGGAGGACCGGGTGCTCGCCGCAGGCCGGGAGCCGCTCGTGCGCACCGAGCTGCTCCGCAACGCCCGGCTGGTCGGCGGGCTCACCATGTTCTTCTTCCAGTTCCTGATCCAGGCCGGGCTGTTCTTCACGGTGCCGTTGTTCCTGTCCGTCGCGCTCGGGCTCAGCGCCTTCGACACCGGGCTGCGCCTGATGCCGCTCTCGGTGACCCTGCTCGTGGCCGCCGTCGGCATACCGAAGTACCTGCCCGGCGCCTCTCCCCGCACGGTGGTCCGGTGGGGGCTGGCCCTGCTCCTCGCCGGCATCGTGTCGCTGATCGGCGGACTCGAGGCCGGCGCCGGGGCGGAGGTCGTCACGGTGCCGCTCCTGCTCGCCGGGCTGGGCGTCGGAGCCCTGGCCTCCCAGCTGGGCGCGGTGACCGTCTCGTCGGTGCCCGACGAGGCCAGCGGCGAGGTGGGCGGGCTGCAGAACACCATGACGAACCTGGGGGCGTCTCTCGGCACCGCACTGGCCGGGTCGATCCTGGTGGCCGGGCTGACCGCGGCCTTCCTCCAGGGGATCGACCAGAACCCGGACGTGCCCGACCAGCTGGTCGCGACCGCCGAGGTCGAGCTCGCCGGCGGGATCCCCTTCATGTCCGACGCCGACCTCGAGGAGGGCCTGCAGGAGGCCGGCCTGCCGCCCACCGAGGTCAGCGCCATCGTGGACGAGAACGAGACGGCCCGGATCTCTGCGCTGCGGGTGAGCCTGGCCGCGCTCGCGCTCCTCGCGCTCGTCGGCCTGTTCTTCACCAGGCTGGTGCCGACCACGCCGGTGGGAGGTGCGCAGGCACCCGAACCGAGCTGAGGTGGGCGCAGCCGCCCCGCCGGTGGTGTCCGGTTCGGGACCAAAGTCCCACCTGTCCACCTGGATCTCCCCAGGTGTGGACAGGTGGGACCCCGGTCCTGGCGAGGGTCAGGCGGAGGGCTTGGCGAACCAGACGGTGCGCTTGCTCCACTGCCCGGGGCCGGTGCGCTTGCCCGAGCAGACGACGATGCCCAGCCGCGGCGGGCCGTCCAGCCGGTAGTAGCGCAGCAGCGTCCTGTCGGCGTCCACGACCACCTTGTCGACGACCCGGTAGCAGATCTTCTTGGTCTTGCCCAGGACCACGATCCGCTTGCCGATCTTCATCTTCTTCAGCATCCGGTTGCCGACCGCGCTGCCGTCGGGCCACACATGGGCGTTCATCCGCACCACGCCGAACGTGCTGCCGGGGTAGATGCCCGTGTACTTGTCGAACGCGAACATCTCCTTGCCGGCGTCGGTCAGCGGCGGGTCGCCCGGCACCCGGCCGGCCTCGCGTGGCGGCATGACCACCTTCGCCCGGTAGGTGATCTTCGGGATCGTGATGCGCCGGGGGGTGAGCGGCTTGTTGAGCGTCGAGGGGCAGCCGGAGGCCGCGGCCGTCGACGCGGTGTCCGCCGTGGACACGGGCTGCGCCGTGGCGGTGCCACCGGTGCTCAGCCAGAAGGACGAGGTGGCCACGGCCATGGCCACGAGGACTGCTCCGGTCCGCCTCACCGGCTCCTCCAGGGTTGTCGCGTCGGGCTGCTCGGAAGGTCGACGGTACGCGCGCGTGTGCGGCGGCGGGAGGCGAAATCGGGAAGTTCCCCCATGTGTCGGGCCAGTGTCGGGCCAATGTCGGGCCGGATGGGTGGCGCCGCCCACGACGGGTGGCTG
>Ga0210115_1000498_pt1 | contig 11367 bp, 9 predicted proteins | sample MayberryNW_TuleB_2_FD_185526 | JGI IMG/M metagenome (GOLD analysis project Ga0210115, IMG submission 185526) | Wetland microbial communities from San Francisco Bay, California, USA, that impact long-term carbon sequestration - MayberryNW_TuleB_D2... | ecosystem: Environmental > Aquatic > Marine >... | reverse complement strand
GCCGGTCTGCCACATGCTGGTCGCCCGGCCGCGCTGGTCCGCGTCGACGACGCGCAGCAGCAGCGAGATGGCCGACACCGTGAACATCGCCGAGCCCACGCCGCCGACCCCGCGCAGCAGCAGCAGCTGGGTGTAGGACTGCGAGAGCCCGGCGAGCGCGCTGCTGACGGCCACGATGCCGATGCCGGTGGCGAGCACCACCCGCTCGCCCACCCGGTTGACCAGCCGGCCGCTGGCCAGGGCGGACACGAGCCGCATGAAGGCGAAGGCGGAGATGACGGCCCCGGCCGCCGTCCGGCCGACGCCGAAGTCGCGCGCGAAGACCGGGATGGCCGGCGCCACCACGCCGAACCCGACGGCGACCGCGAACGCGACGGCCGTCAGCACGTGGACCTCACGCGGGAGGTTGCCGAACAGCCGGGACATCGCCGGCCAGGGTATGCGGGCCCGCGGTCCGGTCCGCTCGCGGGAGCAGGCGCCGTGATGACAAATCCGGGCATTTCGGTACGGTCGAGGGCGGTCCACCGAAGGAGTCCCCGTGCCCGCCCCGTCCCCTCGGAAGAGCCCCGCACCGAGCCCCGCACCGAGCCCCGCATCGAGCCCCGGTCCGGGTCGCCACCCGGGTCCCGGTCGGCACCGCCGGCGCAGCCGCCGCGCCCGGCTCCTCGCCGCCGCCCCGGTCGCCGTCGGCGGCACCCTCGCGGCGGCCGCGCTGCTCTCGCCGGTGCGCGACCAGCTCGACCTGCGGGTAGGCCCGATGGCCCCCGGCGACGGCGCCTCCGGCGGCGCCGTCGGCGGTGCCCCCCGCGGGCCGGTGCGCGCCGTCCAGGTGGCCGACGACCCGGGGTCCGGCGGGTCGGGGAGCACCGGGTCGGGCGGCACCGGGTCGGGTGGTGGCCCCGGCGGTTCATCGGACAGGTCGTCGCCCGAGCGGCGCGACGACCCGGCCCCGGCGTCCGCGGCCCCGGCGAGCGACCCGACGACGAGCACCGCGAGCGCGGCACCTCCCGCCGGCCCCGCGGGCGAGCCCAGCCCGACGCCGACCGGGGAGCCGACGTCCACGCCGGAGGGCAGCCCCGACGACGACCGCCCGCCGCTGCCGCTGCCGACCCTGCCGGTCACCCCGTCCGCCACGGTGACCTTCCCGGGCCTGTAGCCGGGGACGCGGACGCCCCGCCCGGCAGTGCCGGACGGGGCGTCGTGTCGTCTGTCCCGGAGGACCGAGCGCTCGGCTCAGTCGTCCCAGGGACCGTAGTCGTCCTCGACCATGGCGGTCTCCTTTCCCACCGGGCCACCGGCCATGCGCGCGACCACGGAGGATCGCTGCGGACGGGTGCTCGGTCGGCCATCGCCGACCTCGAAGGGGCCCTACGTGCTCGGCGCAGCTCTGCGCCATGAACGGACCGGGCGCGTCGAACGAGGCGCGCTCCGGGCAACCTCTGGGTGGGTTGCTGCTCACGAGTCTACTCGACAGGTCGGCCGGGCTCCTTGAGGCTCACCACTCGCGGGCCTGCGCGGGCGGGGGCTGCGGCTCCGGTCGGTCGGCCGACAGGTCGACCTCCCAGGTCACCTGGTGCGGCGCGTCGCCGGCCCGCACCTGCAGGCGGCCGTCCGCGGTCGCGACGAGCAGCGCACCGCCCGGTGCATAGTCGGCCCACTGGACGTGCGGCAGCGGCCCCCCGTCGAGCCGGTAGTCCGGCGCGCCGTACGTGTCCCGGTCGAAGGCCCGGAAGGCGGCGTACGCGCCGGTCACCGTGAGCACCCCGGTGCCGGCAGGTCGTCGCCGCGCCATGGTGAGCGTGGGTGCCCGCCGGAGGTCCCAGGGGTCGTCCGGGTCGTACTGGTCGTAGGGTGTCGAGCCGGCCGCCTCGGACCACCCCGACCGCCGTTCGACGGCGTAGCTGGCCGGCCGCACCCACTGCATCCCCCACCGGTCGCGCAGCGGCCCGGCCGTGCCCTCGTCCGGCTCGCCGAGCTCCCACACGTCCCGGTCGTCGACGAACTCGGCGCCGCGGGTCCAGGTGCCGTCGGTGCCCCAGGCCGCGAGCGCGGTGGCCCAGGGCAGCCGGCTGACCGCGACGTACGTGCCGCCCGCCGCCCACCGGGCCGGGCCGCCGAGAGCGAAGTAGGACAGCCAGCGGCCGTCCGGCGACAGCGCGCAGCGCTGCGGGTACACGGTCGCGCGTAGCCAGGCCCCGGGCGTCCACGACGGCTCGTCGCCGACGTCCCATCGACCGAGCCGGCACCAGTCGCTCGGACCCCGTCGCACCACGGCCACCACCGGCGCGTCGCGGGCCGGGACCCCGAACAGGCGCGGAGCGGTCACCCGGCTCGGCGGCTCCCACGACCGCCCCGGCCGCCGGATCGCCGGCTCAGGTAGTCGCTGACGACGTACTGCCCGAGGCGGCGGGGATCGGGCTGCAGGACGCGCCCGCCGTTGCGCCGGGCCAGCTCCTGCATGAAGCCGATCAGCCGCGGGTCGTCGTCGAGGGCGAAGACGTTGAGCGACGCTCCCCGCCGGGTCATCCGGTCGACCTCGGCCACGGTCAGTGCGATCGTCTCGGGCTCCGGCGGCCAGGCGAACCACGGCTGCCCACCGGGGAGCAGGTGCGCCGTCGGCTCGCCGTCGGTGACGACGAGCACGACCGGCTCGGCCTGCGGGTGCTGGTCGAGGAAGCGGCCGGCCAGGATCAGCGCGTGCTGCAGGTTGGTGCCCTGCACGTAGTCGGCGTCCAGCGAGGCCAGGTCGGCCGGGTCCAGCGTCCGCGCGTACGACGAGAAGCCGATCACCGTGAGCGCGTCCTGCGGGAACTGCCCGCTGACCAGCGCGTGCAGCGCCAGCGCCGTCGCCTTGGCCACGCCCCACGTGTCGCGCAGCACCATCGAGTAGGACAGGTCGACGAGCAGGCACACCGCCGCAGCGGTCCGGCGGTCGGTCTCGGCCACCTCGAAGTCCTCGGTGGCGAGGGTGATGCCGCCGGCCCCGGGACGGCGGGCGTCCGGCCCCATGCCGGCCCGGCCGGCGCGCACCGCGTTGGTCAGGGTCCGGACGACGTCGAGCGGCTGCTCGTCGCCGAACTGCCAGGGCCGGCTCGCCCCGGTGAGCTCCCCGGCCTGGCCGGCGTCGGACACGTCGTGCCCGCCGCGGGCGCCCGCGTGCAGGTCGGAGAAGACCCGGCGCAGCGCGGTCTGGCCCAGCCGCCGGATCGCCTTGGCCGTCAGCTCCAGCCGCCCGCCGGTGCGGTTGACGTAGCCCTGGGCCTCGAGCTCGCGCTCCAGCCGGCGCAGCTCGGCCAGGTCGTCGGCGGCCCGCCGGCCGAGGGCGCGGCGCACCGCCTCCTCGTCGATGTCCTCCAGCGAGGCTCCCGGGTAGTCCTGGCCGACCGCCGCCTCGAGCTCCTCGAGGTCGGCCAGGTCCTGGACCGCGCTGGTCGCGTCACCCGCGCCGAGCGGCTGGTCGCCGCGGACCCGCTCCCGGCCGGACCAGTCCAGGTCGGGACGGCGGCTGCGCAGCGCCTCGCCGAGCTGGGACATCTCGCGCGCCAGGTCCATGTCCTCGAGGGCGCCGGCCATCAACGCCGCCAGCTCGTCGCGCTGCTGCTGCGAGAGCGACTGCATCATCCGCTCTGCCGCCGCGGCCCGCCGGGCGAGCGAGTCGACGAGCTCCTCGAGGTCGCGCGGGTCGTCGGGGAACATGTCGCCGTACGTCGCCATGAACTCGTCGAACCGCTCCTGGGTGTGCTCGCCCCGGGCGTCGTCGGCCAGCATCGCGTTGAGGTCGGCGAGCATGTCCTTGACCCGCTGCATGGCCGCCGGGTCAGGGTTCTCGAGCGCCTGCTTCATCCCGCGGAACTGGGTGTCCAGCACCTCGCGGCGCAGCAGGTCCTTCACCTGCTCGAAGGTCCGCGCCGCCTCAGGGGACTGCCAGTCGTACGTGTCGAGCTGGCGCACCGCACGCGCCGGGTCGCTCGGCAGCGCGTCGAGCGTCGCCTCGCGGAACCGCGCGTCGTCGGACGGGTCGGGGAACAGCGCCGACCGCTCCTGGCCGACTGCCTGGTCCACCAGCCGGCGCACCTCCTGCAGGGTGCCGTCCATCCGGCCGCTCTCGCGCAGCCGCCGGCGCTGCTCGCGCAGCCGGCGCAGCATGTCGTCGAGCCCACGGGCACCGAGACCGTCGCGGTCGAGGCCCTCGCGCAGCAGCCGGCGCAGGGCGTCGCGCGGGGTCGACCCGGTGAGCACGTCGTCGCCGAGTCGGTCGAGAGCGCGCCGCACGTCGTAGGGCGGCGCGAGCGGGTCGGGCCCGTCGTGCCAGCTGCCGTAGCGGTAGCCCCGCGGGGCCCTGCCGGCCACCGGTCAGCCCGACCCGTAGAGGACGCCGCCGTCGGTGCTGTCGTCCTTGCTGATCCGACGGTTGAGGAAGAGCCCCTCGAAGGCGAACTCCAGCGCGGACGCCGCCAGCTCCGGTGTCTCGGCGCCCTCGTCGACACCCAGCCGCTCGAGCACGTGGGCCAGCCCGGGGAGCGGCCCGACCTGCTCGAGCAGCCGCCGGCCGGGCACCAGGTCGCCGCTCTCGACGAGCAGACCCTCGTCGAACCGCTCGATCAGCGGGCGCAGGTCCGAGGCGCCCAGGTGCTGGCGGAACGTCTCGACGGTGGCCTTGCGGAGCAGGTGCGCGAGCACCTCGAGCTCCCGGCCCTCCTCGTCCACCTCGAACTCCACCTTGCCGCGCAGGGTCGCGACGGTGGCCGGCAGGTCGCAGACCCGCGCCACCGCCAGGTCCTCGCCGGTGAGCGCCGCCCGGCGCAGCGCCGACGCGGCCGCGGTCTCGGCCGCGGCGATCGCGAAGCGGGCCGACACCCCGGAACGCTGGTCGACCGACGACGACTCGCGCACGTTGCGGGCGAAGCGCGCCACGACCTCGAGCAGGAAGTCCGGCACGACCGCGGCGAGATGCGCCTCCTGCCGCACGACGTCGACCTCGTCCTCGAGCAGGTCGGGGTAGTGGGTGCGGACCTCGGCGCCGAACCGGTCCTTGAGCGGGGTGATGATGCGGCCGCGGTTGGTGTAGTCCTCGGGGTTGGCGCTCGCGACGAGCAGCACGTCCAGCGGCAGCCGCAGGTTGTAGCCGCGGATCTGGATGTCGCGCTCCTCGAGCACGTTGAGCAGCGACACCTGGATCCGCTCGGCGAGGTCGGGCAGCTCGTTGACCGCGAAGATGCCGCGGTTGCTGCGCGGCACCAGGCCGTAGTGCACGGTCTCGGGGTCGCCCAGGGTGCGTCCTTCGGCGACCTTGACCGGGTCGATGTCGCCGATCAGGTCACCCACGCTGGTGTCCGGGGTGGCCAGCTTCTCGGCGTACCGCTCGCTGCGGTGCCGCCACCCCACCGGAAGGTCGTCGCCGAGCTCGGCGTGCAGCCGCCGGCACCGCGCGCAGACCGGCACCTCGGGGTGGTCGTTGACCTCGCAGCCGTCGACGACGGGAGACCACTCGTCCAGCAGCGACACCAGGGTGCGGATGAGCCGGGTCTTGCCCTGGCCGCGCTCACCGAGCAGGACGACGTCGTGACCGGCCAGCAGCGCGCGCTCGAGGGCGGGCAGGACGGTCTCGTCGAAGCCGACGATCCCGTCGAACCGCGGGCTCCCGGACCGCATGGCGGCCACCAGGTTGGCGCGGATCTCCTGCTTGACGGACTGGTGTGCGTGCCCCGTGGCCCGCAGCTCGCCCAAGGTGCTCGGTCGCTGCATGGTCCCGACCGTACGTCCGGAGGCGGGCGATTCCCAGGGCCCGTACCAGGACCCCCCCAGCCCCCGCCCACCCCTCTTGTGGACCCTCGCGCACCCGACTTGCCGACCCGCCGGTGTGTCGGCGTCCACAAAGTCTCAGGATGGGTGCGTGGGCGAGGTGCGGTGCGGGGACGGCCTGGGTGACGACGCCGACCTGCTGGTCGCGGCCGAGCAGGCCGTCGGGCCGGCGCTGGCGGCGCTGGCCGGCGCGACCCCCGACCTGGCGGCGGTGTTCGTCTGCGCGTCCGACCCGGAGGATGCCGGCGCCGCCCTGACCCGCGCCGCCGAGCTGACGGGTGCGCGCACCGTGCTCGGCTGCAACGCGCCCGGGGTGCTGGGGGGCGGGCGGGCGGTCGAGCTGGGCTCGGCGGTCAGCGTCCTCGTCGCCGCGCTGCCCGGCACGGCCTTGCGGTCCTTCCACCTCGAGGTGCTGCGAACGTCCGAGTCGATCGCCGTCGTCGGGCTCCCGCCGCAGCGCCCGGAGGACGGGCGGATGGTCCTGCTCGCCGACCCCTGGTCCTTCCCCGCCGACGCGTTCGTCGAGCAGTCGCCGCAGACGTTGCCCGGGCTGACCATCACCGGTGGGCTCGCGACCGGTCTGCAGGGCGCGGGGTCGACCCGGCTGATGGTCGACGGCCAGGTGCACGACCGCGGCGCGGTCGGTGTGGTGATCGGCGAGGGCCCGGACAGCCCGGGCAGCACGGCGCTGGTCAGCCAGGGCGCCCGCCCGGTGGGTCCGGTCATGACGGTCACCGCTGCCGACGGCGACACGGTGCTCGAGCTGGCCGGCGTCCCCGCGGCCACCAGGCTCGAGGCGCTGGTCGCGCAGCTGCCGCCCGAGGAGCAGGCGCTGGTGTCCGGCGGCGTCCTGCTCGGCGTCGCGATGGACGAGTACGCCGACGAGCACTCGACCGGCGACTTCCTGGTGCGCGGCGTGGTGGGCGTCGACACGGAGCGGGCCGGTCTGGTGGTCGGCGACGTGGTGCCGGTCGGCCGCACCGTGCAGGTGCACGTGCGCGACGCGGGTACCGCGGACGCCGAGCTGCGGTCGATGCTCGCGGCCGCGTACGGCGGCCGGCCGAGGCCGGCCGGCGCCCTGCTGGTGGCGTGCACGGGGCGGGGGAGCGGGCTCTTCCCGGCCGCCGACCACGACGTCGCCACGGTGCGCGGTGCGCTCGGCGACGGCGGCGTCGCCGGCTTCTTCGCCGCGGGCGAGATCGGCCCGGTGGCCGGCCGCACCCACCTGCACACCCTCACCGCCTCGCTGCTGGCGTTCGACCGGTGACCGCCTGACACACTGGCCGCCATGGACTCCCTGCCGGTCTCCTTCGACGACGTCAAGGCAGCGCGCTCGTTGCTCGAGGGGGTCATCCGGGACACCCCGGTGCAGGGGTCGCGCCCGTTGTCCGAGCGGGTCGGCGGCCCGGTGTGGCTCAAGTGCGAGAACCTCCAGCGGGCCGGGTCGTTCAAGATCCGCGGCGCCTACACGCGCATCTCACGGCTCACCCCGGACGAGTCGCGGCACGGCGTCGTCGCGGCCAGTGCCGGCAACCACGCGCAGGGCGTCGCCCTGGCCGCGTCGCTGCGCGGCATCCACTCGACGGTCTTCATGCCCGAGGGTGCGCCGATCCCCAAGGTCCAGGCCACCCGGGCCTACGGCGCGGAGCTGCGCTTCCACGGCCACTCGGTGGACGAGGCGCTGACCGCTGCGCGCGCCTTCGCCGAGGAGACCGGCGCCGTGCTGGTGCACCCGTTCGACCACCCCGACATCGTCGCCGGGCAGGGCACGGTGGGGCTGGAGATCCTGGAGCAGGTGCCCGACGTCCGCACCGTCGTCGTGTGCACCGGAGGCGGCGGCCTGCTCGCCGGCATCGCGCTGGCCGTCAAGTCCAGCCGTCCGGACGTACGCGTCGTCGGCGTGCAGGCCGACACCGCGGCTGCGTACCCCGCCTCGTTGGCAGCCGGCTGCCCGGTCCCCCTCGACCGCATGACGACGATGGCCGACGGCATCGCCGTGGGATGCCCCGGTCAGGTGCCGTTCGCCCTCGTGCAGAAGTACGTCGACCAGGTGCTCACCGTGTCCGAGGAGTCCATCTCACGCGCTCTGCTGCTCACCCTCGAGCGCGCCAAGCTGGTCGTCGAGCCCGCCGGCGCGGTCGGGGTCGCGGCGGTCCTCGACGACCCGCGCGCCTTCGAGCCCCCGGTGGCCGTGGTGCTCTCCGGGGGCAACATCGACCCGCTGCTGCTCATGCGGGTGCTCCGCCACGGCCTGGCTGTCGCCGGCCGCTTCCTGTCGTTCCGGGCCCGCATCAGCGACAACCCCGGTGCACTCGTCCAGCTGCTGGCCGAGGTGGCCGCCGCCGACGCGTCGGTGGTGGAGGTCGAGCACATGCGCACCGACGCCCGGTTGCGGGTCGACGAGGTCGAGGTCCGGCTGGAGCTCGAGACGCGGGGCGAGGAGCACTGCGAGGAGGTGCTGGCCCGGCTGCGCGCGGCCGGCTACCCCCTCGTCTTCGGCTGACCGCCTCTCCGGCGTACCCGGACCTTGACGGACCGCAAACGCGATGTATCGTGTCTACTAACGCGATGTATCGCGTGTCCCGCGGGACGGCGGAACGCCTGACCGTCGGGCGATGAGAAATCGGGTCGAGAGATGTCAGACCACACGACGAGGATGTCAGGACAGCCGAACGACCGGGAGACCCCATGACTGACGCCATCGTCGCCGAAGGGCTGACCAAGCGCTTCGGTGACGTCCATGCCCTGACCGGGCTCGACCTGCGGGTGCCCGAGGGCACCGTGCTCGGCCTGCTCGGCCCCAACGGAGCCGGCAAGACGACCTGCGTGCGCATCCTCAGCACCCTGATGAAGCCGGACGCCGGGCGGGCGACGGTGTCCGGGCTGGACGTCGTCGCCGACGCACGGGCCCTGCGCAGGGTCATCGGCCTCTCCGGGCAGTACGCCGCCGTCGACGAGCACCTGACCGGGTTCGAGAACCTCGACATGGTGGGCCGGCTCTACCACCTCGGCCGGGCCGAGAGCCGGATGCGCGCGACCGAGCTGCTCGAGACCTTCGACCTGGCCGAGGCGGGCAGCCGTGTGGTCAAGGGCTACTCCGGGGGGATGCGCCGCCGGCTCGACCTGGCGGCCGCTCTCGTGGCCCGGCCGCCGGTGCTGTTCCTCGACGAGCCGACCACCGGGCTCGACCCGCGCAGCCGGCTCGGCATGTGGGACGTCATCGCCGACCTGGTCCGCGACGGCACGACGCTGCTGCTGACGACCCAGTACCTCGAGGAGGCCGACCGGCTGGCGCACCAGATCGCGGTCATCGACCACGGCCGGGTCATCGCCGAGGGCACCTCGGACGAGCTCAAGTCGGCGGTCGGCGGCGAGCGGCTCGAGCTGGTCATCGCGGACCGTGACCGGCTCGACGCCGCGCAGCGGGTCCTGGCCCCGGTCGGGCTGGGTCAGGCCTCGGTCGACCAGCACCAGCGTCGCCTCACGGTGCCCGTCCAGGGCGGGGCCGGGGTCCTCGTCACCGCGATCCGTGAGCTCGACGAGGCGGGCATCGAGGTGCAGGACATCGGCATCCGGCGGCCGACGCTCGACGACGTCTTCCTGAGCCTGACCGGGCACTCCGCGGAGGACGAGGAGGGCGCCGACGTCGCCGACCGCGGCGACGGCGACGAGGGCACCGAGACCGTCCGGCCGTCCCCGGGGGCCCCGCTCCCGCGCACCCGGCTCGACTCCATCGACGACAAGGACGACGAGGAGGTGGCAGCGCGATGAGCACCTTCGTGGAGGCGGTGTCCGACGCGTCGGTCGTCACCAAGCGCAACCTGATCAAGATCAAGCGGGTCCCGGACCTCGTGGTCTGGACGACCATGATGCCGATCATGTTCGTGCTGCTGTTCGCCTACGTGTTCGGCGGCGCGATCGACGTCCCGGGCGTCGGCTACCGGGAGTTCCTGATCGCCGGGATCTTCGTCCAGACCGTCGTGTTCGGCGCGACGTTCACCGGCTACAGCGTCGCGGAGGACCTGCAGAAGGGGATCATCGACCGGTTCCGCTCGCTGCCGATGGCGCCGTCCGCCGTGCTGTTCGGCCGCACGATCTCCGACGTGGCGATCAACGTGATCAGCCTGGCGATCATGTCGCTGACCGGGCTCATCGTGGGCTGGCGGGTGCACACCTCGGTGCCCGAGGCGGTCGCTGCCTACCTGCTGATCCTGGCGTTCGCCTACGCGATCTCCTGGGTCACGGCGTACGTCGCGCTGCTCGTCCGGACGCCGGAGGTCGTCAACAACGCGTGCTTCGTCGTCATCTTCCCGCTGACCTACATCGCCAACACGTTCGTGCCCAGCCAGACGCTGCCCGGCCCGTTGGAGACCTTCGCCAACTGGAACCCGATCTCGGCGGTCACCCAGGCCGCTCGCGAGCTGTTCGGCAACACCAGCGCGCAGATGCCCCCGGCGGACGTCTGGCCCATGCAGCACCCGGTGGCCTACTCCGTCATCTGGATCGGCATCATCCTGGCGGTCTTCATCCCGGTGTCGACGCGCCGCTTCACCCGTACCTCCGGCCGCACCTGACGGCCCGGTCCCGGCGGGTCAGCCGGTGAACGGCTCGGTGTCGAGGACCTCGACCTCGACCGTCGTGCCGTTGGGCGCCGCGAAGCTCGTGGTGTCGCCCTTCTGCTTGCCGTTGATGGCCTCGCCGAGCGGGGACTTCTCCGAGTACACCTCGATGCCGTCGCCGGCGACCTCGCGGGACCCGAGCAGGAAGCGCATCGTGTCCCCGCCGACCTTCGCGGTCACGATCGTCCCGGGGGCGACGACCCCGGACGGCGCCTTGGGTGCCTCGCCGACCTGGGCCGACTCGAGCAGCTGCTGCAGCTGACGGATCCGCGCCTCGCGCTTGCCCTGCTCCTCCTTGGCGGCGTGGTAGCCGCCGTTCTCGCGCAGGTCGCCCTCCTCGCGGGCCTGCTCGATGCGCCGCGAGATCTCCAGCCGGCCCTCGCCGGCGAGGAAGTCGAGCTCCTCCTTCAGCCGGTCGTACGCCTCCTGGGTCAGCCAGGTGACGTTCTCGGTGGTCTCGGTCACGGCGGTCTCCTACGGATGGGTCAGGGAATGCACGGCCACCCGACGGCATCGGCCGCCGGGGGAGTCCTCGAGGCTAACAATGCACCCCGTGGGGGCGTCCAACCAGCGGGGTGGGTCAGCTGTCGGTCAGTGGGCAGGCCGGCCGTCAGCCGGGCAGGCAGCGGCCCAAGGTGGCGGTGACCGCCCGCTCGCGGGTGCGGACCTGCACCCAGCGCTCGGACCGCTTCGGCCCCAGCTCGACCCCGGCCACCCCGACCACCTCACGGGTCCGGTCCAGGGCCTGCACGGTGCAGCCGAGCGGTCCGTCGCTGCCGGCCGCGAGCCGCACCCGGACGTCGATCCGCTCGTCGGAGACCACCCGGAAGCCCGACACCTCGCCGCCCGGGTCGCGGTCGGTGGCGCCCAGCGCCGCCCAGACCACCCAGCCGACGAACGCGGTCGCGAGGACCACGACGCCCGCGACCAGCACCTTGGGGGGCCG
>Ga0210115_1000497_pt1 | contig 11392 bp, 10 predicted proteins | sample MayberryNW_TuleB_2_FD_185526 | JGI IMG/M metagenome (GOLD analysis project Ga0210115, IMG submission 185526) | Wetland microbial communities from San Francisco Bay, California, USA, that impact long-term carbon sequestration - MayberryNW_TuleB_D2... | ecosystem: Environmental > Aquatic > Marine... | reverse complement strand
AGTACCATTCAATATTTCATTGCCAATACAAATAATTTCTATATCCTTGGACAATAGTTATCGCCTCCTAATATATTCCATTTTTCCTATAAAATTTCTTTCTATTCATTTAAAATTTAAAAAATTTATTTATATAATTTAAATGAATAGAGAGTAGTGATTACAACAACAATGAAAAAATTACCAGAAATTAAATTTTACCATGTGATAGACAATTTAATTACAATATTTAAAAATCGATTTGTATAAAAGTAACTTTTACATTATTATAGGTTGGTATCGATATTTTTATATTTTCATGTTATATTTACTTTAAGTCTATGACCACTTCTGAAATTGGTGACCTCGTTGCTATGTGTACAGCATTCAGTCCTGGTCATATTACCGGTTTTTTTGAAAAACCAAAGGATAAAAAAAACCAAAACACAGATCTACTTTTTTATGGATCTAAAGGAGCTGGTTTTTCTTTTAAAAAAGGAGTAACCACATCTGTAGAACTTTACAAATCGAAGAATAAATGGTATCAGATCTATATTAATAATTCATTAACAAATAATGCAGAAGTTTCAGAATGGGTAGCACAGTATTATCTTGATAAATTTGATTTTACCTATTATATAAAAATAAATCATTTTATAGATATTCCTATTGGTTATGGATTAGGAACAAGTGGAGCAGCGGCTTTAAGCCTTTCTTATGCTTTGAATAAAGCCCTTGATATAAAATTCTTAAAGGAACAGGCTGCTCAAATTGCACATATAGCAGAAATTGAATGCAATACAGGTTTAGGTACTGTAATCTCAGAATTTTATGGTGGATTAGAGATCAGGACTAGTTTTGGTGCTCCTGGAATTGGTAAATTAACTAAAATAGAACTAAATAATTATAAAGCTATTATTCTTTGTATTAGTCCTCTTTCTACAAAACAAATTCTTACTAACTATTCAAATAATGCTAATTCTCTTGGGGAAAAGATGGTAGAACAATTATTATTATCGAAAGATGTTAATTTCTTTTTAAGGATGTCTCATCAGTTCGCAGATTTCCTAGGATTGACAAAAGGAATATGTGCAAAACCAATAGAAGAATTAAAGCGTGTTGGAGTCGATTCTAGTATTGGCATGTTTGGGGAAACAATTTTCACATTGGTTCCTCCTAATGAGGTTTCTTCAGTTACTTCAGTGTTGAAGGAATTTCCTGGTACCTTGATAGTTTCGGATATTGATAACCGAGGAGCTTTGATAGAAGATTTTGATTGATACTGATCTCATACCATCCAATCACCCAAGAGCAAAATCTCTTGCAATACGACATTTACTCACTAATGGTTTTAACTCTGGTCTGGTAGTTAGCGAAGGACTCATAGCACATGGCAGAGGCGAGGCATTCGATTATCTTATCGGTGAAAAAACTTCTACTTTCGCTTTAGATGCAATTAAAGCAGCATCCAGTTTATTGTTGCTTGCTGAGAAACCTGTAATATCTGTAAATGGCAATGTCGCAGCCTTATGTCCTAAGGAGATTGTTGATCTAGCATATGAAACTAGTTCATCAATTGAAGTTAATCTCTTCTATCGAAATAAAAAACGAGAATATTTAATCGCGGAAACCCTAAAAAAAAATGGAGCAAATGTCGTTCTTGGAGTAGGACAAAAAGAATTTTTAAAAATACCTGAATTGACTAGTAATCGGAGACATGTTGATCCTGAAGGAATATTTGTGGCTGATGTAGTTTTTGTACCCTTGGAAGATGGTGATCGTACACAGGCATTAATTAATATGCACAAAAAAGTAATCACAGTTGATCTGAATCCTCTTTCACGAACGGCTCAGAATGCCACAATTAGTATAATTGACAACATTGTAAGATCTGTTCCAGAACTTGTTAAAACTTCAAGGCAATTGAAACAAAAGAGTCCTAACTCACTATTAAAAATATTAAATAATTTTAATAATAAATATAATATTGATAATTCGTTAAAAATATTACGTAGATTGAAATGTGAGCAATAATGACTACTACAAACAATAAACCTAGACTAAAGAAAATGGTTGTCAATGATATTGTATCTATGAAAAATAAGGAAAAAATTTCGGTCATTACATCTTATGATTATTGGAGTGCCAAAATATGTGATAATACAGGTATTGATATAATATTGGTTGGTGATAGTGGAGGAATGGTTATGCTAGGTTATGATTCTACCGTACCTGTCAACATGAAGGAAATGCTCATTTTCTCAAAAGCAGTATCTTTAGGTACTAAAAGATCTCTTATAGTATCTGATATGCCATTTGGTTCTTATCAAGTTGGAATTAAACATGCAGTTAGAAATGCTATTAGATTCATAAAAACAGGAAGCGATGCGGTTAAACTTGAAGGCGGAATAGAAATTATTGATAGAATCAAGGCAATTAAAGAAGTTGGAATTCCTGTAATGGGTCATATAGGATTAAAACCTCAAACTACTAAACTCTGGGAGGGTTATAGAGTACAAGGCACTACTGCTATTGGGGGATCTCAACTCTTAAAAGAAGCAATAGAATTAGAGAAAGTTGGAGTTTTTGCAATTGTATTGGAAATGGTTACTTCTGAAGTTGCAGACTTAATCTCTAGAAATATAAAAATTCCAACAATTGGTATTGGATCAGGCCCCCACTGTGATGGCCAAGTTCTGGTTTTACACGATATGTTAAATCTGTATGATAACATCAAACCACGATTTGTAAAAACCTATACTAATCTTTCAGAAACTATTCTGAATTCAATACACAATTATATTACCGATGTAAAAACAGGTAAATTTCCAGAAGATAGGCATTCATACAAAATTGAAGATAAAGAATATGAAGGATTAGTTAAAATGATAAAAACATTAAGAAAAAAATTGTCATAACTTTGAAAAATGACTAGTGATTTACATCCTTCAAAGGATATAACAAATACACTTGGGAACACTTTAAAAGACAAAAAAATAGTTCTTTGTGTTTGTGGAAGTGTTGCTGCTTACAAAGCAATTGATTTTGCTCGTTTATTAATGAGGCATGGTGCGAATGTGGTCCCTGTAATTTCAAATTCTGCTACCATGTTATTACATCCAAATTATTTGAAATGGGCTACTGGCAATGAAGTTATTAACAAATTAACGGCAGATATGGAACATATTAAACTGGCAGATTTTAAAAAATCAGATTTAATAATTTTGTATCCATGTACGGCTAATACCATTGGGAAATTTGCAAATGGAATAGACGATACTTCTATAACCTCTATTTTGTCTGTAGGATTAGGAGCCAAAATTCCTATCTTTATTGCACCCGCTATGCATGAAGCAATGTACTACAATCAATTGGTCATTGAAAATATCATTAAACTAAAAAAACTTGGTGTAATTTTTCTAGATCCAGAAATTATAGAAGGAAAAGCAAAAATTCTTCAACCAGATCAAGCATTAAAATCAGTTTTAGCATTTTTTACTAAAAGTACAAAAAAAATTCTTTCTGGAAAGAACGTATTAGTAACATCTGGAGGTACAATGGAGTACATAGACCCTGTCAGAGTTATCACTAATCTCAGTTCTGGAAAAATGGGAAACGCAATAATTAATGAATCACTTGAACTTGGTGCTCATGTTACTCATATTGTAGGGAATTCTTCTGTTATATGTACTTCAGAGTCTTCTTATTTAGAAACTATTAAGGTTGGTACATCTGATGAAATGTATACAACAGTTATTTCTGAGATAAGATCAAAGAAATATGATCTTGTTGTTTTTGCTGCTGCAGTAACAGATTTTAAACTTCTTCATATACATAAAAAGAAAATTCCTAGTCAAATTTCTCATCCAATTAATTTAGAACTTGTTCCTACAAAAAAAATTATTGATGAAATTAAATTAATAGACAAAAATATATTTCTTGTAGGTTTTAAAGCATATTCTGATGTTTCAAATACTTTCTTAATTAATAAGGCAAAGAAAAAATTGAAAGAATGTAATGCAGATATTATAATTGCGAATGATGTAGGGAGAACAAAGACTAAAATAGGATCTGATTATAACGAAGTTTTTATTGTTACACAAAAAGAGCCAGTAATTCATTTGAATGTTCAAAGTAAGGATTCGATTGCAAAGAAATTATTTGAAATTATTATTTCAAAGTTAAAATAATAATAATGCCTCTTTTTATAGATATTTTCTTTACTAAGTTTTTGACACATTATATACAAATAAAATTTGCTACAATTTGATTTAATTTAAATAATAATTAAATCCTTCTCAAATTTATTAAGATTTGTTATGCCTGTTGTGTGTACCTTACTGTCTATAATTATACTATCTTCAATTCTCACTCCAAATTTTGATTCAAGATATATCCCAGGTTCAATTGTAATGGCCATATTATCCACGAGTAATTCCTCATTGTTAGGGCGAATCCAGGGAGGCTCATGAACATCTAATCCTATACCATGGCCAGTCGAGTGATTAAATTCATTTACAAATCCATTTCTGGAAATGTAATCCCTGCAGGTTTTGTCAACTTCTCCTATTTTTATTTTGTTACTACATTTAGTTAGCCCTAGTCTCTGGGCGTCTTTTACTATTTCGTATATCTTCTTAGATTCAGGACTTAATGTTTTCAAACCAAATGTACGTGTCGCATCCGCAACATAACCATTAACTCGTAAAGTGAGATCAATAACAATAAAGTCTCCTTTCCTAAATTTTCTATCAGTAACATTAGCATGAGGGAATGATGCATTTGGTCCACTTGCTATTATGAATGGGTTTAAGGTAGATTTGTAAGAAGGAAATCCACCATCATTCTTGAATGTTTCGTATATTAATATTGTTTGTAATTGTCTTTCTGATACTCCTTCCTTTATTTCTTCTAAACAGATACCATATAATTTATCTATAATATTAGCAGCTTGTTTTATATATTTTATTTCAACCTCTTCTTTGATACTCCGAGTTTTAAAAAATGGGTCATCATTCACAATTATTTTATTATCTCCAATCTTTTCTTTTATGTGATTTATTAAATTATAGTTGGCGTTATCGGTACAATAAAGGTCATTACTGCCCAATTCTGAGATTGTGGATAACAAAGCAGCGTCACTTCCTCTTTCCGTTTTTATAATTTCACATTCTTTTGAGTCTTCTGATGCTCGAAAATACTCTAATTGTGGTATAAATAATCTCGTACTATTTTGGTTCAATAACACAATTCCTTCACCCCAAAATCCTGTGAGATAAAATATATTTTCAGGTTGAAAAGAAAGTATATTTTTACAATTGATTTCATATATATTGTTTAATAATTTCTTTTTTCTAGATCTAAACACGGCATTCAATCTCCTTCTACCTAAAGTAATTATATTATTAATAATGCTATTTAAGTAATTTTAAATAACGGTAGTACTGACTTTACTTGAAAATATGGAATATTTAGTAATGCTTCCAGGTCCTACTAACGTTCCAAATCGTGTGATGAATGCCATGCTTGCTCCAGTTATCAACCATCGTAGCGAAGATTTCAGAATTTTATATAGAAGTATAATTGAAAAAACTCAAAAAGTTTTTGAAACAAGTGGTGATATTATTTTACTTACTACTTCAGGAACAGGTGCTGTAGAGGCTTCAGTAGTTAATTTGATTAAAAAAGGAGATAAAGCAATTATTCCTGTAAATGGAGAATTTAGTACCAGACTTGCAGATTTGATTGATAGTTGGGGAGGTACTGCAATAAGGATAGAATCTCCTTTTGGACAGAATCCTCCTATTGAAAAAATTGAGGAAGCATTTGAAGTTAATAAAGATATTAAAGCGTTGTATGCGGTTTATAATGAAACTTCGACAGGAACTACAATTAGATATATGGATAAATTAGGTGACCTTTGTGGAAAGTATGGTTCGTTCTTTATAGCAGATGCTGTTTCTATACTAGGGGGTGATGACCTTCCGGTAGATAAATGGAATGTTGATATTTGTATTACAGCATCTCAAAAAGCCCTAGCCGCACCACCAGGTGTTTCTCCAATATCGATAAACGAAAGAACAAAAAAATACATGCAATCAAATCCATCACCTATATTGTATTTGAATCTGAATAGATATTTCAAATATTACAAAGAACATACTGAAACTCCTTTCACTCCTGCATTACCTTTGTATTATGCATTTGATGAAGCCTTAAATATTGTCTTAGAAGAAGGCATGGAGAAAAGAATTCAAAGACACAGACAATGTGCTGATGCTTTTTATACTAGTTTAAGTGCAATGGGCCTGACTCCATATGCTCAAGAAGATGCAAAGAGTAATGTCATTATTGCATTTAACTACGTTGATGGCATGGATGACAAGAAATTTAGAACTTTGTTATCAGATGATTTTAGAGTTCTAATAGCTGGAGGATTTGGAAATCTTAAGGGTAAGGTCTTTAGAATTGGAAGCATGGGAGAAGTTAATCGATATCATGTTATGCGAACTGTCTCATCTATTTACTCGGCTATGAAAATGCTAGGAATAAATGTGAACGACAAAGCATTGTCTATCGCAGAGGAAAAATTGAAAAATTTGTAACTTAGTTCCATTTTGTTATTTGTCAAACTTAATATAGGGTAAATAAATAGCGATTTTTATGCCTTTTGATAAAGGATCTTTAATATTATTAGATTATACTGCTCGAATCAAAGATAATGGTGAAATTTTTGAAACAACTATTGAAGAAGATGCAAAAAAATCCAATCTCCACGATCCATCTCGAACATATGAACCAAGACTTATCTCAGTGGGAGAAGGTTGGGTGTTAAAGGGCTTGGATGAAGCTCTAACTAATACTGATGTCGGTCAAAAACTTTCAATTGAAATTTCCCCGGATAAGGGGTTTGGTGAAAGAGATACTAATAAAGTCAGAATGATTCCCCAAAGAAAATTAGGTGAAAAGGCTAACGAGATAAAGATTGGTGATGTTGTAGAGTTGGACGATCGAACTGGTATTATTCGGTATATAGGCTCTGGTCGGGTTCAGATTGATTATAATCATAGGCTGGCTAGCAGAGTTCTTGTTTATGATGTGAATGTGGTTAAAAAAGTGGACACAAATGATGATAAAATCAAATATTTGTTAAAAAGACGACTTCCGATAGATGATGAGAAGGCTAAATTCGAATTTAAGGATGACGCAGTAGTAATTGAATTATCTGAAGATATTTCCTTGTTAGATGGTTTGCAAATAATCAAAAAGGCAGTAAGTTCAGATATTTTCAAATTTGTCGATGGAGTAAGCAAAATAACATTTCAGGAAGTATATTTATCGCAAAAAACAAATGAAACTGTAACATCTGCTGCTACAACAAATGAAACTGTAACATCTGCTGTTACAACAAATGAAACTGTAACATCTGCTGCTACAACAAATGAAACTGTAACATCTGATACTTCTCCGAGATCCGATACTTCCCTAAGATCGGAAAGTGCATCCAAGTCTGAAAACAAAAAATAACAAGATTTAGATAGTAATTACCATTTTTGGAGACGATTTCAACCAATCTCTTTTCTTTAGAATTATTTTTATTGCCTCTAAATAGAAATATAAAAGAAATGAATAGTTTGTAATTACAGTACACTTAGTTTATTTCTTAGATGACTTTTGCTGATTTTGCTAGTTCATATGCTGATTTTTTATCAAGTTTTGTTTTACTTAATATGGTATATCTTTCAGGTCTGAGATCTTGGGCAATCAACAATGACTGTACAACATCTTTTTCCGTCAATTTTATTTGATTAGCTTTGACAGGAGCTTTAACATTTTCTAGAATATCTATAATTCCTTCGAAATCCATGCCATACAGCTTAGACATGATTATCGTTCCAAGTCCTACTCTTTCCCCATGAAGACCACAATGACCATCAGTGATATATTCAAGTGCATGACTAAAAAGATGTTCAGATCCAGAACATGGTCTGCTACTTCCAGCTATACCTGCAGCCACACCTGCACTTATTAATGCCTCTATAATAGTTCTAACCCCATATTCATTTAATAATAATTCTTTTGATTTATTCATAATAATATCCGCACTTAATTTTGCAAGATAAGCAGAATAGGCTCCGAAATATTCATTTTTGTCATCTCTTGCTAACTCCCAATCTTTAACAGCAGTAATTTTACCTATTAAATCGCCACAACCACTCGATAATAACCTACAAGGTGCTTCCGAGATTAATTTAATATCTGCCAATATCCCTATTGGCGTGTTTGCTTTAATAGAATGAGGTTTATTTGATCCTTTCAGGGAAACAAATGGACTTGAAATTCCATCATGAGATGCAGAAGTAGGGATACTTATAAAAGGTTTTTTTATAGAGTATGCAATCATCTTTCCTACATCAACTGATTTACCACCTCCAATTCCAAGTATTAAATCGGGTTCTAATTTTTCTAATGCTATTTTGATTTTTGATACTGTTTCAAAAGAGGCATCTTTTCTAATAACCCAATAATTTTTAATATGATATTGTTCTAATGATTTTTTAATATTTTTTTCAATCTTATTTATTACAGTTTCGCCACTAATGATTACTACGTTCGATATTTCATTATTAATATCTATTATAAAATTTCCAAGGTCTGATATTACTTCGTCTCCTACAAGAATTTTCCTTGGAAGCTCCATCAAATGACTATTCGATTTCAAATATCTTTCTTTCTTTTTAAAATAAATTTTAATTATAATAAAATAAATATATTTCTTAAAATTATTATATTTTAGACAAAATTTCTTATCATAGTATTGTTATTGTTGGACAACATCTGCTATAGCATAACCCATGCCGACTCTAGTGATTTTTATTTTGACTTCGTCACCTTCCTTTGTATTAGCTACAAATATTACCATTCCTTCAATTTTAGCAACACCAGCATCCCCTCTTTTACTCATTGCTTCAACTTTTACATCGTATTCTTCTCCTACTTTAACAGGAATCCTGAATGATCTAAATTTTCTGAAACCTGTTTCGTTACCTGAATTGTTTTCATTAGGTCTGTTACTAGTACTTTCCCCATTTGTTTCTACATCCATACTATCTAACCTTTCTTTACGTTGAATTTATTATATATTACTATTTCAATCTTATTTTTTCACCTTCATTCAAAAACAGAAGGTTTTTCCTCTAATTTGATCGCAATCAATTTATATTTCATTCAAAAAACTGAGGTATATTATATTATACTGAAGGAACTAGATATGGAATTTACTAATTTTGATAATGAACAGTCAAGTCAAAATATCATGGCTACTATACTAAAAAGCTTACCAAAGGAATCAGGTTTGACTAAGATAGAATATGAAGGACCTAGTATTGCATTATACAGTAAAAATCCTAGATTTTTGATAGAAAATTCCCAAATCCTTTCTAATATGGTCAATACAATTAGAAAGAGAATTGTGATTAGAACCGATGAATCGATTCGCAAATCGCGGAACGATTCTACTAATATTATTCAGACTCATCTACTGCCTTTAAAGGTTGAAATGAATGGAATTATTTTTGATGATGCATTAGGTGAACTAACAATAGATATCAATACTTCATTTGAAATGAAAAATCAAATTGAAAATAACATTTTATTGGACTTGGTAACTGAAACAGGATGGAAAATCAAGACAAGAAAATCAACAGTAAAACTTGCTACAATTCAATTTATCGATAAAGTTTTAGATAATTCCACCGACTATAGGATAAAATTCTATAAAGAAGTCGGGGACAAAGTTTTCAGAACAAAATTAAGTAACAGTTGTGAAGCTAGTGTTCTAACATTGGGGGGATTCGGTGAAATTGGCAGATCATGTTTTTTACTTGTTACTAAAGAAAGTAAAATATTACTAGACTGTGGAATAAATACTCATGAAGAAAAAGCTTTAAATTATTATCCACGATTCGATATGACAGGTTTCACTTTAGAGGAAATTGATGCAGTTATAATATCTCATGCTCATATCGATCATACCGGTTTTCTTCCCTTTTTATTCAAATATGGGTACAGAGGCCCAGTATATTGTACTGAACCTACATTACCTTTAATGACTCTCCTTTTCCTTGACTATCATAAAAACCATGAGTTATATTCTGAAGATGACATAAAAAATGTAATAATCCATAGTATGCCTTTATCGATGGGAATAGTTACTGATATCTCTCCCGATGTAAAGCTTGTGTTATATAACTCAGGACACATATTAGGTTCTACATCTATTCATATACATATTGGAAATGGAAATCATAATTTAGTCTATACAGGGGACCTTAAGTTTGGGAAGACTAATTTACTCGAGAATGCATCTTGGAATTTTCCTCGAGTGGAAACGCTGATTATAGAAGGAACCTTTGGTAGTAAAGATTTACCTCATAAACGTGAAGAAACTGATCCAATTTTAATAGAAAGCATTAACCAAACTTTTAGAGATGGAGGGAGAATTCTTATTCCAGTTCCAATTATAGGACTTTCACAAGAGTTAATTTATACCTTAACAAAATATCAAGGAGATGGTTCATTAGACCCTTCAGCAGAAATCTTTGTGGACAAGTCTATCCTTGAAGCAACATATATGCATGAATTATATTATGACTACCTATCAAAAGAAGTTAAAACCAAAATTTTAAATGAGAATATCTCGATCTTTAATTATAAACATCTCAAATTACTCAATTCAAAATCTAAAGTAGACAAACCAGGAATAATACTTGTCCCATCATCTATGCTAATAGGTGGTCTCTCTGTAAAATTCTTAAAGCAAATTCACAACGATCCTCTTAGTAAAATAATATTTATTTCAAATCAAGGAACAGGAACACTCGGTAAAGAGATTCAAACAGGAAATACTGAAGTAACGATAAATGGGCAACAATTAAAATTAAAATGCAAAATACATGCGATACATGGCTTTAGTAATCATAGCGATTATAATCAACTTCTCGCCTATATTAGTAGATTAAAACCAAAACTCAAAAGAGTGGTAATAAATCATGGAGAAAAAGCTAGAGTACAGAACTTGGCTTCTTCGGTAAACAAGATTCTTAACATTCAGTGTCAATATTTACTGGTTCCAGAAGCAATAAAATTGTTATAATTCTGGCAGTGTATTGTTTGCTTAATTTGCCAACAATACTATTGTTAACTAAACAAGCATGTAATTATTCTTCAACAACAACTACTACAACAACAACAACAACAGCAACAGCAGTAGTCGCAGCAAGTGCAGCAATAATCATTAAACTTAAAGGTGTTTATTTCTCTAAGTATATTATGCAAGAGAGTCAAGAATCAACAACTACAATCAAATCATCTATCGATGAGCTCTCAAAAAAATGGAAGATTGAAAAACCTA
>Ga0210115_1000496_pt1 | contig 11393 bp, 14 predicted proteins | sample MayberryNW_TuleB_2_FD_185526 | JGI IMG/M metagenome (GOLD analysis project Ga0210115, IMG submission 185526) | Wetland microbial communities from San Francisco Bay, California, USA, that impact long-term carbon sequestration - MayberryNW_TuleB_D2... | ecosystem: Environmental > Aquatic > Marine... | reverse complement strand
GGGGTCGCGGCCTCGAACTCGGCAGCGCAGGTGTCGACCGCCTTGTAGGTCCGCTCGAGCCCCTCGGTCCCGTCTCCCTCGTTGGCGAGGGCCTCGAGCTCGCGCAGGAACCAGCGATCGACGAGGCAGCGCTCGTGCACGGCCTCGATCGAGAGGCCGCGGCGGAACGCCTCGAGCACGAGGTCGAAGCGTTCGGCCGAGGGCATCGCGATCGCCTCGAGCAGCTTCAGGCCCAGACCCAGAACCTCGACCCAAGCGCGCCCCGCCGCGCTGCCGAGCAGGTCCAGGACACCCGCCGACGGCTCGACCTCAACGTCTCCGAGGAGCTGGCCCTGGAGGCCCTCTCCTTCCGCCTCGCGCGCGAGTTGGCCTGAAGAATTCCCAGAGACGTGCGTTTCTGCGCGCCACACGTGCGTCGGGGCCTCCTACCGTCAGGGTATGTCCCTCGCCGTGCCCGACATCTCTACCTTGGCCGCGCTGACCGAACTCGTTTCCACCAGTGCTGGCACGGTGGTCGTTATCACGGGCGCCTTCGCGGGTAGCGCTCGCGCCAGTGCGGTTCTGCGGCGGCTGCCTCCTGACCGAGTCGAATGGATGACTGCCGTTGGATTCGTGGGAGGCGTGGCTGCTACTATACTTCTTGTCATCGTAGACAAAATCATGCAGGGAGGTTGAACATGCCGGAGATGCCCAAAGGGCTCCTGACCAGGATCATCGCGATTCTCGCGGGAATCATCGTCATTGCGATCACGGTGAGCATCGTCGACCTCTCTTCAGACGGCGAAGGGCTCCTTGTTCTCCTCTACGTCTTCGCCGCGGCGGTCTATCTGGCCCACTTCCTGGTTGAGCACGAGGACGAAATCCCTCCCCGCTCAGACCGGCGCTGACCGGTCGCCGCGGTCCGCAGGATCCCTTCGGCTTGAGCTTCTAACTGTCGACGGGAGGTCGGGCCGTCTCCGCCCCGTCGGTTGGCTCGTCCCCGTTGCGCCCTCCGGCTACCTGCTCCCTCGCCTTCTCCAGCGCCCGCTCCTGGGCGAGTCTGGTGATCTGGGCGGACTGGCGGGACATGATCACGCTGAAGTTGAGTGCGAGGCCGAGCAGGAGCAGGAGGATGATCGAGAAGAGGGCGACGTTGGTGTCGCGCACGCCCATCAGGTCGGCGACGGTGCCGAGCAGGCCGGGGAAGGCGGCGCCGGCGAGCATGCCGAGGCCGGCGACGAACCAAATTACGCTGTAGCGCTCCTGCAGGCGGTCGCGGCGGATCAGCTCGAGGATCATCAGCATGAAGGCGAGCGCGATCAGCGCGGCGAGGATGCGCGTCTGCGAGGTCAGATGGACCTTCGGGTCCTGGGCCGCAGCCAGCAGCGTCGTCATCGTTCCGTCCTCGGCCGGAACTGGCCGACCAGCAACACGATCAGGCCCTTGAAGATGAAGAAAGCCGAGCGCAGCGGCGTCAGGAACGAAGCGCCGCCGGTGCGCTCGAGCATCCGCACCGGCACCTCCTCGACCCGCAGCCCCTGGCGCACCGCGAGCTGCAACGACTCGATCTCGGCGAAGTCGGGCGAGTAGTTCTCGCTGAACAGCGCCATCACGCGCCGGTTCGCCGCGCGCATGCCGCTGGTCGTGTCGGTGAAGCGCTGCCGCGTCGCCAGGGTGAGGAAGAAGCGGAAGACGCTGGTGCCGATCCGGCGCGAGATCGTCGGCTTGTAGTCCTCGCCGGCGATTCCGTCGTCATCGCCGTCCGCGCCGGCGTCGCGGTAGCGCGAGCCGATCACCAGGTCGGCGCGGTCGGCGCGCACCTCCGCCAGCAGCCGCGCGACCTCGGCCGGCGGGTGCTGGCCATCGGCGTCGAGGTGGGCGCAGAAGTCGTAGCCCTCGCGCAGGGCGTAGAGGTAGCCGGTCTGCAATGCCGCGCCGAGACCCTGGTTGAACGGCAGCGCGGCGACGGTGGCGCCGGCTTCGGCCGCACGCGCAGCGGTGTCGTCGGTCGAGCCGTCGTCGACGACGAGCACGTCGGCGTCGGGCAGCCGCTCGCGCACGTCGGCGATCACAGCGGCAACCGATTCGCCCTCGTTCCAGGCGGGGATGAAGACCAAGGTCTTGATCCGGCGATTCTCCCACGCGCAGCAGGCGCCATTGTGTTAGTAAATCTTCATGCGACGGATTGGGATCAGGTTCTGGCTTGTCGGCGCCTTCGCCGCCGTCACCCTGCTCACCGCCGGGGTCGTCTACCTCTTCGGCGACCGGCCGCGCGCCGTGCTCGGCGCGATCGCGCTCGGCATTCTCGCCGGCTTCGGCATCGCCCTCGGCATCTCGCGCCGCGTACGGCGTCTTTCGCGCGGGGCCGGCGAGCTCGCCGCCGGCTCATTCGACACCCACCTCGACGTCGGCGGGCGCGACGAGATCGGCGACCTCGCCCGCGCGCTTGAATCGATGCGCACCTCGCTGAAGGAGAGCTTCGGGGTGCTCACCGCCGATCGCAACAAGCTGAAAGCGATCTTCGACGGCCTCACCGACGCGGTGATCGTGGTCGACGAGAAAGGCGGCCTGCGCTTTTCCAACAGCGCCGCGGCAAAGCTGCTGCAGCCGCTCGGCCAGCCCCCTGCAGCGATGCGGCCGCAACTGCAGCGGGCAGCCGATGTCGGCTTCGCCGCCCACCCCGCGCTGCGGATCGGCGACCGCGCCTACGCGATGACCGCCCGCTCGCTGCCGAAGGAGCGCGCCGTGCTTGTCGTCGCCCGCGACCGCACCGACGAGATGCGCCGCGAGCTGGCCGAAGCCGACTTCATCTCCAACGCCGCGCACGAGCTGCGCAACCCGCTCGCCGGCATCTCCAGCGCAATCGAGGTCCTGCAGGAGGGCGCCAAGGACGACCCCAACGCGCTCGACCACTTCCTCGGTCGCCTCGCCGAGGATGCCGAGCGGATGAACCGCCTCACCCGGGGCCTGCTGACCCTGGCCCGGGTCGAGTCGCTAGGCGGCGGCGAGACCGAGGACGTCGACGTCGCCGCCGCGGTGCGCGACACGATTGACGCCGTGGAGGCGCCCGAGCACATCGAGCTGCGGACCCAGGTCGAGCCCGACCTGTGCGCCGTAGGCGACGCGACGCTGCTGCGCCAGGTGCTCGTTGGCCTGCTCACCAACGCCTTCAAGCACACGCCGCTGCCCGGGAGCGTTACGGTTCGCGGCCGGCGCGAGGGCGAGAAAGAGATGATGCTGGAGGTGATCGACACGGGGCCGGGGATTCCAGAGGCGGAGATAGAACGCGTCTTCGAGCGCTTCTACCGCCGCGACGAGTCGCGCAAGCAGGAGGGCTTCGGCCTCGGCCTCGCGATCGCCCGCCGCATGGTCGACGTGATGGGCGGCGAGATCGGCGCCCGCTCGGTCGAGGGCAAGGGCAGCACCTTCTGGGTCCGGCTACCGCTTGCACAACCGAGTCCGACCCCGGTGGCCTGATGAGCAGTGGACGAATCCTCATTGCCGACGACGAGCCTTCGGTGCGCGACTCGGTCGGCTACGCGCTCGCCCAGGAGGGCTTCGAGGTGACGCCGGCGGCCGATGGCGACGAGGCCTCCGAGCGCCTTGGCGACGGCATCCCTTACGACCTCTTGATCCTCGACATCATGATGCCGGGGCCGAGTGGACTTGACATCTGCCGCGACGTGCGCGGCCGCAGCGCCGTGCCGATCATCCTCTTGACCGCCAAGGACGCCGAGGTCGACAAAGTCGTCGGGCTCGAGGTCGGCGCCGACGATTACGTGACCAAGCCGTTCTCGGTGCGCGAGCTGCTCGGCCGCGTGCGCGCCCAGCTGCGCCGTCGCGAGCTCGACCGGGCACCGCTCTCGCAGGCGGTAAAGGTCGAAGCCGGGCCGGTCGCGATCGACCTCGTCCGTCACGTCGCCACCGTGCGCGGCGAGCCGGTCAACCTGACCCGCTCCGAGTTCCAGCTGCTGCGCCTGCTCGTCGGTCGCGCCGGCGAGGTCTTCCCCCGTCGTCAGATCATGGAGGAGCTGTGGCAGACCGAGTTCGACGGCGACGAACGCGCCTGCGACGTCCACATCTCCAACCTGCGCCAGAAGGTCGAGCGCGACCCGCAGAACCCCGAGCTCGTCCTCACCGTGCGCGGCGTCGGCTACAAGTTCGAAGGCAACGAGGGCTGAGCCCGGACGGCTCAGCCCTCCTCGACGCGGCGGATCGTCCAAAAGTCGCGCGAGAGCGACGCCTGGGTCAGGTACGGGTAGGGCAGGGTGAAGTAGCCGCGCATGCCCCAGCGCGCGCCCCACGAGTTGCGGCAGATGAACCACTGACGAGCCTCGTCGTAGCCGACCGCCAGCACCGCGTGGCCGCCGAGGAATTCCTCGTCTGCCTTCGGCATCGGCGCGTGGCCGTTGCGTGCCACTTTCGTGCTCTCGAAGCTCTCGTAGACGGAGAAACCGAAGACGAACGGGAAGCCCTCGGCCAGGCACCCCTTGAGCTGCCCGAGGGCTGGGGTCAGGCGCTCGTAGCGGAGCGCTTGGTGGCGTTTCGCCTCGGCATAGGCGCCGCGGTTCGGCTTTTTGCGGAAGCGACCGATTTTGTAGGGCCAGGTTTTCTCCTTGCAGGCACCGCGTTTGGCGACGCTCTTGATCCCGTCGCGGATCATCGCGCCGCTGTCGGAGTCGACCGTGCCCAGCATCGCCCGCTCGTTCCAGTAGATGAACAGGCGCGAGGGGGTGAAGACGCCACCTCTTTTCCCAGGCCGGTGTCCGAGCTGCTTCATCTGGTCGAACTCGAGCGCCGCCGCTATCGCGTTTGCCGTGCAGCTGCCGAGGCTGCCCTGGTTGTAGACGGGCGGGCATTTGGGCCGCAGGTCCAGTTTCGCCGGCAACTCGGCAAGTGCTCTCGGCGGGGCGCCGTAGAGCAGGTCGCGCCCGTCGGGGTTGTCGGGGATCCAGCCGTAGCCTTTGACTTTACGAGCCAATTCAAACGCCTCCTATCGCCTAGCCTCTATCTCAATCACCCGCGAATCGACACATTCGCGTTTCGATTGAGTTATCCATATATCTCTATAGACCCGTTTGTCAACTCAACCGCCCCGCGGGGTACTTTTCGAGATGAGCACCCGGACCGAATAAGGTTGGGGTCATGGACCGCAGCTCGAGCCCCGACGAAGCGGCGGCGATCGCCGCCGCCCTCGCCCGGTTTGAGGTGGAGGCAGCCCCGCCGGCGGCGGGGGACGAAGACGCGGTTGGACCGTGGCAGCGGGTTGCGCTGGCCGAGGGAGTGGGCGCCAAGGGAAACGTGGAGAGGCACCTGGAAAGAGGAGGATCGAAATGGCTGTCGTGAAGATCATCGAGCTGGTCGGCAGCTCGAAGACGTCAACCGATGACGCGGCGCGGCAGGCGCTCGCCCAGGCTCAGGGCACGCTGCGCAACATCCGCGCCGTCGACATCGTCTCGACCGGGATCAGGGGCGAGAACCTGGACGAGTACCGCGCGCACGTGCGGGTGGCCTTCCTGGTCGAGGGCACGGACGTCGACTGAGGTCAAGTTGGTCGTAGGTGGGCGGCCCGGGCCGCGATGCCGGCGACGATCTCGGGTGCGAGGCTTGGTGCGCCCGAGTCATAGAGCAGTGAGTAGTCCCTTGCCGTGCGCGTTAGCGGGAATGCGATCGATCGATCGCATATGGACCGATTGTTAGGGTTCAAGCTCGATGGCAGACGAGGCGCAGGAGCCGACCCAGGAGGTCTCACGCGACGAGGCGAAGAGGTTGATCGACACCGGGGCCCAGCTCGTCGACGTGCGCGCGGAGCATGAGTGGGGAGCTGGAAGGATCGGCGGCGCCGTTCACCTGCCGCTCGACGAGTTGAGCGAACGCACCGGTGAGCTCGATCGGGATCGGCCCGTCGTCGTCTATTGCCTTGGGGACAACCGGGCCGAGATGGCCGCCGATGCGCTTGCGGGGGCCGGGTTCGAGGTGACGCCGATGGCGGGCGGGATTCGCGCCTGGGCCGAGGCGGGGTTGCCGCTCGAGCCGGAGGACGGCTATGTCGCCGAGTCCGGCGAAGCCGCCGCCATCCTCGAGGCCCGTAAAAAAGCCGCTCGCGGCTGAATTGACACAATCCCGTTGCAGAAGATTTTGAATTTGCGCGCCACACGCGCGAATTGACCTGTCTACATGTCATCATGGAGACGATGAGAGAGCAGTGGACAGATGCGCGCCTGGACGACTTCCGCGACGAAACCGCCCGGCGCTTCGACAGCCTCGAACGCCGCATGGACGATCGCTTCAGCATCCTCGAACGTCACATGGACGATGGTTTTACCCGGGTGGATGACCGTTTTGAGACGCTGGAGGCTCGTTTCGATGCTCTGCAGCGAGTCTTGTTGCAGATCGGGGGCGGCGTGATCGGCACCCTGATCGCCGGGTTCTTTGGCGTGATCCTGACCCAGCTCTAACCCTAAATACCCTAATCCCTGTCAGGTTTTGCTATTTTCTCCCTCGTGGAGGTCGTCGTAGACGAGGACAAGCAGCAGCGCGGCAAGGGCCGGACCGGCACGCTCGAGAACCCGGAGGCCTACGAGAACGTCCCCGGGCACGTGATCCCGATCATCGAGCGCGAGTTCGACGACTTCGACTCCGAAGCCGAGCAGTTCCTCTCCGGCGAGCTGGCTGAAGACCAGTTCATCGGCTTCCGCCTCAAACAGGGCGTCTACGGCCAGCGCCAACCCGACGTGCAGATGGTCCGGGTCAAGCTTCCCTTCGGCGGCGTCACGCCGGCGCAGATGGAGATGTTCGGCGATGTCGTGGAGCGCTACGCGCCGCTCGACAAGGGTCACATCACGACCCGCCAGAACATCCAGATCCACCACGTGCCGTTGCGCGACATGGAGTCGCTGATCCGCGAGATCTCCGCTGTCGGCCTCTCCTCGCGCGAGGGCTGCGGCAACACGGTGCGCAACGTCACCGGCGATCCCTGGGCCGGGGTCGCCGCCGACGAGATCTTCGACCCGACCCCATACGCGGGCGCCTACGTCCGCTACTTCGTCCGCCACCCGACGACGCAGCTGATGCCGCGCAAGATCAAGACCGCGTTCACCGGCTCCGATGAGGACCGGGCGATCACCGGCATCCACGACATCGCCTTCCTCAGCCGCGAACGCGACGGCGTCAAGGGCTTCGAGGTACGCGTCGGCGGCGGCACCTCGATCATGGCCCGCGTCGCCCCCGCCCTCTACGAGTTCGTCGAGGCGGACAACGGCGACTACCTCAAGGTCGCCGAGGCGGTGCTGCGCATCTTCGACCGTCAGGAGTGGCTGCGGGTCAACCGTGCCCGCGCCCGGATCAAGGTCCTGATCGACAAGATCGGGATCGACGCCTTCCGCGAGCAGGTCGAGGAGGAGCTCGAGGGCGAGTGGGTCGACGAGCGTGACTTCGACGTCGAGCGTCTCCGCTTCGACGACGAGGAGGAGGAGCGGGCACCGGAGGCGCCGCCCGCTCCGGCCTCACCCAACGGCGATCGCTCCGCCTTCGACCGCTTCCTCGAAGGCAACGTGCAACCGCAGCGCCAGGATGGCTTCGTCGCGGTCGAGGTGAAGATCGATCGCGGCGACCTCACCCCGGAGCAATTCCGCGGGTTGGCCGCGATCATGCGCGAGTTCACCGGCGGCTACGCACGCAGCACGGTGCAGCAGAACTTCGTCCTGCGCTGGGTCCGCGACGAGGCGCTATACGAGGTCTGGGAGCGGCTCGGAAAGCTCGGCCTAGCCGAGCCCGGCGCGCGCGAGATCACCGACGTGGTCAGCTGCCCCGGCACCGATAGCTGCAAACTCGGGATCACCAGCTCGATGGGCCTCAACCGGGCGATCAAGCAGCGGCTCGAGGGGATGGAGATCACCGACCCGCTGACGCGCAAGGTCCACATCAAGATGAGCGGCTGCCCCAACGGCTGCAGCCAGCACCACATCGCCAACATCGGCTTCTACGGCGCCTCGCTCAAGGTCGGCGGCCGTCAGATGCCCGCCTACATCCCCCACATCGGCGGCAACTACGAGGGCGGCGAGGTCGTCTTCGGCACGCGGCTCAAGTCGCGCCTGCCGGCCAAACGCGTGCCCGAGGCGGTCGAGCGCTGGTTGCGCCTGTACGAGGGTGAGCGAGCCGACGGCGAGGAGTTCAACGCCTTCGCCGAGCGCGCCGGGGCGGAGCGCTTCGAAGCCGAGATCAAGGAGCTGACGCTGCCGGCCGAGTTCAGCCTCGAGACGATGCAGCAGTTCATCGACTGGAGCCGCCAGAGCCCCTACAAGGTCGAGCGCGGCGAGGGCGAGTGCGCGATATGAGCCCGGTCGCCGCGACAACGCCGGAGATCGACGCCGAGGCGGTTGCTGCCGAGCTCGAGGGCAAGAACGCCCAGGAAGCGATCGGGTGGATGTTCGAGACCTTCGGCCAGTCCCACTACATCGCCTGCTCGTTCCAGAAGACGAGCTCGGTCACCGCTCACCTGGCCAGCCAGATCAACCCCGAGGCGCGTTTCTTCTACCTCGACACCGACGTGCTCTTCCCCGAGACCTACGAGACCCGCGACCGGCTCGCCGAGCAGCTCGGGATCGAGTTCGACCGCTTCCACAACCTGACGCTGGAGGAGCAGGCTGCCCAGTACGGCGACGAGCTCTGGAAGAGCGACCCCGACGCCTGCTGCGGCCTGCGCAAGGTCGAGCCGATGCGCCGCGCCCTCTCTGGCGTAGACTGCTGGCTCGCCGGCGTCCGCCGCGAGGATTCAGCCAGTCGCGCGAAGACCCCCAAGTTCGCTTGGGACAAGCGCTTCGAGCTGTGGAAGCTGAACCCGATCGCGGACTGGACCGAGCGCGACGTCTGGAACTACATCCGTGAGCACCACCTCCCGTACAACCCGCTGCACGATCGCGGCTACCCCTCGATCGGCTGCACCCACTGCACCAAGCCGGTCGGCCCGGGTGGCTCGCCACGCGCCGGCCGCTGGGCCGGTCTCGAGAAGACCGAGTGCGGGATCAACTGAGGGCGTAGCCGCGCCCTGACGACCTTCCCCCGACCGATTGGTGAGACCCCTGCATGAGCGAGACGATGACTGAGCTTTCCCTGACCCTTGACGAGCGCCACACGGCCGACTTCGAGATGATCGGCAACGGCGGCTTCGCGCCGCTGACCGGCTTCCAGGGCTCGGCCGACTGGGAGCGCGTCTGCGCTGAGATGCGCACCGTCGCCGGCGATTACTGGCCGATCCCGATCACGCTCGCGACCGAGCTCGAGTGCGCGGTCGGCGACACGGTCGAGCTGGCCAGCGACGAAGGCAAGCCGCTCGGCCGGATCAAGGTCGAGGAGATCTGGCAGCGCGATGCCCGCCGCGAGGCCGAGCAGGTTTACGGCACCACTGACGAGGCCCACCCCGGCGTCGCCGCGATCTACGCCGAGGGCGACCGCTGCATCGCCGGCCCGGTCGAGGTCGATGCGCTGCCCGATCACGAGGACGCCTTCATGCGGCGCTACAAGACGCCGGCCGAGACGAAAGAGGAGTTCGCCGACCGCGGCTGGAAGAGGATCGTCGCCTTCCAGACCCGCAACCCGATCCACCGCGCCCACGAGTACCTGACCAAGGCCGCGCTGGAGACCTGCGACGGCCTCTTCATCCACCCGCTGATCGGCAAGACCAAGGCCGGCGACATTCCCGCCGACGTGCGCATGCGCTGCTACGAGGTGCTGATCGAGAAGTACTACCCGCAGGACCGGGTGCTGCTCGGGGTGAAGCCGGCGAAGATGCACTACGCGGGCCCGCGCGAGGCCGTCCTGCACGCGATCGTCCGCCGCAACTACGGCGCCACCCACTTCATCGTCGGCCGCGACCACGCCGGCGCCGGCGACTACTACGGCACCTACGACGCGCAGAAGATCTTCGACACGATCGACATCGACGAGCTCGGGATCGAGCCGCTGATGTTCGAGCACACGTTCTGGTGCAACGAGTGCGAGGGCCTGGCCTCGAACAAGACCTGCCCCCACGACCAAGAGGCGCGCCTCTTCCTCTCCGGAACCAAGGTCCGCGAGATGCTCGGCAACGGCGAAAGGCCGCCGCACGAGTTCTCGCGCGACGAGGTCGCCGACATCCTGATCGACGCTTACAAGGAGGACTGACGTAGCAATGGCTGGCGAGCAAGGCTTCACCCTCTGGTTCACCGGGCTCTCCGGGGCCGGCAAGACGACGATCTCGAGGCTGCTCGAGGGTCACCTGCGCGAGCGCGGCTCGAAGCTGGAGATCCTCGACGGCGACATCGTGCGCGAAAACCTCTCCAAGGGGCTCGGCTTCTCGAAAGAGGATCGCGACACCAACATCCGCCGCATCGCCTTCGTCGCCGACCTGCTCAGCCGCAACGGCGTGCCGGTGATCACCGCGGCGATCTCGCCCTACGCCGAGATCCGCGCCGAGGCGCGGGAGATGATGGGCGAGCGCTTCATCGAGGTCTACGTCAAGGCCTCGGTCGACACCTGCGCCGAGCGCGACGTCAAGGGGCTCTATGCCAAAGCCTTTGCCGGCGAGATCAAGGAATTCACCGGCGTGTCGGATCCCTACGAGGCGCCCGACAACCCCGAGGTGACCTGCGACACGGAAAGCGAAACGGCGGAGGAGTCGGCGCAGAGGCTGCTCGAGTACCTCGAGTCGCGGGACTTGATCCCGGCGCACGCTGCGGCTACTGCCTAGGGACTAGGCATCGCGAGGGAGGGGACGGGGTGCCCCTCCTGCTGGCTGGGTTTTTCGCCTGTTGAGTTTGCGGCCGTCCGAGGTCCAGGTTGGGGCGAAAAAGAGGACGCCGCTGCGCTGGAGGGGCACCCCGTCCCCTCCCAGTGATGTCGTTGCTCAGGACGAATATTCGTAGGGGTGTTGACTCATCGGGGATGATCCGTAAGCTGGTAAGGGATGAGGTGGGGAGTATGGGCGTTGTTGCTCGGGATGGTTTGGGTGCTTGCGCTGCCCGGGAGCGCTCTGGGGTTTGAGCCGCTGTCGAGTGTTGGGGTACTTGGCGATGGGGCGGGGGAATTGGAGAAACCGTATGGAGTTGTCGTCGGTGACGACGGGACTACCTATGTGGCCGAGTACGGCAATGACCGGGTCTCGGTGTTTGCGGCCGATGGGGCGTTTCTGCGGGCGTTTGGGAAGGGTGTTCACCCCGGCGGGGGCGATATCTGCATTGCGGAGTCGGGGTGCCTGGAAGGGGTTGCGAGCGGGGCTGCCGGTAGCCTGGCTGGGCCGAAAGGGATTGAGCTTGGGCCGGAAGGGAATCTCTTTGTCGCCGATACCGGGGACAACCGGATCGCCGTCTACTCGCTCGGCGGGGTGTTCATCCGGGCCTTCGGCAAGGGCGTCAACGGCGGGGTGGGCGATGCCTGCA
>Ga0210115_1000494_pt1 | contig 11412 bp, 7 predicted proteins | sample MayberryNW_TuleB_2_FD_185526 | JGI IMG/M metagenome (GOLD analysis project Ga0210115, IMG submission 185526) | Wetland microbial communities from San Francisco Bay, California, USA, that impact long-term carbon sequestration - MayberryNW_TuleB_D2... | ecosystem: Environmental > Aquatic > Marine >... | reverse complement strand
GCGGCTACGACTCGCTCTACGGCGAAGAGGGCGACGACCGCCTCGCCGGCGATACCGGCAGCGACCGCCTCGACGGCGGCGGCGGCAACGACACGCTGCTCGGCGCGACCGGCGGCGACGGCCTCTACGGCGGTGGTGGCGACGACCAGCTCTTTGGCGCCAAAGGACCGGACCACGTCTTCGGCGAAGCCGGCGCCGATGTCCTGCAGGGTGGCCGCGGTCCCGACGCGCTCAAAGGCGGCGGCGACGACGACCTGATCTACGGCGGCAAGGCGAGCGAGAAGACGGTCGACGGCGAAGGCGGCGACGACCGGATCTACGGCGGCCGCGGCAACGACACGCTCGACGGCGGGCCGGGGAACGACATGGTGGACGGCGGCCTCGGCGATGACACCCTCAGCGGCGACGGCGGCACCGACCGGATCTACGGCAGCCACGGCCGCGACGACATCTCCGGCGGCCCCGGCGACGAAGACGTGCTGCGTGGCGACATCGGCTTCGACCAGCTCGACGGCGGCCCCGGCGAGCGCGACATCGCCTCCTTCTCGACCGCCTCGGAATCGGTCAGCGCCGACCTCGGCGCCGGCACGGCCTACGGCGACGGCCGCGACCGGATCTCCGCCGAAACCGAGGACCTCGTCGGCTCCGCCTACAACGACACCCTGAGCGGCAATGGCGCGGCCAACCGGATCGACGGCGGCGCCGGCTACGACAAGCTCGACGGACGCGGCGGCGCCGACACCCTCTACGGCGGCCCGGACGGCGCCGACTGCGAGAACGCCGCCCAAAGGGAGGGCTGCGAGCCATCCTCGACGGCGGGCCCTGGCCCGACCGTGGTCCGCGTGCACAGCCTCGACGGCAGCGGCGCGCTCAACGTCCACGGCACCGCTGCCGACGACGCGGTGACAATCGCGCTGCAGGGCTCGAGCTTCGTCGTCTCCAACCCCAGCAACCCCTTCCCAGAGGGCAACGTCGAGGGCTGCACGCCAAGCGGCGGCGGCGCCGTCTGCCCGGCTGACGTGGAGACGATCGTGATCGACGTCGACGGCGGCAACGACTACGTCGCGATCGACGGCAGCATCCCGGCCGGGATCGAAGTGCGGATCGACGGCGGGCCGGGCGCCGACAAGCTGCGCGGCGGTGCGGGCGGCGACGTAATCGAGGCGGGCGACGACAACGCTCCCGACGTGCTCGAAGGCGGCGCCGGGGACGACGCCCTGATCGGCGCCCGCACCGACTTCCACGTGCCCGTGCAGAGCGGCAAGAGCACGCTGATCGGCGGCCCCGGCTCCGACGTCCTGGTCGGTGGCGACCCCTGCGACGGCGACCTCTTCGACGGCGGCCCCGGCAACGACAACGCCAACTTCTTCCGCTTCACCCCCGGCGTCCGCGCCGAGATCGGCGGCCCGGTGAGCCGCAAGGGCAGCCCCTGCACGCCCGGCCACATCGAACCCTCGGTCGAGTCGCTCGAGGGATCGCCCGGCCCCGACGTGCTGATCGGCAACAGCCACAGCAACTCGCTGATGGGCAAGGGCGGCAACGACGTGCTGATGGCCCGCGGCGGCAGCGGCAACCACCTCGTCGGCGGCGGTGGCAAGGACCGCCTGGTCGGCCGCCACAAGCGCAACACCCTGCGCCAGTAGAACGTCCCTCCCCCCGGACGTGCCGTGAGTTGAGTACCCATAGTGTCCGCCAACTCGCGGCACGTCCCTCAGGCCGGATCGAAACCCTGTTCGCCGATCAGGGGGACGAAGCGGCAGGGGCCGATCTCAGCGCGCCGCAAATCGTCTCCATCGCGGTAGAAGACGGTGAGCAGGTCGACGCGCTCGGCGGCGATTGGGACGACGAGGCGGCCGCCATCGGCGAGCTGGCTGAGCAGGGCACGGGGGGGCGCCGGGGCGGTGGCGTGGACGGCGATCGCCTCGAACGGGGCTTGCTCGGGCAAGCCACGGGTGCCGTCGCCGACGTGCAACTCGGCGTTGCCGACGCCGAGCCGGTCGAGCGTGCGGCGCGCCCGCACCGCGAGCGCCTCGACCCGCTCGATCCCGATCACCTCGGCGGCGAGGCTGGCGAGCACGGCGGTCGAGTAGCCCGAGCCAGAGCCGATCTCGAGCACTCGCTCGGAGCCGCTCAGCTCAAGCGCCTGGCAGATCGCGGCAACGATCCAGGGCTGGGAGATCGTCTGCTCCTCACCGATCGGCAGGGCAGAGTCCGTGTAGGCGCGGCGGCGGTAGCGCTCCGGCACGAACTCCTCGCGCGGCACACCGCCCATCGCCGCCAGCACCCGCTCGTCGCCGATCCCCCGCCGCCGCAGCTGCCGCTCGACCATCGACGAGCGGAGTCGCTCGAAGTCAGTCGCCACGCCCGAAATGACGCGGCCAGGGGCCGCCAGGTAAGGACGCAGGGAGGGCCGACGAGAGGAGCGCACATATAAGTGCGTGACCTGAGGAGGCCGACCGAGGACGCCGCATGGCGGTTCCTGGCCGCGTCATTTCAGTAAATGTAGTTGCGGAGCTTCTCGGGGGCGAGAACGGTGACCCGGCCCCGACCCGGGCGGACGATGCCGGCGCGCTCGAGGTCGGCGAGGAAGCGACTGACGCTCTCGCGCGAGGTGCCGGCGAGCTGGGCCAGGTCCGATTGGTTCATCCGGATGGTCACCTCACCGCCCTCGCCCACCCGCGGCGCCTCCTCGGCGACGAGCTGGGAGAGGACGCCGGCGACGCGGCTCGGCACGGTCTGGAAGGACTGGCGCGAGATCCGCTCGTTGGCGGCGCGCAGGCGGCGCACCAGGGCGGAGACGAGCTTGACGCTGATCTCCGGATGGCGGGCGAGCAGCGCCCGCACCTCGCTCGCCGGCAGCGCCAACAGCTCACCGTCGCCAACCGCCTCGGCGCTGGCCGAGCGCACCTCGCCGTCGAGCATCGCCAGCTCGCCGAAGACCTCGCCGCGCCCAAGCGTCGCCAGCGTGATCGCCCGTCCATCCGGGTGCTCGCGGGTGACGCGGAAGCTGCCCGAGCGGACGATGTAGCAAACGTCGGACTGATCGCCCTCGTGGAAGACCCTGGTTCCGGCGGGAAAGGAACGCGGCACCGCGACCTGCGAGAAGCTCTCCAGCTCACCCTGCTCGAGGTCGGAGAAAAGCGGCACGCTGCGCAACAGCTCGACCGCGCTCTGGCTGTCGCTGTTCTGCCCCACGACATTGATTATCGCCCCTACGCGCCCCCGGGCAGTGGCGGCGCCGGGCAGTGGACAGCGGGCCACCTGGCCGCCCATGCGGCCAGGTGGCCCGGCGCCGCGACCGCAACCCTCCTACGGGCGACTGCCGCAAACGGACGAATTGTTGAGGCCGGTCTGGTAGCCGCTGGCTCCAGGCTTGCCGTCTGACCCTGGGTTATTGATCCCAAGATCGTGTCTTACGCCGTGCTCGCCGAAGTAGCCGAAGGAGCCGGACACCGCACCCCTACCGCACTGGGCTTCAGCTTCTTCCGTCGCCTGCGCTCCGCCCTGTGACGGGTCAGAGGCCCAGGCCGCCGGCCCTTCGGCGGACGCCGCAGCAGGGACCGCGAATGCGAACGCCACGGCCAGGCCTGCGATGAGCTTCTTCATCTGTTCTTCCTTTCGTCTCAAGAGGCCGGTTTCGCCACTGGCTCGCTGCCGGCGAGGGCGACCACGTCAAGCCGGTCAGTTCAGCGCCTCCTCGCGGGCGACGCTAGCGAACTGGGAATGTCTTTTGTTCTGATCGATCGTCTTGTGCATTGGATATTCGTCCATTTTCAAGACGCAGAGGCCGTGAGCTTGCGGGGGCCGCGGCTGAAGCCGGCGCTTAGCAGAGCCTGCTCGTGGCCGGAGCCGATCACCGGCTCGCCGTCGAGCTTCTCGATCCCGAGCTTCGGCAGGCGGCCGGCTGAGACGGCGTCGGCCAGCGCTGCCATCGCCGCTCCCAGGTCGGCGTCGCCGAGCTCCTCGAGGCGGAGGATGCTGCGGCCGCCGCGCTCGAGGTAGACGAGCGGCTCGCCGTCGCGGAGGAGGACGTGAGCTCCGGGGACGCGGGCAGGGCGGCGGCCGGAGGGTGGTTTGGGCCAGGGCAGGGCGGCGCCGTAGGGGTTGGCCGGGTCGGTCGCGGCGAGAACCTGGAAGCTGCCGTCGTCCTCCGGCAGCGAGCGCAGGCGCTCGACCGCGCCGGGCAGGGCGAACTGGGCGCCGCCGAGACCCTCGACGAAATAGCCGCGGCGGGCGGTGCCGAGCAGCTCGAGGTTGCCGAGCTCGCCGTAGAGGGTCGAGAAGCCGCCGGGGATGCCCTCGGCCAGCACCGTCTCGCGGGTGACGATGCCGTAGCGCTCGAGCATCAGCTCGGCCTGCGCCCGCAGCTTCGCCCCCGGGCCGGGCGCGTCCTCAAACAGCGGCGCGGTCAGCGACCAGCGGCCCTGCACGGCAGCACCCGAAGCGGAGCGGCGGCGGGCGAAGCGGCGCCCCTGGCGCTCGTGCGCCGGGACAGAGCGCAGCCGCGGCGCCCGCAGCGGCGCGAAGGCGTCGTTGGTCACCTCGCCCGACCAGGCGAGGTCCCAGAGGGCGCTGTGCAGCTCCTCGGCGGGCAGGTCGAGGTCGGCGAGCAGATCGAGCCAGAACGACGGGCCGCCGGCGAGGCGCTCGCGAATCGCCTCCTGGGCGTCGCCCTCGGCCTGCTCGAGCTTCGCGTTGGCCGGCGGCGGCCCGGCGAGGCGGACGTCCTCGCGGAAGTAGAGGGCGACGCGGCCGTCGCTGCGCCCGCGGGCGCCGGCACCAACCCAGACCAGCTCACCGCTGGTGCAGAGCTCGTCGAGCCAGGCGGGGGAGTAGGCGCCGAGCCGGCGCGGCAGCACGTCGTCCTCCCAGACCTTGGGCGTCAGCGCAACCCCCTGCAACGGCACCAGCGCGTCGCGCAACCGGTCGGGACCGGCGCCGGCGGCGCGGTGCGCGTCGACGTTCTGCCAGCTCGGCAGGAAGCGGGCGAAGCGGTCGCGCGCGGCGGGCTCGACCTCGCGCCGCAGATGGGCGAGGCTGGCGCGGCGGATGCGTCGCAGCACGTCGGAGTCGCACCACTCGCGCTCGCTGCCCCCGGGCAGCAGCTCACCTCGCACGAGCGCCCCTTCGCGCTCGAGCTCGCGCAGCGCCGGGGTCGGGTCGAGGCCGTAGCGGGCGGCGAGCTGCGCGGTCGGGAACGGCCCGTGCGTGCGTGCGTAGCGGCGCACGAGCGCGCGGATCGCATCGGGGTGGTCGGCGAGGAAGCTCTCGGGCAGGCCCGGCGGCGGCGGCACGCCGAGCGCGTCGCGGTAGAGGCCGGCATCCTCGCCGGCGATGTAGCGCTCCTCGCCGCCGATGCGGACGGGGGCGACGCGGCGCTCGTCGACCAGCTTCGCCAGCATCGAGTCGGCCGAGTAACCCTCCGCCACCCGCTCGGCGCACTCCGCGGCGCTGAGGTCGCCGAGATTGCGCAGGAGCTGCTGCAACGCGTCACGGTCACCGGCCTGGCCCGCCTCGGTGCGGTGCTGGAGCTGGTCCTCGACCTCCGTCAGCGCTTCGGGGTCGATCAGCTCGCGCAGCTCCTCCTGACCGAGCAGCTCGCGCAGCAGGTCGCGGTCGAGCGCCAGCGCGGTGGCGCGGCGCTCGGCGCTCGGCGTGTCGCCCTCGTACATGTAGGTCGCGACGTAGTCGAACAGCAGCGAGGAGGCGAAGGGCGAGGCGGTCGGCGTCTCGACCTCGAGCAGGCCGAGCTTGCGCGAGTGCAGGTCGGTGAGGATCTGCCGCAGCGAGGGCAGGTCGAGCACGTCGCGCAGGCACTCGCGGTAGGTCTCGAGGATGACCGGGAAGCGGGGGAAGTCGCGCGCAACCTCGAGCAGGCTCTGCGACTTGAGCCGCTGCTGCCAGAGCGGCGTGCGCTTGCCGGGGTAGGCGCGCGGGATCAAGAGCGAGCGGGCGGCGTTCTCGCGGAAGCGGGCGCCGAACAGAGCCGAGCCGGAAAGCTCGCGCACGACCAGGTCCTCGAGCTCGTCGGGCTCGACCATGACCAGCTCGGCGGGCGGCGGGTCGTCGGCGTCGGGCAGGTGGACGACGATGCCGTCGTCGGACCAGATCGCGTCCGCCTCGAGCTCACGCTCGGCGCGGATCTTCTGTCCCAGCGCCAGCCCCCAGGCGGAGTGAACGCGACCGCCGAAGGGCGAGAGCACGCAGAGGCGCCAATCGCCGATCTCGTCGCGGAAGCGCTCGACCACGATCGTCTCGTCGGAGGGGACGACGCGGGTCGCGGCCTGCTGCTCGCGCAGATAGGCGACCAGGTTCTCGGCGGCGCGCCGGTCGAGGTCGTACTCCCCGGCCAGCTCCTTCGGCTCGCGTGAGACCGCCTCGCGGGCGAAGGCACCGATCGCGCGCCCCAGCTCGGCCGGACGCCCGATCCCGTCGCCCTTCCAGAACGGCACCGCGCCGGGCAGACCCGGCGCCGGGGTGACGATCACCCGGTCGCGGGTGATCTCCTCGATCCGCCAGGTCGTCGCCCCGAGCAGGAAGGTCTGCCCGGCACGCGCCTCATAGACCATCTCCTCGTCGAGCTCGCCGACCCGTTTGCCGTCGGGCAGGTGGACGCCGTAGAGGCCGCGGTCGGGGATCGTGCCGGCATTGGTGACGACGAGCTGGCGGGCGCCTTTGCGGCCGTGCATCGTGCCTCTGGTCCGGTCCCAGACGATCCGCGGCCGCAGCTCGGCGAAGCGGTCCGACGGGTAACGGCCGTCGAGCATGTCGAGCACGTTCTCGAGCTGTTCGCGCGAGAGCTCGCCGAACGGCTCGGTCGCGGTGACAAGGCCCTCGACCTCGTCGACCTCCCACTCGTCGAGCGCCGCCATCGAGACCAGGTGCTGGGCGAGCACGTCGAGTGGGTTCCGCGGGATCACGGTCTCCTCGATCGCCCCCTCGCGCATCCGCCGCGCGACCACCGCGCACTCGAGCAGGTCGGCGCGGAACTTGGGGAAGATCCGGCCACGCGAGACCTCGCCCAGCGAGTGCCCCGCCCGGCCGACCCGCTGCAGGCCGCGGCTGACCGACTTCGGCGACTCGACCTGGATCACCAGATCGACCGCCCCCATGTCGATCCCCAGCTCCAACGACGACGTCGCGACCAGGCACGGCAGCTGTCCCGACTTGAGCAGCTCCTCGACCACCAGCCGCTCCTCGTGCGACAAGGACCCGTGGTGGGCGCGCGCGATCTCCAAGGGATCGGGGTTTTCGGCCGCGGGTCCTGTCGAGGGGGAGGGGGGGTGCGGGCTGGTGCTGGGTTGCTCGCCTGGGGAGGTGTGCGGCCGTCCGAGATCGTCGGCGGGGCGAGCAAGAGGACGCCGCGCCAGCCCGGACCCCCCCTCCCCCTCGCCACCCGCGGTCGATGCGCTTGCAGCTTCACCTTCAGCCGGCGCGGAGTTGCCCGCGTGCTCAGTAGCAGGAAGCTCCACCTCCGCCTGCTCCGCCGCAAGCTCGTTCAACCGCTTCGCAAGGCGCTCAGCAGCCCTTCGCGCGTTGACGAAAATGATCGTCGACCTGTGTTCCTGCACGAGCTTCAAAAGCTCGGGATAGATAGCCGGCCAGATCGAACGCACGTGAACTTGCGGCTCCCCATCGGTGGGATTTCCATCGGCGTTGGGAAAGCTGGGAGCTCCCGGTTCCGACATGTCCTCAACGGGCACGACGATCTCTAAATCCAGCTCCTTAACCCTGCCCGCATTCACGATCTCGCAAGCCCTCTTAGGACCGACCAGGAATTGAGCTATCCGCTCAAGCGGCCTCTGGGTAGCGCTCAGCCCAATTCGCTGAATCCCTGGTGCTTCAGCGGCATCAGGAGCAACGGCCCCGTCGGACCCAGCCAACGCATGGGCCCTGACGAGGTGATCCAACCGCTCCAAGGTCAAGGCCAGGTGCGCCCCCCGCTTGGACTGGGCCACCGCGTGAATCTCGTCGACGATCACCGCCTCGACCCCGGTGAGGATCTCGCGCGCGTCGGAGGAGAGGATCAGGTAGAGCGACTCGGGGGTGGTGATGAGGATGTCGGGCGGCGTTTTGCGCATCGCCCGCCGTTCTTTCTGGCTCGTATCCCCGGTCCGCAACCCAACCGAGATATCGGCACCGACCCCCCGCAACGGCGCCCGCAAGTTCCGCTCGATGTCATAAGAGAGCGCCTTCAACGGCGACACATACACAATCCGCACCCCCTCACCCCGCCGACGGGCCTCAAAGCGGCCTATTTGGCCGCTTTGAGGCCCGTCGGCGGTTGGGCGGGCTAGGCGGTCGATGCCCCAGAGGAAGGCGGCCAGGGTCTTGCCGGAGCCGGTGGGGGCGCAGATCAGAGTGTTGGCGCCGCTGGAGATCGCCGCCCAGCCGCCTGCCTGGGCGGGGGTTGGGCCCTCGAAGGAGGACTCGAACCAGCGCCTGACCGGGGCGCTGAACGGGGCCAGCGGATCAGTTTTCGCGCTTGCTTTTCGACCGGTGCTCAACCCACCGATCTTACGCCGATCATCGAGACGTGCCGCGAGTTGGCGGACACTATGGGTACTCAACTCGCGGCACGTCTCGGGACGGCTCAGCGGGCTATTGCGGCTCGGGGCACGGTTTCGGCGTCGCCCTCGGTCCAATAGTTGAAGCGGTACCAGGCGGGCTTTGCTTCGCGGTTCTCGGTCAGCAGACCGGAGGAGTCGCAAAACTGGCAGCCGCCGCGGCCGTCGGCCAGGGAGAACCACCAGACGCCGCCGATCCGCCACGAACGGCGGTGGCGCAAGAGCATCGAGAAGGCCTGGTCGAGCTCGCGCGCCTGGCCGCGAGGGCCGCGCTCCCAGCGGGTCTCATAGCTGGCCGAGCCCCAACCCAGCTCGGTCAGGTAGAGCGGCGTACCGGCGTCGTGGTGGACGCGCATGACCCGCCGCAGATTGCGGATCTGGCCGCGCATCGCGATCGCGTCGGCGACGTAGGGGTGCAGGGCCACGCCGTCGAAGGAGCGCTTCACCCGCCGGGCCCGGTAGATCCGCTGGAGGAATTCAGCCGAGCCGACGTTGGGCGGAACCTGCAGCGGCCGGCCGAAGAGTCCGCCGAGGATCACCCTGGCCCCGCGGTCCGCCCGGTGGATGACCCGCCCGCTGATCCGCATCAGGACCGCGAAGCGCTCCGGGTCGGCGCGACCAAAGGTGACGATGTTCTCCTCGTTCCAGATCTCCCAGGCGCGTGTGGGCAGATAGGGAAGCGCTGGATTTTCGCGCCAGAAGCTGCCGTCGGAGCCGTAGCGCTGGACCGCGCGTTGCAGGAAGCTGGTCCAGGCGCGACGCTGCCAGCCGCGGACGGAGGGTTCCAGCTGGGATTCCGGCCCAACCCAGGGAGGGGAGGCGCAGACGAAGGGGAGGACGCGCATCCCGTAGCGCGCCGCCAGCCCGACGGCGTAGTCGAAGGACGACCAGTCCGAGGGCCTGACATAGGGACTGACCGGCTCGATCGCGGCCCACTGGAGCGGCAGCCGCAGGCTCCTCACCCCCGCCTGCCTGATCAGGTTGTAGTCGGCCTCGTTGGCGGGGCTCTGCGGCGAGATGCCGAAGAATTCCGCCGGCGCCCGCCGCGCCTGGGCAGCCGCCGGCAGGGCAAGCAGCGCAAGCAGCAACAGGACGATCGAGAGTCTGCTCTTCATCGCAACCGCATCAACCTCTTGCGCCCGCCAAAGTAGCGCGAGCCGGACGCTACGGCCGGCCGCCCGCGAAGCGGGTAAACGCGTACCAGGCGGGCTTCGGCCTGAAGCCTTCGCCAAACAGGCCAGAGCCATCGCAGAAGTTGCACCCCGGCAGGTCGTCAACCGAGAACCAGTAGACCCGCTGCACATGCCAGCGACGCTGCATCTTGCGCAGCAAGCTGAAGGCGCCCTTGAGCTGCGTCGCCTGGCCCCGCAGGCCCTTGGCGAACCCATCATCCTTGCTGCGTCGCGGTTGGGAGCTCCAACCCATCTCCGTGATCCAGAGCCCCTTGCCGGCATCGTGATTGGCCTGCAACACCCGCCGCACTTCTTCGATGTAGGGGAAGAGGCGCTTGTAGGTGCCGGTGTAGGGGTGCAGCGCGACACCCTGGAACTTCGACTTGATGCCCGGCACGCGCGCGTACATCAGCTGCAGGAATTCGCGTGCCGTGTAGGCCTGCCGCGGCCCGCGCCTGATCCGCGCCTCGCCGGGGTTGGAGAAGAGGCCGCCGAGGACGACCCGCGCGCCGCGGTCGACCGCCTTGACCGCGGCGGCGGAGAGCCTCACCAGCTTGCCGTACTCGACCGGGTTTGGCCGCACGACGAAGTACTTGAAGTTCGCCTCGTTCCAGATCTGCCAGTTGCGGATCGGGCGCCTGGGAAGTTCGGGGTGCTCAGTCCAGAAGCTGCCGCGCGGGCCGTAGCGGCGCACGGCTTCGAGCACGAAGCGCTTCCACCCGGATCGCTGCACGGCCGTGCGCACCGGTAGGTACAGCGGCGCTTTCAGCGCGTGGCCCGTGCCCGGCACCCAGGCTTCCGGCACCGCCGATGAGGGCACCCCGACGAGGAAGGGCAGCACCTCGATCCCGGCCCGGGTCGCGTCTTCCACCTGGGCATCGACGCCGCCCCACTCGAAGGGGCCGTTCTGCGCCTTCTGCACGGCCGGCCAGACGACCGGGATGCGGATCGAGTCAACGCCGCCGCGCTTCAACCTTTGGAGCTGTTCGAGCGTCGGAGTCGCCTGCGGCACGACTCCCCAGAACTTGGCCGGCAAGGCGCTGGCGGGGGCGGCGCTCGCAGCGCCCGCCAGCGCGAAGATCGCCAGCGCCGCGAACAGCACACGTATGGTCCCCCGACGGGGTGCGGTCCGGGCCTGCATCGAGCTAGCCGGCCTCGGGCGAGACGGGTGACCCCGGCGGGCCGCCGCGACGGCGCCGTTGCCGGAGCATGACGATGGCAACCGATATCGCCGCCAGGACGACGATCGCGATCAGGATCGGCACCAACGGCGAGGAGCCGCCGCTGTCTTCGCTCGCCGCGGACTGCCCACCGTCATCGGGCATCGCCTTGCCGGAGCCGATCCCGCTCTTCTGCGAGCCCCCGCCTGGGTTACCCTGCGGTTCGGTGCCGCCACCCGCGCCGCCATTGGAACCCGACGATGAGCCGCCTGACGCAGACTTGCCCTCGGAGGAGCCTGACGAGCCGGCGCCCGAGGAAGACGCCGAACCGCCGTTCGCCTTGGAAGAGTTTGCCGGCGGCTTTGACCGATTCGGAATTTCGTGGCTGCCGGTGACCGTCGGCGGCGAGTCCGAGTACTGGATACCGGCAGAGGATTCGGCCTGAGCCAGCAACGGAAAGCAAGCCAATGCAAGCAGAGCCAGCACTGACAGCGCGAGTACCGAACGGGCCCG
>Ga0210115_1000493_pt1 | contig 11445 bp, 10 predicted proteins | sample MayberryNW_TuleB_2_FD_185526 | JGI IMG/M metagenome (GOLD analysis project Ga0210115, IMG submission 185526) | Wetland microbial communities from San Francisco Bay, California, USA, that impact long-term carbon sequestration - MayberryNW_TuleB_D2... | ecosystem: Environmental > Aquatic > Marine... | reverse complement strand
TCCGCCTCGCGCCCGCATGTCCGGGATCGCGTGCTTGCAGCAGAGGAACGTCCCGCGGGCGTTCACGGCGAAGACGTCCTCCCAGACCTCGAGCGGCGTACCCGGCGCGTCCTGGGTCGAGCCGATTCCGGCGACGTTCACGAGGAGGTCGAGACCGGCCGCGGCCGGTGCAACCTGCGCCTCGTCGCGCACGTCGAGCACGCGCGCCGTGGCGCGGTCGCCCAGCCCGGCCGCGAGCGCGTCGAGCCGCTCACCGTCGATGTCCGCGAGCACGACGTCGGCGTCTTCGGCATGGAGGAGCCGCGCCGTCGCCTCGCCGATCCCGGACGCCGCGCCGGTCACGAGCGCCCGCTTGTCCGTGAACCGCCTCGTCATCGCCGTAACCTTTGCCCATGACGGTCGAGGTCGCCATCCCCACGCGCGCCGTGCTCGGCGAGGGGCCGCGCTGGGACGCGGCCGCCGGCCGGCTCCTCTGGGTCGACATCGAGGCGGGGGTGCTGCACGTCTTCGAGCCCGAGGGCGACGGCGACCGGGCGATCGCGCTCGACGCGCGCGTGGGCGCGGCGGTGCCGGCCACGGACGGCCGCGTGCTCGCCGCGCTCGCCGACCGGCTCGCGCTGGTCGACCTGGGCGACGGGCCGACGGACATCCTGGCGGAGATCCCGCACCCGGAGGACCGCCGTCTGAACGACGGCGCGTGCGATCCGGCCGGCCGCTTCTGGGTCGGGAGCATGGCGCTCGACGAACGCCCGGGCGGCGGCGCGCTCTACCGCTTCACCCAGGCCGACGGCCTCGAGCGGGTCCTCGAACGCGTGACGCTCTCGAACGGGCTCGGCTGGTCGCCGGACGGGCGGCTGCTCTTCTACGTCGACTCGCCCACGCAGCGAATCGACGTCTTCGACTTCGAGCCCGACGCCGGGACGATCTCGGGCCGGCGGCCGTTCGTAGAGGTCGAGCAGGAGGCCGGGATCCCGGACGGGCTGACAGTCGATGCGGAGGGCGGGGTCTGGCTCGCGCTCTTCGGCGGCGGCGCCGTGCGCCGCTACGGGCCCGACGGGACGCTCGACCTCGTGCTCGAGTTGCCGGCGCGCAAGGTGACCGCGTGCTGCTTCGGCGGCCCGGACGGCCGCGACCTCTACGTGACGACGGCGAGCATCGGCGGCGAGCCCGCGCCGGCCGGCTGCGTCTTCGTGGCGGAGGTCGATGTCCCGGGCCCGCCCGCGCAGCCGTTTCACGTCACGTAGGGACGGAGCACGGCGCCCTCCGACGCCGAGCCCACGAGCGCGCGGTAGCGGCCGAACACGCCGTCCGCGTAGGGCAGCGGCGGCACGCTCCACACGGCGAGCCGCGCGGCCAGCTCCTCGTCGCCCAGCTCGACCTCCACGCGGCCGGCGTCCACGTCGATCGCGACCGTGTCGCCGTCCGCGACGACCGCGAGGGGACCGCCGCGCGCCGCCTCGGGCGCCACGTGGCCGACCATGAGGCCCCGCGTGGCTCCCGAGAAGCGTCCGTCCGTCACGAGCGCGACCGACTCGCCCAGGCCCGCCCCGACGACCGACGAGGTGACGCTCAGCATCTCCCGCATCCCCGGCCCGCCGGCCGGGCCCTCGTAGCGCACGACCAGAACGTCGCCCTCACGGACCCGGCCCGCGCGGACGGCGTCCGTGCAGGCCTCCTCGCTCTCGAACACCCGTGCCGGGCCGCGCAGGGCGCGCGGGCCCGACCCGGCGTGCTTCACGAGGCTCCCCTCGGGAGCGAGGTTGCCGCGCAGGACATGGAGGGCGCCGTGCTCGCGAACAGGCCGCTCGAGCGGGACGAGGACCTCGCCGTCCGGCTCGGGCGCATCGTCCGTCTCCTGCTCGAGCGTCGACCCCGTGACCGTCGGCGCCGTCCCGTCGACGTGCCCGCCGCGGACGAGCTCCCGGAGGAGCGCCCGCGTCCCGCCGGCGCGGTGGAAGTCCTCGGCGACGAACCGGCCCGACGGCACGAGGCTCGCGAGCACGGGCGTCGCCCGGGAGACCGCGGCGAGCTCGTCGAGCTCGAGGGCGACGCCCGCCTCCCGCGCGACCGCGAGCAGGTGGAGGACGCCGTTCGTCGACCCGCCGGTGGCCGCGATCCCGGTCATCGCGTTCCCGAGCGCGCGGCGGTCCAGGAAGCGCCGGGCCGTCACGCCGTCGCGGGCGAGTCCGACGGCGAGCTCGCCGGCTCGGACGGCCGCAGCCGCCTTCGCGTCGGCGTCCCCGGCCGGCACGAGCCCGGCGCCGAGCGGCGCGATGCCGAGGCAGTCGAGCGCGACCGCCATCGTGTTGGCCGTGAAGTGCCCGGCGCACGTCCCGCCGGCGGGGCAGGCCGCCCGCTCGACCGCGTCGAGCTCCTCCCGCGACATGAGCCCGCGCTCCTCCGCCCCGACTGCCTCCCAGACGTCCTGGATCGTGAGGGTCCGGCCCCCGAGCCGGCCGGCGCCCATCGGGCCGCTGTAGAGGACGACGGCCGGCCGGTCGAGCCGCGCGAGCGCCATCAGCGCGGCCGGCACCGTCTTGTCGCAGCCCACCACGCAGACGAGCGCGTCGAAGTCGTGCGCGTGCGCCATCAGCTCGATCGAGTCCGCGATCACCTCACGCGAGACGAGCGACGCCCGCATCCCGGGCGTCCCCTGCGACTGGTTGTCCGAGACGGCGATCGTCGAGAAGGGCAGCGCGACCCCGCCCGCGGCCTCGACGCCCTCGGCGACGCGCTCGGCGAGCTCGCGGTGGTTCAGGTTGCACGGCATCGTCCCGGTCCAGCTCGAGGCCACCCCGACGATCGGGCCGCGCAGGCGCGCGGGGTCGATTCCCATGGCCCGGAAGTGCGCTCGCGCCGGCGCGCGCTCGGGCGCGTCCGCGAGCCCCTCGCGGGCCCGGCGCCGGAGCGCCTCCTGCGGGTCGGACGCCATCGCTAGAGGGGGACCGGCCGGCCCTCGCCGGCCGCGCGGTACAGCGCCTCGATCGCCCGCGCCTGGCCGAGCGCGTCCTCGCGCCCGAGCAGGGGCTCCGCCTCGCCGCGGATCGCGTCGCCCAGGTTCTCGAGCTCGAGCCGGTACGAGTCGACGCGCTCGAGCTCGATGCGCTCGACGCCGTCGTCCGTGCGGTGCTCGATCACCGGCGTGCGGCAATGCCACGGGTCGTCGAGGAAGAGCGAGCCCTCCTCGCCGATCGCCTCGAGCTCGTCGCGGATCGGCAGCACGAGCCCGCAGTCGATCTCCGCCAGGACGTCGCCGGCGAAGCGCATCGTCCCGGTCAGGACCTCGTCGACGCCCGTGGACGCGAGCACCTGCTCGGCGTAGACCCCGGTCGGCTCGCCGGCGAGGAGCCGCGACCCGCTCACGCAGTAGCACCCGACGTCCATCAGGCCGCCGCCGTCGAGCGCCGCGTCGAGGCGGACGTTCGGCGAGTCGCGCAGCGGAAAGCTGAACGCCGCGCGGATCAGGCGCAGCCGACCGATCGTCCCGCCCTCGACCAGCTCGACGAGCCGGCTCGTCTGCGGGTTGTGGCGGTACATGAAGGCCTCCATGAGGATCCGCCCCTCCCGGTCGGCCGCGTCGAACGCCCGCTCGACCTCCTCGGGCCGGCGCGTCAGCGGCTTCTCGCAGAGCACGTGCTTGCCGGCCTCGAGGCAGCGGATCGACCACTCGACGTGCATGGAGTTCGGCAGCGAGATGTAGACCGCCTCGATCTCCGGGTCGGCGAGCAGCTCCTCGTACGTGCCGTACGCGCGGTCGATCCCGCGCTCGCGCGCGTAGGCCTCCGCGCGGTCGCGGTCCCGGCTCGCGACGGCGGCGACCTCGACCCGGTCGGACCCACGCGCGCCCGCGAGCACCTTGTCGTTGATGTTGGCCGTGGAAAGGAAGCCCCACCTGACCGTGCGCCCTACCCCCATGACGGCTCCGCCATCGGCCGGAGCGCGGTTTCGAGGATGCGGTGGTTCCGGGGGCGCGTGAGCACGAAGAGGACCACCTCCGCCACGTCCTCGGCGCTCATCATCCCGGCCAGCTCGGGCATGTCACGCGTCCGGCCCCGCCCCATCGCGAAGTCGGTCGCAACACCCCCGGGGCAGACGTTCGTGCAGCGGACGCCGTGCTCGCGCAGCTCGTGGTCGAGCGCCCGCGTGAAGCCGACCTGTGCGAACTTCGAGGCGCAGTAGACGGCCTCGAACGGGAGCCCGCGCCGCCCGGCCTCGGACGCGAGCGTGACGAAGTCGGCCGCCTCGCTTCGCAGGAGGTGAGGGAGCGTCGCGCGGGCGGCGTAGAGCGTGCCCTTCACGTTCACGTCGATCATCTCCTCGAGCTGGTCGGGCGGCAGGTCGAGGAAGGGCCCGTACGCGCCGACGCCCGCGTTCGCGACGACGATGTCGATGCCGCCGTGCCGCTCGGCCGTCGCGGCCGCGAGCGCCTCGAGGTCGTACTGCATGCGCACGTCGCATTCACGAGCGACCGCGCCGGCGATCCCGAGGTCGTCGCCGCTTCGCGAGGCGAGCCCGAGCTTGACTCCCTGCGCGGCGAGCGCGTGCGCGACCGCCGCTCCGATCCCCCGGCTCGCGCCGGTGACGAGTGCGACCTTTCCTTCGAGCGATGTCATGCGTCCTCCAGGGGTCGTAGGGCGGGATAGAGCGCGCGGAACCGACGGTAGCCGTCCTCGTACGCGCGCGACCAGTCCGGATCCGGCTCGATTCGCTCGGCGACGCGCACGGTCGCGGCGACCGCCTCGTGGACGTCCGCGAACGTCCCGCCGGCAACGCCGCCGAGCAGTGCGGCGCCGTAGGCGGCCCCCTCCTCCACCGCGGCCCGCTCGAGCGGGAGCTCGAGGACGGAGGCCACGATCCGGAGCCAGAGGTCGCTGCGCGCCCCGCCGCCCGAGACGCGGGCGCTCGCCGGCTCGCCCCCGAGTTCGCGGACGAGCTCGAGCGAGTCGCGCAGGCCGAACGCGACACCCTCGAGCACGGCGCGCACGAGAGCGCCCCGGTCGTGGTGAAGGGAGAGACCCACGAAGGCGCCCCGCGCGTCCGGGTCTGCGTGCGGCGTCCGCTCGCCCGCCAGGTAGGGCAGGAAGACGAGCCCGCCGGCGCCGGGGGGCGAGCGCTCCGCCTCGGCGACGAGCGTCTCGTAGGCCACCCCGGGCGCGATCGCGTCGCGGAGCCACCGGAGCGATCCCGCCGCCGAGAGCATGACGCCCATCGCGTGCCAGGCGCCGGGCACCGCGTGACAGAACGCGTGCACACGGCCGTCGGGATCGGCGGCGAAGGTGGGCAGCGCGGCGAAGACGACGCCCGACGTTCCGAGCACGATCGAGAGCGGTCCCGGCCGGTCGACGCCGACGCCGAGCGCGCCGGCCGCCTGGTCGCCGGCTCCGGCAGCGACGGGCACCGCTCCCGCATGGCCCGCAACCGCGGGCGACTCGAGTACCGGCGGGAGCCACTCGGCCGGAAGGTCGAGCGCGGCGAGCACCTCGTCGCTCCAGCCCCGTGCGGCGACATCGAAGAGCAGCGTCCCCGACGCGTCCGTGGCGTCGATCGCGCGCTCGCCCGTCAGGCGGAGGCGGACGTAGTCCTTCGGCAAGAGAACGTACGCGATCCGGCCGTATGTCTCGGGCTCGTGGTTCCTGAGCCACAGGAGCTTCGGGGCCGTGAAGCCCGCGAGCGCCCGGTTGCCGGTCAGCTCGACGAGCCGCCGCCGGCCGCCGACCCGTTCCTCGAGCTCGGCGCATTCGGCTCCGGTCCGCCCGTCGTTCCAGAGGATCGCCGGGCGCAGGACGCGCTCACGCCCGTCCAGGACGACGAGACCGTGCATCTGCCCCGAGAGACCGATTCCGGCGACGTCGTCCACGCCGAGCGCCGTGAGAGCCGCCTCGGACGCGCGCCACCAGTCCTCGGGATCCTGCTCCGCCCAGCCGGGACGCGGGATCGAGAGCGGGTAGTCCGCCTCCGCGCGGGCAAGGATCTCGCCGTCGGGCGCAAGCGCGAGCGCCTTGACGCCGGTCGTCCCGACGTCGAGACCGATCAGGGCGGTCATCCGGTCGAGAGACCGGCCCGGGCGATCGCCTCCCGCGCGAGCCGCTCGTCCTCCTCGCCGGGAAGGCCGCTGACGCCGACTGCGCCCACCCGCCGTCCGTCCTCGAAGGCGGCCACGCCGCCCTTGAAGAAGCTGAAGAACGGGTCGAAGCTCGCGAGCTCGGCCGGCTCGGCGGCCACCTTCGCCGCGAGCGCGCTCGTGGACGTCTGGTCGCTCCGCGCGGCCGTGTACGCCTTCCGCTGGGCGTTCAGCCTCGTGTCCGGCGCCGCCCCGTCCATCGTCGCCGCGGCGACGAGCTCGCCGTGGTCGTCGGCGACGAAGACCGAGACCGGCCCGGGCGCCTCCGCGACGACGGCGTCGACCATCCCCCGCGCGTGCTCGAGCCTCACTCCTGCGCCCCGAGCGCCGCGTAGACGAGCTCGTACGCCCGAACTGCGTCCTTCGCCGCCTGCGCCTCCCGCAGACCCGCGTCGTCGATCCGCTCCGCGACCGAGTCGATGAAGCGCCACTGGAGGACGCTGCGGCGCACGGCCTCGACCTGGTCCTCCGTGTACGGGTAGAGATCGAAGCCGAGGCGCTCGCCGTGCTCGCCGTAGCCGGCCCGCCGCAGCTCGACAGCCAGCTCGAGCGTCTCCATGAACGCCGTCGCGCCGACCATGTTGTCGTCGTCGAAGATCCCCCAGCCGGAGTTCGCGTGCTGGTGCCCGAGCAGGCCCTCCGCCGCCAGCATGGCCGCGTACTCGGCGAGGTTCTCGCCGTTCATGAGCAGGTGCTGCCAGTCCATGTTGACCTGCACGTTGTCGATCCCGCGCTCGCGGAGCTTGTGGATCACGTGCAGCGTCATCCCGATGTTGCGCATGAAGATCTTCATCGCGGGCTCGGAGTTCTTGTGCTCGAGGAAGAGCCGGATGCCGTGCTCGCGGCAGCGCTCCGCCGCCTCGGCGATGCCCTCGACGAGCCAGGCCCAGCTCTCGCCGTACGGCGTCTGGAAGGGGTAGTTGTAGCCCTCGATCCCGGGCCAGATGATGAAGTGGGCGCCCAGCGATCCCGCGAAGTCGGCCGCCGCCCGGGTACGCCGGCGCGCCTCCTCGCGCGTGGCGGCGTCGGGCGAGGTCAGCCCCCCGCGGCCGAACCGCGGGTCGAGGTGGAGCCCGGTCGCGATGCAGTAGACGTCGTGGCCGCCGAGCGCCTCGCGCACGGCGTCGAGGTTCTCCTCGGAGAGCTCCTGCGGGTAGTGGAACTCGTAGTCGTCGATCAGGTCGCCCAGCCCGTCCACGGCGCGGCGCACGCGGTCGACCGTCGACTCGCCTGCCCGCTCCGGCTGGTAGCCGCCCGGCACGAACCGGGTGGCCATCGGCCCGAAGGCCCAGATGCCGAGACTCGTCTTCATTCGCTTCGCTCCCTGTATTCGATCGTCTCACGGCGTCCGCTCTCGGCCGAGCGCACGATCGCATCGCACACCTCGGCGCAGCGGTACCCGTCCTCGAAGGTCGCCCCGTGCGGCGCAACGTCGTGCTCGCCGGCGATCGCCTCGAGCAGGTGGTGGATCTCGTGCGTGAACGTGTCGCCCCACCCCACGATGTGCCCGGGCGGCCACCAGAAGCGCATGAACGGATGCTCCGGCTCCGTCACGAGCACGCGCCGGAACCACTTGCCCTCCGCCACCTGCAGCTCGTTCAGGCGCTCGACGTCGAACGAGAGCGCTCCGCGCGAGCCGTTCACCTCGAACGTGTTGTGGTTGATGCGGCCGGTCGCCAGGCGGGAGGCCTCGAGCGTGCCGACCACGCCGCTTTCGAACTCGACCGTGGCCGCGAACGTGTCGTCCACCTCGTGGCCATCGACGAAGGTCTTCACGACCGCACTCACCGCGACCGGCTCGCCGATCAGGTAGCGGCCCAGATCGACGATGTGCGCCCCGAGGTCGCCGAGCGCGCCGGACCCGGCCGCCGCACGGTCGAAGCGCCAGCTCGGCGGCGCGTCCACGCCCCAGGACTGGAGGTAGCGGGCGCGGAAGTGGAAGAGCTCGCCGAGGTCGCCCGCCTCGAGGATCTCCCGCGCGAGCCGAACCGCCGGCACGAAGCGGTAGTTGAACCCGCACATGTGCACGATCCCGGCCTCCGCCGCCGCGCGCCAGATCTCGAGGGACTCCGCGGCGGTCCGGCCGAGCGGCTTCTCGCAGAACACGTGCTTGCCCGCCCGGGCGGCGGCGATCGTCGGCTCGGCGTGCAAATCGTTGGGACCGCCGTTGTCGAAGAGCCCGATGCGCTCGTCGGCCACCTGCTCGCGCCAGTCCGTCGTCGCCTCGGCCCAGCCGTGCTCGACCCGGGCCGCCTCGACCTTCTCGGCCGTACGGCCGGAGATCGACACGAGCCGCGGGACGACGGGCGGGTGGAGGGCGGCGGCCTCGCGGAATGCCCGCGAGTGCGCCTTGCCCATGAAGGCGTAGCCGAGCATCCCGACCCCGATGGTGCCGTCGGCCACGCGCTCCGCCGCGGTCAGATGCCCCCGCGGGCCGCGCGCCGGCGCTTCGAGAACGCGTCGACGAGCACCGCGCCGAGGAGCACGAGGCCGGTGATGACGAACTTCGTCCCGGACGCCAGGCCGAGCAGGTCCATGCCGTTCTGGATCGACGCGATCACGAGCGCCCCGAGCAGCGCCGAGACCACGCGGCCGACCCCGCCGAAGAGGCTCGTCCCGCCGATCACCGCCGCGGCGATCACGAGGAGCAGCAGGTTTCCGCCGCCCGTGTTCGTCGCCACCGACCGCAGGCGCGACGCGAGCATGATCCCGCCGACCCCGGCCATGAAGCCGCTGATCATGAAGACCGCGATCCGGACGCGGTCGACGTTGATGCCGGCGCGCCGGGCCGCCTCGGCGTTGCCGCCGACCGCGTAGACGTGGCGGCCGAAGCGCGTCCGCGAGGCGATGAACGACCAGAAGACGAGCAGGACGCCCAGGATCACGGCGATCTTGGGGACGCCGCGGTCCTTGTTCAGGTACCAGATCGCGGCGAACGTGACCGCGGCGAGCCCGATCGTCTGCAGGGCGATCAACGACGCCGGCTTGGCGGCCAGGCCGCCGGCCCGGCGGGTCAGCGCGCCCCGCAGCTGGACGAGCGCGTACGCCGCCACGGCCACGATCCCGAGAATCCAGCCCGCGAGGTCGCTCAGGAAGTCGTTGGCGATCCCGATCACCACGTCGTTCTGGACGCGGATCGTCCCCGCCGTCGAGTACTGCGTGGTCAGGATCAGGACGACGCCGGACCAGATGAGGAACCCGGCGAGCGTGACGACGAACGAGGGCACGCCGGCCTTGGTGATCACGATCGCCTGGAGGAAGCCGATCGTCGTCGTGCAGAGGAGCGCGAAGCCGATCGCGAGCCACCAGGGCCAGCCGGGGTCGCCCGGCCGAAGCATCAGCGTCATGACGACGCCGCCCACGGCGCTGACGAAGGCGACCGAAAGGTCGATCTCGCCGATCAGCAGGACGAAGACGACGCCGATCGCGATCGTCGCAACCGCGGCCATCTGGAGGACGAGGTTCGTGAAGTTGCGCTCGGTGAGGAAGTTCTCCTCGAGGATGCCGAACGTCACGAAGATGACGATCAGGCCGAAGATGATCGGAAGCGACCCGAGCTCGCCGGCCTGGACGCCCTGCCACCAGAGGCGGGCCCACCCGGCAAGGGTCTGCGACTCGCCGGACTCGTCGATGCGCTCCGTTCCCGGCACGAGGTCGACGGACGCGGCGGTCGGGTCGATCCCCGCGTCCTGCGGGGCGGTCGGGTCGCTCACGCCTGCACCTCCGCCTGGGCCTGCATGCCCGGGACGTGGTCGATCGTGCCGGCCGTGATCGCTTGCACGACGTCCTGCTGGGTCGTCTTCGCCGTCTCGAAGGTTGCGACCTTCTGACCGAGCCGGAGCACGGTGATCCGGTCGGAGCAGTCGAAGACGTCGTGGAGGTTGTGCGAGATGATCGCCACGCCGAGGTCCTTCTCCGCCAGCCGCCGCACGAGGTTCAGCACCTGACGGGTCTGCGCGACGCCGAGCGCCGCGGTCGGCTCGTCCAGGATCACGATCCGCGAGTTCCACATGACCGCCTTGGCGACCGCGACGGACTGCCGCTGGCCGCCGGAGAGCCCGGCGACGGCCTGGCGGACGGATCGAAGGGTCGTGACGGACAGCCCGTCGAGCGTCTCGCGGGCGGAGTGCTCCATGCTCGGCTCGTCGAGGACGACGCCTGTTCGGAGGCGTTCGCGGCCGAGGAACATGTTGGCCACGACGTCCAGGTTGTCCGCGAGCGCGAGATCCTGGTAGACGACCTCGATCCCGAGCCGGGCGGCATCCCGGGGGCCGTGGATGTGGACCAGCTGTCCGTCGACGAGCACCTCGCCCTCGTCGAAGGGGTAGATCCCCGCGATGCCCTTGATCAGGGTCGACTTCCCGGCCCCGTTGTCGCCGACGAGCGCCATGACCTCGCCGGGCTTGATCTCGAAGTCGACCCGGTAGAGCGCCTGGACCGCGCCGAACGCCTTCGACACGTTCCGACACTCGAGGAGCGGCGCATCAGCCATGCTGATCCCCTTCCATCATGCGGCGAGGAGGGGCGCCCGCGTGGGCGCCCCTCTCACCGCGCGACTCACTGTTGCGACTGGCAGAAGTCGGTCTGCGCGGTGTCGCCGGTGCAGACCTCCTCGACGGTGCGGAAGCCGTCCGCGATCACCGTGTCCTCGATGTTGTCGGCGGTCACGCCGATCGGGACGAGGGCGTAGTACGGGACGACCCCGTCGCCCTCGGGCGACTCGGCCGGCTGCCCGTCCTCCGCGGTGATCCCGATCAGCTCGAAGTCGGCCTCGGTGTCGATGTCCGCCGGATCCTCGCCGGCCTGGAGCGCCAGCGCGACGGCCGCGGCCACCTCGGCCTCGGCCTGGATCGGCTTGTAGACGGTCATCGTCTGCTTGCCGAGGAGGATGTTCTGGATACCCGCAACGGTCGCGTCCTGACCGCTGACCGGTGCGCCCTCGATCCCGGCCGCCTCCATGGCGTTGATCGCCGAGTTCGCGAGGCCGTCGTTCGCGGCGAACACCGCGTCGACCTCGTTGTTCGCGTCGGTCAGGATCTGCTCCATGATCGTCTGGGCCTGCTGGTTGTCCCATCCGGGGACATGCTGGTCCGCGACCAGCTCCCAGTCGCCCGCGTCGACGCGCTCCTGCACGGTCGCGTCGTAGCCGGCCTTGAAGAGGAACGAGTTGTTGTCCTCCTCGCCGCCGTTCAACTCGACGACCTTCGGCTTGTCGACGTCGAGGGCGTCGATCGCCGGCTCGAGCTCCTCGGCCATCGTCGCGCCCACCTGAACGTTGTCGAAGCTCACGTAGGCCGCGCCGCCGGAGCCGCCGGTGTTGAAGC
>Ga0210115_1000492_pt1 | contig 11454 bp, 10 predicted proteins | sample MayberryNW_TuleB_2_FD_185526 | JGI IMG/M metagenome (GOLD analysis project Ga0210115, IMG submission 185526) | Wetland microbial communities from San Francisco Bay, California, USA, that impact long-term carbon sequestration - MayberryNW_TuleB_D2... | ecosystem: Environmental > Aquatic > Marine... | reverse complement strand
AGTTCGCCCGCCTCGCCGCCTCCTCCTCGAGGAGCGGTGCGAGCTTCCGCGGGTCGGTGCGCCCGACGTAGACGGAGGGCTTGTAGGTCGGCGACGAGGCCAGCGCGAGCACGGCGCCGTCCCTCGGGTCGAGCGCGACGATGGCGCCGCCGTTCGCCGCCCAGTGGTCGTCTTGATGAGCGAGGTCGATCCCGTAGCGGAGCGCGAGCTCGGCGGCACGCTGGAGCTTGACGTCGAGGGTGAGCCGGAGCGCGTAGCCCGCGCGCACCTCCTTCCGCAGCTCGCGCAGCGACTGCGGGCGCCCGAGCGAGTCGACCCGGATCTGGTAGCGGCCGTCCGCACCGCGGAGGTAGGTGTCGTAGGAGGCCTCGATGCCCGCCTTGCCGATGCGGTCGCCGGCCCGGTAGCCGTCCCGCCGCATCGCCTTCAACTCCTCGGGCGAGATCTCGCCGGTGTAGCCGAGGATCTGCGCGGCGAGCGCACCGTAGTGGTAGTCGCGGAGGTAGACCTGCGCGATCTCGACGCCCGGGAACTCGGCCTGGTGCTCGAGCAGGTAGTCGACCTGGGCCTCGCCGACCGAGGTCTTCACGATCACCGGCGTGAGCGGATCGCCGCGTCGCTCGTCCACCTCGCGCGACAGCGCTCGCGGGGAGACGTCGAGCACGGCCGCAAGGCGCTCGACGAGCTGGTGGCGGCCTTGCTTGGGCATGTCGCCGACCCACAGTCGCACCGCGGTCCCGGCCACGTTCGAGACGACGACACGACCGTGCCGGTCGAGAATCGGCCCGCGCGGGGCCTCGATCCGGACGAGGCGGAGCTGGTTGTTCTGGGCCGCGTTCAAATACTCGTCCCCGGAGAGCACCTGCAGCGACCACAGCCGCAGGAAGAGAACGCCGAAGACGATGAGCGCGAGGGCGCCGAAGATGCCGACGCGCAGCGCGAGCGGCGGCGTCAGCCGATACGGCTCGCGGACCCTCGGGTCCGGAGGGAGGAAGCGCCCGGACGAGGAACGCCGCTCGTGGTACGCGCCGCTGTCGCTAGACAACGAGCTCGACCTCGCCGGTGGGCTCGAGCGACGAGCGCTCGCGGACGAGCGCTCGCAGGAGCGCGTACACGGGCAGCGCGAGCAAGAGGTTCAGGACGAGCTCGGGCGCGAGTGAGGAGACGAGCGCCCGCCGCGCGTCGACCTCGTCCCCGAGCATGTAGTGCAGCACGACCGCGAAGAGCGCTGCGAGCACGGTGATCACGCCGACGGCGACGAGCGGGGCGACGCGGCGGCCGCGCGCGGTCGTCTCGCCATAGCGGCCGGCCCAGAAGCCCGCGAGCGTGAGCACGAGCGAGGTGATGCCGAGCGTGTCGAGGGTGAGGAGGTCGACGACGAGACCGCCCGCGAACCCGAGGGCGGCGCCTGCGACCGAGCCGCGCAGGAGCCCGAGGCAGACGATCACTACGAGGAGCAGGTTCGGCGCGCCTCCGCCGACGAGCAAGGTTGAGAAGAGCACTGCCTGGAGCACCGCGGCACCGAAGACGACGCCGCCCGCACGAAGCGCGTCGCCCGCGGTCACGGGCGCTCCTTGGGGACGAGCACGATGACCGCGTCGAGGCCGCCGAAGTCGACGAACGGGTCGACCTGCACCTGCTGGAAGAGGTCGGTGTCCGTCTGGCCGACGCTCGTCACCTTGCCGATGGCGATCCCCTTCGGATAGAGCGAGCTCAGGCCGGCGCTGCTCCAGCCGCTCGTGACGATCTCGTCGCCGACCCGGGCGACGTCCTCCTTGCGCACGCGGTCGAGGACGAGCGTGTCGCGGGTCCCTCGCGCGTGCAGCACGATGCCCTCGGCCCCCGTGCCGAGGTCGATCGCCGAGACGGCGGCTTCCTGGTCCGTCAGGAGCTGGATGCGCGCGGTTCCTCGCGTGACGCGGGTGACGATGCCGACGAGCCCCTCGGCCGTGACCGCGGGATCGTTGAGCCGGACGCCGTCGCGCGAGCCGGCCGCCACGACGATCGCCTGGGAGAAGGCGTTCGGCGGCCGGCCGATGACCTCGGCGGTGACCGGGTCGAAGTCGCCGGGGAAACGCGGGCCGTCGATGTACCGGAGCAGGCGGCGCAGGTAGTCGTTCTCCTGGAGCGCGAACTCGTTCTGGATCGCGCGCTGGCGCAGGTCGCGCACTTCCGCTCGGTAGCGCTCGGCGTCCGACCGGGCCGTGAGCAGGCTGTCGGCCCAGCCGTACGCGTCGCGGAAGGGCTGTGCGACACGCTCGACACCGACCGCGAAGGGGCGCAGCACGGTCGCGCCCGCCGACTGCACACCGGACAGCGGGCCGTCGTCGCCGGAGCGGAACGACATCGTGATCAGCACGAGCGAGGCGAGCACGAGGAGACCCACGACGAGCCGGCGGCGGAGCGGGCCCGCACCTCGAGAGCTCATGTGGGTCGACGGGATGCGCCGGACGGTCACGCCCAGCGCCGCCGAGCGCGCGCTGCGTCCCCTGGGCACGACAGCCGAGTGTAGCTGGGTCCCAGGCCGCAACCCGGCTCGAGAAGCCGGTTAGCGAGGTCGCAACAGTGCAGCTGGCACTAGTACCTGAGCAGGCCGTTCCGGCGGGCTCGGCTGCGGTTCGACCGGTGGATCACCTCGAACTCCTCGAGCGAGCGCCCGGAGCCGACGGCGACGCACGTGAGCGGGCTCTCCGCCAGGTGCACCGGCATCTGCGTCTCGTGCCGCACGCGCTCGTCGAGCGCCTGCAGCAGCGCACCGCCGCCGGCGAGCACGATGCCGCGGTCCATGATGTCCGCCGCCAGCTCGGGCGGCGTCTTGTCGAGCGTCGACTTCATCGCGTCGATGATCACCGTCACCGGCTCGTCGAGCGCGCGCCGGACCTCCTCGGACGAGATGATCACGGTCTTCGGGAGGCCGGTGAGCATGTCGCGGCCCCGCACCTCGGCCTGCAGCTCCTCCTTCAGCCGGTGCGCGGAGCCGATCTCGAGCTTGATCTCCTCCGCCGTCTGCTGCCCGACGAGGAGCTTGTACTCCTTCTTGATGTGGTTGACGATCGCCTCGTCCATCTCGTCTCCGCCGACGCGCATGCTCTGGGAGACGACGATCCCTCCGAGCGAGATGACCGCCACCTCGGTCGTGCCGCCGCCGATGTCCACGATCATGTTCCCGGTCGGCTCGGCGACGGGGAGCCCCGCGCCGATCGCCGCGGCCATCGGCTCCTCGATCAGGTAGGCCTGGCGCGCCCCGGCGGAGAGCGTCGCCTCCTCGACCGCGCGCTTCTCGACGCCGGTCACTCCGGAGGGTACGCAGACGACGACGCGCGGGTGCGCGAAGCGGTGCTGGTGCACCTTCTGGATGAAGTGGCGGAGCATCTGCTCGGTGACGTCGAAGTCGGCGATGACGCCATCCTTCAGCGGCCGGATCGCGGAGATCGTCCCGGGCGTGCGCCCGAGCATCCGCTTCGCCTCGACCCCGACGGCGTGCACCTCCCCCGTGCGCTGGTCGATCGCCACGACCGAGGGCTCGGAGAGCACGATGCCGCGACCGCGCACGTAGACGAGCGTGTTCGCGGTGCCGAGGTCGACGGCCATGTCGCGGCCGCCGAAGCCGGTAAGGGTCTTGAACCAGGCCACGAGGGATGCGAGTGTAGCTTCGTGGAGGAACCCATGGTTCCCCACGGGCCTCCCTCCTTCGCGTCTGTGCAGGGAATTCATGGCGCCTGGCCTCCCGGGGCGAGTGAATCGCCCTTCGACCGCCGACCGATGCGCACGGCTCAGCGAACGCGGAGTAGCCCAGGCGCGTGTCGCTCGAGGAGCGAGAGCAGGAGCGCGCCCGGCAGGCCCACGACGTTGAGGTAGTCGCCGTCGATCCGCTCGACGAGGCGGCCGCCGAGCCCCTGGATCGCGTACGCGCCCGCGCGCCCCTCCCATTCGCCGCTCTCGACGTACGCCTGGACGAGCTCGGGGCCGAGCGGCCGGAACGTCACGTCAGTGCTCTCGACCTCGACGACCTTTACCTCCGGGCCGAGGAGGCAGACGCCCGACACGACCGTGTGCGTACGCCCGGACAGGTCGTCGAGCATCTGCCGCGCCTCGTCCCGCCCGGAGGCCTTCGCGTACACGCGCCCGTCGAGCACGACGGTCGTGTCGACGCCGAGCACGAGCGATCCGGGCTCGAGGACGGAGCGCGCCTTGCCGAGCGCGTGCCGGCGGACGAGCTCGGCCGGGTCGGCGTCGGGTGGATCGTCCTCGACGTAGTCCGGCGGGACGACGTCGAAGGGGATGCGGAGCTGCTCGAGGATCGCCCGCCGCTGCGGCGACGTGGAGGCGAGCGTCAGGCGCGCTTCCGCGCTGCCCACAGATCCTCGGAGGGCCACCGTCGCGCCCAGTCGACGGTGACTGTGTCGTAGTACTCGTGCGTCTTCGCGCCCTCGGGCGCGTAGAGCTCGACCAGGCGCTCGACGTCGAACCCGCTCCGGTCAAGAAGGTCGATCCACTCGCCGTGAGATCGGAAGAACTCGACGCCGTCCTCGTGGTCCCAGGTCATCCGGTGGAGCCCTCGCTGTGGGCGCTGCAGACGCTCGGTCGCGGGGCCGGGGCCGGACGGGACGCACAGGATCGAGAGCATGCTGTTCGTCAGGAAGACGAGCCGGCCGCGCGGGCGGAGCAGCCGCGCAGCCTCCGGCACCCAGCGCTCCGGGTCGCACCAGAGGCTCGCGCCGTACTCGGAGACGGCGAGGTCGAACGAGTCGCCGGGCAAGGGCACGGCCTCCGCGCTCGCCTCGACAAGCGGGAACTCGATCTCGCTCTGCGCCATCGCGCGCCGCGCCGTCTCGAGCTGCGCGGGCGTGACGTCGACTCCGACCGGCCGGGCGCCGCGCCGCGCGAGCCAGGCCGAGAAGTAGGCCGTCCCGCAGCCGAGCTCGATCACGTCGAGGCCCGCGACGTCGCCGAGGACGGCGACCTCGTCCTCGGGCACGCCGAAGACGCCCCATGTGATCGCTCCGTCGCCCCACGACCGCTGGGCCGCGGCGTCCGTGTACTCCTCGTTCGTCTTCGTCCACAGCTCGCGGTTGCGAGCGACGTGGTCCGGCTCAGACAAGGCCGTCGGGGAAGAAGAGCGCGAGCTCGCGGCGCGCGCTCGTCTTCGAGTCCGACCCGTGGACGATGTTCTCCTCGAGCTCGAGCGCGTAGTCGCCGCGGATCGTGCCGGGCGCCGAGTCGAGCGGGTTCGTCGCGCCCATCATCGTCCGCACGACCGAGATCGCGGACTCGCCGCTCACCGCGAGGGCGAGCACCGGGCCGGAGCTGATGAAGTCGACGAGACCCGGGAAGAACGGCTTCCCCTTGTGCTCGGCGTAGTGCGCGCGCGCCATCGCCTTCGACATCTTGAGCAGCCGCGCGGCGCGCAGCTCGAGGCCTCGGCGCTCGAGGCGGGCGATGATCTCGCCCGCCAGACGACGGCGCATGCCGTCCGGCTTGACGAGGACGAGGGTGGTCTCGCGGGCCATCGGGCGGCGGAGTCTACGCGACGAGCGACCGGCTATTCGCGCTGCTGCGACCGGCGCCGTCGCGCCGAGAGATCCTCGAGCGCGGGGAAGCCCGGCACGATCTCGGTCGCGCAGTACGGGCACACCTGCCACAACGACTCGAGCGGCTGCCCGCACGAGGGGCACGCCTGCTTCAGCCGGGTCGTGCAGACCGGGCAGACGACGTAGGTCGACTCCACCTTCGCGCGGCAGACCGGGCAGCGCTGGTCGATCAGCGAGAGCCGCTCCTCCATCGCCTTGATCTCGAGCTCCCGCTCGCGCACGTCCTGGATGTACTCCGGGGGCCGGAAGAAGAGGTAGACGATCGGCCCCAGGAAGGGGGGAACGAAGCCGATGACCGTCGCGAGCGCGACGAGCCACGGGTCGTCGATCCGGCGGCGCGCGTCCTTGAACGTCCAGTACGCGGTCGCGAGCCAGAGCACGACGAGGAGCGCGATCCCGGCGTTGCGGGCGAGCGTCCAGTCAGCGGAGTCGACGGACTGTGCGAGCGGCATCGTGGCGAGCGTCATAGTAGAAGCTTCCCGACCAGGTAGCCCAGCCCGAAGGCGATCCCGACGATCGCGATCACGAGGAGCGCGGCGAAGGCGAGGACGGAGAGGCGCTCACCTACGCGGGCCATGCCGCTTCGCGCTCCGCCTGGACGAGGTCGCCGAGCAGGTAGAGGGAGCCGGTCACGAGCACGGGCCCCCCGAGCTCGTGGGCCCGCGCCAGCGCGGCAGCGGGCTCGTCCACGGCCTCCACGTGGGGGAAGTGGGCACGCGCGAGGTCGGCGAGCTCCGCGGCCGGAAGCGCACGGTCGGACGACGACCGCGTGGCCACGAGGCGCGACCCCACACGACGTAGCTCGCGGAGCATCGTGTCGGCGTCCTTGTCCCGAAGGATCGAGAGGACGATCGCGTGGTCGCCGGGAGGAAGCCGCTCGACCAGGTAGCGGACACCGTCGGGATTGTGAGCACCGTCCCGGACCTCGCCCTCCCGACGCTCGAGCCGGCCGGGCAGCGAAACGTCCGGATCGGCCCCGATCGGATGGCCGACGAAGGCCTCGGCGGCCTCGCGCGCACCGCCGATCCGAACCTCGTTCGCCGGGACGAGACGGGCGAAGGTCTCGTCCGGGAGCACAACGATCGCGCCCTCCTTCGCGACCGCGAGCTTCTCCCGCGCGATCGCCTCCACCGTGTCGCCCAGGACATCCGTGTGCTCGAGGCCGACGTTCGTGAGGAGGACGACTCGCGAGCGCAGCACATTCGTCGCGTCGTGCCGGCCCCCGAGGCCCGCTTCCACGACCGCTGCGTCGACTCCCGCGTCCGCGAACGCGGCGAGGGCGGCGGCGGTCACGATCTCGAACTGCGTCGCGCCGATCCTCGTCGCAGGTTCGCGGACGCGCGCGATCGCCTCCTCGAAGTCGGCCTGCTCCCCGTCGAGCCGGATCCGCTCGCTCCAGCCGGCGACGTGCGGCGAGATCGTCGACCCGACCGAGAGCCCGTCCACGAGGAGCAGCTGCTCGATCGTGATCGTCGCGGTCGACTTCCCGTTCGTGCCGACGACGTGGACGGAGGGGTACGCCTCCTGCGGATCCCCGAGCTCGGCGAGCAGTGCTCGCATGCGTTCGAGGCCGAACCCCTCGCGCGGCCATGGCGACAACGAGTCGAGCCACTCGACGGCGGACACAGCGTCAATCGTAGGCTCGCCGGTGTCGGCGTTGAGCGGATCTTGAGCGTCGGGCCCCACTCTGCCCGCATGAATCGTCGACGCATCCTCACCACTGCGGCCACGGGGATCGCCGTCGTCGTCGGCGCCTCGTCCGCCCTCGCGGGCGCAGCCGGCCCCAAGGCTCGGAACGGCGCGCTCGCGTACACCGCGGTCGCGAGTGCGTGGCAGGTCTTCGCGCAGGCGCCGGACGGGGACGCGACGCGTCTCGTGAGGAGCACGTCCGTCGACTGGGAGCCAGTCGCCTCGCCCGACGGGAGACGCATCGCGTTCGTGTCGAGTCGCGACGGGAACGACGAGATCTACGTCGCAAACGCCGACGGGAGCGGCGCGACGAGGCTGACGAAACACCCCGCGTACGACTACGACCCTGCATGGTCGCCGGACTCCCGCAGGATCGCGTTCGCGAGCGGGCGCACGGGGAACAGCGAGATCCACGCCGTGAACGCGGACGGCTCCGACCTCGTGCGGCTGACGACGAGCGGGGGGACGGACGAGAACCCGGCGTGGTCGCCGGACGGGACGAGGATCGCGTTCTGGTCCGACCGAGACGACGACCCGGACATCTACGTCATGAACGCCGACGGGACGGGCACCCTCGCGCTGACCGCGAACGACGACGCCGACGGGCTCCCCTCGTGGTCGCCCGACGGGTCGCGCATCGCGTTCACGTCCGATCGCGACCGCCAGGGCGATGACGAGATCTTCGTGATGAACGCCGACGGGACCGGGGTCGTCCAGCTGACCACCACGGGCGGGGCCATCGACGACTGGTGGCCCGCCTGGTCGCCGGACGGCACTCGCATCGCGTTCGTCTCCGATCGTGCGGAGGACGACGAGGTCTTCGTCATGAACGCCGGCGGACGAGTGCAGATCAACGCCACGTTCGACGACGCCGACGACTTCACCCCGAGCTGGACCCCGGACGGCAGGATCCTGTTCACGAGCGCGCGGGCCGCGAATCTCGGCGTCGAGACCGCCGCGGTGGACGGCTCGGGTCGCAGGGTGATCGCTCCGAGCCCAGGGCAGGAAGACTCGCCCGCGTGGTCGCCGGCCGGGAAGCGCCTGGCTTTCGTCTCGGATCGGTCGGGCGAGCCCCGGATCTACATCGCGTCCTCGACGGGGCGTGGAGCTCGCGTCCTGGTCCAGGCGAAGGGCTTCGAAGACGCCGACCCCGCCTGGTCGCCGGACGGACGGCGATTGGCCTTCGTGCGCCACGACGAGTACGGCACCGACCTCCTGTACACGGTGAACGCGGACGGGAGCGGCTTGCGGTTCCTCCTCGAAGCGGGCTCGCTGGAGTCCCCGGACTGGTCGCCCGACGGCCGCCGGATCGCGCTCTCGCTGGACGGCGAGATCTTCGTCGTGAACAGTGACGGACGGGGCCGGCGCCTGGTTTCCGGCTCAGGCTCCAACTCGAGCCCTTCGTGGTCGCCCGATGGCCGCTTCATCGCGTTCGCCTCCGATCGCGACGACAACGATTCGGAGATCTTCGTCGCGTCCTCCGCGGGCGGGCCGGCGAGGCAGCTCACGGACAATGACGTGGAAGACGAGTGGCCCGACTGGTCGCCGGACGGTCGGCTGATTGCGTTCTCGCGCGGCGACCTCTTCGAGCTCGAGGGCTCTCTCTACGTCATGCGAACGGACGGGAGCCGGCAGCGGCGCGTGCCGCTGCAGGTTCCGGCGGCGATGCCGCGCTGGCAGCCGCTCCCCTGATCCGTCAGCCGCCGAGTGCGGCGAGCTCGCGGCGGTAGCGCTCGAGCTTCTCGCGCTCGGCCGCGACGACCTCGGCCGGCGCGTTCGCGACGAAGCGCTCGTTCGCGAGCATGCCTTCCGCCCGCGCGACCTCCTTGCGCAGGCGCTCGAGCTCGGCGTCGCGGTTGTCGTCGACGCGCGCGCGCTCGGGGCGGACGACCGCGGCGAAGATGCGCCGCTCGTCGTCGGAGCCGAGCTCGACCTGGACGCCGCTCCGGCGGAAGATCTGGGCGGCCTCCTGCACGCGGTCGAGCGCGCCAGTGTCCGTCGCGAAGCGGTCGTCCGCTTCGAGCCAGGACGAGACGATGAGACGCACCTTTCGCCCGGGCAGCTGCGACCAGATCTCCTCGGTCACGTGCGGCATGACCGGGTGGAGCAGCGCGAGCAACCGCTCGAGCGCCGCGAGCGCCGTGGCTGCAGCCTCCGGGTCGTCCTCGTACAGCCGCGGTTTCACGGCCTCGGCGTACCAGTCGCAGAAGTCGTCGAAGATGAGGTGGTAGAGCGCGTCCATCGACCCGGCAAGCTCGAACTCGTTCCAGGCGGCCTCGACCTCCGCCCGGGTCGCGTCGATGCGCGCGAGGATCCAGCGCTCCTCGAGGTCGCGTGGCTCGACCGACGGCGTCGCACCAGCGGCGTTCTGGAGAATCAGGCGTGAGACGTTCCAGAGCTTGTTCGCGAGCTTCCGGCCCTCCTCGATCGTCCCGTACGAGAAGCGGACGTCCTGCGTCGACGAGTTCTTGAGCAGCCCGTAGCGCGTGGCGTCGGCGCCGTACTCGTCGATCGGCTGGAGCGGGTCGATGCCGGTGCCGAGGCTCTTCGACATCCGCCGCCCATCGGGCGCGTTGATCGTCGAGTGGATGTTCACCGTGTGGAACGGGATCTCGCCCATGAGCTCGAGCCCGGACATGATCATCCGCGCCTCCCAGAGGAAGATGATCCCGCGGTCCGTCGAGCTGACGTCGTTCGGGTACCAGGCGGCGAGCTCCGGGGTCTCGTCCGGCCAGCCCAGGGTGGCGAACGGCCAGAGCTGCGAGGAGAACCAGGTGTCGAGGACGTCCTCGTCCTGGCGCAGGTCGGTCGAGGCGCACTCGGCGCAGGCCTCGGGGGCGGACTCGGCGACGGTCATGTGTCCGTCGGGGCAGTACCAGACCGGGATCCGGTGCCCCCACCAGAGCTGGCGCGAGACGCACCAGGGGCGGATCCCCTCCATCCAGTCGAGGTAGACCTTCGTGTACCGCTCCGGGCGGAAGCGGACGCGGCTGTCCTTCACCGCCTCGATCGCGGGCCGCGCCAGGTCCGTCATCTCGCACCACCACTGCAAGGTGATCAGCGGCTCGATCCGGGTGCCGCAGCGGTCGCAGTGGCCGACCGAGTGCCGGTACGGCTCCTGCTGCTCGAGCAGGCCGCGCTCGCGCAGCTCGGCGACGATCCGCGCGTTGGCCTCCTCCTGGGTGAGGCCCGCGAGCTCGCCCGCGTCCTCGCTCATGCGGCCGTCGAGCCCGATCACCGTCAGCTCGGGGAGGCCGTGCGTGCGCCCGATCTCGAAGTCCATCGGGTCGTGGCCGGGCGTGATCTTGACCGCGCCCGTGCCGAACTCCGGGTCGACGCGGTCGTCGGCGACGATCGGCACGTGCCGTTCGGCGATCGGGACGATCGCCTCCTTGCCAACGAGCTCGCGGTACCGCTCGTCGTCGGGATGCACTGCGACAGCGACGTCGGCCAGCATCGTCGGCGGCCGGACGGTCGCGATCGTGAGGTGCCCGGAGCCGTCCGCGAGCGGGTAGTGGATCGTGTACAGCGTGTCGTCCTCGTCGGTGTGGTTGACCTCGAGGTCGGAGATCGCGCTCGCGCAGCGGGGGCACCAGTTGACGATGCGGTTGTCCCGGTAGAGAAGCCCGCGGTCGTAGAGGTGGACGAAGTACCTGAGGACCGCCCGGACGTAGCCCTCGTCCATCGTGAACCGCTCGCGGCGGTAGTCGAGGGAGGCCCCCAGCCGCCGGAACTGGCCGTAGATGACCCCGCCGTAGTGCTCGAGCCACTCCCACGTGCGCTCGAGGAACTTCTCGCGGCCGAGGTCGTGGCGGGTGAGCCCCTCCTTCGCGAGGTCGCGCTCGACGACGTTCTGCGTCGCGATGCCCGCGTGGTCGTACCCGGGCTGCCACAACGTCGAGAAGCCACGCATCCGGTGCCAACGGATGACGAGGTCCTGGATCGACGCGTTCAGCGCGTGGCCCAGATGGAGCTCGCCGGTGACGTTCGGGGGCGGGACGGCGATGACGAAGGTCGGCCGGTCGGCGCCGGGCTCGGCCGCGTACAGGCCCTCCTCCTCCCACGTCCGTTGCCAGCGCGCCTCGACGCCCTCGGGCCGGTACAGCGGGTCCATGGCGGTGGAGTCTAGAAAGGAGCGGTCGCGGCGCTCGCGGCCAGCACGCTGCGGCGCCGC
>Ga0210115_1000490_pt1 | contig 11470 bp, 9 predicted proteins | sample MayberryNW_TuleB_2_FD_185526 | JGI IMG/M metagenome (GOLD analysis project Ga0210115, IMG submission 185526) | Wetland microbial communities from San Francisco Bay, California, USA, that impact long-term carbon sequestration - MayberryNW_TuleB_D2... | ecosystem: Environmental > Aquatic > Marine >... | reverse complement strand
CCGCTCCTGGCGGCGAGCCCCGCCGTGCCGGAAAGCGGGCGCAGCCGGGAGCATGCGATCGTCCAGGGGTCGGGCGGGATGATCAGCGTCGTGGGCGGGAAGCTCACCACCTACCGGGTGATGGCGAAGGAGGTGGTGGACCGCGCGGTGCGCGAGCTCCGGCTCCGCGAAGGCCGGGCGCGGGTGACCCACGCCGATACCGACGAAGAGCCGCTGCCGGGCGGCGAGACCGACGATTTCAGCGAGTTCAAGGCGCGGGGCCTGGAGCTGGGCGTGGTGCCGGAGAGCGTCGAGCATCTCATTCGCCACTATGGCACCGAAGCGGCCGGCATCTACAACCTGGGAGCGGCGGACCGGAGACTGATGCGGCGGCTGGTGCCGCCGCACCCGGCCATCGAGGCCGAGGTGCTGCACGCCGTGCGACGCGAGATGGCTCAGACCGTCGAGGACGTGATGGTCCGGCGGACTCACCTCTATTACGAGCACCCCGAGCACGGGCTCCCCGCGGCGAGGCGGGTGGCGGAGCTCATGGGACGCGAGCTCGGCTGGGACGACGCGTGGGTCGAGGCTGAGGCCGAACGCTACGTGGAGTTCGCCGGCCGGTGAGCGTGGCCCCGCTGTGCGTGAAGCGCTTGCCTTAGGGCTCCGGCTGGACGATCACCCGACCGGCCATCCCGACGCCGTTCAAGCCGCCATGACTCTGGCAGTAGTAGCGGAAGTCCCCGATCTGGTTGAAGGTGAAGGAGTACTGCTTGGGGCCGAACTCCACGTTCCCGCTGCGTCCCGGCGTTACGCCATCGTCGGGCTGCAGGTTGTGGGGACCGATCGAGCCGGTGGCCCAGACCCAGGTCACCGTCTCCCCTACGTTGACCGTGATCACGGACGGCTCGAACTCGTTATTTCGCACCTGAATCGTGCGGGCCGACGGCCCGCCGGGGGTCGCGAGCGCCGTGTAGGTCAGCGGCGATCCGTCCGCACCCTCCAGCGAGGCCGTGGCCTCCTGTTCACCCACATCGGGACCGAGAGTCCAGACCACCGAGGCGATGCCCTCGTCGTCGCTCACCTGCTCGTTACTGAGCGACCCACCTTGACCGACCGACCACTCCACGTCCACGCCGGCGACCGGCTCTCCAGTCCTGGTGATCAGCACCCGCAGCGGGCTGCCGAGCGCCTGACCGCTCGGGCCGGTCTGCTGATCCCCGCTCTGGAGGGTGGGTTTCTCGATGTCCAGGGTATCGGGGCCCTGGTCATCGTCGCCGCATGCCCCAACGAGCCAGACGAGCGCCCCGATGACGAACACAGCAGCTGTGCGCGCGCGCATGCGAATCCTCCGACTGGGGATTGGGCTTCTCTCCCCAGCCTAGCACTTATGGGACGCGCGGCAAGGTCGTTAGGGCTCTACCGTCACGGTCCCCGACATACCGACTCCCCCGGAGCCCCCGTGCACGGCGCAGTGGAAGTTGTAGGTACCTGCCGTGTTGAACGTATAGCGGTAAGTCCTGGGCCCGTTGGCGGGGCTGCCGCTCGACGTGGGCTCCAGGGCGTCCGGCACGACGTTGTGGCTGATGGCACCCGAGGGCCACACCCATTCGACCGTCTCACCCGCCTGGACGGTGACATCCGCCGGACTGAAGCGGTTGCCTCCGGACGGTCCGAGCACCTGGATGGTGGCATCGGGCGGCGGTGGCGGCGGCTCGTCCGATTCGGCCGTAGCGTTGAACGTGACCGGAGAGCCGTCCGCGTCGGCCACCGTCGCGGTCGCCGCCTGCGCGCCCGCCGTCGGCCCCAGCGTCCAGGTGGTCGTCGCGATGCCGTCCGCGCCGGAGACGCTGGTCGCGGGCGCGAGCGACCCGCCCCCGGTGGTCGCCCATGCCACCTCGACACCCTGCTCCGGCTCGGAGGCGCGCGTGATCACCACTCGCAGGTCCTCGGGCAGGGCCTCGCCGGGCGGACCTGACTGGCCGTCACCACTCGAGGTGGGTGCCGCCTGCACCTGCAACGGATCTTCGGGAGGCGGGCCACTCCCGCCGTCACCGTCACTGCCGCCACAGCCGAACAGCGCGAGCAGGCAAACTGCCGCGCCCAACCGTCTGGTTGTCCACGGGTACATGAGAGAAGCTCCGACAGAGGCTTCCCATTGATAGGCGGCCCCCGGGGTCAGGTCTTGTATGGGCCTGTCGCGTTTGTACCGGATTAGTCGCCCTATTGCGGCTCGACCACCACGATGCCGGACATGCCCACGCCGCCCGGCGCACCGTGCGCGGCGCAGTAATACCGGTAGGTCCCCGGAGTGTTGAAGGTGTGGGTGTAGGTAAAAGGCCCATCCCTCAGGATTCCGCTGGACGGGGGCTCCTCACCGTCGGGCACGACGTTGTGACGCCCCACTCCTTCAGCCCACTCCCAGGTGACCGACTCGCCCGGAGCGATGGTGACGGTGGACGGGCTGAACGTGTTATCGGCCTGCACGTCCACCGTCACGCCCGGTGGCGGCGGCGGGGGCTCGCCCGACTCCGCGGTCGCGCTGTAGGTCAGAGGCGAATTGGTCGCGCCCTCCACCGTCGCGGTGGCCACCTGCGTCCCTTCCTCGGGCCCGAGGGTCCAGACCGCGCTGGCGATGCCGAGCTCGTCGCTCTCCACCGCGTCGCTGATGGCGCCGCCCTGCGCCGCCGACCAGTTCACGCCGACCCCTTCCACCGGGTCGCCGTCGCGGGTGATGAGGATGCGGAGCGGATTGCCCAGGGCAGTGGCCACCGGACCGGTCTGATTATCGCCGCTCTTGGTGGCCGGCTTCTCGACCACGAGGGGTGGCTCGGACGGCCCTTGGTCGTCGCTGCAGGCGACACCCAGCCAAGCCATTGATCCCAGGACGAGCAAACCGAGTCCACGCCTGCGCATGCGATGCCTCCGACCGCGGTTGGTTCGATTGGAGCGGGCGATGCCCGCTACAGATGATTCAGGTTGCAGCCTACCACATATAGGACGAGCGGCAAGCCCGCGCATGGACGCGCCTGCGGGCGGGTGCCGTGGCCATTATCTTAACGATGCCGTTGAGGGCTCCGGGCTTGCCCGGAGCCCCGCTGCACGCGTACCTCAGTCACCAGACGGTGAACTTCGTGGATCCCAACGTTTTCGAGACGGCCAACGCGGGTTTCGCGCAGGCCATGTACGAAGAGTTTCTCCGCGACCCCGCGGCGGTGGGGCCGGAGTGGCGGCGCTTGTTCGAGAGTGGAATCGTGGGGGAGAGGCCGAGCCCGAACGGGGCCGCCGGACCGACGGAACGTGGGACCGACGGACCGGCGGACGGTGGCGCAGAACGGTCCGCCGGTCCCCCGGCGGAGCGGGGCGGGGCAGCGGGGGACCGCCTGTCCGCCCAGTCCCTCCCAGCGGGTGCCAGCCCCATCAAGGGCCCAGCCGCCAAGCTCGTCGCCAACATGGAGCAGAGCCTCACGGTCCCTACGGCCACCACCTTCCGCGTGGTGCCGGTCGGGGCACTGGAGGAGCGGCGACGCCGGCTCAACGGCGCGCTCCAGACCGCGGGGCGACGCGAGAAGATCTCCTTCACTCACCTCATCGCTTGGGCGCTGGTGCAGGCCACCAAGCAGCACCCGGTGATGGGCCACACCCTGATCAAGCAGGATGGCACCCCGTATCGGGTGCAGCCCCAGGGGATCGGGCTGGGTCTCGCGGTGGACGTGCAGCGGAAGGACGGGAGCCGGGGGCTCGTCGTCCCTGTCATCCAGCGCGCCGAGACCATGGACTTCGCCGCGTTCCACGCGGCGTACGAGTCCGCGGTGGACAAGGCGCGCAACAACCGCCTCATGCCCGACGACTTCGCCGGCGCCACCATGACCCTCACCAACCCGGGCGGCCTGGGCACGGTCGCGTCGGTGCCGAGGCTCATGGCCGGCCAGGGCAGCATCATCGCGGTCGGCGCGATCGGCTACCCGGTGGAGTTCTCCGCGGTGTCCGAGGAGCGGCTCCGCGAGTTCGGGATCAGCAAGGTCATGACGGTCACCAGCACCTACGATCACCGCGTCATCCAGGGCGCGGAGTCGGGATCGTTCCTGGCGACCGTGGACGCGCTGCTCCAGGGCGACGAGGGGTTCTACGACCTGGTCGAGGAGAGCCTCCAGCTCACCGCCGAGAGTTACCGGGTGGTGAAGGCCGCGCCGGTGGCCAAGCGCGAAGAGGCCGCGGGCCCCGTGGCCCCGGACATGTTGTATCACGTGGCCGCCGCGATGGCACTGGTGAAGGCGTTCCGGATGCACGGCCACCTCGCCGCGGAGCTCGACCCGCTCGGGACGCCGCCGATCGGCGATCCCGCGCTGGATCCCGGCCCGCTCGGCCTCACGCCCGAGGTCATGGCGGCGATCCCCTCGAAGGTGCTCCGCATCGCGGTGCCGGGGCGCACGCTGGCGGAGTCGCTGCCCTATCTCCAGGCCACCTACTGCGGGACCATGGCCTACGAGATCGAGCACATCTCGACCCACGAGGAGCGGGTCTGGCTGCGGGAGAAGATCGAGTCCGGTACCTACCGGCAGCCGATCCCGGCCGAGGAGCGGCGCGCGCTGCTGCGCCGGCTCACCGAGGTGGAGGCGCTGGAGAAGTTCCTCCACAAGGCGTACCTCGGGCAGAAGCGGTTCTCCATCGAGGGCGTGGACATGCTGGTGCCGATGCTCGATCTCACCATCGAGCGCGCGGCGGAGTCCGGCGCGCGCGACGTGGTGATCGGCATGGCGCACCGCGGGCGGCTCAACGTGCTGGCCCACACCGTGGGCCGGCCCTACGAGACGATCTTCGCCGAGTTCGAGGGCGGCCGGCAGGTGGAAGGCGGGCAGCTCACGCCCGAGGGCGGCACCGGCGACGTGAAGTACCACCACGGCGCGGAGGGCGCGTACGTGACCTCGGCGCGCAAGGCGATCACCGTATCGCTGTCGCCCAACCCGAGCCACCTGGAGTTCGTCTCTCCGGTGGTGGACGGCCGCGCCCGCGCGAAGCAGACCCAGCGCCGGGGCCGCGAGGCGCACCACGATCCCTCCGCCGCGCTCCCGGTCACCATCCACGGCGACGCCGCGTTCGCGGGCCAGGGCGTGGTCGCGGAGACGCTGAACCTCGGCGCGCTCAAAGGCTATCGCACCGGCGGCACGCTCCACGTCATCACCAACAATCAGGTCGGCTTCACCACCGACATGGAGGACGCGCGCTCCACCCGCTACGCGTCCGACCTCGCCAAGGGCTTCGACATCCCGATCATCCACGTCAACGCGGACGACCCGGAGGCCTGCCTCTCCGCGGTGCGGCTGTCGATGGCGTATCGCGACCGGTTCCACCAGGACGTGCTCATCGACCTGGTCGGCTACCGCCGCTACGGGCACAACGAGGGCGACGAGCCTGCCTACACCCAGCCGGTGATGTACGAGCGGATCCGGGCCCTGCCCACCGTGCGCGAGCGCTACGCGGGCACCCTGGTCGAGGCCGGGGTGTTGACCGAGGAGGAGAGCCGGGGCGAGGCGGAGCAGGCGTATCAGCGGCTGGTGGACATCCAGCAGGCGTTCAAGACGAGCACCGGCCGCACTGTCACCAAGGAGCGCGAGGTACGCCTGAGCGGCGCGGGCCAGGAAGTGGAGACCGCCCTCGCGCCCGAGTTCATCCGCTCGCTCAACGAGCAGCTACTCACCTGGCCGGAAGGGTTCACGGTCCACCCGAAGCTCGGCAAGCAGCTCGAGCGGCGGCGCGCCGCGCTGTCCGAGGGCGGGATCGACTGGGCTCACGCGGAGGCCCTGGCGCTCGCGGCGCTCCTGACCGAGGGCGTGCCGCTCCGGCTCACCGGCCAGGACACCGAGCGCGGCACGTTCAGCCAGCGGCACCTGGTGCTGCACGACGCGAAGACCGGACAGAGCTGGGCCCCGATCCAGAAGCTGCCCGGCGCGCTGGCCCCGCTGGAGCTGCACAACAGCCCGCTCTCCGAGCTGGCGACGCTGGGCTTCGAGTACGGCTACAGCGCCGCGGCGCCCGAGGTGCTGGTGCTGTGGGAGGCGCAGTTCGGCGACTTCATCAACGGCGCGCAGGTGATCGTGGACCAGTTCCTCTCGTCGGGGCTCTCCAAGTGGGGGCTCACCACCCGCCTCACCCTCCTGCTGCCGCACGGATACGAGGGCCAGGGCCCGGAGCACTCGAGCGCGCGCCTGGAGCGGTTCCTCCAGCTTGCGGCGGAGGGCAACATCCGGGTCGCCAACCCGACCACGCCGGGGCAGTACTTCCACCTGCTCCGCCGACAGGCGCGGCGGACCCGCCAGCGTCCTCTGGTGGTCATGACACCCAAGAGCCTGCTCCGGCTGCCCCAGGCCAACTCGAATCTGGAGGATCTCTCCACGGGTACCTGGCGGCCGGTGCTCGACGACCCGGCGATGCAGGGGGATACCCGGGGCGCCGATCGGCTGGTCCTCTGCACCGGCAAGATCTACTACGACCTGCTGACCGAGGCCGAGAAGACGGGCGAAGCGCGCCCGGCGATCGTGCGGCTGGAGCAGCTCTACTCCTTCCCCTGGACCGAGATGCGAGCGGTGCTCGGCCGCTATGGGAAGCTGGAGGAGCTGGTCTGGGTGCAGGAGGAGCCGAGGAACATGGGCGCCTGGACCTACGTCGAGCCGAAGCTTCGGGAGCTGGCCCCGGAGGGCGTGGACGTGGTGTACGTCGGCAGGCCCGAGCGGGCGAGTCCGGCCGAGGGATACCCGGCGGCGCATGCTGCCGAACAGAGCCGGATCATCCGGGAAGCGCTCGGAGCGAGAGAGCGAGGGAGGCCGGATCCGCTCCCGACGGTGGCGGCGGCCGGCGAAGCCAAGGGGTGAAAATGCTAGAGGGCGGCTGGAAGGCCGCCCTCTCTCATCGGCTCCGTCGCCGACTCACTCTTTGGCGAGGATCGGCCGTTCCGACGCCTGCCGCGCGAGCTCCCTGAGGGGCTCCGAGAGGTGCTCTCCGTAGTGGAGGAGAAACACCCCGCGAGACCGACGCTGCATGAGAAACGCGACCAGAGGCGTGTCGGCCTTGGCCGCGTTGCAGTCCCTGCAGGCGAGGACCAGATTGTCCGCCCGGTCATAGGCGGTCTGGCCGCGCCGTGGGCGCACGTGGTCCAGGGTGATGGCCTCGGGGCTCGTCTCGGCGCCGCAATAGGCGCACACCGACCCGTGCTGGGTCAGGAGCCAATCGCGGTGCGACTGCATGGAGCGACCGGGGGAACGGCGGAACGTGGTGACGGAGACTGCGGAATGTCTGCGTGATCTGCGTGCCACAAAAATCCAGGTTGGAAGGGAATATGGGGGCCGGACCTGCCGACCCAGGGACACTGCGAATTCTAGCAAGAACGACGCCAAAATGACAGCAAGCCCCCGCTTTCGGCTTTTGCTCGGGATGCTGGCGGCAATCCTTGGCGGGTGCGCCGGGCGGCCACCGGCGCCGGATGCGGCCTCCCGCGGCGCGATCGCGGCTACCGTTGACCGCTACGTCGCGGCGAGCAACGAGGGCGACGCGGACGCCCTGGCCGACCTCTACGCGGACGACGCCCTGCTGCTCCCGCCGGACCACGAGCCGATCCATGGCCGGGAATCGTGGAGTTCTGGCGGCAGGGCACCGACGAAGGGCTCGAGGTCAGCACGCTTCGGCTGGAGGTGAACGGCGACGTGGCCTATCTGGTCGGGCGATACCGCCTTCCCCCGACCGAGGAAGAGTTGGCCGATTCCGGCCAGTACGTGCTCTGCCTGAAGCGGCAGGTGGATGGGGCCTGGAAGCTGACCGCCGATATCTGGAACGGCAGCGGAGGGTCGGACGAGCGTGGGCCGGACGGGGACTCGCCGGGGACGGCGATCAGCTAGCCCGTCATCCCGAGCGAAGGGAGGGATCTTCTCGACGGTCATCCAAGACCGGGTGAGAAGATCCCTCGTCGCTTTCGCTCCTCGGGATGACACCCCCTACGGCGCCGCCGACTTCTTCTCCACCGGTGGCGCCTCGATCCGGTACCGCGACTCGAGCAGCAGCCCCCAGGTCGGGTTGTACGGATGCACCTCGGCCGTGGGGCGGTCCTGCCGGAACACCGGTCTTCCGGCGTTGACCCAGTGGAACAGCCCGCCATCCAGGTTGAACACCTGGGTATAGCCCTGCCGCTTCAGAAAGTTCGCCACTCGCGCCCCTCGGTAGCCCACCGACGAGTAGAGGACGATCGCAGTGTCCTTCGGGAACCCACGCAAGACGCGGAGGATCGGCCGGTAGGGATCGATCCGCTGCGCGCTCTGGAGGTGGGAGACGCCGTACTCCTCCTGGGTTCGCGCGTCGAGGAGGACCGGCTGTGCGCGACCCGGATCGGCGCGCCAGCGGTCCAGGTCGCTCACCGTCACCCACCTCCCGCTGGGGAACTTCCGGTCGGTCATCCGGCGGATGACGTCGAAGGCGATCGGCCGGCCGGCAACGAGCGCGACGCCCGCCCCGATCAGGAGCGGGATCACCAGGAGGAAGAGCAGGAGCCAGAGCCAGCGGCGCCGGCCGGAGGCGCGGCCACGGCTCCATCGAGCGGTCGACTCTTCCTCCTCCTGGTACTCGTCGTACTCGAAGTCGTCGGGGGCGTTTCGGCGTCTCATGCGGGGCGCGCCTCCGGTGCGGGTCTCCCCTGAAGGTAACGTCCGAGAACCCTCCCTCAACCCTGAAGTGACGGCCGCGGTAGCGTCGCGGCCCCGACCCGTCCAACATACGGTCGTGGAAAGGTTTAAACGTCACCACTGCAAAGGAACGCCGTCATGCGTCGTCTGCTTCCAATCCATACCGACCTCGCGCTGCTCATACTCCGGGTCGTCCTCGGCATCATCATGGTCTATCACGGCTGGCCCAAGCTCACCAACCTCGCCGGCACCATCGATGGCATGGCCGGGATGGGCGTCCCGGCGCCCGCGGTGGCCGCGATCTTCGCGACCGTGGCGGAGTTCGTCGGCGGGCTGCTGATGCTACTCGGCGCATTCACCGACATAGCCGGCCTGATGTTCGCGATCGACATGCTGGGCGCGATCACCTTTGTGCACGCCAAGAATGGCTTCTCCGTGGCCGAGGGCGGGATCGAGTGGCCCCTGCTGCTGGCCGCCACGGCGCTCGCCATCGCGCTCACGGGGCCAGGGCGTTACGCGGTGGGCCGGCCGGGGGACCGTTGACTACCCGTCGCCTCGGCATCGCCGGTGCGGCTCCGCGTATCCTCGCCCGGGGCCGCACCGGCGATTAGCTTTCCGCGTTCCGTAGGCCAGCGCGACGCCGCCCGAAAGGAGTCCAGCACTGACCGCAGAGAGCACACGAACCCGGTCCTCGCGCTCCGAAGGCGGCCTCTCCCTCCGCGACCCCGACACAGCCGAATCAGCGCTGACCTGGCGCAGCATCAACGCTATCCGGGCGCTCGCCATGGACGCCGTCGAGGCGGCCCAGTCGGGGCACCCAGGGACGCCGATGGCGCTGGCTCCTGCCGCCTACGTCCTCTGGACCCGCTTCCTGCGGCACAATCCCGCCGACCCCGATTGGGTGGATCGCGACCGCTTCGTGCTCTCCTGCGGCCACGCCTCGATGCTGCTGTACTCGTTGCTCCACCTCACGGGCTACGACCTGCCCCTGGAGGAGCTGAAGGCGTTCCGGCAGTGGGGCTCGCGCACCCCGGGGCATCCGGAGCGGGGGCACACGCCCGGCGTCGAGACCACGACCGGCCCGCTGGGCCAAGGCTTCGCCAACGCCGTTGGGATGGCGATCGCGGAGCGTTTCCTCGCCGAGCATTTCAACCGGCCGGAACACCGCGTGGTGGACCATCGGACCTGGGTGTTCGCCAGCGACGGTGATCTGATGGAGGGGGTGGCGAGCGAGGCGGCCTCGCTCGCGGGGCACCTGCGGCTGGGCAAGCTCACCGTGGCCTACGACGACAATCACATCACCATCGACGGCGACACCGCGCTCACCTTCTCGGAAGACGTGCAGCGTCGGTTCGAGGCCTACGGCTGGCACGTTGTCCGCGTTGGCGACGGCAACGACCTTGTCGGCATCGAGGCCGCGCTCGAGGCCGCGCGCGCCGAGACGGGCAAGCCGACGCTGGTGATCCTGCGGACCTACATCGCCGACCCGGCGCCGACCAAGCGCAACTCCGCCGAGGCCCATGGCGCCCCACTCGGGGCCGAGGAGGTCCGAAGGACCAAGGAGATCATGGGCTGGCCGACGGAGCCGGCCTTCTTCGTGCCCGACGACGCGCAGGCGCACTGGCGCGGCGCGCTGGATCGCGGGGCCGAGCTCCAGGCGGAGTGGGAGCAGCGCTGGAAAGCCTACGCCGCCGATCACGCCGACCTGGCGGCGGAGTTCCAGCGCTGGATGTCGGGCTCGCTTCCCGAGGGCTGGGATCGGGGCCTGCCGACCCTCACGGCCGGCGGCGGCGCGCTGGCGACGCGGCAGGCGTCGGGGCTCGCGCTCCAGGCGATCGCGGCCGCTGTCCCCAACCTGGTGGGCGGGTCGGCCGACTTGGGCGGCAGCACCGGGACGACGCTCAAGCAGGGCGGCACGTTCGGACCGACCTCCTCCGGCCGCCAGTTCCACTGGGGCGTGCGCGAGCACGGCATGGCATCGGTCCTGAACGGCATCACGGCGCACGGCGGGCTCCGGCCGTTCGGCAGCACCTTCCTGATCTTCTCCGACTACATGAAGCCGGCGATTCGGCTCTCCGCAATCATGCGGCTGCCGGTGATCTACATCGGAACCCATGACTCGATCGGCCTGGGCGAGGATGGCCCGACGCACCAGCCGGTCGAGCAGCTGGCGATGCTGCGGGCGATCCCGAACCTGGTCGTCCTGCGGCCGGGTGACGCGGCGGAGACCGTCGAGGCCTGGCGGGCGGCGATGCAGCGGCGCGGCGGCCCCACGCTGCTGGTGCTCTCGCGCCAGAAGCTGCCGGTGCTCGAGCGACCGCCGCTGGGGCCCGTCGAAGGCGTGGGCCGCGGCGCGTACACGCTGCTGGACGCGCCGAACAGCGCGCCCCAGGCCATCCTCATCGCCTCCGGCTCCGAGCTCCACGTCGCGCTGGCCGCGGCCCGGTTGCTCCAGGCCGACCGGGTGCGGGTGCGAGTCGTCTCCATGCCGTCCTGGGAGCTGTTCGCGTCCCAGTCCGAGGCCTACCGGAACGAGGTGCTGCCCCCGAACGTCAAGGTTCGGCTCGGTATCGAGGCGGCTTCGCCGTTCGGCTGGCTGCGCTGGGTCGGCGAGGAGGGGGGGATGCTCGCGATGGAAGGCTACGGGGCGTCGGCGCCGGGCGAGCGGCTCTTCGAGGAGTTCAAGGTCACCCCTGAGCGCGCGGCGGAGCTCGTACGCCAACTCCTGGCCCGGCGCAACGCGCCGGCGAAGAACGAGGCCTCATGAACCCGCTGCTTCGGCTGGGCGAGCTGGGCCAGAGTCCCTGGTACGACTACATCACCCG
>Ga0210115_1000489_pt1 | contig 11477 bp, 8 predicted proteins | sample MayberryNW_TuleB_2_FD_185526 | JGI IMG/M metagenome (GOLD analysis project Ga0210115, IMG submission 185526) | Wetland microbial communities from San Francisco Bay, California, USA, that impact long-term carbon sequestration - MayberryNW_TuleB_D2... | ecosystem: Environmental > Aquatic > Marine >... | reverse complement strand
GGCGACAACGACAATCCCCACGAAGATCAGCCCAACAATGATCGAGTACCGGTCCCTCACCGCCCCTCCCCCCCGCCGACGGGCCTGAAAGCGGCCTTATAGGCCGCTTTCAGGCCCGTCGGCCATTGTCGGTCGGCGAGGACGAGGGCGGCGGGGAGGACGATTAGGACGCCTAGCAGGGCTACGGTGAGGTCGATCACGGTGACGAAGCCGAACTCGCGCAGCATCCGCACGTCGCTGACGATCAGCACGGCGAAGCCCGCGATCGCGGTCACACCCGACGCCAGCACCGCCGCCCCGGTGCGCGCGTAGACCCGTTCCAGCGCTGCCCCGACATCGCGCCCGGCCCGCCGCTCCTGCCGGAAGCGGGCGGCGAGGATCACGCTGAACTCGGTCGCGATCGCGATCGTCAGCGCCCCCAGCGCCGCCGACATCGGGTTGAGCGGCACCCGCGTCAGCCACAACACCAATGCCGACCACCCCGTCGCCAGCACGATCGGCGCCAGCGGCACCAACGCCCGCGACCAGGAGCGATAGACCGCCAGCAGCGCCAGCGCCAGCGCGAGCAATCCGGCAGCCGTCAGCAAGTAGCGGCTGTCGGATAGATCCGAGGCCGCTTCCGCCGCGATCACCGGCACCCCCGCCAGCGCCACCTCCACCCCCGGCGGCGGCCCGCCTTTCGTTCCGGGCTCACCGGCAGCTGCTCGAATTCGGTCGATCAACGCTTGCTGGTCATCAAGGGATTGGGCTCTGATCCCAAACCCCATCAGCGCAGTCCCCGTCGGCAACCCCGTCTTCGGATCGACGGTGGCCACCTGCTTCAAGTCATAGACAGGGATCTGGCGCAGCGTCGACCGGATGCTCGCCCGAGTCAACGGACCTTCCCCCGTCGCCGTCAGCCCACCCCCGGTGACGAAGTCCGACAGCGCCGGCCCCGGGCACACTGCAGCTTCTTGACAGCTCGGGTTTCCGCCGGTGAAACCACCGGCTCTCAGCGCCCGCCGCTTGAACGCCGCCATCCACCGGATCGTCGCGGGGTCGGTCAGGTCGGGGGCGCTGACGCGAACGTCCAGCTCCCCCGACACACCCGTCGTCTCCTGCAGCTCCTTCAGTTCCTTCACCGCCTCCACGTTCTGCGGCGCCAGCTTGCGGATATCGGTCTGCGTTTCGATCTGGGTGCCCAGCACCCAGCCAACGATCGCCAGGCCCAACCCGATGGCCAGAACCCTTTGCGGATACGCCCGCGCCACGACCAGCATCCGGTCCAGTTGGGGCGAGAGTGTCGGGTGCCCCGGAGCGGCGCGGCGTCCTCTTTTTCGCCCCAACCCCGATCTCGCACGGCCGCCAAACGTCGAGGCGAAAAACCCAGCGCCCGGAGGGGCACCCGGCGATCCCGCCCCCCGCCTGAGCCCAAGCGCCGCCAAACCAGCGACAAAAGCCAAGGCAAAGGCGATCGCGACTCCGACCACGAGCAACAAACCGAACCCACGCACCATTGGCGTCGGCGAGAGTTGCAGCGCCAAGAACCCGGCCACCGTGGCCAAACACGCCGTGGCGATTGCAGGGGCGCCGCCACTCGCGGCAAGCCGAGCGGCATCGACACCTGGGGTTGCCCCAAGGGCGACCGCCTCGTCGTAGCGGGCCTGAAGCTGGATCGCGTAGTCGACGGCGAGGCCGATCAGGATCGGGAGGACGGCGATCGAGGCCATCGTCAATGAACCGCCCACCAGACCGAAGAGACCGAAGGTGAGAGCTGCAGCAGCGAGGGCGATGCCGAGCGGCAACAGACGCCAGCGCGAGCGGAAGACGAGCAAGAGGGTGACGGCCATGACGACGAGGGCTGCGCCGAGCAGGATGAGCAGGGCGTCCTTCAGCGCCCGGGTGACGGCATCGACGACCACGGGCACACCGGAAATCACGTACTCGCCGCGGTGGAGCTGGAAACAGCGCTCCGGCTTGCCCTTGAACCTGCAGCGCTTGCGGACGACCGGATCCCGGACGAGCGTCTTGATCGTCTCTACCGCCCGATGGCGCTCCGCTTCGCTCAGGCTGGGGCGCAAGCGGAGGATGACCTGTGCCGCTTCGCCGTTGGGGAAGAGATAGGAGAGCCGCGCCTTTGGCGTCCCCCGCGGCTTGTTCAGGTCAAAGACGATCGCCGCGAGGAACTGCGGGTTGGAGAAGCTCGGCGCGCTGGTGATCCCATATTGAGCCGCGAGCTGAAGCAGCAGTTCGCGCAGCTTGTCCGGCGGCGTGGTCTTGACCAGGCGCCGAAGCTGTCGTTCGACCTGAATCACGACCTCGTTGAGAAAGGTCGCCGGCCCGATCACCGACCGCACGGGGTCCTGTCGCGCCAGCTCAGCACAAGGCCCCGGAATCGGCTTCGCCCCCTTCGGCACCCTGCCCGACAAGCACCCCTCCAGCCGCAACAACCGCCCCAGGTTCGCCGTCAACACCAACCGCTGCAAGTCCCCCTTGGCCAGCACCACCACCGGTTCTTCCCCAAACTCCCGCCTGACCTGCTGAGTAGCCCGATAGCTCGCCGTATCCGAATCGACCAGCGTGTCAGTCGCCGCGTCGGTGGGAAGCTGCGTAGCCGCCACACCAGCTCCGACTGCCAGTAGAACGGAGAAAGCCAGTACAACCCGTGCCCTCCGTACCGACCATCCGGCCAAGCGAGAAAACGAGTTTCCCGCGCTCATCGGGGTCCTGTCCTATATGTCGCTGAAGGGGTGGCCGGGTGCCCCTCCCGGCGGCTTGTACTTTTTCCGCGGCGAGGCAACTCGGATAGCCGAAACCTGTTTTCGGAAAAAGTTGAGCCGGGAGGGGTACCCGGTCGCCCCTCCCCCCTCAATCCATCGACAGCGGACCGGTGACGTCCGCATTGAGGAACTGATGCACAAACTGGTTTTCGGAGTCGAAAAGTTCCTCTTTGGGCCCCGACTCGACGATTTTGCCGTTCCACAGCACGGCGATGAAGTCGGCGATCCGGCGCGCCGTGTTGAGGTCGTGGCTGATCACCAGGTAGCAGCCGCCGTTCTCGGCGTGGACCTCGCGGATCAGCTCGCAGAGCAGCGCCGTACGCACCGGGTCGAGGCCCGAGTCGGGCTCGTCGAACATCACGATCGCCGGTTCGAGCACGAGCGCGCGGGCGAAGCCGGCGCGCTTGCGCATGCCGCCGGAGAGCTCGTTCGGCATCTTGTAGATCGCCTCGGCGAGGCCCACCTCCTTGAGCCGGCGGTTGACGATCTCGCCGATCTCCTCCTCGCTTTTGTCGGTGTGCTGGCGCAGCGGAAAGGCGGTGTTGTCGTAGATGTTCATCGAGCCGAACAGCGCCCCGTCCTGGAACAGCAGGCCGAACTTTTTGCGCGTGTCGAACAGTTCGTCGTCGGTCATCGCCGGGATCGATTCGCCGTGCACGAGCACGTCGCCCGAGTCCGGGTAAAGCAGGCCGACGATGTGCTTGATCAGGACGCTCTTGCCGGTGCCGGAGGGACCAAGCACCATCGAAACCTGGTCTTCGGGCAGGCCGAGGTTGAGCCCGTTGAGAATGCGGGCGCGGCCGAACTGCTTGACCAGGTCGATGATCTCGATCGCGTCGGTGCTGCCGTGGTCGCGCTTGCGTCCGGTGTGGAAGCGGTAGGGATCGCTATCGGCGGGATCGACGCCGGGGATGACGAAGTCACGACCCATCTGAGCCCCGTCCTCGCTGATGTAGGGGCCGCTGGGCGCCGCGCCCGCGCTGACCTCGGCGGCGGCTGCCGGCTCGCCCCCCTCGTTGCGGATCTCGCTCGGATCGTCCATCTGCATAAGCGTACTTAGCCTCCTATCGGCGCTCGCGGGTTGGCACCCCAGAAGACCAGGGTGCCAAGCATCCCGATGATGTGGACTAGAACGATGTTGAGGACCATCGACTTAGCCGTCGCGGTCCCCACGCCGACCGGCCCGCCCGAAGCGGTGTAGCCGTAGTAGCAGCCGACCATGACGATCGCGGTCGCCATGAACATGCCCTTGATCAGGCTGAAGATCAGGTCGGGCGGGTTCTGGAACATCCAGAAGATCAGCAGGTAGCCGCCCGAGGAGACGTCGCCGATCTGTTCGACCACGGCGAGGTAGCTGGCGAAGTACATGATCCCGATCCCGACCAGGTACATGAACGGGAAGGCGATCCAGGCGGCGAGCAGGCGGGTCGCGGCGAGGAAGGTGACCGGCGGCACCCCCATCACCTCGAGCGCGTCGATCTCGTCGGAGATCCGCATCGCGCCGAGCTCGGCGACGATCCCGGTGCCGACCTTGGCCGCGAGCATGTAGCCGAAGGCGTAGGGCATGATCTCGCGCAGGTCGCACCAGGCGGAGAAGACGCCGGCGTAGGCGGGGGCGCCGTTGGCACGCAAGAGGTAGGCGCCCTCGATCCCACACTGGAGACCGAGGATGAAGACGAGGCCCCAGATGATCACGGCCGAGCCGAGGATCAGGATGCCGGCCTGGCGCAGCGCCTCGCCGAAGAAGCGCAGCACGCGGCCGCTGTAGACGAGGCCGGCGACGCGCGAGCCGAAGCGGGCGATCTCGCCGAAGGAGTCGAGCCAACCGCGCGGGACGTCGAGCCAGGCGTTCATCGGATCGTCTGCAGGTCGGGGTTGGTCGCCAGCAGGGTCTGGGTGAAGACGTAGTTGAAGGCGAAGACGCCCATGAAGGAGATGACCACCGCTTGGTTGACGGCGCGGCCGACGCCGGCGGCGCCGCCGGACGCGGTCATCCCCTTGTAGCAACAGACGACCGAGATGATCGCGCCGAACAGGGTGCACTTGATCACCGAGCCCCAGAGGTCGGTGATCGAGGCGTTGGTGAACAGGGTCGCGAAGAAGCCGCCGAGCGGCTGGTTGTAGAGGAGCTCGGTGAGGATTCCACCGCTGATGCCGAAGATCAGCGCGTAGATGTCGAGCAGGCCGGTGATCACCATCAGCGCGAGGAAGCGCGGCACGACCAGGTTCTTGATCGGATCGACGCCGAGCACCTGCAGGGCGTCGAGCTCCTCGCGGATCTTGCGGGCGCCGAGGTCGGCGGTGATCGCGGTGCCGGCGACGCCGGCGACGACGACCGCGGTGACGAAGGGGGCGAACTCGCGGATCGAGGCGAGGACGAAGAAGCCGCCGAGCCGGTCGAGCGAGCCGAACAGAGTGAGGAAGTTCGCCGCCTGCAGGCCGGGGGCACCGAAGCCGAAGGCGACCGTCGAGACCAGCAGCGGGAACCAGCAGAGCTGCAGGGCGAAGAGGAACTGGCCGATGAACTCCTCGCCGTAGGGGTAGGGCGGCTTGACCGCGGAGACGAGCGTGCGCGCGGTGAGGATCATCATGTCGCCCACCTGTTCGAAGAACGATTTGGCGGGGGCGAACCTCCTGCCTATCGATGCAGCTGCTTCCATCTCTCCTCCGGCACCGGGCGGGGCCACATCGGGTGACCCCTGCTCCTTGCCCTGAGTTTATGGGATGCGCCAGCCGCCTCCGTTAGCCGAGTGTTGAGATCGGGCTAAACCCTGCCGCAGGCGAACCCGAGGCGCCGGGAAGGACCCAACCCCCGTGGTATGTTCCGGCAGCTTTGGAGCCTGCGGAGGGGAAGCCCAGATATGCGCGGCATTCCCGTGCCGGCGCGGCGGCGGCGAGCATCGCCACTCTCGCCCTGGTCCTTGGCCTAACCGCGTGCGGGGGCGGCGGCGAATCCTCCTCCGCGACCGAACCCAGCGACACCTTCCCGGTCAGGGTCGTCACCGCCGAATTCCCCGCCAAGCAACAGCTGGGCGAGACGACGCTGCTGCGGCTTGGCGTGCGCAATACCGGCGAAAAGGCCGTGCCGGGGCTGACGGTGACGATCTCGGTCGGGGGTAAAGAGGGGCGCGACTCCTCGCTGCCCTTCGGCTACCGCGACCCGCAACCTGGGATCGCCCAACCCGACCGACCGGTCTGGGCCCTCTCGGCCGGCTACCCGAAAGCAAACGGCTCCACGGAACCGGCTGGGGCCGAAACCGCGAGTCCGAAGACGTTCGACTTCGGTCCCCTCAAGCCAGGCAAGACGCTGCAGGCGGCCTGGAAGCTGAGCGCGGTCAAAACCGGCCGCTACAAGCTCTTCTACGAAATCGGCGCGGGGCTGGGTGGCGAGGCGAAGACCGCGACTGAAAACGGCGCCGAACCCGGCGGCGTGTTCGCGGTGACGATCAGCGAGGAACCGCCCGAAGTCGAAGTTACCGACAGCGGCGAAGTCGTCGAGATACCGGGGAAGCCGAAGCAGGGCGGTCGCTAGCGTCTCCGGCATGGGTCGCCGCGCCCGAGTCGGGATTCTGCTCACGACAATCGCCCTCGCCGGGTTGTCCGCCTGCGGCGCCGGCGGCTCGCGAGAGAGCGAAACCGGCGAACAAGCGCGGAAGCAACGCAAGGCGGTCGGGGGGGTCGACCTAAAGCGCATCGGCAGCTTCGACGCACCCGTCTACGTGACCGGCGCACCCGGATTCCCACGACTCTTGTTCGTGGTCGAGCAAGGCGGGACCGTGCGGGTGCTCAAGCACGGCCGCAAGCTGCCCCTCCCCTTCCTCGATCTGGGTGGGTTGATCTCTTCCGGCGGTGAGCGGGGGCTGCTCTCGATCGCCTTCCCGCCGGATTACCGGCGCAGCCGGCGCTTCTACGTCTACTTCACCAACCGCGAGGGGAATATCGAGATCGACGAGTTCAAGCGTCGCAGCGCGACGCGAGCCGCGCGGGGGTCGCGGCGCGCCATCGTCCGGATACCCCACCCGGTCAACGCCAACCACAACGGCGGCCAACTCGCCTTCCTCGGCAACCTGCTCTACTTCGGCACGGGCGACGGCGGCTCCGGCGGTGACCCGCCCAACAACGCCCAGAACCGGCGCAGCCTGCTCGGCAAGCTGCTGCGGATCGACCCGCGCCGCGCCGGCGCCCAGCCGCAGATCTACAGCTACGGGCTGCGCAACCCGTTCCGCTTCTCCTTCGACACCGTGACCCGGCCGGGACAGCCGCGGATCGCGATCGCCGACGTCGGCCAGAACCGCTTCGAGGAGCTCGACTACACGACGGTGGCGGCGGCGCGCGGGGCCAACTTCGGCTGGGACGCGTTCGAGGGCTTCGCCCCTTACCGAGACGAAAACAGCGGCACGCCCGACCCCGGCGGCACGATCAAGCCGATCTTCGCCTACCCGCACGCCCGCGGCGGCAGCTGCTCGATCATCGGCGGCTACGTCGTCGGCGACCGCTCCCTGCGCTCGCTCCACAAGCGCTACGTCTACGCCGACCTCTGCGAGGGCGAGCTACGCAGCCTCGTCCCGCACCTGCGCCGCGCCGGCGGCGAGCGCAAGCTCGGCCTCGGCGTCCCCACCCCGAGCTCGTTCGGCGAAGACACCCGCGGCCGCATCTACGTCGTCTCGCTCGAAGGTCCCGTCTACCGCCTCGTCCCCGGACGTGCCGCGAGTTGAGTACCCATAGTGTCCGTCAACTCGCGGCACGTCCACGGGTGGGGAGGTACTCTTGGCTGACCAGCCAAAGTGTGAAGGGAGCGGTCAGGTGGAGAGCGGAACGGCAGCGAAAGTCAGCGAGGCGAACGGTGCGGGCGCCAGCGGGGCCGGTGGCGAGCGGATCGAGGTGCGCAACCCGGCCACGGGCGGGACCGTCGGCAGCATCGCCGTCGACTCGCCGGAGCGGGTCGCCGAGGCCGTCGCCCGCGTGCGCGCCAACCAGGCCGAGTGGGAGGCGCTCGGGATCGAGGGTCGCTACCGCTGGCTCGGCAGGTTGCGCGACTGGCTGCTCGACAACTCCGAGCGGGTTGCCGACACGATGCAGGCCGAGACGGGCAAGGTGCGCGGCGACACCGCCGCCGAGACGGTCTACCTCACCGACCTGATCAACTTCTACGGTCGCAAGGCGGCGAAGTTCATCGGCGACGAAACGGTGCGGCCGCACTCGCCGCTGGCGGCGACGAAGAAGATGACGGTCCAGTACCGGCCCTACCCGGTCGTCGGCGTGATCAGCCCCTGGAACTTCCCGCTGGCGCTCGCCCTCGGCGACGCGATCCCGGCGCTGCAGGCCGGCGCCGCCGTCGTCGTCAAGCCCTCCGAGTTCACCCCGCTCGGCATCGACGAGATCGTTCGCGCCTGGCGCGAGGAGATCGGCGCGCCGGACGTGTTCGCCTGCGTGCACGGCACCGGCGAGGCCGGTGGCGCCCTGATCGACAACTCCGACTTCATCCAGTTCACCGGCTCCGACCGCACCGGGCGCAAGGTGATGGCGCGCGCCGCCGAGACGCTCACCCCGGTCAGCCTCGAGCTCGGCGGCAAGGACCCGATGATCGTGCTCGATGACGCCGACATCGATCGCGCCGCCAACGCCGCGACCTGGGGCTCGATGTTCAACTCGGGCCAGGTCTGCCTCTCGGTCGAGCGGGTCTACGTCGAGGAGCCGGTCTACGACGAGTTCGTCGCCAAGCTGACCAAGGAGGTGGGCAAGCTGCGCCAGGGGGCGGACGGCAGCTCGCCGGAGAAGGACGTCGGCGCGATGACCTCGCCGAACCAGCGTGAGGTGGTCGAAAGCCACGTTGAGGACGCGCTCGCCAAGGGCGCCAGGGCGCTGACCGGCGGCAGGCGACCTGACGGGCCCGGCGACTACTACGAACCGACCGTGCTGGTCGACGTCGACCACTCGATGACGGCGATGCGCGACGAGACCTTCGGCCCGGTCGTCTGCGTGATGAAGGTGCGCGACTCCGAGGAGGCGCTGCGCTTCGCCAACGACACCCGCTACGGCCTCGCCGCCACCGTCTTCGGCGAGAAGGACCGAGCCATGGCGCTCGCACGCCGGATCGAGGCGGGGGCGGTCAACGTCAACGATGTGATCGTCAACTACGTCCTCATGGACGTGCCGATGGGCGGCTGGAAGGAGTCGGGGGTCGGCTTCCGCCACGGCGAGTACGGGATCAAGAAGTACTGCCGGCCGGGGTCGTTGATCCTCGCCCGCTTCCCCGGCAAGCGCGAGCCGACCTGGTACCCGTACACGAAGCCACGCCGCGGCCTGATTAACCGGGTCGCCCGCGCCGCCTACGCCCGCGACTGGCGTCGGCGCCTGGGCCTGCGCGGCCGTTGAGCGCGAAGGGGCAGCTTCCGGTGCGCTTTATGTGTCTCTGCGACGCGAAAAGCGCACCGGAGGCGCAGGGGCTTGCCTAGGTTTCGACCTTCGGGAAGAGCGGTGGGAGGCGTTCGACGCGCTGACCGCCGGGGCGGGCGCCTAGCTCGCTCAGCTCGCGTGAGTCCTCGCCGAGCGCGGCGAGCAGGCGATCGGCCGTCTGCGGCAGGTAGGGAGCGAGGAGAAGGGTCGTAACCCGCAGGCCCTCGATTAGGTTGTAGAGGACTTCGTCGAGGCGCTCGGGGTCGGCCTCATCCTTGGCCAGCTCCCAGGGGCGCGTCTCCTCGACGTAGCGGTTGAGGCGGCGGACCAGCCGCCAGACCTCCTCCAGCGCTTGGGTCAGCTCGGCGCGGTCAAGCAGCTCGCTGAAGCGGGCGACGGCGCCTTCGAAGTCCTCTTCCAGGACCGCGTCGACCTGGGCTGGGGGCACGGTGGCGTCGCGGTAGCGGTCGACCATCGCCAGCACGCGGCTGGCGAGGTTGCCGAAGTCGTTGGCCAGCTCGGTCTCGTAGCGCGCCTCGAAGCCGGCGGTCGAGATCGAGCCGTCCTGACCGAAGCTGACCTCGCGGAAGCAGTAGAAGCGCAGTGCGTCGGCGCCGAAGCGGTCGATCACCTCGAACGGGTCGAGCACGTTGCCGAGCGACTTCGACATCTTCTTCTCGCCCATCAAGAGGTAGCCGTGGATCACCATCCGCTGCGGCGGCTCGAGGTCGGCCGCCCAGAGCAGCGCCGGCCAGATCACGGCGTGGAACTTGAGGATGTCCTTGGCCATCACGTGCAGGCTGGCCGGCCAGTAGCGCGCCGTCAGGTCCTCGCCCTCGCGGGCGAAGCCGAGCGCGGTGACGTAGTTGAGCAGCGCGTCGAACCAGACGTACATGCGCTGCTCGGGGTCCCAGGGGAGACGCATCCCCCACTTCAGCTTCGGCCGCGAGAGCGAGACGTCCTCCAGCCCCTGCTTGATGAAGGCCACTGCCTCGTTGCGGCGGAACTCGGGGACGACGAAGTCGGGCCGTTCCTCGTAGAGCCCTTCGAGCTGCGCCTGGAAGGCGGAGAGGCGGAAGAACCAGTTCTCCTCCTCCTCGCGCTCGAGCGGGATCTCGTGGATCGGGCAGGTCTGACCGGGGCCGAGCTCGCGCTCGGTCTTGAAGTCGGCGCAGCGCGGGCAGTACCAACCTTCGTAGGTCCCCTTCGTGACCCAGCCGTTGTCGTAGACGCGCTGCATGATCTCGGCCACGCGCTCGGCGTGGCGCGGGTCCGAGGTGCGAATGAAGAAGTCGTTGGTCGCGTCGATGATCGGCATCAGCGCTTCGAACTTGGCCGCGTTGCGGTCGGCCAGCTCCTGCGGCGTCACCCCAGCCCGCTCGGCCGCGGCCTCGACCGGCTCACCGTGCTCGTCGGTGCCGGTGAGGAAGAAGACATCCTCGCCCCGCTGGCGCATATGACGAGCCAGGATGTCGGCCGCCAGGGTCGAGTAGGCATGGCCGAGGTGCGGCTCGGCGTTGACGTAGTAGATCGGCGTGGTGACGTAGTACGGCATGGGAGGGGCCAGGCTATCGGCGCGGCTCTCTCCCCGTTAGCGCTCGGTAGAGGTCGTTGGCGCGGGTGCCGGTGAGGGCGGCGACGACGCTGGCGGCGGCGCGGGGTCGCGCCCCCGACTGGACCAAGTGGCGCAGCGCGTCGACAGCGAAGCCTACGTCTTTGTCGTGGTCATCGGCTGAGGCGGGCGCAATCACGAGCACGATCTCGCCCTTGACCTCGCCGCGGAAGCGGCGGGCGAGCTCGGCGAGCGAGCCGCGCGATACCTCCTCGTGCATCTTCGACAGCTCGCGGCAGACCGCCACAGGGCGGTCCGGGGCGATCGCCGCCAGCGCGGCGAGGGACTCGCCGATCCGGCGCGGGGACTCGAAGGCGATCACGGTCTCGGTCGAGCGCAGGACGCGCTCCATCTCCCCGGCGCGCTTGGGAAGGAAGCCCTCGAAGCGCCAGCGGTCCGTCGGCAGCCCGGAGGCGACCAGCGCCGCCGGCACCACCGAGGGCCCCGGGAGCACCGTCACCTCGAGGTTGCGGTCGATGCAGCGGCGGATCAGCCGGTAGCCGGGGTCGGAGATCGCCGGCATCCCGGCGTCGGAGACCAGCGCCACCCGCTCCCCGGCCCGCATCCGGTCCACCAGCTCCGCGACGCGGGCCGACTCGCTGTGGCGGTGCACGGCGACCATCGGGGCGCTCGACCCGGCGTGGCGCAGCAGGGTCGCGGTGCGCCGGGTGTCCTCGCACGCCACGACATCGGCGCCGCGCAGCGCCTCG
>Ga0210115_1000488_pt1 | contig 11477 bp, 7 predicted proteins | sample MayberryNW_TuleB_2_FD_185526 | JGI IMG/M metagenome (GOLD analysis project Ga0210115, IMG submission 185526) | Wetland microbial communities from San Francisco Bay, California, USA, that impact long-term carbon sequestration - MayberryNW_TuleB_D2... | ecosystem: Environmental > Aquatic > Marine >... | reverse complement strand
CCAGTTCGCCGAGGATGCCGGCGCTGATCGTGTCGGTGATGAAGCGGAAGCGCTGCCCGTCCCATGTGAAGAGCGTCGGACAGGAGTTCACGTCGAGCAGCGGCTCCTCGATCCGGATCGCCTGGTTGGCCTTCACCGTCGTGAGCGTCTTGCGCACGCCGGAGGGAAACACGGCGCGGACGAAGTCGAGCGTCGTGTCGGACCCGAGGTCGAACGTTGCTTCAGGCGCGTCGGATCCGCCGGCGCCGTTGCCGGCCCTGATCTCGCGCCGTTCCCATCGGCCCGGGCTGCGGACCTCGACGCGTGCGCCGATGCCGAGCGTATTGCTCTTCACCTTGCCCGGGAGCGCATAGCCGGCCGTGCGGACCGTGAGCCAGTGTTGCGGCGTCACGGTATTCCTGTTCAGGCGCACACCGTTGCGCTGCACGACGAGCTCGTCCACCGCGCCGTCACCGTCGTAGTCGCCATACGCCCGCGCCTCGCCCGGACCTGCGCGCGGCCCGTCCGGCGCCTTGATCTCCGGGGCCGCCGCAAACGATCCATCCTTCCGGTTGAGGAACACCCGCGACGCGCCTCGCTCGTCGACCGCCACGGCATCGACGGCATGGTCGTCGTCCAGGTCGGAGAACCAGAAGCCGCGGGTGGGGCCGGTCGCCTGCAATCCGGACTCTTGTGAGATGTCGGTAAACGCTCCGTTGCCGTTGTTCCGCAGGACCAGATTCGATCCCGCCGGGAAGTCGTCCGGGTACCGGGCGCGCCCGTCGATCGGTGGCCGGGCGAGGCTGACGCCGCCAGCGGCCACGATGTCCAGATCGCCGTCGTGGTCGATATCCGCAAGCGTGAGCGATCGGATCGCGCCATTCGCGCGAAAAAAGGGGACAGTCCCCATTTCACGTGTGAGGTCGGCGTGAAATGGGGACTGTCCCCTTTTTTGCCCCTGGAGGATTACGATGCGACCGGGCCCGCCCACCACGAGGTCGGTCCAGCCGTCGTTGTCGAGATCGCCAGCCGCAATCGCAGAGGGATTCGGAATGATCGTCCGAGCCTGCAGCGGCACGCGCGTGAAGCGGCCCGGCGTTTTCTGCGCGAAGAGCGCGAGCCCGCCGGCGCGTACCCACGCGACATCGAGGCGGCCGTCCTTGTCGACGTCGAGGAACGCCGCGCCCGCACCGAGCGCCGTGGTCAGACGCGCGCGCGCGGCCGGCGACCTGAAGAATCGCGCGTCCTGCGGCTCGCCCCGCAGCACCGCGTCGAGCGCAGTATCCGGCTGGGAAGAGGCGGCGGGAAGCCCCACGGGGGCCGTGACATCGGCGTAACGGGGCGGTGCCGGCGGCGGTGCGACGTGCCGGGAATCCGGGATCGCTTCTGCATAGCGTCCCTGCTTCAAGTACTCGAGCGTGTTCTTCGGTCCCTCAACGACGCGGATCTGCGAGTTGTCGAGCGCGCGGAACCGCTCGAGCTCCTCCTGCGCTTCCTGCGCCCGCCCCGCGCGGGTGAGCGCCACGTAGAGGCCGTACCGCACGCGCCGCTGGTACGGGACGATCGCCGCCGCGCGCCGGAGCGGCTCGACGGCCTCCTGCGGCTTGCCGGCTTTTCCCAGGCAGAATCCCAGGTGATACCACGCATCCGCATCGTCGCGATCGGCATCGGCGACGCGGCGGAAGTGCGCGGCAGCGAGATCGAACCGGCCTTCGTACTCGCGGATCAACCCGCTGACGTATTCGGCGTGACGCTCGCCCGGCCTCTCGCGTGCGACCTCGCCGAGCACGGACTCGGCCCGCGCGGTCTGACCGGCGTAATAGAGCGCGAGCCCGAGATTCAGGCGGGCAACCGGATAGCGCGGCGCGAGACGGAGCGCCCCCTCGAACTCGCGGACCGCTTCGGCGAAGTACTTGGGGTCCTTCGTGCCGGCGTCCATCAGCGCGACGCCCAGGTTGTTGCGCCGGCGGGCCTCGTCGGGAGGATCGGCCGGCGATTGCGCGCCGACGGCGGTGAGCAGCGCGGCCGCGACCACCGCGCGCGTGAAGGCCCTAACTCTTCTGCGCTCGCGTGTTGGCGGCGGCAAGTTCGCGGGTGAACAATCGATATTCATCGGCCATGTCGGATGCGGAAGGAACAGCCGGCGGGACCAGGCGGCGCAAGCGCATCCATTGCGCGCCGAACACGCTCTGGCGAGCGAGGGCCCGCCACCGCAGCGCCGGGTCGGCCTTCACATCGCCTTCCTCGGTCCATTTGATCGCGGACTTCTTCAGCTCGCCACGGTCGACCGCCATCGTGAACCAGCGCCAGGCGTCCTGCCGCTTGCCATCACGATACGCGAGAAAGCCGAGCAGATACGGCGCGGCAATGCTCATCGTGTTGTCTGCATCCACCCGCAGCAGCGTGTCGCGAGCGGCCTGCCATTCCTGACGCAGCAGCTGTACCTCGGCGAGCCCGAGCAGTGCGCCGCTGTCCGGATCGAGCGCCAGTGCCCGCTCGAAGAATTGCTGGGCGAGCGGCAGATCGATGGGCGCCGCGGGATCGAGCGAGGCGTGCACGAGAGCCACCTGCATGAACGCGCGCGAGGACCCTTCGCGGTTGAGCGCGATGAGCCGCTGGTAGGCGGCAAGCGCGCGATCGTACTCGCGCCGCTCGAGATAACAGTTTCCCAGATAATACAGGCTGTCCTCGTGCCCCGGCCGGATCACGAGCGCCCGCGCGTACTCGGTGATCGCCTCGTCGAACCGTCCCGCCGATCGTGCGTGGCTCGCCGCGCGGTACGCCTGCCAGAAGCGCTGGGTGTTTTCGGTCAACGCGGAGGCGGCCGGCGCGACCGTCGCGCGGGCCGACCGCCACTCGGCCGCGGCAGCGGCGCCGACAATCGTGACGATCGCGGCGCCGACGATGAGGCGGCGGTTCATCTGGCGGGCTCCTCGATCGTGATGACCTGATTGGCCGCGACGTTGCGCTGCACGACCTCGCGGCCGCTGGCGAACCGGACGGTGACGCTTTCGGCCGCGCCGAGATCGCCCAGCCCGAAGTGGGCGATCGTGCTGTTCTGCGACAGGTAGGACGACTGCGCCCCGATCTGCTCACGCCCGGTGATCCCGTTCGCCGTCACGAGCACGAGTGCGCCGAGGCCCTGCGGGTCGCGCGCGCCGCGAACGCGCACCTGCAGCCAATGCCGGGCGTTGCCCCCGTCGTTGCGGAGCAGCCGCGGCGCGCCGCCATGATTGATCATTACGACGTCCAGGTCGCCGTCGCGATCGTAGTCGGCAAATGCCGCGCCCCGCGCGACGCTCGGCTCGAGCAGTGCCCGGCCGCTCACGCCGCCCACCTCGAAGAAGCCTTCGTGATCGCTCTTGTTCCAGAACAGGTGATGCCGCATCGCGATCAGGTGGCGTGTGTCCTTCGGATCCTGGAACGTGCTGCCGTTCACGGCCAGGAGGTCGGGCCGGCCGTCGTTGTCGTAGTCGAAGAACGAGGTGCCCCACTTCACGAAGTCGAGCGACACCTGGCCGAGGCCTTCCTGGTCGGCGACGTCCATGAACACCATGCGCCCGGGTGTCGCGCCGCGAGAGCCGATTCGCATATTGCTGAAGAGGGCGTTCTCCTGCGCGAGCCAGTGCGTGACGAAGATGTCGAAGTCGCCGTCGAGATCCCAGTCGCCGATCGCCAGGCCCATCGCGCCGCGCGGGTCGGCGACCCACGTGGTGTGCGACACGTTCTCGAACCGGCCGTTCCCGAGATTCCTGAACAGCGCGTTGTCCGAGACGTCGTTGGCGACATACACATCGAGCCAGCCGTCCTCGTCGAAGTCGCACCACGAGGCCGAAAGGCTGCGGCCGGTCGGGTCGTCGACCCCGGCCGCGTTGGCCACGTCGGTGAATCGGCCGCGGCCATCATTGCGGAGCAGGAGGTTGCGCTCGGCCGAATACGACGACGGGTTGAGGACGTAGGGGACTTCGGCGTCGAACTGGGCGGAGACCTTCTGCGCGTCGGTCGGATCGTAGGCGTAGCGCACGTAACCGCAGATGTAGAGATCGAGATCGCCGTCGCGGTCGTAGTCGGCCCACGATGCGCCGGTCCAGAAGCCCGTGAACCTGGCGAGACCTGCGGCGGCCGTGCGATCCTCGAACGTGCCGTCGCCGCGATTGTAGAAGAGATACAGCCGGTCCCACGAGGTCACGACCAGATCGAGCTGCCCGTCGCGATCGGCATCGGCCCATGCGGCAGCCATGCCGCAGCCCGACACGCCGACGCCGGCCTGCGCGGTCACGTCCACGAACGTGCCACCGTCGTTGCGGTACAGGCGTGAGGGGGCGCCGCCACCGGCATGCGAGGGGTCCGTGAGCGGCGCGCTGATGTTGACGATGAAGAGGTCGTCGTCGCCGTCGCTGTCGTAGTCGCCCCAGGCGGCGCCGGACCCCATGTCCTCGGGCAATTGCGTCGAGCGCACGCCGGGGAAGTGCCGGAAGGCAATGCCGCTCTGCGCGGCGACGTCGGTGAACGTCACGCGCGGGTGGTCCGCCGGCACGGGACGATCGAGCGCCGAGGTGATGCCCTCGGCCGGTGCGGCGGGGTCGTACTGGTCCGCGCTGCGCCGCGCGAGCGTCAAGGCGGCAAGCGCCGTGATCACGACTACCGCCCCAAGAGCCGTGAGGAGCACGCGCCGGCGCCGTGCGGAGAGCCGCTCCATCACAAGCCTTCCACGCGCAGCTCGGCGTGCTTCGTGTCGAGATCGGTGATGGGCGCCGACAGCTCGCGTCCGTCGAACTCGGGGAAGAAGCCGACGCTGCGCATGTAATTGAGCAGGAACTGATCCACCTTGCGGTACCGCAGACGCGCCGCGATGGTGAGCGTCCCGGTCGCCGGCGCCTTGAACGCGAACTCGCGCGGCGCCGAGGCGTCGCGGCGGGCGGCGGCGCTCGGGCACGCGAAGGTGAACTCGGCGGTGTCGGAGAAGCCCGGGAAGAGCGACCGCCGGTTGCGCACGCCCACCATCTCCCAGAGGTTGTGGCGATCGATCAGGTTGCCGTACTGATCCACCGGCTCGCTCTTGAACAGGAACGAGCCCGGCTTGATGAAGCCGTTGGCGTCGACCGTTCCACTCTCGTAGACGATCGCGCCGGTCGTGTCGCGCACGACGAGCTCGACCCACGACTGGATCATGTCGAGCGGGCCGGTGGGGAAGTCGTGGCCGACCTTGTGCGACGTGATCACGGTGCGAACCGTCACCGTCTCGCCCGGGCGCGCGCGATCCGGAGCGACGATCTGGAGCGATACGGCGGGCATGGTCGGGGGCTGCCACTTGTGGGCGATCTCCGGAATCGCGATGCGGCCCTCCAGCCATTCGTTGACGAGCCGCGTCTGCTCGGCCCCGCCTTCCAGCTTCATCAGCTCCGGCATCTGCTGGTTGGCGCCGAGGAAGCGATGCGACCGGTGCATGCCGTCATCGGGCAGGCGGTTGTAGTCGGCCGGATCCCCGGCGGCCGGGTCCTTCGACTTCACGAGCGGCATGTGGCACTCGCGGCACTCGACCGTCCTGGTCGGATCCGATCGATCGCGCGCCCACCGGCTCATGCGCCAGTTGTCGAACTGGTTCTGGAGCTGGACCCAGCCGACGCGGTTCACCTCCTCGTCGACGAACTGCTTGTGGCACGCGGCGCAGTATTCGGGCTTCTTGAACATCGTCTTCGAGAGGCTCGCGACGTGCTCGCCGGGATAGGCGCGGATGAGGAAGTCGCGGACGAAGCGCCAGGTGCGCGAACCGGTGCGGTCGAACTCGATCTCGCCGATGTAGCGCGGCGGTGCGGCCACGGTGTATTGCGCGTTGCCGCGGATGTCCGTCTGGCGTACGGCGTGACACGAGAGGCACGAGACCCCTTCCCGGTAGCCTTGCAGCCCGGTGAGCGCCGCCTCGTCGGCGGCGATGTTCTTCGCGCCGGAGAAGAGCGAGATCGGGTCGTGGCATCCGCCGCAGTAGCGCGTGGACGTGGGGCCGTTCTGGCGCGCCATCGTCAGCTGGATCGCCTGGAACGCCTTGTCCATCGCCGCGTACCGGTGGGCCGACGGCTGCCACTCGGCGACGATCTCGGTGTGGCATCCGGACGTGCCGCAGCTCTCCGATCCGGCAAGCAGGGCAGGGTCGATCGGGCCGTTATCAGCCGTACGCGCGAGGCTGGGCGCGAACGCGGGGTTGTCCTTGTACAAGTGATTGGTCGGCTGCCACTGCTCGTAATCAGCGGGAAATGCGCGCTGAAGCCGCGGTGAAGGCACGAGCAGCATGGCCACGGCGACCGTCACGAACGGCGCAAGCGTCCAGGCCGACGTCTGCGTCACGAACGCGCGCGCCGTCGCGCGGAGCCGCGCGCGATCGCGAAGAAGGATCGAGAAGACGTGGGCCGCGCCGAAGATCGCGACCGCCACCATCGTCCAGCGGTGAACCGCGCGCCACGTGTAGTCAATCCGAATCCCGAAGATCGGCTGCCATGTGACGACGAGACCGGAGATCGTGCAGAGGGCGAGCACCGCGAGCGAGAGGTAGCCGAGCAGCTTGTGGTAGGTGAGCGGATGGGGCCAGTACGTACGCCAGTGGCGCACGCAGTACCACGCGATCGGAACCGTCGCGACGAGGCCGCCGAGCGTGTGGAACAGCACCGTCATCTGCGTCGTTCGGTTGAACGGCAGGAGCCAGATGACGGCGCCGCTCAGCGTGAGGAATCCGAGCGACCCGCAGGCGAGGAGCACGAGAAGGGACCGCCAGCCGCGTTCGTGGCGATCGTGCCGTGTCGGAACGGCCGGGGACGTCGTCCGCATCGTGTGGCGCACTCCGGTTGAAGGTAGCGCCACAGGGTCGGATAACTGGATATATTTGTCCAGATATCCGATCGATTAGGCCTGCGCACTAAAGAGGTTAATGCGACGAAGCGTGCCTGAATGCCTGTCGGCCGGGGCTGAAGCCCCGACCCCACATGAGATTGCTGGCGCGCGGTCGGCACATTCCAAACACCCTGGAGGGCCGGCGCTTCAGCCCCGGCCGACCCCGTACACTGATCGGGCGGCTCACGAGCCGCCCCTACGCGGAACGCCTGTCTCCGAACGAGGTTCTCTTTGCCCTGGTCACAGACAACCGAATACGCCCTGCGCGCGATGGTGACGCTGGCTGCGCACCGTGACGACTCCCTGACCACCTCGCGCATTGCCGATGTCAGCCGAATCCCGTCGACCTATCTGTCGAAGGTGCTGCAGACGCTGGGGCGGGCCGGCCTGGTGCGCGCGCAGCGCGGGCTCGGCGGCGGCTTCACACTGGTGCGGCCGCCGGAGGCCATCACCGTCCTGGACGTCGTCAATGCCGTCGATCCACTCCGGAGAATCCGCGAGTGTCCGCTCGGGGTCGCGGGACATGGGCCGCATCTCTGCGCGCTCCACCAACGCATGGACGATGCGCTGGCGACGCTGGAGCAGGTGTTCGGGGAGACGCGATTGTCGGATCTGTTGAGGGAAGCCGGCGGGGCGCCGCTCTGCCAGCCTGGCAGCCGCGGACCCACGGTCCGGCCGGTCGAGGTGAAGCTGTCGCGGAGGTCGAGTGTCGCCCACACGAGGCGGCAGGCGAGAGCCCGGCGTCGCTGACCGGGGACACGCGAATGCTGTCGGCCGGGGCTGAAGCCCCGGCCCCACATCCCCTTCGCCGCAGCGCGAGTCTTCGTATGTAGGGCCGGGGCTTCAGCCCCGGCCGACAAGCGGCGCCGCTCCTAGCGCCCCGCTCCCGCCTGCTTCAGCTCGAACGCCACCTGCAACTGCTTCACCGCTTCGGCGCGCTGCTCGGCCGTCAACTTGATCTGCGATCCCAGCACGATCGCCATCGTACCAGTCGGCTGCTCGAGGAACTTCTCCAGCGGGACGCCAAATCGCTTCGGCACATCGTCGACGGCTATTGCCAAATCCGGCCCCATCTGGCTCGGGCTCCTCACGCCCAGCGACGACACGGCATGGCATCGCGAGCAGCCGGTGCCGGTAAACCACTTCGCCGCGTTCTGGGCCGCCGGATTTCCGGCATTCGCGGGTTCGTGCGGCGTCGCGGCCGACGCGTCGCTCACGGGATCGGTGGCGGGAGTGCAGGCGGATGTAGCAAAGACAATGACAGCTGCAGGAATCCAGACGGGAAGGCGCACGCGTGTCTCTCAACGATAGGGGTGTGCGACCTGCGTCCTCGGACGAGGGTCGATCGGTAAAGCGTTGAGCGTAAGACGCGCATCCGGTCCGAGTGTATGACCGCGGTCATAGCGAACGCGCGCGTGGTAGAGCACGCTGTGCCGGTAGGCGCATGCGGATCTCCACCGCTCTTCCCGACATCTCCCACTGGAAAGCGCAGGTCAAGTGCCAGGCTGGCTGCCCGGTGCTCACCGACGCCGGCCGCTACGTGCAGCTCATCGCGGAAGATCGAGCGGAGGACGCTTACCTCGTTGCGCGTGCGCCAAACCCGTTCGCCTCGGTGTGCGGGCGCGTCTGCGCGGCGCCCTGTGAAGACGCCTGCCGCCGCGGCAGCATCGACGCGCCGATCGCGATCCGCGCGCTCAAGCGCTACGTCACCGAACAGTTCGGCGTCGAGTCCATCCGGCCCGATACCCAGGACCGCCTGCTCGACGAACCCATCGAGGAGGGCAACCGCTACGCCGGCCACCTGCCCGTCACGTTCCATCGCACACGTCCACCGACCACATTCCCAGGCGCACGCACGAAAGTAGCCGTCGTGGGCGCGGGACCGGCCGGCCTCTCGGCCGCGCACGACCTCGCGCTGCTCGGCTACGACGTGACCATCTTCGAAGCGGCCGGCGAGCCGGGCGGGATGATGCGATTCGGCATCCCCGAGTACCGTCTGCCGCGAAGCCTGCTGCGCGCAGAGATCGAAAAGATCCTCGCGCTAGGCGTGACCCTCCGGCTGGGTACGCCCCTCACGTCCTCCTACGGTCTCGCCCATCTCCGCGCCGATGGGTACGAGGCCGTGTTCCTGTCGGTGGGCGTGTCGCGTGGACGTGATCTGCAGGTGCCCGGCGCCGACCTCGACGGCGTCGTCAAGGCCATCGACTACCTCCTCAACGTGAATCGCGGCTATCGCCTCGATCTCGGCCGCCGCGTGGTCGTGATCGGCGGCGGCTTCGTCGCCTTCGACGCCGCGCGGACGGCGATCCGGGTGGGTCGCGAGTCGGATCCCGACGCGGTTGCACACGACACCGACGCCCGCGTGCAGGAAGCGCTCGACTCCGCGCGTGCGGCCATTCGCGGCGGCGCTGCCGAGGTCACGATCGTCTCGCTGGAGAGCCTCGACGAAATGCCCGTGCTGCGGACCACGCAAGGGCACGAGGAGTTCGAGGAAGCGCAGCGCGAGGGCATCCGCTTCCTCACCCGGCGCGGCCCGATGCGGTTCACCGGTAAGGGGCGCCTCTCGACGATCGAACTGCGTGCCGTCCGGTCGGTGTTCGACGCGAACGGCCGCTTCGCGCCGGTGTACGACGACGCCGACGTGATCGCGCTCGAGGCGGACGCGTGCGTGCTGGCCATCGGACAGCAGGCCGATCTGTCGTTCCTGAGCCCGGGCGACGGCGTCGGGCTGAACCCGGGCGGCACGATCCGCATCGATCCCGCAACGCTCGCGACGAGCGCGCCGGGCGTGTTCGCCGGCGGCGACGTCGCCTTCGGCCCGCGCAACCTGATCGAGGCGGTGGCCAACGGCAAGCGCGCCGCGCGATCGATTCACGAACATCTCGCCGGCGCCGCCGCGCGACTCGGATCGGCGGTCGAGATCGAAAAGGTTCCGACGAGCCGCTATCGCATGATTGCCGGCTTCGAGCTGGCGAATCGCGAGGCGCCGCCGACGCTCGACCTCGGCCGTCGAACCGGCATCGCGGAGGTCGAGACCGGCTACGACCGCGCAGCGGCGTTCACGCAGGCCGCGCGCTGTCTCGTCTGCCACGTGCAGACGATCTACGACCCCGAGAAGTGCGTCCTCTGCAACCGGTGCGTGGACGTGTGCCCCGAGTACTGCCTCTCGATCGTTCCCTTCGAGGCGCTCGATCTCGACGACGCCACGCGCGCGGAACTGACGGCGCAGGCGGGCGCGAACGGGTTCCCGCTCTCCGCGATGGTCAAGGACGACGAGAAGTGCATCCGGTGCGGGCTGTGCGCCGTACGGTGCCCGACCGACGCGATGACGATGGAGCGCTTCAGCATCACGGAGCGCTGGATGGAGCAGGGATGAGCGAGAAGGCGGAGAACAAGGATCGGCGGGACTTCCTCCTGAAGCTGGGTACCGGTGCCGGCGTCGTCGCGCTGACGGCGCAGGCCGGAGCGTCGCTGCGATCGCTGGTGCCGAACGTGTCCTATGACGCGCCGACGACCGTGAAGGTCGGGCACCCGAACGAGTTCCCCGACGGCTTGAAGTTCCTGTCGGACGAGCGGCTCTACGTGTTCCGCGAGGGCAATACGTTCCACTGCGTGTCGGCGGTCTGCACGCACCTCGGGTGCACCGTGCGCGCCGAGGCGATGGCGAACCCGGAGACGCGCGACGTGGGGGGGCACAGCACGCGGCTGACGCATCGATTTCTGTGCCCGTGCCATGGATCGCGGTACACGGGCGACGGGACCAACGTGGCGGGACCGGCGCCGCGGCCGCTCGCGTGGTTCCGGCTGGCGATCGCGCCCGACGACGGGCAGCTGGTCGTGGATCTCGCCGACGAAGTCGCGCGCGACTTCAGGTTGACGGTGTCGGCATCGGCGTAGGGCACGACCTTCAGGTCGTGCCCCCGAAGGGCCTCGGTTGATCATCGGTTGCCGACATGCGGCACGGCCTGAAGGCCGTGTCCTACGCGGTCACCGACCCGGAGACGTACTCACATGAAACTTGCGCTCAGGCGATCCGAGCTGCCCGACGCGCCGGGCGTGCACCCGCGGCCGCTCTGGAGCCTCGGTCCGCGCTCGGACCGCGAAGCCGGCGACGCGATCGTCTCGAACTTCCTCCTGCACTGGTTCCCCGCGAAGGTCTACAAGCCTTCGCTCGACTGGACGTACTCGTTCTGGCTCGGCACGGCCTCGGCTGCCCTCTTCCTGATCCTCATCCTCTCCGGCCTGCCGCTGCTGTTCCTGTACGTGCCGTCGGTCGAGCGCGCTTACCAGTCGGTCAAGGACATCGAATACGTCGTCACCTTCGGGTACTGGATCCGTTCGGTGCACCGGATCTCGGCGCACCTGATGGTGATCGTCGTCTTCCTGCACCTCGTGCGCGTGTTCCTGACCGGCGCGTACAAGAACGGCGTCGGCCAGGGGCAGCAGCGCGAGTGGAACTGGGTACTCGGCGTCGCGATGCTGGTCACGACGCTGTTCCTCTCGTTCACGGGCTACCTGCTGCCCTGGGATCAGCTGGCCTACTGGGCCGTGACCGTCGGCACCAACATCGCCTCGTCGGTGCCGGTCGTGGGTCCCACCGCGCGGGAGCTGATGAT
>Ga0210115_1000487_pt1 | contig 11482 bp, 12 predicted proteins | sample MayberryNW_TuleB_2_FD_185526 | JGI IMG/M metagenome (GOLD analysis project Ga0210115, IMG submission 185526) | Wetland microbial communities from San Francisco Bay, California, USA, that impact long-term carbon sequestration - MayberryNW_TuleB_D2... | ecosystem: Environmental > Aquatic > Marine... | reverse complement strand
CCGATTCGGCGGCGAGGGCGGCGAGGATCGAGCGCTGCGCGGAAGTCGCCTCCTCCAGCTCGTCGACCATCACCTCGCCGAAGCGGTTCGCCAGCGCAGCCCTCACGTCGCCGCCGTCTACAAGCAGGCGCTCGAGCGTCAGGAAGACGTCACCCCGGTCCAGGCTGCAGGCGCCCGCCAGGATGCGGTCGTGGGCGGCGATCAGGTCCGCGAGCTCGGGCGCAGCGCCTTCACCCTGCCGCTTGGCCTCGTCGATACGCTCCAACAGCCGCGCGAGAAGGCCCGCGGGGTTGCCGCGGATCTCGTGCTGGCGCAGGGGCAGCTCGTCGACCCTGTCCAGCAGCATGGCCAACCGCTCGGCGCGGCCGACGACGTGGTCGGAGATCTGCTCGCCCTGCTCGAATAGACGGCTCGAGCGCCAAGTTACAACTTGTAACTTGGCATCCTGCGGGCTTCGGTGGTGTCCGGAGCAGGCGTGCCGGGACGACGCCGCGGGCCCCCATGCCTACGCACTGAGGCGTTCGCGCGACTGGGCCTCCGCGCGCTCGCGGCGGCGGATGCGCGGGTTCATGAGCTTGACGATCTCGAGCAGGTAGATCACGTAGACCGAGAATGCGAGCGCGAAGAAGCCGATCGCGACGACCGCGAGCGTCTGCCACGGGTTCCACTCGCCTCCCTCTCGGAAGGGGACGAAGCGGGTCGCGAGCGCGGCGCCCGCGAGGCTCGCGCACCAGAGCCACATCGTCACGGCCGCCCGCCGCTGCGAGAAGCCGATGTTCAGGAAGCGGTGGTGGAGGTGGCTCCGGTCGGCCGCGTAGATGGGGCGGTTGTGCTTCACGCGCCGGGCGACGACGAACGACGTGTCGATGATGGGGACGGCGAGGACGAGCAGCGGCAGCAGCAGGACGACGGTGGACGCGGTTTTCAGAAGCCCCTGGATCGACACGGAGGCGAGGATGAAGCCGAGGCAGAGCGCGCCCGAGTCGCCCATGAAGATCCGCGCGGGGAAGAAGTTGTGACGCAGGAACCCGAGGCAGGCGCCCGCGACGACCGCCGAGAGGATCGCCGGGTCGGCCTTTCCCAGCGAGAGCGCGAGGATCGCGTAGGTCGTCCCGGCGATCGCGCACACGCCGGCGGCCAGGCCGTCCATGCCGTCGAGGAAGTTGACCATGTTCATGACGGCGACGATGAACAGCATCGAGATCGGCACGCCCACCCAGGCGGGCAGGTCGACCACGCCGAGGAACGGGAACGTGAAGTGGTCGATCCAGACGCCGAACGACGGAGGCACCGCGGCCGCGACGAACTGCCCGGTGAGCTTGACCGGGGGCGAGAGCCCGCGGAAATCGTCGACGGCGCCGACGACCGTCGCGATCGCCGCGCCGAGAAGGACGCCTCTGCTCTCGCTCGAGAGGTCGAGGAAGGCGAGCGCCGGAACGAGGATGCCGAAGAAGATCGCGAGGCCGCCGAGCCGCGGGACCGGCCTGCGGTTCAGACGGCGTGAGTCCGGTCGGTCGACCGCACCCAGCAGGCGAGCCATCCCGCCGACCGCGGGCGTGAGCAGCACCACGATCGCGAAGGCGATGACGGCCCCGTACAGGACCTCCGGCGTCGCCCGCAGCTCGTCGAGCATCGTCCCGGTCTTACTTCGTCCCGTACAGGCGATCGCCTGCGTCGCCGAGCCCCGGCAGGATGTAGCCCTTGTCGTTGAGCTCGCGATCGACCGCCGCGACGACGATGCGCACGTCCGGGTGGTCCCGATGCACGCGCGCGATGCCTTCCGGAGCCGCGATCAGCGCGATCAGCCGGACCGAGGTCGCCCCGGCCTGCTTCACCGTCTCGACGGCGGCCGCGGTCGAGTTCCCGGTCGCGAGCATCGGGTCGAGCAGGATCACGTCGCGGTCGGGAAGGTCGTCGGGCAGCTTCACGTAGTACTCGACCGGCTCGAGCGTCTCCTCGTCACGGAACAGGCCGATGAAGCCGACGCGTGCGCCGGGGACGAGCGAGAGGACGCCGTCGAGCATCCCCATCCCCGCGCGCAGGATCGGGCAGACGGCGACCTTCTTGCCCGAGATCTGGCGCCCGCCCGTCTGCTCGAGCGGCGTCTCGATCTCGATCGGCTCGTCCGCGAGGTCCTTCGTCGCCTCGTAGGTGAGGAGGAGCGTGAGCTCGTTGACGAGCTGGCGAAACATCTGCGTCGTCGTCGAGACGTCCCGCAGCAGCCCCAGCTTGTGCTGCACGAGCGGGTGCGTGACCTCGACGACGGTGCCCGGCGTGGACGTGACGACGCGGGAGGCCTCCACGCTCGCTCCGCCTACGCGCCGTCGCGGGGGAACGTGGGGAACGCGGGCAGTCCGGGATAGAGCGGACGGCGCTCGCAGAGGGTCGCGCTGCGCGCGGTCAACCCCGCGAGGTCCGGCGCCTCGGAGAGCGCTTCGCACATGATCCTCCCCACCTCGCGGAAATCGTCTGTGTCGAAGCCCCGCATCGTCACGGCCGGGGTCCCTACCCGGAAGCCCGAGGCAACGGTCGGCGAGCGCTCGTCGAAGGGGACGGTGTTCCGGTTGACGGTGATGCCGACCTCGGCGAGCCGTTCCTCGGCGTCCTTCCCCGTCCACTGGGTCCGGCGCAGGTCGACGAGGAGGAGATGCGTGTCGGTGCCGCCCGTGAGCACGTCGAGGCCGCCGTCCTGGAGCGTCTCCGCGAGCACGTCGGCGTTCGCGCGGACCGCCTCCTGGTAGTGGCGGAAGGGCTCGGACGCGGCGATGCGGAAGCAGGTCGCTTTGGCCGCGATCACGTGGTTGAGCGGGCCGCCCTGCATCCCCGGGAAGACCGCGCGGTCGACCGCCTGCGCGTGCTCCTCGCGGCAGAGGACGAACCCCGAGCGCGGCCCGGCGAGTGTCTTGTGCGTCGTCGAGGTCACGAAATCGCAGTGCGGGACCGGGCTCGGATGGATGCCCGCGGCGACGAGCCCGGCGAAGTGGGCCATGTCGCAGAGAAGGAGCGCGCCCACCTCGTCCGCGATCTCGCGGAAGCGCCAGGCCTCGACCGTGCGCGGGTACGCCGAGCCGCCGCACACGATCAGCTTCGGCCGGTGCTCCTGCGCGAGCCGCAGGACGTCGTCGTAGTCGACGAGGTTCGTCTCGCGCGAGACGCCGTAGTGGACGACGTGGTAGAGCCGGCCCGAGAAGTTCACCTTCAGGCCGTGCGTCAGGTGGCCGCCGTGCGAGAGCTCCAGCGAGAGGATCGTGTCGCCGGGGTCGAGGCACGAGAAGTACACGGCCATGTTCGTCTGCGCTCCCGCGTGCGGCTGGACGTTCGCGTGCTCGGCGCCGAAGAGGGCCTTCGCGCGGTCGATCGCGAGCTGCTCGATCTCGTCCACGATCTCGCAGCCTCCGTAGTAGCGCCGGCCGGGGTAGCCCTCGGAGTACTTGTTCGTCGGCACGCTGCCGACCGCTTCCAGCATCGCCGGCCACGTGAAGTTCTCGGAGGCGATGAGCTCGATCTCGCCCCGCTGGCGCTCGAGCTCGCGCCCGAGCAACTCGGCGACGTCCGGATCGACGTGCTCGAGCCCTGCCGAGCGGAGATCCTCGAGCTCGAGCGGCGCGACGGCCATCGCGAGGATGCTACTCCCCGCGCACGACCTCGACGCGGGCGAGGGCGTCCGCAGCGGGAACGGCGCCCTCGCGGAGCACGCGAGGCTCGGGGCCGGTGAGATCGAGCACCGTCGAGGGCATCCCCGGGAGCTCTCCCCCGTCGAGCGCGACCGCGTGCTCGAGAAGGTCGGCCGGCACGTCCACGAGCCGCCGCGGGTCCGGGCCACCGTGGAGGTTCGCGCTCGTCGCGGCGAGCGCCGCGACCTCGTCGAGCAGGTCGCTGCCCACACCGGCGAGCGCCGGGACCCGGACGCCGATCGTCTCGGATCGGCTCCCGGTGAGCCAGGGGAAGCGGCGGGCGGGGTTCGGCAGGACGAGCGTGAACGGGCCCGGGAGCAGAGCCCGCGCGATCACGGCGCTTCTCCCACGCAGCTCGGGCACGCACTCGAGGAGCTCGTCGACGCTCGCCGCGAGGAGGGCGATCGGCTGCTCGGGCGTGCGGCCCTTGCGCTCCGAGAGAGCGCGCACCGGGCCCTCGCGGTAGGGCGAGCAGGCGAGCCCGTACACCGTGTCAGTGGGGAGGACGACCAGGCCCCCCGCGCGGATCGCGGCCGCCGCCTCGGCGACGGCGCTCACGGCCTCGTTCCCTCGACCACGCGCTCGCGCCCCGTCAGGTCGGCCGTGACGGCCACCTCCTCGTAACCAAGCCGCCCGAGGAGACCTGTGACCCGCGCTGCGTCGTCGTCCGCGACCTCGAGCACGAGCGCGCCGCCGGGCTCGAGCACGGCGACGGCTCCGCGCGCGACCGCCTCGGTCGCGTCCTCGGCGACGAGCGCGACGCGCGGCTCCCAGTCGCGCACCTCGGACGGAAGCGCGTCGATGTCGGCAGCGCCGACGTAGGGCGGGTTGGAGACGACGAGGCTCCACGGTCCTTCGGGCAGGCCGGCAAAGAGATCGTGCTCGACGAGGTCGACCGCGAGACCGGACCTCGCCGCATTCCCGCGTGCGACCGCGAGCGCGTCCGGGGAGACGTCGATGCCGGTCACTCTGGCGCCCGGGTGCTCGTCGGCGATCGCGAGCGCGATCGCGCCGCTCCCGGTGCCGACGTCGAGGACGCGCGGCGCGGCGAGTCCGTCGAGCCGCGCCAGGCACCGCTCGACGACGATCTCCGTCTCGGGACGCGGGACGAGGACGCGCGCGTCGACGTCGAGGACGAGCCCGCGGAATCCCCACTCCCCGAGCACGTAGGCGAGCGGCTCACGGGCCGACCTGCGCTGCACGAGCCCGGCGAGCTCGGCCGCCTGCGCCCCGTCGAGCAGCCGCTCGCCCTCGGCGAGCACGCCCGAGCGTGTCGACTCCAGCACGTGCGCGAGCAGGAGCTCCGCGTCGACCCGCGGTGTCTCGCACCCGGCGTCCGTCAAGCGCTCGGCCGCCTGTGCGAGCGCCTCCCGGACGGTCACCCCGAGGCGGCCGCGAGGGCCTCGCGCTGCTCCTCGGCTCGCAGCGCCTCGGTCAGCTCGCCGAGGTCCCCGTCGAGCACGTGGTCGAGGCGGTGCACCGTGAGCTTGATCCGGTGGTCGGTGACCCGGCTCTCGGGATAGTTGTAGGTGCGGATCTTCTCGGCGCGCTGACCGGACCCGATCTGCGAGCGGCGCGAGGCCGCGAGCTCGGCCTGTTGCTTCTCGCGCTCGAGCTCGTACAGGCGGGCGCGGAGCACGCGCATCGCCTTCACCCGGTTCTGGAGCTGCGACTTCTCGTCCTGCATGGCCACGACGAGGCCGGTCGGAAGGTGCGTAATGCGAACCGCGGAGTCGGTCGTGTTCACACTCTGGCCGCCGGGTCCCGTCGAGCGCATGACGTCGATCCTGAGGTCGTTGTCGTGGATCTCGACCTCGACCTCCTCGACCTCGGGCATGACCGCGACGGTGGCGGTGGAGGTGTGGATGCGCCCCTGGGACTCGGTCTCCGGCACCCGCTGCACGCGGTGCGTGCCACCCTCGAACTTGAAGACGGAGTACGCGCCGTCGCCCTTGACGGCGAAGACGATCTCCTTGAAGCCGCCGGCCTCGTTCTCGCTCGTCGACAGGGTTTCGGCCTTGAACCCGCGCCGCTCGGCGTACCGGTTCAGCATCCGGTACAGGTCGGAGGCCCAGAGCGCGGCCTCGTCGCCGCCGACTCCGGGACGGATCTCGACGATCACGTCCTTCGCGTCCGCCGGGTCCTTCTCGACGAGCGCGAGCTTGAGCTCCTCCTCGAGCCGCTCGATCTCGGCCTCGAGCTCGGCCGCCATCCCCGCGAGCTCCGGGTCGCTGCGCGCCGCGTCGAGATCCGCGCTCGCCTGACGCCAGGCGTCGGCGAGCTTCTTCGGCCCCTCGAGCTCCTTCAGCCTGCGGCCGGTCTCGGCCGCCTTCCGGTGGTCGTTGTAGACGGCGGGATCGGCCATGCGCCCCTCCGCCTCGGCATGCGAGCGCTCGAGCTCGTCCACGAGTGCCTCGATCGCGGTCACGCCGCTGATCGTAACGACGGCCGTCCGCGGTCAGCCGCTGCGCGCGGCGCAGTAGTCTCCCGGCCGTGAGCGAGCAGAGCGTCGTCCCGGGCGAGTACGGCGCGACCCCGCGCCGCACCGACGTCCGGCCGCGGCTGCGCGTGTCCCGCCTGCTCCTCTCGCTCGTCGTCACCGGCCTCAGCGTCTTCCTCGCGGCCTGGATCCTCCCCGGCTTCGACGTCGGCGGCTTCTGGGAGGCCGTCCTGGCTGCCCTCGTGATCGGCGTTCTCTCCGCCCTGCTGGCGCCGGTGCTCGCGGCGGTCCAGCTGCCCCTCACGCTTGTGACCTCGTTCCTGCTCCTGCTGGCGCTCGACGCCGGTGTCCTGCTCCTCGCCGACAGCATCACCGAGGGCGCCGTGGTCGTGGACGGGTTCTGGTGGGCGCTGCTCGCGGCGCTCGTCATCTCGGCGATCTCGACCGTGCTCGAGGTGATCGCGGGCACGAACGACGACGACGCCTACACCATTCGCGTCATCCAGCGGATCGCGCGACGCTCGGGCGAGCGCGTGGAGACGAGCGAGCCGGGCATCCTCTTCCTCGAGATCGACGGGCTCGCGAAGCCGGTGCTCCAGCGGGCGATGCGGGACGGGAACGCGTCGACGATGGCGCGCTGGCTCGCCGAGGGCACGCACCGCTTCGTCGAGTGGGAGACCGACCTCTCCTCGCAGACCGGCGCGAGCCAGGCCGGGATCCTCCTCGGCTCCAACGTCGACATCCCCGCCTTCAGATGGGTCGAGAAGGAGACCGGCCGCATCATGGCCTGCTCGGCGCCCGACGACTGCGCCGAGCTCGAGCGCCGCCACGCCGGCGACGGGCTTCTCCGCGACGGCGGCGCGAGCCGCGGCAACCTCCTTTCCGGCGAGGCAGACCACGTCATCCTCACGGTCAGCCGGATCGAGGCCGAGAAAGGGCGCAACCCCGGGTACCGCGCCTTCTTCGCGAACGGGCACAACGTCACGCGCGCGCTCGTCCTCTTCACCTGGGAGCTGATCCTCGAGTGGGTCTCGGCGCTGAGGGCGATCCGCCGCGACGTGCAGCCCCGCGGGCACCGCGGCGGCGTGTATCCGTTCATGCGCGCCGCGATGTGCGTGGTCGTCCGCGACCTGATCGTCTTCGGGGTGCTCTCCGACCTGATGAAGGGCCGGCCGGCGGTCTACGCGACCTTCTCGAGCTACGACGAGGTCGCGCACCACTCGGGCCTCGAGCGCGCCGACACGCTCGAGGCGCTCCGCAAGCTCGATCAGCAGTTCGGCCGCATCGACCGCGCGATCCGCTACGCACCGCGGCCGTACCGAGTCGTCGTCCTCTCGGATCACGGGCAGACGCAGGGGGCGACGTTCAAGCAGCGGAACGGCTACGGCTTCGACGAGCTCGTCGAGCGCTCGCTCGCAGGCGGCCAGGTCACCGAGCTCATGGGCGGCGACGAGCAGCGCGCGATGGTCGGCCATGCAGTCGGGGAGGCGACCGGTATCTCGACCGACGGGAAGAAGCGCGCCAAGAACGACGCGACGGGCCGCCAGGTCGTCGTCCTCGGCTCGGGGAACCTCGGCCTCGTATACCTGATGGAGGAGAAGCGCCGGCTCACGCTGGAGGAGATCGAGGCCCGCCACCCACGCCTGCTCCCCGCCTTGCGCGAGCACCCGCACGTGGGCTGGCTGCTCGTGCGCTCGGAGGCGCACGGGCCGGTCGTCCTCGGCGGCCAGGGCATGCATTACCTCGCAGACGGCCGGATCGAGGGCGAGGACCCGCTTGCGGGTTTCTCGCCGAACGCGCCGCGCCACCTCGCGCGCACGGACGGCTTCTCCAACGTCGCCGACATCATGGTCGGGAGCTTCTACGACCCCGATCTCGACGAGGGCTGCGCGTTCGAGGAGCTGATCTCCTTCCACGGCGGCCTCGGCGGGCCGCAGACGCGAGCCTTCGTCCTCGCGCCGAAGGAGCTGCCCGTGCCCCAGGAGCCGCTCGTCGGCGCCGCCTCGGTGCACGCGCTCCTCAAGAGCTGGCGCGGCCTGAACGGCAGGTGACTGTCACCCCGCGGTGACAGTCACCCCTCGCAGCACGTCCGTCAGATCCCGAGGATCTGCTTCTTCTTCGCCTCGAACTCCTCGTCGGTGAGGATCCCCTGCGCCTTCAGCTGCGCGAGCTTCTCGAGCTCGGCGGCGTAGTCGGGCTCCGCCGGCGCGACGGGGGCGGCGGCGGCCTGCGCTGCCGTCGCCTGGTCGTACGCCTCCTGATCCTGCCTCGCGTACTTCTGGTCCTGCCTGTGGCGCACCGCGCCCGCGGTCCCGGCGACGACGGCCGTCGTCGCAGCCGCACGAACGAGCCCTGGTCCTCGTCTTCCGAACATCCCGCTTCTCCTCTCTACGCGTTCGCCTGCTCGACCGCCCACTCGCGCGCGGCCTGGACGACGTCGTGCGGAAGCCGCTCGAACGCGAGCAGCTCGCCGCCCGCGTCCCGCATCGCCTGCGTCACCTTGCGCGCCCACACGTTCTCCCACACGATCATCGCGGCGGAGGAGTCCGGCTCGAGCGCGTCGGCCGCATCCATGAGGTCGTCCTCGTTGAGGAGGCCGCTGACCTCGATTCCGAGCTCGTCCAGCGCCTGCTGGACCTCCGGGTCGAGCTCGGTCAGCTCCATCGCCACGGCGTCGCCGTTCGGGTCCTTGCCGACGAACGCGACGTCGATGATCCTGATCGTGCCGGCGTCGACGAGGTCGGCGAGCGCCGGCGCGATCTCGCCGCGGAACTTGTTCCCCGGGAAGCCGATGATCGCGTAGTCGACCGGTCCGATCTCTTCCATTGCCTCTCCTCTCTCCGCTCGCAAAGTGCCGGGGCGCACTGTATTGATTACGCCCCCATGGCGCAGGCCCCCTCGCGGTGAATCTCCTGCTCGGCATCGGCATCGTCGTCGCCGCTGCGGCGACGGCGATCGTCGCGATGCTTCTCGTCCGGCGGCGCGCGCCCGAGGGCAGCTACTTCTCGGACGGAGACCGCGCATCGGGCATCTTCGGCGTGCTCGCGACGGGCTTCGCGATCTTCGCCGGCTTCGTGATCTTCCTCGTCTTCACGAGCTACGACCAGTCGCGCGCCGGAGCCGAGTCAGAGGCGCTTCTCGTGGCGCAACAGTTCGAGACCGCGCAGTTCCTGGCGCCGGAGACGCGGGATCGACTCGCCGGCGAGCTCGTGTGCTACGCGCGCTCCGTCGTCGAGCAGGAGTGGCCGGCGATGGAGGACGGCGGCCTCGACACGACGATCAGCCCGTGGGGTGTCGCGTTGTTCCAGACGATCCACGGGGCAAAGACGTCCTCACCGGAGCAGGAAGCGGCGTTCTCGAAGTGGCTCGACCAGACGTCCGACCGCGAGCAGGCACGCCAGGATCGCGTCCATGGCGCGACGGGCATCACACCAACCACCGTCTGGGTCGTGCTCCTCATCACTGCGGGGATCGTCTTCGCGTACATGCTCTTCTTCGCCGACCCGGCGGAGATGCGACGCTCGCAGGCAATGCTCATCGGCTCGGCGACGACGGTCGTCGTGGTCACTTTGGTGGCGATCTACGCGCTCGACAACCCGTACCGCCCGGGGCTCGGGAACATCCGCCCCGTGGCCATGGAGCGTACGCTCGCGCTCCTCGACGATGCACGCGCCGCGATCGGGGACGACGCGCCGATCCCCTGCGACGAGGAGGGGACGCGTCGATGACGGACCGAGTCGAGGTGGTCGCGACCGTGCTCCTCGCGTTCGCCGCGGTCGCGACCGCCTGGAGCGGCTATCAGGCGACGCGCTGGAACGGAGAGCAGACCAAGGCGTCCAGCCGGACGAATGCGATCAGGATCGACGCCGCGCGGGCCCAGGGCCTCTCCCAGGCGCAGAAGGAGGTCGATGTCGCGACGTTCATCCAGTGGGTCGACGCGTATGCGCATCGGGAGACCGACCTCATGACCTTCTACGAGAGGCGCCTTCGCGACGAGTTCAAGCCGGCGTTCAGGGCATGGGTCGCGACGAGGCCGTTGACGAACCCAGATGCACCGCTGACGCCGTTCGCCATGCCGCACTACAGGCTCGCGGCAGAGGAGGAGGCCGAGCGACTGGACGCGGAGGCGGAGGTGTCCTCGGCCCAGGTCCGGCGAAACATCCAGCGTGCGTCGAACTACATCCTGGCCGTCGTCCTGTTCTCCGTCGCCCTCTTCTTCGCGGGCACGAGCACGAAGCTTGCGAACCCGCGCCTCCGTGCGATTGCCGTCGGCGCGGGCTGCGTCATCTTCCTCGGGACCCTCGTCTGGATCGCGTCTTCGCCGATCAGCCTCGGTGTCTAGACGGTGGCGGGTGACGGCTCGGGTGCGCCGTGGCCACCCCGCTCCTTCGCTCCCTCCGTGGCGAGCGAGATGACGACGGCGCCGACGAGGGCGAGGCCGAGCCCCAGGTACGCGACCGTCTTGTGCCACAGCGGCTCCGCGAGCCGCTCGTCGAGGAGCAGCGTGCCGATGATGATGCTCACGAGCGGATTGCACACGGAGACGGTGGCGACCGAGGCAGCGAGGTTGCCGGTCGAGAGGGAGACCTGCTGGACGACGAAGGCCACGATTCCGGCGGCGGCGAACGCGTACAGCTCCCAGCTCCCGAGCATCGCCGAGACGCCGTTGTCGTCGAGGATCTCGACGGTCGGCTTGCAGAGCGAGGCCGAGAGGCCGTAGAGGACGCCGGCGCATGCGCCGTACAGCGCGGCCTTGCGCGTCGCGTCTCCGCGGCCGCCGAGGACCAGCAGCGCGGCCGCAGCGAGCCCGAAGACGACGACTACGAGGGCCCACTCGTCCGCAGGCGCGTTGTCGCGGCCCTCGGCCGCTTCCCCGACGACGGTGAAGATAGCGAGCCCGAGCACGACGACGGCCGCGCCCAGGACCTCCCGGCGATGGATCACCTGGCTCGTGAGCCAGTACCCGAGCGGCAGCGCGAACACGATCGTCGTCACGAGCAGGGGCTGGATCACCGCCAGGCGCCCGTTCGCGAGGGCCACCGCCTGGAAGGCGTAGCCGCCGAGGAGCGCGAGCGTCCCGAGCAGCCACCAGGTCTGTTTCGCCAACCCCAGGAACGAGCTCGGAGACCCGAGGGAGACCGCGCCCATCCCCAACGCACCCTTCTGCTGCAGCGTCGCCGCAAGTGCGAAGAAGAACGCCGCGACGAGCGCGAGGATCTCGGCCACGGCGACGGAGCCTACGCCCGCGGGCGGACACCGGCAACGCCGTCGAGCGCGACGACCTCGTCGACGAGGTCGAGCCCCTCCGGCCTATGCGTGACCAGGAGCACGGAGCGGCCGGAGGCGCTCGCGAGCGCGTCGGCGACGA
>Ga0210115_1000486_pt1 | contig 11483 bp, 7 predicted proteins | sample MayberryNW_TuleB_2_FD_185526 | JGI IMG/M metagenome (GOLD analysis project Ga0210115, IMG submission 185526) | Wetland microbial communities from San Francisco Bay, California, USA, that impact long-term carbon sequestration - MayberryNW_TuleB_D2... | ecosystem: Environmental > Aquatic > Marine >... | reverse complement strand
CTCCGGCGTCAGGCGCGGATGATGGCTGTGAATGTCGATGACGGGGTACTTCGCCCGCGGCACGGGATGGGCCGCGACGACCAGGGTGGACTTCGGCTTGTATTCGCGGATGCCGAGATCCTGCGCGCCGACGCCCGCCGCCGCGCAGGTGATGACGAGCGCCGCTGCGTGGCGGCGCCGACGAATGAGAGAAGAAGCCGCAGTCACGCCGTAAGCCGAATTCTGTCCGCCTTCGCCGCGCCGCGCGGGCCTTGCGGCCCGCACGGCGCGAGCTACGGCGTGACGACCATTCCTCTAGCCTCGCCATTGCTGGCGAGGTCAAGCGACCGACCCGGAGGCTTCGGACGGGCCGTCCTCGAACGCCTCCCTATTTGGTCTTGCTCCGTGCGGGGTTTTGCCTGCCACCCATGTTGCCATGGGCGCGGTGCGCTCTTACCGCACCTTTTCACCATTGCTTCCATGCGGCGCCGGCGAACCGGCGGACGCACAGGTCAGCTGTGTGTTTTCTGTGCCACTTTCCTTCGAGTTGCCCCGACCGGGCGTTACCCGGCGCACTGCCCTGCGGAGTTCGGACTTTCCTCCCGCCTCCGCGCTGCGCGAAGACCGGCGGTCGTCTAGCGTGGCTGCGGCTGTTCGAAACACGCAATGCAGAATGAATGCTGAAACCGCCGCGTTCGCCGTTCTTCATTCTGCATTCTTCATTATAGCGGGCAGACCTCCCAGCCCGCCTGCCTCACCCATCAACCTCCTGCTTGATATTGTACTGCTCCAGCTTCTTGTACAGATTGCTCCGCGGCGTGTCGATCAGCTCCGCGGTCTTCGAGATGTTCCACCCGGTCTCGCGCAGCTTCTGCACGAGGAACGCCCGTTCGGCGGCTTCCTTGTGCTCGCGCAGCGTGCCGGCGCGCCCGGAATCGTTATCGGGCCCCCGCGCCGGCGTTTCGACACGCAGCGACTCGGGCAGATCCGCCACGTCGACGACATCGTTCGGCGTCATGATGATCAGCCGCTCGACGGCGTTCCGCAGTTCGCGGATGTTGCCCTTCCAGCGGTTGCGCTGCAGGATCTCCATCGCCGCCGGCGTGACGCGCTTCGGCCGGAAATTGTTGTCGCGGCTGAACAGTTCGGCGAAGTGCCGCACGAGCAGCGGGACGTCCTCGCGTCTGTCCCTGAGCGGCGGCACGTAGACGGGAATCACGGCCAGCCGGAAGTAGAGATCCTCGCGGAAGCTCCCCTTCTCGATCTCCTCCTCGAGATTCTTGTTGGTGGCCGCCAGCACGCGAACGTCCACCTTGATGGTCCGCGCCGAGCCCAGCCGCTCGACCTCGCCCTCCTGCAGCACGCGCAGCACCTTGGCCTGGGTCTTCAGGCTCATGTCGCCGACTTCGTCGAGGAAGATCGTGCCCTTGTCGGCCTGCTCGAACTTGCCGATCTGCTTCTCGGTCGCGCCGGTGAACGATCCCTTCTCGTGGCCGAACAGCTCCGACTCGATCAGGTCGTCGGGAATCGCGGCGCAGTTCACCTGGATGAAGCGCTCGCGGCTGCGCAGGCTGTTGCGATGGACGGCGCGTGCGACCAGCTCCTTGCCCACGCCGCTCTCGCCGGTGATGAGGACGGTCGCGTTGGTCGGCGCGGCGCGGCGGATTGCGTCCATCACGCCCTTCAGCCCTGCACTCTCGCCGACGATCTGGTGCCGCACCTCCATCACGCGCTTGAGCGAGCGATTCTCGTCGGCCAGGGCTCTGCGATCGATCGCGTTGCGGATGGTGACGAGCACGCGCTCGCTCGCCAGCGGCTTCTCGATGAAGTCGAAGGCCCCGAGCTTGGTCGCTTCGACCGCGGTCGTGACGGTCGCGTGCCCCGAGATCATCACGACCGGCAGCGCATCGTCGACCGCCTTGATCCGCTGCAGGACCTCCATCCCATCCATGCCCGGCATCTTGATGTCGAGGAACACGAGGTCCGGCCGCTCGCGTTCGACAAACGTGATGCCGTCCTGTCCGGTGGCGGCCCCGAGGAACTCGTAGCCCTCGTACTCCAGGATCATCCGCAGCGACTCGCGGATGGCGGATTCGTCATCGATGACCAGGATGCGCGATTTCATACGGGATGGATGCGAGGTCGAAGTCGGAGGCGGCGTCTGGGCGCTACGGGGCGTCGATCCGGACGGTCCGCAGCAATCGCTGCTCGCCGGGGCCGGGAACGTAAAGATAGAACGCGAGCACGTCGCCCGCCCGCAGGTTGGTCGTCATCCGCCGGTAATCGGCGGCGGAGGTCACCGGACGGCGGTTGATCTCGAGCACCACGGCCCCGCGCTCGATGCCGCCATCATACGCGGGGCTCATCGGCTCCACGCGCGAGACGAGCACGCCGGCCTGGCCGGAGGACAGCCCGTACCGCTTGCGCAGACCGGCGTCCAGATCCCGTACGACGAGCCCGATCGGGCTTGCCGGCTCGCTCGGCGGCGCCGGCTCCCACGTGCGATCGATCCGCGCCGGGTTAGGTGGCCGCTCGCCCAGCTTCACGGTGACGCTCACGGGCCGTCCGTCGCGCAGCACGCCCAGCCGGACAACGCTGCCCGGCGTCAGCGCCGAGACGCGGCGAATCAGTTGATCGTTGCTGTCGACGCGCACGCCCTCGACATCGACGATCAGGTCATAGGTGCGCAAGCCAGCGCGATCCGCCGGCGATCCGGTGGTGACGTCCTGCACGAGCGCTCCGCGGGACCGCGACAGCTTGAGCGAACGCTGGAGGTCCGGATCCATGTCCTTCAGGTCGACGCCCATGAAGCCGCGCGACACCCGCCCGCGTGTCTTCAGCTGCGGCAGGATCTCCACCGCCTGGTTCACCGGGATCGCGAAGCCGATGTTGCTCGCGCGGGAGCTGATCGCGGAGTTGATGCCGATCACCTCTCCGCGTCCGTTGATGAGCGGGCCGCCGCTGTTGCCGAAGTTGATCGCGGCGTCGGTCTGGATGTAGTTGTCCAGGCTCGAGTCGAACAGCTTCCGGCCGATGTAGCTGACCACGCCGACCGTGACCGTGTGCTCGTAGGCGAGCGGGTTGCCGATCGCGCACACCCACTCGCCGACCCGGAGCGCGCTCGAATCGCCAAGCGGCGCGACGGGCAGGCCGGCGCCCGGATCCACCTTGATCAGCGCGATGTCCGTGTCGGGATCGGCGCCCACCACCTGCGCGCGAAGGGTGCGGCCGTCCGACAGCTTCACGGTGATGCGCTCGGCGCGCTCGATCACGTGATCATTCGTGAGGATGTGGCCCTCGGCGTCGATGATGAAGCCGCTGCCGGTCCCGCGGCGCGGAAAGTCGCCATCGTCCGGCCGGAACTCCCGATCGAACGGCTCCCCCTCCTCGTCTGGCGCCGGGACGGGCGGATGTCCTTCCGGAAGCCACCGGCCGCGCGAGGTCGCGTCGATGTTGACCACGGCCGGATTGATGCGTTCGGCGATGTCCGCAAAGCTGGCGGGCGCGCCGACCAGTCCGGCGCCGCGCACCGGCGGCCGCGCAGGATTCACGCGCGCGCCCGAGACGACCGGCGCGGGCGTCAGCGAGCCTGCGACGATCAGCCCGACCAGGAATCCCGAGAGGGCGGTCAGGACAAGCGACACCAGCGCGAAGCGCCGATTCATTCCTCGATTATAAGGCGGCGCAACGCGGGCTCGTCGAGGACGGTCACCCCCAGCTCGCGGGCGCGTTCGAGCTTGCTGCCCGGCTCGTCACCCGCGACGAGGTACGTGGTCTTGCGGCTCACCGAGCCCGAGACCTTCCCCCCCAGCCGCTCGATGGCTGCCTTGGCTTCGTCGCGCGTCATCGACGGCAGCGTGCCGGTGAGCACGAACGTCCTACCGGCGAGCGGCCCCGCTCCATGGCGCGGTTCCAGGCGCGACGTCATGTTGACGCCGGCTTCGGCGAGCCGCCGCACGAGCGCGGCGTTGTGCGGCTCGTCGAACCACGCGCGGACCGATGCGGCCAGCACCGGGCCGATCTCGTGCGTGCTCTCGAGCTCGGCCGCGGTGGCGGACTCCAGGCGATCCATCGATCCGAAGGCTTGCGCGAGCACCTGCCCCGCACGTTCGCCGACGTGGCGGATGCCGAGCGCGTGGATCACGCGCCAGAGATCCACCTGCTTGCTGCGTTCGATCTGCCTGGCGAGGTTGGTGCCGACCTTCCCGAGCCGCCGCGGGCCGGCCCGCTCCGATTTCGCGGCGCGCGGGGCAACCTGCAGGGCGCCGAGATCGGACCCACTCAGCGCATACAGATCAGCCACCGTCCGGACGAGCCCTTCCGAGATGAGCACGTCGACGATCGCTTCCCCGAGCCCTTCGATATCCATCGCGCGCCGCGACGCGAAATGCTCGATGCTGCGGCGCAGGCGCGCCGGGCAGGACGTGTTCTCGCATCGCCACACCACCTCGCCCTCCGGCCGGCCGAGATGGCTGCCGCAGGACGGACAGGTCTCCGGCATCCGCCACGGCTTGCCGCGACCCGCCCGATCCGGGTCGATCACCTGGACGATCTTCGGGATGACGTCGCCGCCCTTCTCGATGAGCACCCGGTCGCCGATGCGCACGTCCTTGCGAGCGACCTCGTCGGCGTTGTGCAGCGTGGCCATCCCGATCGTGCTGCCGGCGAGCAGCACGGGCTCGAGCACCGCAACCGGTGTCACGGCGCCTGTCCGTCCGACCTGCAGCGCGATGTCGCGCAGCGTCGTGGTCGCCTGCTGTGCGGGGAACTTGAACGCCGCCGCCCAGCGTGGGAACTTCGACGTCGCCCCCAGCCGCTCACGTTCGGCGCGCGCGTCGACCTTGACGACCACGCCGTCGGTTTCAAACGGAAGATCGTGCCGGCGATCGCGCCATTGGTTGCAGAAGGCGACCACCTCGTCGATGCCGGTGCAGACCTGCCAGTGCGGCTCGACGGGCAGGCCCCAGGCCCCGAGCGCCGTCAGGACGTCGTGGTGGCGATCGATCCCCGCGCCCTCCACGACCACGTGATACGCCCACATCCGCAGACCGCGCCTGGCGACGTGCGCGGGATCGAGGTTGCGGAGCGTACCCGCCGCGGCGTTGCGCGGGTTGGCGAAGAGCGGCGCGCCGGCCTCCTCCTGCTCTTCGTTCATCCGCGCGAACGCCGACCGCGACAGGTAGACCTCGCCTCGGACTTCGGTGCGGGCGGACGGGCCGTCGCGCAATCGCAGCGGGATGGAGCGAATCGTGCGCACGTTGGCGGTCACGTCCTCGCCGCGCGTGCCGTCGCCACGCGTGGCCGCCCGGACGAGCACGTGGTCCTCGTACGTGAGCGCGATGCTCAAGCCGTCGATCTTCAGCTCGGCGACGTACGTCACCGCGCTGTCGGTGTCGAGTCCCCGCCGCACGCGATCGTCGAATGCCCGCAGCTCCGCCTCGTTGTACGCGTTGTCGAGGCTGAGCATCGGCTGCAGGTGTTCGACCGTCGGGAAGCCCTCGGCGGGGCGGCCGCCGACACGCTGCGTGGGCGAATCCGGCGTGACGAGATCCGGATGCTCCGCCTCGAGCGCGCGGAGCTCGCGCACGAGCGCGTCGAACTCGGCATCGGCAATCTCCGGCGCGTCGTAAACGTAGTAGCGCTCTTCGTGATGGCGGATCTGATCGCGGAGGGCAGCGAGGCGGGAGGAGACGGACATCCAAAATTCGGAAGGCGGAACTCGTAATGCGGAACTAACTCGGAATGCGGAGGTTGGAATGCAGAACTATTGCGGCGTGCGAGAATGATGGACCTGAGTCGAAAATCGACATTACTTCCGCAATCCGCATTCCGAATTCGACCTCAATTCCGCATTCCGGGTTCGGCTCACCGGTCTCGCGTCAGCACGTACTCGGCCAGCGCGGTGAGCGCGTCGCGCTCGGGCCCTTCGGGAAACGCGAGCAGGTAGTCGCGCGCCTTCTCCCCGTACTCCATGGCGCGATCGGTCGCGAGCTCGAGCGACCCGTGGTGCTCGAGCAGCCGGCACAGCTCCGCCCACTGTTCCAGCGTCACGCTGCGGTCTTCGACGATGCGCGCGACGAGGGCACGGGCGTCGGCGTCCCCGACCTGCATCAGATGAATCACCGGCAGCGTCAGCTTGCCCTCGCGCAGGTCGCCGCCGACCGGTTTCCCGAGCGCGGCCGCGTCGCCCGTGAAGTCCAGCAGATCGTCCATCAGCTGAAACGCGATCCCGAGGTGAAACCCGTATTCGCGCAACGCGCGGAGCTGCTCGGGCGTGGCGGTCCCGAGCATGCCGCCGATTTGCGCCGAGCCGCTGAACAGATATGCGGTCTTGCGGCGGATGATGTCGAAGTGCTCGTCCTCGTTGATGTGGACGTCGCCATTCTTCGTGAGCTGGTACAGCTCGCCTTCGATCATCCGCAGCGTGACGTCACAGAGCAGGCGGATGATGTCGAGCGAGTCCTGGGACAGCGCGAGCGACATCGACTTGATGTAGAGGAAGTCGCCGAGCAGCACGGTGATGTCATTGCCCCACTCGGAGTGGACGGCGCGGCGGCCGCGCCGCAGGCTCGAGTCGTCGATGATGTCGTCGTGGACGAGCGTTGCAGTGTGGATGAACTCGACGACCGACGCGTAAAGTACCGCGCGCTCGCCGGCGTACCCGCACAGCCGCGCGGCCATGAGCAGCACCGCAGGGCGTACGCGCTTGCCGCCGCTCGTCTGGATGTACTTGCCGATGCGGGGAATCAGATCGACCTGCGACTGGAGGTGGCGTCCGAACTCCCGCTCGACCTTCTCGAGATCAGCGCGGATCGGTTCGAACAGCCGCACCAGATTGGCCGGCGGGTGCTGCTGGACGGTTCGATTCAAAGCTCGTCAATCTCAACACAGTCCGCGCGAGAGTGTCAACGCGACTCGGCCTCGGAATCGCCCGTCAGGCGGGCGAAATTGGCCGCAATCACGGCCGCAAGCGCGGGCGGGGCGGCGCGCCGGACCTCGCCGAGCGCGTGCAGGACCCGTTCCACGTACGCCGGCTCGTTGCGCTTGCCGCGGTACGGGACCGGCGCGAGATAGGGGCTGTCGGTCTCGGTGAGCAGTCGATCGTCGGGCACGATCGCAGCCGCATCGCGCACGGTCTGTCCCTTCGGGAAGGTGACGATGCCGGCAAAGGAGACGTGGAACCCCATCTCGAGCGCGCGGCGCGCGGTCGCGGCGTCGCCGGTGAAGCAGTGAAAGATGCCCTGCACCTCTCCCCTGCCTTCGACGGCGAGGATCTCGAACGTGTCGTCGGTCGCCTCGCGCGTATGGATCACGATCGGCCGTCCCGTGTCCCTCGCAAACGCGATCTGTTCGGCGAACACCGCGCGCTGCACGTCACGCGGTGAGAAGTCGTAATGGTAGTCGAGCCCGATCTCGCCGATCGCGCGCACGCGCGGGTTGGCGATCGCGTCGCGCAGCAGCTCGGTCGCACGCCCCGGCATCGCGCACTGGTGCGCCTGATGCGGATGGACGCCGGCCGCGAGCCGCATCCCTGGCCACATCGCCGCGAGCCGTTCCGCACGGGCGGCCTCCTCCGCGTCACCGGCCGCCAGAATCGTCATCGCGTGGGTGACGCCAGCCTCACGCGCGCGGGCGACGACGGCGTCGAGATCCTGTTCGAACGCGGCGTCGGCGAGATGGCAATGGGAATCGACGAGCGCCATGGGAGCGGTGTTCACTGCCTGCTGCCGGAGTGCGCCGTGCTGGCCGTTGTTCATCCCGATTACCGCACGCGCATGCCGGGCTGGGCCTCGGGGTCGACGGCGAGCAGCATCGGCTTGCCGTCCTCGCTGCTGGCGGCAAGGACCATCCCGTTTGACTCGATGCCCATCAGCTTTGCGGGCTTGAGGTTTGCGACGATCACGATCTTGCGGCCCACGAGCGACTCCGGCTCGTATGCCTCCGCGACGCCCGCGACGATTGTCCGCTGCTCGTAGCCGAGATCGATCCAGAGCTTCAACAGCTTCTTCGACTTCGGCACGCGTTCGGCCGTCAGCACCCGTGCCACGCGCAGGTCCACGCGCATGAACTCGTCGATCGAGAGCCGTTCATCGGCGGATCCGCTGGAGGCCGGCGCCGGGGCCGTCGCGGGCGCGGCCGGCGAGTTCGTGGCCGCTCCAGGCGCCTGGCCCGGAGCTGATGCTGCCGGCGCTGATGCAACCGCCGCCGGCTTCGATTCCGTGTTGTCGCTCACTGGCTTCTCCGTCCGTGATGATGGCCCGCTGGCCGCCGCCTCGCGGGCAGGCTCGAGTCGCGGCCACATGTTCGGTCCCTTGGCAAGCAGCCGCGTGCCCTCCGCGCGCCACTCCCCGTCGCGATCGAGACGCAGGTCGAGCACGGTTCGCGTCTCCCCGGTCCGCCGCAGGATCTCGGCCGCCGTCCCCGGCATGATCGGCAGCAGCAGCAGCGCGGCAATCCGCACTGCCTCGTTCGCGTCGTACAGAACCTGCGAGAGCTGATCCGCCTTGGCGCCGTCTCGTGCGAGCGCCCACGGCTCGGACCCGGCGATGAACTCGTTGGTGGCGTCGATCAGCCGGAACGCCGCAAACGCGCCTTCGTGCAGCGCATACGTGTCCATCGCGGCGCGGTACTGGGCCAGCGCGTCGGCTGCGATCTGCGAGAGCCGTCCGGGCCCCAGCCGGGTGGGCGACAACTCCAGCTTCCGATACTTCTCCGCCATCGCGGAGACCCGGCTCACGAGATTGCCGAGGTTATTGGCCAGATCGACGTTGTACCGCTCCTCGAAGCGTTCCCACGAGAAGTCGCCGTCGCCGCCGTACGGAATCTCCTTCACGAGGTACAGCCGCAGCGGATCCGCGCCGAGGCGTTCGGCCGCGTCGAGGGGATCGACGACGGTGCCGAGCGACTTGCTCATGCGCACACCCTTGAGGTGCACCCAGCCGTGGCCGAACACCTGACGCGGAAGCGCGAGCCCGGCGCTCATCAGCATCGCCGGCCAGATCACACAGTGAAACCGCGTGATGTCCTTGCCGACGATGTGGAGGTCGGCCGGCCACCAGCGCTCGAACAGCCGATCGTCGGTGCCGAGACCTACCGCCGACGCGTAATTGATGAGCGCGTCGAACCAGACGTACACGACACTGTCGGGGTCGAACGGGAGCGGAATGCCCCACGCCTGGCCGGCGCGGCTGACCGAGATGTCGTCGAGGCCGCTTTCGACCAGCCGCAGAATCTCGTTGCGGCGGACATCGGGCTGGATGAACTCGGGGTGCGCCGCATAGTGGTCCAGAAGCGGCTGCTGGTACTTCGAGAGGCGGAAGAAGTGATTCTTCTCCCGGATCCACTCCGGCTTGGTCTTGTGGATCGGGCACAAGCCGTCGACGAGATCCTTCTCCTGCTTGAACGCCTCACAGGAGACGCAATACCAGCCCTCGTATTCCCCTTCGTAGATGTCGCCCGCGGCGCGACACCGCTCCACGAGCGTCTGTACGGCCGCCTTGTGCCGCGGCTCGGTGGTGCGGATGAAGTCGTCGAACGAGATTGACAGCCGCGCCCAGACCTCGCGGAACACCGCCTCCATCCGATCGCAGTACGTGAGCGGCTCTTCGCCGAGCTCGCGCGCGCGCCGATAAACGTTCTGCGAGTGCTCGTCGTTGCCCATCAGGAACCGTGTCTCGATGCCGCAGAGACGCTTGTAGCGGGCGATGACGTCGGCGGTGATCTTCTCGTACGCGGTCCCGAGATGGGGCCGGCTGTTGACGTAGTCGATGGCGGTGGTCAGGTAGAAGGAGGACATGGGGGCGTCGCGGATCAGTTCACGGTTCACAGTTCACCGTTCACGGTCGGACGGTTCAGGGTCCGCTCTTACCGCGAACCATGGACCGAACGGTGAACTAGGCGTCGGCTTTCTCCATCCATGCTCTCTGCGCAGCCGCCTGCACGTCCTTCACCGGCAGCCCGCGCTCGGCGGCAATCCGGGCGCAATCGTCGAACTCCGGCGCGGCGTTCACGACGGCACCGCCGTGGCGGGCCACCTTGAATCGCACCGGGCCGAGCGTCGTCTCGACGGCGACGATCTCGCGGTCCAGCCGCTCGCGCTGCATCTCCTGGAAGCGCACGCCAATCGTCGTCGTCTCGCGGAAAAGCACGGTTGTCAACGCCTCGCGCTTCGACGGCGGAGCGATGATGGTGACGAGCGTGCCCGGCCGGTTCTTCTTCATCTGCACGGGCTGGTAGAAGACCTCGAGCGCGCCGGCGTCATACAGGCGATCCATCAGCACGCCGAAGATCTGCGGGTTCATGTCGTCGATCTCGCATGCGAGGACGACGATGCGCTCGGTGGGCGCCGCGTCTGCGGCTTCGCCGACGAGCACGCGCAGCACGTTCGGCGTGTCGGGGAAGTCGCGGTCGCCCGCCCCGTAGCCGACGTGGGTCACGCGCATCGCCGGCACCGGACCGAAGTTCGACGCGTACCGCGTGAGCAGCAGCGCGCCAGTCGGCGTGAGCAGCTCTGCACGCGGCCCGCTCGCGAAGATCGGCGCGCCGCCAAGCAGGCGGACTGTCGCAGGCGCCGGGACCGGAAACAGACCGTGCGCGGATCGCACCATGCCGCCGCCCACGTTCATCGGCGAGACGACGATCCGGTCCGGCTTGAAGTAGTCGATCGCGAACACCGCACCGACGACGTCGATGATCGAATCGAGCGCACCGACCTCGTGCAGGTGCACACGCTCGATCGGCATCTGGTGAATCGCGGCCTCGGCCTCGGCGAGCGCGTCGAACAGCTCCCGGGCCCGCGCCCGGCCTGCCGGCGGGAGCGCCGACCGTTCGATGAGCGCGCGGATCTCGCCGACGCTGCGGTGGGCGTGGCGGTGCCCGTGCGCATGACCGTGATCGTGCGAGTGATCGTGACCGTGGACATGATCGTGACCGTCGGCGTGCGTGTGCGTGTGACCGTCTGCGTGCGAGTGCGCGTGCCCACCGTGACCTGGGGGGTCGGACACGTGTGCACGGCCGGGCTCGTGATGATGCGCATCTCCGTGATCCTGCGCAGGCGCATGAACAGCGGCGCCGGCGGCAGCAGGCGCCCGCTCCTCGAGACGGAACTTCGTCGCCGACACGCCGGCGCGCAGCACCCGCTCGGTGGCGATCTCGTAATCGGCGAGGCCGAGGCTGCCGAGCGCCTCCCGCAGCGCCGCGACCGGCAGGCCCGCATCGATCAGGGCGCCGAGCACCATGTCGCCCGAGGCCCCGTTGAACGCATCGAAGTAAAGAATCCGCATGACGTCGCACGCCCGCCGTGCGGGCATGAACCTCTGATCTTACCTGATGGGCGCTCCGGCGCGCAGACCGCCGTTCGTGTGAGGAGAGGAAGGGACCGGCGTCAGTCGAAGTGGAGCGTCGAGGGACCGCCCGGCCCGAGGCTCGCGGAGCCGCGCGGCCGCCGCCGGCTGTCGTCCTCCTTGAAGCTGAAGTACCGCGTGTCGGCGAGGATCACGTGGTCC
>Ga0210115_1000484_pt1 | contig 11490 bp, 9 predicted proteins | sample MayberryNW_TuleB_2_FD_185526 | JGI IMG/M metagenome (GOLD analysis project Ga0210115, IMG submission 185526) | Wetland microbial communities from San Francisco Bay, California, USA, that impact long-term carbon sequestration - MayberryNW_TuleB_D2... | ecosystem: Environmental > Aquatic > Marine >... | reverse complement strand
AAGTCGACCTTGCTCGAGCTGATCGCGGGCCTGCAGCAACCGAGCGCAGGCGAGATCGCGTTGGGCGACAGCCGCGATCCCGCCGGGCGGCTCGCCCGCTGCGCCTTCATGCCCCAGCGCGACCTGCTGCTGCCCTGGCTGACCGCGATCGACAACGCGGCGCTGGCGCTGCGCAACCGCGGCGTCCGTCGTGCGGCGGCCCGCGAGCAGGCCGGCCACCTGTTCAAGCGCTTCGGCCTCGGCGGTTTCGAGCGAACGCGGCCGGCCGAGCTCTCCGGCGGGATGCGCCAACGGGTCGCCTTCCTGCGCACGCTCGTCGCCGGCAAGCCGGTGCTGGCACTGGACGAGCCCTTCGCCGCGCTCGACGCGATCACCCGCGCCGAGATGCAGGCCTGGCTCGCGGCGGCGCTCGGCGCCGACCCGCGGACGGTCGTCCTCGTCACCCACGACGTCGAGGAGGCCCTTTACCTCTCCGATCGCGTCGCCGTCCTCTCGGCCCGCCCGGCCCGCGTGGTCGAGCAACTAAGCGCGCCCAATCCCCGCGCCAGCGACCGCGATGCGGCCGTCACCGACCCTGCCTTCGTCGCCGTCCGCGAGCAGGCGCTGGCGGCGCTGCACGGGGGAGCTCAGTGAGGCGCGTGCTGCTGCCGGCGGCGTTGCTCGTGGCGCTGATCGGGGTTTGGCAGGTTGCCGCCAGCACCGGTGCGCTTGCCGACTTGCTCGGGCTCGAAGCGTTCCTCGTTCCCTCGCCGGCGGAAATCGCCTCGGCGCTGTGGGAGAGCCGCTCGCTGCTGGCCGAAAACGCTTGGGTGACGCTGCGGGAGATCGTGCTCGGCTTCCTGATCGGGCTCGCGGTGGGCCTTGGCTTTGCCGTCGTGCTGCGCCTCTCGACCACGCTCCGCCTCGCCTTCTACCCGCTGATGGTCGCCTCGCAGGCGATCCCGATCCTCGTCATCGCGCCGGTCCTGGTCGTCTGGTTCGGCTTTGGCATCGGCCCCAAGCTGGCGGTCGTGGCGTTGCTCTGCTTCTTCCCGATCGCCGTCGCCACGGTCGACGGGCTGCGCTCGGTCGACCCGCAGGCGACCAAGATGATGCGCACGCTCGACGCCTCGCGGCAGCAGGTGATGTGGCGGGTCGAGGCGCCCACGGCGCTGCCCTTCGTCTTCAGCGGCGCCCGGATCGCCGCCGCCTTTGCCCCGATCGGTGCCGTCTTCGGCGAGTGGGTCGGTGCCGACTCCGGCCTCGGCCACCTGATCCTCCAGGACAACGCCCAGCTGGAGACCGCGCGCGTCTTCGCCGCGGCGGTCGTCCTGGCTGCGATTGCGCTGGGTCTATACGGCATATTGGCCCTGGCAGAGCGCCGCATAGTCACTTGGCGATAAAAAGCAGCCCGCCGAACCCCCATACCCATAACCCGACCGAAAGCAGGCATGAGCGACCGACACCCAGCCCTCCGCCCCCGCCCGACGCACCTCACCCTCGTCGCGCTCCTCACCCTCGTGGCAGCGCTCGCCCTCGCCGCCTGTGGCGAGAAGAGCGAGGACGAGACAACCGGCGCCGCGGCGAAGCCGTTCAGCCTGACGCTCGACTTCTACCCCAATCCCGACCACGCCGGCATCTATATGGCGCAGAAGCTTGGCTACTTCGCCGATGCCGGCCTCGACGTTTCGATCCACACGCCGTCGGACCCGGCCGCGCCGATCAAGCAGGTCGCCGCGGGGCAAACCGACCTCGCGATCTCCTATGAGCCGGAGGTCCTGCTGGCACACGAACAGGGGCTCGATGTGGTCGCCGTCGCCGCGCTTGTCGACCGGCCGCTGACCTCGCTGATCTGGCTGAAGAAATCAGGGATCAAAGGCGTCGCCGGCTTGCGCGGCAAGACGATCGCCACCGCCGGCATCCCCTACCAGGACGCCTATCTGGAGACGATCCTTGCCCGCGCCAACCTCACGCCGGACGACGTGAAGACCGTCAACGTCGGCTACGGGCTGCTGCCGGCCTTGGTCGGCGGGCGAGCACAGGCGATGCTGGGCGGCTTCCGCAACGTCGAGGGCGTCGACCTGCGCCTGCGCGGCAAGGACCCGGTCGTCACCCCGGTCAACCGGCTAGGCGTGCCCACCTACGACGAGCTCGTCCTCGTCGCCAACCGCAGCGAGCTGGAAGACGACGCCGACCAGATCCGGCTCTTCCTCGGCGCGCTGGCGCGCGGCACGGCTGCGGCACGCGAAAACCGCACCGCCACCACTGAAACGCTGGTCGAGGCAAACCCCGACCTCGATCCCCGCCTGACCGAGGCCGAGGTCGTGGCCACCCTGCCATTGCTCTCGAGAAGCGGGCGGATGAACGCCGCCAACTGGAAGGCCTTCATCGCCTGGATGGAGGAGAACGGCCTGATCGAGACGCGCCCGGCGATGCCGGAAGTACTCAGCAACGAGTACCTAGCGGGCGAGGTTCCCGAGTAGCTCGAAGCCGCCCTCGCGCAGCAAATCGGTGACCTTCCGCGGGGCAAGCGGGCGCGAGAAGAGGTGGCCCTGGGCAAAGTCGCAGCCGAGCCGGCGCAGCTCGGACAGCTGCGCCTCGTTCTCGACCCCCTCGGCGATCGCGTCGAGTGAGAGCGCCTTGGCCATCCCGATCACAGCCTCGACGATCGCTGTGCGCTCCTGTTCGACACCGAGCCCGTCGACGAAGGAGCGATCGATCTTCAGCGCGTCGAAGGGGAAGCGGTTGAGGTAGGCGAGCGAGGAGTACCCGGTGCCGAAATCGTCGAGCACGAGACGGACGCCGAGCGAGCTCAACGCCTCCAACGTCGCCGTCGCGCTGGCCGACTCGTCGACGAGGACGCTCTCGGTCACCTCCAGCCGCAGGTTGACCGGGTCGAAGCCGGTGCGGGCGAGGATCTCGCGCACGGAGCTGGCGAGGTCTCGGTGGGCGACCTGGCGGGCGGAGAGGTTGACCGCGATGTCGAGCGGCCGCTGGTCCGGGCGCAGCTCGTGCCAGCCCAGCGCCTGCCGGCAGGCGGTTTCCTGCACCCAGCGCCCAATCGGCTCGATCAGGCCGCTGTCCTCGGCGACCGGGACGAACTCGCCCGGTTCGAGCATGCCGCGTTCGGGGTGGTTCCAGCGCACCAACGCCTCGAGGCCGACGATCTCACCGCTCCCGAGCGCGATCACCGGCTGGTAGTGCAGCTCGAGCTCCTTGCGCTCGAGCGCGTGGCGCAGCTCGCGCTCGGTCTCCAGGCGGCTGATCGCGCGCGCCCGCATCGCCGCGTCGAACAACTCGCAACGGCCGCGGCCGCGTTCCTTTGCCCTGTACATGGCGGCGTCGGCGTCGCGGATCAGGAGCTCGGGGTCGACCGACTCGCGGCCACTTGGGCGGGCGACGGCGATGCCGACGCTGGCGGTGACGAAGTGATCGGCGGCGCCCATCGAGTAGGGCTCAGAGAAGGCCGCGGCAACCCGGTCGGCGATCGCCAGCGCCTCCTCCTCGTCGGCGAGGCGATCGACCAGGATGCCGAACTCATCGCCGCCAAAGCGAGCGACGATGTCGCCGGGGCGCAGGTGGGCGCGCAGGCGCGGCGCCACCGCCTGCAGCAGCTCATCGCCGGCGTGGTGACCGATGCTGTCGTTGATCAGCTTGAAGTGGTCGAGGTCGAGGAAGAGGATGCCGACGGGCGAGCCGGAAGCGGTGCCGCGGCGCAGGGCCTCGCGCAACGAGTCGACGAAGCTGAGGCGGTTGGGCAGTCCGGTGAGGGCATCGTGCAGAACGCGGTGGCGCAGCGCCTCATCGGCGCGGTGGCGCTCGAGTGCATCGGCCAGCACGTTGGCCGAAGCCTGGACGAAGTGGACGTCCTGGGGGGTGAAGCGGCTCGGCTCGGTCGAATGGATGTCGAGCACGCCGAAGGGGCTCTCCTTGCCGGCGATCGGCACGGCGAGGCTGCTGCGCACGCCGAGCACCCGCAATACCGGTGGCATCGAGAAGCGTTTCTCGCTCGACCAGTCGTCGACGATCACGTGTAGCCCCGACTCCAGCGCCGCGCCGGCGTGCGAGTCGCGTGCGGCCGAGGCGCGGCGCTCGGTCCCATCGCCGCCCTGCTCGAGCCCGGCGCGAAGGTGGAGCCGGCGCCCCTCGCGGCCGGCCTCCCAGACGCAGGCCGCCTCGACCCCGTCGATCTCTGTCATCAGCGGCACCGCCTGCTTGGCCAGCCGGGCCGGTTCGCCGTCCTGCAGGGCGTAGCGGCCGAGCCGCGCCACCGCCGCCTGCTGGGCCGCCGCCCGACGCAGCTCCTGCTCGACGTGCTTGCGCTCGGTGATGTCGTAGAGGACGCCGTGCCAGACCAGAGTCCCCTGCGCGTCGGGTTCGAGCATTGCCTCGTCGAGGAGCCAAACCACGGTGCCGTCGCGGGTCAGCATCCGGTAATCGATCGGCGGCCCGCCGGCCGTCTCCTGCTCGGCCTTGCGGATCTCCTGCGCGAGCACGCGGTCGCGGTCGTCGGGGTAAAGGCGCTCGCCCCAGAGACCTGGATCCGCCATCCACTCCTCCGGCGAGTAGCCGAGGATGTCCTCGACCTGGGGGCTGACGTAGCGCCAGCGGCCATTCTCACCGACCTCGCAGGAGTAGACGATCGCCGGCAGCCGCTCGACCAGGCGGCGGTAATCGTCACCCGCCGATGAGATCTCATCGAGGAACTCGGTTACCCGCTCCTCAGACCAGCCCTCACCATTGACCTCCGTCTCGCCAGCGTGGTCCATGCGAGCCTATCGGCAGTCGCACCCTGACCTTGAAGCCTGGGGCTACCGGCACAGACCGATCGTCCAATGAGCGGCGAGACCGCGGAACGGCGCGTAGGGCGCGTAGAACTCCTCGACCTCGGCGACGGTGGCGCGGCGATCGAGACGCGCGAGGCGGCCAACCAGTTTTAGGTAGATCAGATCGCCAGCCGGGAGCGAGTCGAGGTCACCGCGACCAAAGAGGCCGAGACACTGCACGGTCCAGGGACCGATCTCGGGGATCGCAAGCAAGCGACGGTCGGCACTTGCCGCGGCCGGATCGCAGCGACCGGCAGTGACCTCGCGGGCGACGGCGCGGAGCGCGAGTGCGCGCGACGGCGAGAGATCGAGCGCGACGAGTTCAGCCGGCGCACGGCCGGCGATCGTCGCCGCGTCGGGAACATCGCGTAGCGCTCGTCGATCGCGGCCGAGCCGCGTGCCCCAGCGACCGACGATACGGCGTTGAATCAGCGCCGCCCGCTCGCTCTCTATCAGCTGCTTGACCACGGCCCAGGCCAGCGCCTCCCAGGCCCAGGGCCGGCGCCGTGGCCGCAGCCAGGGCCGGCGCCGCAGCTGCGGCCCGAGCAGCGGGTCGCGGCGGAAACGGCGGTAGAGCTCGCTCAGGTCGTCGTCGACCGCAAGCGCAAACCGCATCCGCTCGAGCGCCAGGCGCAGCTCGTCCGGGCCGGCGGGACGACCGGGTGACTGCGGCAGCGAGTCCGGGGCGAGGACAACATCCGGGTCAAGCGGCTCAGCCCGAAACAAGACCCGCTGTCGCCCCGCTTCCCAGGCCCGCACCAGCACCGGACTCTCCCCCACCCGCAGGAGGCGCGACAGCACCCCATCGCGCACCGCCATAGTCCGATCCTCGCTGCTGTGCAATGGCAGCCGATACGGCGAGCGCGGCGTTACTTCGACGTCGAGACTCTTCACCTGCCGAGCAGGTGAACGTCAACGAGAAACGAGCGACTGGCAACGACCTTCGGCTGCCGCCTACGCCCAGGCAACAACCTCCCCTGCGAGTTCTTCGCTGCGGCGCCAACAGCCCGAACCGCCGCCACGGTCGCAGCCCCCGCCAGCACCCCACCCACCGCGGCTATCGCGGCGGTGCGTGCCTCACGCGGCACAAGGGCGCCAGCGGGCGCCTCCTGCGGCAATACACGAACGCGCACCGGCTCCAGCTCAAACTCACTCACCAACCTGACCCTAGCGATGGAAGCAGCGCCATCCGGCGCCAACGCCGCAAACTGCGCAGTTAACGAGAGGCCATCCCGGGAGGGGCGGAACGTCTTGTACTTTTTCCGCGGCGACGATCTCGGACGGCCGCAACCTGTCTTCGGACAAAAGTTAAGTGGAGCCCCTGCCGGGATGGCCCCCAGATGGCTGAATCGCCTTCTCATATATGCGGTACCTCTTAACGACCTTGCCCCCCATCCCCTCCATCGCCCGATTCATCGCCTCGTTCGTCTCGAGGATCCACCCCATCTCGCCGCGTTTGATCGCCCCCGGCTTGAACGACGTCTCGAGGTGCTTGAGGTAGAGGCCGGCGGCGACACCGGTGCGCTGGTACTCGTGTTTGACGCCGAGGGCAAAGACGCGCAAGCGGTCGATCTTGCGCCTGCCGAAGAGGAAGTGGAGCCAGCCGAAAGGCAATCGGCGGCCACCCATCTCAGCCAGCACCTGGTTGATGTCGGGCAGGGTGAGAGCGGCGCCGATCGCCTCACCGTCCTTTTCGGCGATGTAGGCCCAGTCCTCGTCGATCACCTGCTTGAGGATCTTGGCGTGAAAGGCGACCTCGGCGTCGGTCGGCGGGACGAAGCCCCAGTTGTCCCCCCAAGCGTCTCTGTAGACCGGCGTGAAGAGGTGCATCTCGCGCTCGAGGTCGCGCTTGTCGATGTTGCGGATGACGACGCCTTCATCGCGCAGCGCCTGCTCCGCCTTGGCGTGGATCGCCGGGTCGAATGCCTCACCCTGTTTGAGCTCACCGAGGACCAGCTCCCACATCAGCAGGTCCATCGCCTTGACCATGCCGTGCGCCTCGAGCAGCTCCTGGTAGTAGGGCGGGTGCCAGTTCTCGAGGATGTAGGGCGCCAGGTCGAAGCCCTCGATCAGGATGCCGACCTCGTCGTTGGTGGTGAAGTCCATCGGGCCGAGGATGCGAGTGCGGCCGTGGGCTGCCGCCCACTCGGTCGCCGCATCGAGCAGCGCATTGACAACGGCCGGGTCCGCGGCCGTCTCGAAGAAGCCGAACATCGCGTCGCTGCCGCCCTGCTCGCGGTCCCAGACCTCGTCGATCTGGGCGGTGATGCGACCGACCGGCTCGCCCTCGCGTTCGGCGAGCAGGTACTCGGCCTCGCCGTGTTCGAACCAGGGGTTCTTGTGCCGATCGAGGAACTGGAGGCGCTCGTAGATCAGCGGCGGCACCCACTGCCGGTGATCGCGATGGAGGCGAAACGGGACCTTGACGAAGCGCTTCAGCTCGCGCCGCGAGCGGACCGGGCGGATCTGGACGGTTGACACGGGACCGTGAACCTACACTCTGCGCATGAGCGAAACCACCAGCCCCGTCGACGTCTTCGAGAAGACTCGCAACCACGAGCGCCAGGAGCAGCTCGAAGCAGCCAAGCAGCACGACCTCCTCCCCTACTTCCGCCTAATCGAGTCCGAAGCCGGGCCGGTGATGGAAGTCGAGGGCCACGAGGTGGTGATGCTCGGCTCCAACAACTACCTCGGCCTGACCGGCGACGAGCGGGTGCGGCAGGGGGCGCGCGAGGCGCTCGACCGCTACGGCACGGCGCTGACCGGGTCGCGCTTCATGAACGGCACGACGCCGCTCCACATCGAGCTGGAGAGCGAGATCGCGGCCTGGATGCGGAGCGAGGACGCGCTTGCCTTCACCACCGGCTACCAGGCGAACGTCGGCTGCCTTGGCGCGATCCTCGAGCCGGGCGACACCGTGATCTGCGACTCGGGCGACCATGCCTCGATCCTCGACGGCTGCAAGCTGTCCGGGGCGAAGCTGCGGCCTTTCCGGCATAACCGCATGGACAAGCTGGAGAAGATGCTGCAGCGAGCAAGCGAAGACGGCGGTGGTCTCCTGGTGGTCGTCGACGGCGTCTTCTCGATGGAGGGCGATGTCTGCGACCTGCCGCGGATCGTCGAGCTCTGCCGCGCACATGGGGCGCGGCTGATGGTCGACGAGGCGCACGGCGCGGGCGTGCTCGGGGCCCGCGGGGCGGGCGCCTGCGAGCTGTTCGGGCTCGAGGATGAGGTCGACCTGCGGATGGGCACCTTCTCCAAGAGCCTCGCCTCCTGCGGCGGCTTCATCGCCGGCTCGGCCGAGGTGATCGAGTACCTGCGGATCTCCTCGCGCTCCTTCATCTTCAGCGCCTCGGCGGTGCCGGCGGCGGTGGGCGCGGCGCTGGCGGCGCTGCGGGTGATCCGCAGCGAAGGCCCGCGGCTGTTCGCTGCCCTGCTCGGCAACGCCGAGTACCTGCGCGAGGGCCTGCGCGAGCTGGGCTTGCAGGTGATCGAGCCGGGCACGCTGCCCGACGGCAGCGTCGCGACGACCCCGGTCGTGCCGGTCATGGCCGGCGACGATTGGCAGGCGGTGCTGCTCTGGAAGGCGCTGTTCGAGGCCGGCGTCTACACCAACGTAGCGATCCACCCCGCGGTGCCCCCCGGCGGGGCGCTGCTGCGGACCAGCCTGATGGCGACGCACGAGCGCGAGCACCTCGACCGGGCACTGGAAGCGATCAGCCGCACCATCGAGAACTTTCCTGAGCTTCCGCGTACCTGAGCGGCTATACATCCCCCCGCGGGGGTAGTTTCTCCCTTGACTGATTCGCGGCCCGGTCCGCGCAGCAAGAAAAAGATGCTCTTAGCGACCGGGGCGTGGACGCATCGCCGAATCTGGGTTGACGCTCGCCACCCCGACCGCGTAGCTTGCTCCCCTCGCCGCGTATCCGGGTCAGGAGGAGGCGGCGGGACACTTCAGCTCAGCCATCTCGGATCACTCCGAGCGGCGAGAGCAAACCAGCCGAACAAAACCCGAAGAGGGAGGAGCCCCTGTGGAAGCTGCATCGATTGCCCCTGCCGCGCCGACCGCGACCCGAACCCAGACACCGCAACATATGCAGGCGCTGGCGCGCGCCAACCGGGTTCGGCTGGCCAGAGCGGAGCTGAAGCGATCGATCGCACGGGGCGACGCTGACGTCGCCGAGATCATCCGCGAGTGCCCGTGGGAGACCCAGAGCATGACCCTGGCCGAGTTGCTGACGAGTCAGCGCCGGTGGGGCCGTACTCGTGCACGCAAGCTGCTACAGGCGGTCGCCCTGAGCGAGAACAAGCGCCTCGGCACTCTGACCCCCCGCCAGCGCGCCCTGCTGACCTCGGCGCTGAGCTCGGACGCGCGCGACGCGCTCTTGGTCTGAGGACTACCCCCTCAGACCGCCGGCTTTGAAGGAGAGGCCACCGGAGGCCCTCTGGAAGGCGCGGCGCAGCGCGTAGAAGGAGGCTGCGAAGGCAACGGCTCCCACTGCGAGGCAGACGGCTAGGACCTGGTCGGCCAGGTAGAAGAGGGCTCCGGTGACGAGGACGAAGACGGTGCCGGCAAGCAGGGTCGTGTGCGAGCGGTAGCCGGCGAAGTGCTCGCGGATCGAGACCTCGAGCCCGCCCAGGCCGGCGAGGACGACGCCGATGCCGATCGCGGTCGGACTGGCGCTGACGATGCCGATCACGAGCGCGACGATGCCAGCGAGCACGGTCAGCTCGGCCAGGGGAAAGGCGCCCCAGGGAGCGGGCGGGCGCTCGTCGCCGCGGGTCACGGTCTTGCGTTTAGAGTCCATCTCTTCGCGCTCAACGGCCGCCAGCCGCCCGGCTAATGGGCATCCAGAGGAGACCTTGACCCGCCACCAACCCATCAAGATGCCGAGCGGCCCGAGGCGGGGGCGCGAGTGCCAGTGGCCGCAGCCGGATTCGCCGACATCGGCACGCGAGATCCGCAGCCACTTGTGCTCAGCGGGCGCGTCGAGCATGCGCTCGAGCAGCTCGCGGTTGCGGGTCTCGAGCTCTACCCGCTCCTGCAACTGGCGGCGGGCAACGCCAATCCGTGCCGCGAGCGAGTCGCGCACTGCCTCCAGCTCGCCCAGGTCAAGGGCCCGTGGCGCGATTGCAACCGGCGCAACGGCGGCATCGAGCTGCACGCGTGGAAATGCCTCAGCGACAAGCGAGCCGAGCTGCGCTTCGAGCCGTCCAATCTGACGCCGCAGCTCCGCCCGCGCGAGGCGCTCGTCGCCACCCACGCAAAGCGCGGCAGGCGTCCCTGGTGCGAGCAGATCCGGCATGAGCCCGATGACGAGTGTAGATCAAGGAGTCGATTTGAAAGGAGATGGCGTATTAAGGCCCTGGAAGTCGCGTGACCAAGCAGATCAAGGACGTAGGAAGCGTGGCGTGCTCTGCACGCGAGCGACCGAGGACGCCGATATGCGCCGTGTCAGGCGGCTTCCAGGGTCGCGGCGACCATCCAGAGGGCCTCGTCTACCGCGATCTCGGGAACGCCGTTGACCTGGACGGCGGCGATCGCGATGCGGCGGGTGTCGCGGCTGACCTCGCGGTCCTCAGCGGTGGTACCGAAGAGCAGGCCCGCGGGAGTGCGCTCGTCGGCGATGATCAGGGTGCCGTGGGAAAGCTCACCGGGGCGGCCGTCGAGCGACTCGCCGGGGGCCGAGTCGCGGATGCAGAGCGCGCCCGTGAGCCGCGTGGCGTCGAAGACCCGCAGGGCGATCCCGGTCTCGATCGTCGCGATCGTCAGCGCGTCGGCCGGCAGGCCGCGGGTCTTGAACCCGCCGTCCTGGAGGCGGTCGAGCGCAAGTTGCTCGATCGGAGTGCGGGTACGGTCGGGGTCGAGGCCGATCTGACGGAAGAAGACGCGATAGGCCCAGGGGATCGGCCGTTCGCGCATGTGGATCGCGTGGGCGCCGTAGAAGCGGTCGGAGGCCTCGCGCAGGCGGCGCTCGACCGGCTCCGGGCTGCGCCCGGGACGACCGTCGACCTCGATCCAGGCGATGCCAAGTCCGGGGAACTCGGCGGCGACGTGCGGCGCGACCCAACCAGGGGTCGAGGAAGGCTCCCAGCGCGGGCGTGAGGCGGCGGTGCCCATCAGCTCGCCTCCGCCCTGCGAGTTGCGCGCAGCAACCGCTCGATCCGCTCGCTCAGCCCGGCGGCGTCGAGGTTGCCGATCGAGGCACTCTCCAGAGCCCCGCCCGGGTAGACATAGGCGAAGGTCGGGCAGCCGCCAACGCGGTAGAGGCTCGCCACCGCACCGTCGCGGTCGTAGCCGACCGGCATCCGCCAGCCGCGTTCGCGGATCAATTCGCGGACGGGTTCGCGCCCGTCGCGGATGTCCAGCGAGAGGAAGCGCACGCGACCACGGTAGCGCGAGTAGACGGAGTCGACGACGTCCTGCTGATCGACGCAGTCGCCGCCCTTGCTAAACCAGAACGAGATCACCGCCGGTTGCGCGAAGAGGTCGCAAACGCGGATCGATCCCGGGGTATCCACCTGGCAGGCCGGCGTGCGGCGCGAACCCGCTGGACAGGGCAACGTCGCCACAGCGCAACCGTCCTGGGCGATGTTGGCGTCCCCTTCGAGCTTCCCAGCCGCGTCGGGCACGGCGAACTCCGGCAGCGCCCAGCGCGCCGGCTGCTCGTCCAACCCAAGCGTC
>Ga0210115_1000483_pt1 | contig 11490 bp, 10 predicted proteins | sample MayberryNW_TuleB_2_FD_185526 | JGI IMG/M metagenome (GOLD analysis project Ga0210115, IMG submission 185526) | Wetland microbial communities from San Francisco Bay, California, USA, that impact long-term carbon sequestration - MayberryNW_TuleB_D2... | ecosystem: Environmental > Aquatic > Marine... | reverse complement strand
GTGCCGGAAGCGAAGGTTACCGGCGAGATCGTGGGCCAGGGTCGCGCCAAAAAAATCATTGTATTCAAGAAAAAACGGCGCAAAAGCTACAGCCGCCAGCGCGGCCATAGACAGTATCAGACGGCGCTTAAAATTACCGCCATCGAACCGTAATTAAAGGGAGTACAATAAAATGGCGCATAAGAAAGCGGGCGGGAGCTCGCGCAACGGGCGCGACAGTCATGGGCAACGGCGCGGCGTCAAAGTTTTCGGCGGAGAGACTGTGCGCGCCGGAAATATTCTCGTGCGACAACTCGGCACGCGCATCCACCCGGGCAACAACGTCGGGATGGGCCGTGATTATACGCTGTTCGCGTTGATCGACGGCATCGTGCGCTACGAACGCAAGGACAAGGAAAGGAAGCGCGTTGCGGTGCTGCCGGCTCAGTAAAAATGAGCGCTTGCAATGAAAAGCCCCTTTCGGGGCTTTTTTTTTGCTCGCTGTAAGGGGATGATAGAACTAAGGCAAAACAAAAAGACAAACCGCAACATTTGCAAATCGGCAGGACCGATTTGTGCCAACCATGAAGTTTATCGACGAAACCAAAATCCATGTGATCGCCGGCGACGGTGGGCGGGGCTGTGTCAGCTTTCGTCGGGAGAAGTTCGTGCGTCGGGGCCCGCCGGATGGCGGCAACGGCGGCGCCGGAGGCGATGTTATCGCGGAAGCCGACCCGCAGCTGACGACCCTTCTGGATCTGCGTTATCAAAAACTGGTCAAGGGCGGGCGCGGCGGAAATGGCTCAAGCAGCGACTGCCATGGCCGGCGCGGCCAAGACCGGGTGATCAGAGTGCCCGTCGGCACACTCATTCGGGATCATCTGACGGGCGAGCTTCTGGCGGATTTGGAAAACGCCGGCGAGCGAGTCGTGATTGCTGCCGGTGGTCGTGGCGGAAAAGGTAACGCCCATTTCGGCTCTTCGACCAACAGAAGCCCGCGTTATGCTCAACCGGGCGAACCGGGGCAGGAGCGCGAACTTGAGATCGAGCTCAGACTACTGGCGGACGTCGGTATCATAGGTTTGCCTAATGCCGGCAAATCGACATTGATCGCGACGATCTCTGCGGTGAGACCGAAGATTGCCGATTACCCCTTCACGACGCTAGTTCCAAATCTGGGGGTTGTCGGCTACGGCGAGGGCAAGAGTTTTGTCGTCGCCGACATTCCGGGGCTCATCGAAGGAGCTCATGAAGGGCATGGTCTGGGACATAAATTTCTGCGCCACGTGATGCGGACCAATTTGTTGATTCACTTGCTCGACGCGTCAACAATCGATCCGAAAGATCCGCTGACTGGCTGGAAGACGGTGAATCGCGAGCTGGCGCTGTTCGATGCGGAGCTGGCCAGAAAGCCGCAGATCGTGGTCGCCAATAAAATCGATTTGCCCGAGGGCAAGGAAAACGCGAAGCTGTTGGCGCGCAAATTGCCAAAGGAATTCAAGCCGTTGTACACGATCTCTGGAGCCACCACAGAAGGCGTAAAAAAGCTCGTGCAAACGGTCGGAAGCAAATTGGAAGACATCAGGCGAGGCTGCGAGGACCGTGACGCCGCTGGAGCATAAACGACAAATCTTGCGACGCGCTCACCGTGTCGTCATCAAGATCGGCAGCCGGATCCTGTCCTCCGCGGAAGGAATCGAAGAATCCCGTCTGCGCGGGTTGGTGCGTGAGCTGGCCGCGCTGCACGACAAAAAAAAAGAAATTGTGGTCGTGAGCTCGGGCGCGGTGGTGGCGGGCATGACCCGGCTTGGGCGAAGGGAACGCCCTAAGACCATTCCCGAAAAACAAGCGCTGGCCGCCGTCGGCCAGATCAAGCTCATGGCGCTCTACGAACGCCATTTTGCAAAATTCGACAAAAGCGTGGCGCAAGTACTATTGACCCACGCCGATCTCGCCAATCGCCAACGCTATATAAACGCCAAACACACATTTCAGATGCTGTTGGGGTCTTCAATCGTGCCGATTGTCAATGAAAATGACACCGTCGCAGTGGAGGAAATGAAGTTCGGCGACAACGATCATTTGTCAGCTCTCGTCGCTACGCTCTTGAGCGCCGATCTCCTGGTGATCCTGAGCGATGTCGAGGGCGTCTACGACCGCGATCCCCGCGTATTCAAAGACGCAAAACTGATTTCTTTGATCGACGACGTCAAAGAGGTAAAGAGCACCATCACCGGCATCAGTCAGAGCGCTTTTGGCACCGGTGGTATCGCCACCAAAGTTGCCGCGGGTGAAGAGGCCGCGGTCGCCGGTATTCCGACGATTATCACGAGCGGCCTAGCCGCGCGCGCCGTGGAGAGAGTTTTCGAGATCGACGAACAGGTCGGCACTTTGATTCTACCCGATCAGAATCCTTTGACGCACCGCAAGCACTGGATTGCATATAATTTAAAGCCTGCCGGTGATGTCGTCGTAGATGCCGGCGCGCATGAGGCGCTGGTGCAAAAGGGTCGAAGCTTGCTGCCTTCGGGCCTGAAGGAAGTTCGCGGCGTTTTCGGTGTCGGCGAATGCGTGCGTTGCCTGAACAGCGACGGCCGCGAGTTCGCGCGCGGCCTGGTGAACTACAGCGCGCACGAGTTGAATCAGATCAAGGGATTGCATACAAGCAAGATTGAAAAAGTCCTGGGTTACAAGGCGTACGATGAGATCATCCATCGGGACGATCTCGTCGTGCTGTGAACACTATCATGTCAACTCAGCCCCGATCTCTCAAAGATGCAGCTCTCAATCTGGGGAAGCGAGCGAAAGCGGCGGCGCGCCAGTTGGCACAGGTGCCCACCGCGGATAAGAACCAGGCTTTGTCGCTGATGGCCGATCAGATCGAGAAGCAGAGGTCATTTTTGATCGCAGAAAATCGCAAAGATCTCGAGTCGGCCAAGAACGCCGGAGCTTCGAGGGCACTCCTCGACAGAATTGCACTTGACGCCGCCCGGGTGAAGGGCATGGCCAAGGGGTTGCGAGAGATCGTTCTCTTGCCCGATCCGGTGCGTGAAGTCGTCAAAATGTGGCGGCGGCCCAATGGCTTACAAGTCGGGCGCATGCGCATCCCGCTCGGCGTCATTGGCATCATCTACGAAGCGCGCCCGAACGTGACGGCGGATGCGGCGGCGTTATGTTTGAAATCGGGCAACGCGGTTATCCTCCGTGGCGGCAGCGAGGCGTATTACTCCAATCAGGCGATTGGCGCGGTGCTGCGCCAGGCTTGCGCGGACACGTCAGTGCCGCAGGATGCCGTGCAAATAGTGGAAGTCAAAGATCGCGCCTTCGTCAACGAATTGCTGCAACTGGAGTCGTACATCGATCTTATCATCCCGCGCGGCGGCGAGGATCTAATCCGCGCGGTGGTGGCGAATTCCAGAATTCCCGTGATCAAGCACTACAAGGGAGTTTGCCACGTGTACGTCGATGAGGGCGCGTCGTTGGAAACAGCGAAGCGCATCTGCTTCAACGCCAAGGTTCAGCGCCCCGCGGTCTGCAATGCCATGGAGACCTTGCTGGTGCACGAGGCGATCGCGCCGAAATTTTTGCCGCCGATGATTGCTGAATTTCAAGCCGCCGGCGTGGAGATCCGTGGTTGTGAAAAGACCTGCGCGATGGTGACGGGGATCAAGCGGGCCGCGGAAAGCGACTGGACGGAGGAATATCTCGATCTGATTCTCGCGATCCGGGTTGTCGAAGACATGGAGCAGGCAATCGAACACATCGAGCGCTACGGCTCCGAACACACCGAGAGCATTGTCACGACAAATTATCAAAGATCGCGTGAGTTCATCGACCGGGTCAACTCCTCGGCGGTGATGGTCAATGCGTCGACCCGGTTCAATGACGGCGGCGAACTCGGTTTGGGCGCCGAGATCGGCATCAGCACGAGCAAAATTCACGCTTTTGGCCCGATGGGGCTCGAGGAACTGACGACGACGAAGTTCATTGTTTTTGGCGACGGGCAAATTCGCGAATGAGCGGCCCGTCGAGAATGTCGCTCGTTAGTTTCATTCGCTCCAAGTGCCATGTTTTGGATGCAGTTTCGACGCGGGACCCACAAGGCGCGCCGCTCGATTTCCACCTTAAAGTCGGTAGGCAAAATTCACCTGATTCCGTGCCGCAAGATTACTGCATCTTATGAAGATCGGACTCTTCGGCGGCACTTTCGACCCGATCCACTGGGGGCATTTGCGCAGCGCGGAAGAGGTGAGTGAAACATTCGCTTTGGACCGCGTCTATTTCATCCCAGCCGCAGTGCCGCCGCACAAGCGCGGACATACGACGACGCCGGCGCTCGACCGTTTGCAGATGGTGCGTCTGGCGGTCGCGAAAAATCCCAAATTTAGCGTTTCGACGATTGAAATCGCGCGCCCGGGCGTTTCCTACTCCATCGATACGATCCGGGAGTTCGCCGGGAGGATGCATGCCCGCGATTCCCTCTACTTCATAATCGGTCTCGACGCCTTTCGCGAGATCGGCACCTGGAAAGATTTTACAGGAATATTTCCTCTCTGCAATTTTATCGTCACCTCCCGTCCGGGCAGCAAAGAAAAAGACCCGCTCAAGGGTACCGGCGTTGCCGTAAAAAAACTCTTTTGTTATGATTTTAAGAGCAAAAATTACCGTCATGAAAGCGGCACGCGGGTCTATTTTAACGAGCTTACGGACATTGCGATCTCGGCTTCCGAGATCCGCGCGCTCGTGCAAGCGGGAAAGTCCATCCGGTACCTAGTGCCACCGACAGTCGAAAAATATATTCATCGGCGCGGCCTATACGGCGGCAGCCGAAACCAGCGGTGACGAATTTGGCAGAGATCAGTTCCTGGGAAAAAGTATTGCTCTTGAGCCGTTTTGCTCTGGACAGAAAGGCTTGCGATTTAATCGTACTCGATGTTCAAGAGCATACTTCGATTGCCGATTATTTCATCGTTTGCTCAGGGCGCTCGGACCGTCAGGTGCAAAGCATCGCCCAAGGCATTGAGGAAAACGCCGCGGAAGAAGGGCTCAGGCCCTATGCTGTCGAGGGCACACAGCGCGGCCATTGGGCGCTGATCGATTTTTCAGACGTTATTGTCCACGTCTTCTATGAGCCGGTGCGGGAGTTTTATGATTTGGATGGCCTCTGGGGCCATGCGTCGAAAGCAACGCTGCCCGAGCCGATCGCCACGCTTGTCGGGCAATTTACAGTCGCTAACGAACCCTTGGCTTAGCCGTTTTATCGTCATACGCGTTGCGAGCGGCCAGCCCGATCGGACGTAGTGGCCTAAGAAGGGACAACATTGAGCACGACCGCTCCCGTAATTCTGATTATCTTGGATGGATTCGGCATCAATCCGAGAAAAGAAGGCAATGCGATTGCCAACGCTTCTACACCCAATCTGGACGCGCTTTTGAAAAATTACCCGAACTCCCGTTTATCTATGTCCGGCGTAGACGTTGGATTGCCGGCGGGACAGATGGGTAATTCGGAGGTCGGCCACATGATTCTCGGCTCCGGCCGGATTGTCTATCAGGACCTCACTCTTATCCACAAAGACATCGAAGACGGTACTTTCTATAACAACCCAGTTCTTCTCGACGCCCTGCGCAGAACCAAGGCAAAGAGCAATCGTCTGCATCTGTTGGGTCTGCTGGGCGACGGCGGCGTGCATAGCCATCAACGCCACATGGAAGCGATCATCGAGATGGCTGGCCGCGAGCAGGTTGGCGCAGTTTATCTCCATCTGTTTTTGGACGGCCGCGATACGCCGCCGAACAGCGCCGAGCAATTTGTGCTCGATCTCGACGGCAAACTGAAAAGCCATCCGAACGTAAAAATTGCCACAGTCATGGGCCGCTACTATGCGATGGACCGCGACAAACGGTGGGACCGGGTAGAAAAGGCCTACCTTTGTCTGACCGAAGGCGTTGGCAATAAAGCCGCATCCGTACTGGAGGCGATCCGCAAGAGTTACAAAGACAACATTACCGACGAATTCGTTCTCCCAACGGTGATCGATAGCGTGATTCCTGAGGGGTTGATCCGCGATGGCGACGGTGTGATCTTTTTCAATTTCCGCGCCGATCGCGCGCGTGAGTTGACGCGCGCGTTTACCGATGATGATTTTAAAGAATTTTCCCGCAGGGGACGCCTCGATTTGGCGACCTACACGACCATGACCCAGTACGACGAAACCTTCAAAGTTCCGGTCGCCTACACTCCGCGCGAGATCCGCAGGATTCTCGGTGAAGTCGCAAGCGAGTCCGGGCTTCGCCAGTTGCGCATCGCCGAGACGGAAAAATACGCGCATGTGACTTACTTTTTTAATGGCGGCGAGGAAAAGAAATTTCCGGGTGAAGAACGAATCTTAATTCCTTCGCCTAGGGATGTTGCCACCTACGATTTGAAACCGGAGATGAGCGCCCACGAGGTCACCGAGTCACTGGTAAAGTATCTGCGCGAGCAGGACGTCGGGTTGGTGATCGCCAATTACGCCAATGCGGATATGGTTGGGCATACCGGAAATTTCGAAGCGTCCGTGCGCGCCGTCGAGGTAATCGACGGGTGCCTCGGCAAAGTCGTCGACGCCGCGATGGGCAAGAAAGGCAAGGTCATCATCACCGCCGACCACGGCAACATCGAGCAATTGATCGACTACGAGACCGGCATGCCGCACACCGCGCATACCACCAATCTCGTGCCGGTGATTCTGATCGATGAGGAACGGCGAAAGTGCCATCTCCAACAGGGAACGGGCATCGATATCGCGCCGACGCTTTTGCAATTGCTAAAGTTGCCGCAACCCAAGGAAATGACCGGCCATTCGCTGATCGTCGAAGATTAGCGGTCGAGTCATCTGCTAATCAAATCTACTGGAATTCCTCATTTTCGTTCATGCTGAGGCTCACGTCGCATGAAATCCGTATGGAAGTTAGCTTACAACGCACGGCTCTCTTCGCGATAATTTCGCCAGTCTTGCGCGAGACAACTTTTATTTCACGGTCCCCTATATTTTTGCTAGTTTGAGCGGCTATGGAACTTTTGCTCCGGCGGTCGATCGAGGAACGTTTTGGTTGGTTGGTCGATTGGCTCTATCCGCCGCGCTGCCGTGCCTGCGCTGAGCTCTTTTACGGAGCAGACGCCGAATATTTTTGCGCCGGTTGTTGGCGTAGGATTCAACTCGTCGGGCATCCGATGTGCAACTTCTGCGGCCGGCCTTTTCCCGACGCGAGCAGTGACGACCATGCCTGCGGTGTCTGCTTGGCGCGCCCTCCTCAATTTGTGCAAGCATGGGCTTGGGCTTGTTATCCACATGCAGAGGCCGAGGAACATCCTCTGCGCCAGGCCGTTCATAAATTTAAATACGGTCGCAAAGTATCGCTTGGAAAACCACTTGGCCGTCTGATGGCGCTCGGGTGCCGGGAATTTCTACAAAACTGTGACGCTGATCTGATCATTCCGGTTCCACTTCACCCCAAACGGTTACGTTGGCGCGGTTTCAACCAGGCTGTGTTGCTCGGGCGGCAGCTGAGCCGGGCTTACGGTATTCCACTCGATCCGTTTATACTTCGGCGTATCAAGGAAACTCCTCCGCAGACGCAGCTCAATGAGGAAGAGCGCCGCCGAAACGTGCGCGGCGCGTTTGCGCTCGCCCCAGGTCGCTCTCTGGAAGGACGGAAAGTATTGCTGGTCGATGACGTCTATACTTCAGGCGCGACGGTGAACGAATGCAGCCGAACGCTCATGCGCAGTGGCGCGGATAAGGTTTTCGTCCTGACGCTGGCGCATGCGGTATCCTAGCAGGCTGCCGAAAAGACTCGTATGCTTGGCTGCGCTCAATCGCCTCGGTCCAACAAACGGCCTGGGTACGCCTCCGCTTGTGTATTTGTCCGTGCGATCAGCCTCTAAGAGGTTTTTGAGCAGCCTGCAATCCGGGTTTTTCAACATAACTGTTCAGGTGCTTGCTTATGAGCACGGACGATCAAAGAAGATGGGATCGGCAACATGCGGGCGGCGATGGGGAGAAGGCGCCGTCAAAATTCTTGCAAGAGATCATTGATAGCGATCACTGGGCGATCGCGCCGGGTAGGGCGCTCGATATTGCCTGCGGCAAAGGTCGCAACGCACTGTTCTTGGCGTCGCGCGGGTTTCAAGTGACCGCCATCGACGTTTCACCCGTGGGGTTAGAGCAAGGCCGTAAGCAAGCCGAAGAAAACTCGCTCTCCATCGTTTGGCAACAGGCCGACCTCGAACGGCTAGGGCTTGGTTCCGCGGAGTACGATCTCATTGTGAATATTAATTATCTTCAACGCTCGCTGATCCCGCAAATCAAACGCGCCGTGAAAAACGGCGGTCACGTGCTCTTCGATACTTATTTGATCGCTCAACAAGCTATTAGCCATCCGAAGAATCCGAACTATCTGCTCTCTCATAACGAACTGCTCGATCACTTTCGCGACTTTCGCGTTCTTCTTTACCGCGAAGGGAAGTTCGTCGATGGTGCCACAGCTTCTTTTCGTGCGGGCATACTCGCGCAAAGGCTCGATGAGCCTGGCCCTCGCTAGTGATTCAGTTTCAAAGGGTACCCGGCAAGATTCCTCCCAGCCGCCGCTCGGTATGACAACCCCGGTAACGCCTCCGTCATCTCTAACCCCTCGGCGCTCAGGAAAACTCCGTGAGAGGTCTTTCCCAACTGAACCATCACCGGGATCTCATATCATCCGATTTACTGTTTGCCCCGCGTGATTTTTGCCTACGACCCAGAATGAGATCGCGCCTGGATTTGTCATCAGCGGGATGAGGGAACGAAAGCTTACTGTTGCAATATCACAATATTTAAATATAATGATTAAATCTTGTTATGGAGTTCGTGCGCACACTGAAAGCTTTGGCGGATCCGCTGCGCCTGCGCGTGCTTGCCGCCGTCGCCGAAGAAGAATTGACGGTCGGCGAGGTGCAGGAGGTGGTCGATTCAGTGCAATCTTCCGTCTCCCGCAACCTCGCGATTTTGCGGGAAGCGGGATTTGTCCAGGATCGCAAGGAGGGCACGAGCGTCTATTTTTCGGTGCGCCGGAACATGCCTGAGCCGGCGGGCGAGCTTTTCAAATCTCTTCAATCGAGGCTGGCCGAAATTCCCGAGGTAAAACTCGACCAGGCGCGCTTGCAAGAGTGCCGGCGGCGGCGCTTGCGCAAGTCTGAGAGTTATTTTGAATCCGTGGCCGGTGATTGGGAGCGCATACGGAAGAGTTATTTCGATGACCGGGTGACCTCTCTATCGATCGAGAAGTTGCTGCCGCGCGATCTTACGCTGGCCGATATAGGTTGCGGCACCGGTAGTTTGACGTTCGAGCTGGCGCGCTTTGCTCGCAAGGTGATCGGCGTCGATTCGTCCCATGAAATGTTGCGCCGTGCGCGCGCCACCGCCAAAGAGCGCGATCTAGAGAATGTCGAATTTCGCCAAGGCGACGCGCTCGAATTGCCGCTGCCGTCGCGCAGCGTCGATGCGGCGTTTTGCGTTATGGTGTTGCACTTTCTGGCGGATCCCGCCCGAGCCATAGCCGGTCTTTGCCGGATTACTCGTCCCGGCGGGTCGGTGATTCTGGTGGATTTAGTTCAGCACAAACAAGAGTGGATGCGCGAGCAGATGGCGCACCAATGGCTAGGCTTCGACCGGCCGGCGATCGAACGATGGTTCCGCCAAGCCGGGGCCAATGCCGTTGACTATGAATTGACCGGTTCCTTTGCCGGCGAGAAATTGGCGCGCAACGGCAACCGGCCGGTCGAGATTTTCGTCGCGCGCGCGACTCTGCCGGCCAGAGCCAAAAGAAAAAAGGCCGCCTGATGACTCACACGGAGAAACAGCTGCGCGAAATATTGTCCCGCCGTATTGCTATCCTCGACGGCGCGATGGGCACAATGATCCAGGCGCACAAGCTCGATGAAAGAGCGTTTCGCGGGACTCGGTTTGCCGATCATTCCTGTGATCTTAAAGGCTGCAACGACGTGTTGTGCCTCACAGGTCCCGACTTGATCACGGATATCCATGTTCAATATCTCGAGGCCGGCGCCGATATTGTCGAGACCAACACGTTCAACTCCACCTCGGTTTCCATGGCGGACTACAAGCTCGAGCCGCATGTTTACGACATGAACGTCGCTGGCGCTAAAGCGGCGCGAAGAGCGGTCGCGATCGTCACATCGAGAGATGCTTCCCGTAAGTGCTTTGTCGCCGGCGCGATCGGTCCGACGAATCGTACCTGCTCGATTTCCACCGATGTGCACAGCGCGGCGACCCGCGGCGTAACCTATGACGAATTAGTTGCGGCCTACTACGAGCAGGCGCGCGGCTTGCTGGATGGCGGCGCGGATATTTTGCTGGTCGAAACAATTTTCGACACGCTCAATGCCAAGGCGGCTTTTTTTGCCATCGCCGAGCTCTTCGACGAGAGAAACACCACTGTGCCGCTGATGGCTTCGGTAACCTTCATTCAGCCCGGCAGCAATCGAGGCGTGACAGGGCAAACTGTCGAGGCATTCTGGAACTCGATTGCGCATGTGCCGCTTCTAAGCATCGGCATGAACTGCGCTCTGGGCCCTAAAGAGATGCGGCCTTTGGTCGACGAGTTGTCGCGCATTGCGCCGATTTACGTGAGCAGTCATCCCAACGCCGGACTTCCCGATCCGCTTTTGCCGACCGGGTTTCCGGAGACACCGGAATCACTGGCGCCGCAGCTGTGTGAGTGGGTGGATAACGGTTGGCTCAATATTGTCGGCGGATGCTGCGGCACCACGCCGGCGCACATCAGAGCCATCGCCGATGCGGTGAAAAATAAGCGGCCGCGAGCTGTTCCCGAGGCGGAGTCCCATCTGCGCTTGAGTGGCCTCGAAAGCGTGACGGTTCGGCCCGAGTCGAACTTCGTCAACGTCGGCGAGCGTACCAACGTTACGGGTTCTCCCGTGTTTGCCAAGCTCATCCTTGCAGGGGATCTCGAGAAGGCGGTCAGCGTGGCTCGCCAACAAGTCGAAGGCGGCGCGCAGATTATCGACGTCAACATGGACGAAGGCATGCTCGACTCCAAGGCAGCAATGGAAAAATTCTTGAGACTGATCGCCGGCGAGTCGGAGATTGCCCGCGTGCCGGTCATGGTCGACAGTTCCAAGTGGGAGGTGATCGAGGCGGGTCTCAAGTGCCTGCAAGGCAAAGGCATCGTAAACTCGATCAGCCTCAAAGAAGGAGAAGACAAATTCATTGCCCAGGCAAAGCTCGTGCGCCGCTATGGCGCGGCGGTCGTCGTGATGGCCTTCGACGAGCGCGGCCAGGCCGATACGCTTGCGCGAAAGATCGAGGTCTGCGCACGCGCGTATAAGCTTCTGACGGAGAAAGTCGGTTTTCCGCCGCAGGATATTATTTTCGATCCCAATATTCTCACCGTCGGCACGGGCATTGAGGAACATAACGACTACGCCGTCAACTTCATCGAAGCGACCCG
>Ga0210115_1000482_pt1 | contig 11500 bp, 9 predicted proteins | sample MayberryNW_TuleB_2_FD_185526 | JGI IMG/M metagenome (GOLD analysis project Ga0210115, IMG submission 185526) | Wetland microbial communities from San Francisco Bay, California, USA, that impact long-term carbon sequestration - MayberryNW_TuleB_D2... | ecosystem: Environmental > Aquatic > Marine >... | reverse complement strand
TCGCCGACCTGATTGCGGGCTACTTCGTCCCGGCGGTGATCTTCGTCGCGATCGCCACCTTCGTCGTCTGGTTCGATTTCGGCCCCTCGCCGGCGCTCACCTTTGCCCTGGTCTCGGCGGTAGCCGTGCTGATCATCGCCTGCCCCTGCGCGCTCGGCCTGGCGACGCCGCTCTCGATCATGGTCGGCACCGGCAAGGGGGCGCAGAGCGGCATCCTGATCCGCTCCGCCGAGGCGCTGGAGACCGCGCACAGGCTGGACGCGGTCGTGCTCGACAAGACCGGCACGATCACCCGCGGCGAGCCGGCGCTGACCGACGTGGTCGCGATCGACGGGTTCGACCGCGACGAGCTGTTGCGCCTGGCGGCCGGGGCCGAGCGCTCCTCCGAGCACCCGCTGGCCGAGGCGGTGGTTGCCGGGGCCGACGCGCGGGGCCTCTCCCTTCCCGCGGCGGCCGAGTTCGACTCGGTCACTGGCAAGGGTCTGCGCGCCACCGTCGCCGATCGCCGCCTCTTGGTTGGCACGCGCCGCCTCCTGGGTGACGCCGGGGTCGACCCCGGACCGCTCGAGGCCGACGCCGAGCGCCTCGAGGCGGAGGGGAAGACGGCGATCCTCGTCGCTGTCGACGACAGGCCGGCCGGTGTGTTGGCGGTTGCCGATACGGTCAAGCCGGGCTCGGCGGCCGCGATTGCCGCCTTGCGCCGGCTCGGCCTGGAGGTGGTGATGATCAGCGGTGACAACGCCCGCACCGCGGAGGCGATCGCGCACCAGGTCGGGATCGAGCGCGTCCTTGCCGAGGTCCTGCCCGAGGACAAGGCGGCGGAGGTGCGCCAGCTGCAGAGCGAGGGCAAGCGAGTGTCGATGGTCGGGGACGGGATCAACGACGCACCCGCCCTCGCCCAGGCCGATGTCGGGATCGCGATCGGCACCGGCACCGACGTGGCGATCGAGGCCGCCGACATCACGCTCGTCTCCGGTGAGCTACGCGGTGTTCCCCTGGCCCTCTCGCTGAGCGGGGCGACGATGCGCAACATCCGCCAGAACCTGATCTTCGCCTTTGGCTACAACACGATCGGGATCCCGATCGCGGCCGGTGTGCTCTACCCGTTCCTCGGCCTCCAGCTCAGCCCGATGATCGCTGCGCTCGCGATGGCCGCCAGCTCGCTCTCGGTCGTGGGTAACTCCAACCGACTGCGCGCCCGAGGCCTGCCGGAAGCGACGCAAGACGCTGTCGGAGTCCGCACGGGGGATCGGTAGTTACAGGCGGAGTCAATCCGTAGCGCGCACGGATTCGACCACGCCGGCGGGCGCGTAGCGTTGGGGCATGGAGGAGCACCTGACTCCGCTCGATGCGACGTTCCTCGAGCTCGAGGAGGGGGATGAGTCGGCCCACATGCACGTCGGCTGGGCGATGATCTTCGCCCCGCTGCCGGAGGGGGGCACGCCCTCGCTGGCGCAGGTGCGCGAGCTGCTCGACGAGCGGCTGGAGGCGCTGCCGCGCTTCCGCCGCCGGCTCTCCTCGCCGCGCACCGGGCGGTTCTCCTGGCCGAGCTGGCAGGAGGATCGGGATTTCGACGTCGCCAACCATGTGCGCCACGCGACCCTGCCGGCGCCTGGCGGCGAGGCCGAGCTGCTCGAGTGGTTGGGCGACTTCTACTCGCACCGGCTCGACCGGGCCCACCCGCTCTGGGAGTCGGTCCTGCTCGACGGCTTCGCCGATGGCGGTTGGGCGCTGGCGACCAAGGTCCACCACAGCCTCGTCGACGGGATGAGCGGCAACTCGGTGACGATGGTGATCCTCGACGCCGAGCCGCACCCGGCCCCGGGCTCGAAGGGTCTGTTGGCGGCGCTGATGGCCGAGGGCGATGGGGGGGAGGGGGCCGAGCGCGAGCACGGCCCCCTCGGCGCCCTCGCCGGCGTGGCCCGGGCCGGCGTCGATGCGGCGTTGCACCCGCGCAAGGAGCTCGGGGCGCTGCTCTCGCGCTCGCGCGAGATCGCCGGGCTGCTCAGGGACGAGCTGATCCCGGCGCCGCACACCAGCCTCAACGTCGGCATCGGCGGCAGTCGCCGCCTCGCCGCCGTGCACGCCTCGCTCGCCGACCTCAAGCAGGTCAAGAACGAGCTCGGCGGCACCGTCAACGACGTCGCCCTCGCCGCGACCGCGGGCGGCCTGCGCCGCCTCTTCGAGCACCGCGGCGAGCAGCTCGAAGCCGACGCGCTGCGGGTGATGGTGCCGGTCAGCATGCGCCAGGCGGGCGAGCAGCTGGCGCTCGGCAATCGCGTCTCATCGCTCTTCGTCGACCTGCCGATCGCCGAGCCCGACCCGTTGCTGCGCTACCGCAAGACGGTTGCCGCTTCGCAGGAGCTCAAGGGGGCCGGCCAGGCGCAGGGCGGCGAGGCGCTGGTCGAGCTCGCCGGCGCGGCGCCGCCCGTCGTCCACGGGGTCGTCGCCCGGCTCGCCTTCACCCCGCGCCTGTTCAACCTGACGATCACCAACGTGCCCGGCGTGCAGACGACCCTCTACGGGCTCGGTTCGCCGCTCGAACGGATCGTGCCGCTGGTGCCGATCTTCGCCGGCCACGCGGTCGGCGTCGCCGTCGTCAGCTACGACGGCAAGGTCGCCTTCGGCATCAACGCCGACCGGGTCGAGGTCTCCGACCTCGACGTCCTCCGCGACGGCATCGAGGAGTCACTGAGCGAGCTGCGCGACCTCGCCGCCGAAATCGCCGCGCACGACGACGAGGCAAAGAGCGCCGCCTAGCAGGCGACCCACGGGTCCTACACTGAGGGCATGGCCCATGAGCTCGATGCGGACTCGACCTTCAACCTCTACCGGCGCGGGATCGAGCTGCTCGAGGAGGCCGACTTCGAGCAGGCGACCGAGCCGTTGGAGGCCGCGGCACGGCGGGCGCCGGAGAAGTCATCGGTGCGCGAGGCGCTCGGCCGCGCCTACTTCCGCTGCGGCCGCTTCTCCGCCGCGGTGACCGAGTTCGAGGCCGTCGTCGACACCCACCAGGTCAACGACTTCGCCCACTTCTGCCTCGGCCGCGCCCTCGCCAAGACCGGCGAGACCGAGCGCGCCCGCCATCACCTCGCCCTGGCCGCCAACCTCCGCCCCGAGCGCCGCGACTACCGCTTCTACCGCGAGCTGCTCGGTACCTAGACCTAGAGGCCGGCGGTGAGGCGGCCGACGTTGCGGCGGCTGAAGTAGGGGCTGAAGGTGTGGCGGCGGTCGCCCTGTTTGCCGTAGCTGGTCAGGCCGTTGATCGCCGTGCCTTCGTCGATCAGCCAGCCGCCGCCGCTGGCGCCGGGGACCCAATGGCAGCGAATCGCGATCGTCGGCGGGCCGGGGATGCGGTAGGTGAGGAAGTCGTCGCCGACGTAGGGCGAGTCGCAGCCCTGCATCCAGCGGATGTGGCCGGGGTAGCCGAAGGTCTGGAATTCCTGGCGGCGGCTGATGTCGGTGGCGATCGCGGCACCGCCGCCAACCGCGTCGGCGACGTTCACGCCTTCGGCGTTGGCGCCGACGACGATCGCGCCGACGTCGAAGGCGGGGTTGCCGAACCTGACCCACTGCGGCAGCGCGTAGACGTGCTTGCGGTGGGCGACGAAGACGCCGAACGGGGCGGTTTCGCCGCTGTAGGCGGGGACGAACTCGAGCAGGCTCGACCAGACGACACGGCCGTTGGGCAGCTGCGGGCCGCTGTTGATGCAGTGGCCGGCGGTCAGCACCAGGCGGCGGCTGGGCGTGTCGATCGCCGTCGCCGAGCAGTAGCCGCGTTTCTTGCCCTGGCGCAGGAAGAGGCGGCCGTTGAAGGAGAAGGGCGGGACGCTCGGCTCGGCGATCTGGGCGAAGCTGGCGCCGGCGGCAAGGCGGTAGCCGCGCGGCGCGTCGAGCGGCTGCGCCGCCCGCATCCGCGCCGGCGTCCAGTAGCGCGCCGTGCGCGCCGCTTCGGACTTCGACGCCTGCGCGGTGGGGTGGAGGCGGGCGGCGGCGGTTGCCGTCGCGGGAACGGCGAGCAGGCAGGCGAGCACGGCGATCGCACCCGCCGCGCGAGCCGGGGCGCTGTGCGGGCCCGTTCGCATCGCGACCAGGATAGTGGGCAGGGGGCGGCGTCTGGGGCGCGCCGCCACCGGGCGGGGGTCAGTGGAGCAACGGGATCACGCAGCGGTAGGCGTGGGTGTTAGTTGAGAGGTCGGAGTTGATACCGCTTGTGACTGAGACCACGACAACTCCGTAGACATTGAGACCAGACACATTCGTCAGGTCCCCCGACCACTCGTCCCCAACGTCGAGGCCAACCCCCGGCTCTTCGCCAAAGGCCGCGAGCTGCAGCGCCTCCGGCAGGGCACCGCCCTTGAGCGCGCATTTGCGCGCCGCCGTCGGCGCGTTGACGGCGCTGTTCGGCGAGCTCTCCCAGCAGGCGCCGGCGAAGGGGAGCGTGCCGGGCAGGCAGCCGACGCTGTGGCCGTTGACCGTCTGCGCATCGACGGCGTTGACCGCGTTGAGCGCCGTCTGCGCATCGACCGCGCTCTGCGCCGTGTCGGCGCTGTCGGCGTGCGCCGCGCTCGGCACCTGGCCCAGGGTGAGCTCGTTGATGTCGGTCCCGGTCAGCGGCCCCGTCGTCGCCAGGGTCGGCACCGCGCCCGGCTTCAGCTGCTTGCGCGTGATCGAGTGCGGCTTCAGCCGGTTGGCGGGAACCGAGCGCGGCTTCAACCTGTTGCCGGGAAGGGACTTCGCCCGGATCGCCTTGCCGTTGAGCTTGGCCCGCCACCCCTTCTTCGCCGCGTAGACGCTGCCGCCGAGCGCCGCGAACAAGGCGATCGCCGCAACGATCAGAGCCGGTGAGCTGCGCCAAATCCCCTGTCTCATGCCTGCCCCCGTAAACGTGCTGGTTTCCAGATCGGGTGGCGAGCCTATGCCGGGCACGGGCCACCGCTCAAGCGGGCTGGACGAAAGTTCAAGCGCTCAGGAGGAGGGGCCCGCTCCGTCCGCCGCACGCCCCTCGTCGAACGCCCTGGTTTCGGCGAGCAGGGCCATGATCGGCTGGTCGTCGGCGATCATCGAGACGTGGAAGTGCTCGATCGCGCCCCGCGCCTGCCGCGAAGCGGCCAGCTTCACCGCGCCGAGCTTGCGCAGGACCCTGGTCTGGTAGGAGACCGCGCCCAGCGGCGCGCCGAGCATTCGCTTCACCTCGTTCGGGCTGAGCGGCTTGTCTTCTTCGGTGAGGATGCGCAGGATGCGGCGTCGCAGCGGGTGATCGATAGCCTTGATCCGGTTGGCGCGCTGTTCGCCAAACGCGATACGCGATTCGTCTGATCGCTTCCGCGTTCTGCCTTTGCCGGTTTTGGCCTCCGGCTTGTCCTTCTTCTTGCTGCTTTTCTTCGACTTGCGTCCTTTGCGTTTTCTCGGCTCGTCAGGTCCCGCAGTCATCAAGAACAACCTCCCCTCTCTCGATCGACCCAAACCTGGTTTGGGCGTTAGGAATTGTCTGGGAAATACAAGAAAACTAGCGGGAAATGTCACCTGAAGTATTCAAAGCATAAACTCTCGGTATGCACCCAATAAACACCACCCGAGTCCTGTCGGTCAATCCAAGGGTTGTAAAGCTTTTGTCACAGTGAAGCCATCCGCCGCCGCTTACGGATAGACTGCTCGCACATACGGTCGGTGGTCAAGGGAAGTCCGGTGCAAGACCGGCGCGGTCCCGCCACTGTGACCGGGCAAAGGAAGCCGCAGGCGCGATTGCGTCAGCCACTGGGGGCGACACTGAGCTCCCGGGAAGGTGCGGCCGACGATTCCCGGAAGCCAGGAGACCTGTCCCCGGCCAGCCATGACAACCCTCGAGGAAAGGGTGGCTTAAATGCCAAGACTCATTCCATTTCGGCTGGCGGCCGCGTGCGCGCTGGCTCTGATCCTGGTGCTCTCCTCCACCGCGTTCGCGGTGGCAGAGGAAACGCCGGCCGGCCTCCGGGTCATCGCCGGGCAGAAGGTGCTCGCCGACCAGACCCTGCGGACCGGCACCACCGCGGTCCCGACCAGTCCCCGGGCGACCTGCTTTGGGGCGGACAAAGGCGGCAGCGGCAAGAACGTCCGCGTCGCCGGGGCGACGCCGCTCGGGTTGCTCGCGCAGGCGGCTCGCTCGACCGGGGCGCTGCGCCCGCTGTTGCTCACCGACGCCTTCTCCTTCGGCCTCGGCCTCTGCGCGATCGGTGGGCTCGAAGCCAGGGGCGAAGGCTTCTGGCAGCTGCGCGTAAACCACGTGGCCTCGGAACTCGGCGGCGACTCGGTGAAGCTGAGGTCGGGCGATCAGGTGCTCTGGTACCTGACCGCGGCCTTCCCGGCTCCTGACGAACTGTGGCTGCAGGCGCCGAAGCGGGTCGGGGCCGGCCGGCAGTTCCGCGTGCGGGTCTTCGCCTACGACGAAAAGGGCAAGCGCAAGCCGGTCGCCGGGGCCAGGGTCAGCGGTGCGACCAAGCGCACCAACGGCAACGGCTTTGCTGCCGTGACGCTGCGCAAGCCGGTGCGCCTGATCGCCCGCAACGGCGGCGACATTCCGTCCAATCGGGCAGCTGTCTGTGTCGGGGGGAAGTGCCCCAAGGGCTGAGACGCTGTGCCGTTGCCGCGAGCGCCGCGCTGCTTGGCGTGGCGCTCGCGGCCGCCGGCTGCGGGTTTGGACCGGGGCCCGCCGGCGGCGAGGTGACGCTGACCGTGACCCGGGACTTCGGCGCCGAGCGGCTCGCCGGGCCGTTCTCAGAAGCGACGGTGGAGTCCGACACCGTGATGCGCGTGCTCGACCGCAACGCCGGAATCACCACCCGCTACGGCGGCGCGTTCGTGCACTCGATCGACGGGCTGGCGGGGACGCGCAGGGATGGCCGGCCCTACGACTGGTTCTTCTACGTCAACGGCCTCTGGTCACCGGTCGGCGCGGTCGACTACCCGCTGCGCGGCGGCGACTCGATCTGGTGGGACTACCGCGACTGGTCGGCCTCGGAACGGGCCTCGGCGCTCGTCGGCGCCTGGCCGCAGCCGTTCGCGAGCGGCTACGAAGGGAGTCGCCACCCGACCGCGCTCGAGTGCCGCGGCGGCGGCGCCGCCTGCGGGCTGGCGCGGCGGCGCCTGCGCCGGGCCGGCGCGACGCTTGTCACGCCCGGCGCGGACGGCGCGATCCGGGTCCTGGTCGGTCCTTGGCGGCGGCTGCGCGGAGATTCCACCGCGGCCAGGATCGAGTCCGGGCCGGCGGCGAGCGGCGTCTACGCCACTTTCGCCCGGCGCCGGGGAGGGTTTGAGCTGATCGCGCTTGACGAGGGCGGTGACCCCGCTCGCGGCCTCGGTCCGGACGCCGGCCTCATCGCCGCCACCCGGCGCGCCGAGGCACCGCCGGTGTGGTTGGTCACCGGCGCGAGCGCCCGCGCGGCCCTGGCCGCGGCCCGGCTTCTCGATGGCGCCGATCTGCGCGACCATTTCGCCGTGGCGGTTGACGGCGCAGAGGAGATTCCGCTCCCGGTCGGGGCGGGGGCCGGGTAATGCCGCGCACTCGGACAGGTGGGCTGCCGTGGTGACGCGGCCGCTGAGATCCCCGTTTGCCTACACGCCTCGCCCGGGCCCTCTGCAATCTGCCTCACCGGGCGCCGCCGTCGCCTACCTCGGCGCCCTGGTCGCCGCCGCCTTTCTCTACTCGAGCCCGCTCGTGCTGGCGGCTGCCGGCGCCGGCGCCGCCCTCGCCGGCCATGCGGCGGGCGCCGACCGGGCGGTCCGCGCCGCACTGCGCATGGGTGTCACCCTGGCGCTGCTGATCGTCGCCGTCAACGCCCTGGTCGTCAATCGCGGCGAGACGGTGCTGCTGCGCCTCGGCCACCTCCCCCTGCTGGGCCGGGTCGATGTCACCGTCGAGGCGCTTGCCGCAGGCGCCGTGATCGGCCTCCGCGCCGCGGTCGCGATGGTCGGCTTCGCCGTCTACTCCGCCTGCGTCGACCCCGACCGAGTGCTGCGCGCCCTGCGCCCGCTCGCCGGCCGCTCGGCCCTGACCGCGGCGCTGATCTCGCGTCTCGTCCCGGTCGCCGCCGCCGACGCCGCCCGCCTCCGCGACGCCGCCCGCCTGCGCGGCCCCGCGGCCGCGCCGCTCGGCCGCGCCACCCTCGCCCGCCGTCTGTTGACCGGCTCCTTGGACCGTGCCGTGGACGTCGCCGCAACCCTGGAGCTACGCGGCTACTCCCTGACGCGCCCAGACGCTGCGCGGGGCGGTGTCCTCGGTCGGTCGGATCGGGTCACGGACAAAAAAGTGCGCTCCCCTCACCTCCCCCCCTGCGTCCTGGCCCCGCTTGGTCTGGGACGCGGCGGGAATCGGCTTAAGTCTCGTTTCGACGCGAGGTTCTACCTGGCCGGCGCGGCAGTCCTCGTCGCCGCGATCGTCGGCAAGGTCGTCGGCGCCGACGGGTTTCACGCCTACCCGACCGTCGAGTGGGGGGTCGAGCCCGCCACCGTCGCCCTGTCCGCCCTGATCGTGCTCAGCGGCCTGGCGCCGAGGAGACGCAATGCCTGAGCTTGCCTCCAAGCCCCGCGCCGTCCCCGCCCTCGCCATCGAGCGCCTCTCCTACGCCTATCCCGCGACCGGTCAAGCGACGCGCTTCACGTTGGGCCCCGCAGAGGGGCCCAACGTGAAGCGCGCCCTGCGCGAGGTCTCGCTGACGCTTGCGGCGGGTGAGTTTGCGTTGCTGGCGGGTCGCTCTGCTTGCGGCAAGACGACTCTTTTGCGCGCCGCCTGCGGGCTGGTGCCGCACTTCCACGGCGGCGAGATCGAGGGCCGGGTCGAGGTTGGTGGCCGCGACGCGATCGCCGCCGGTCCGGGGGGGCTAGCCGCCGCGGTTGGCTACCTCGCCCAGGACCCCGAGACCCAGGTCGTCTCGACCACCGTCGCCGCCGAGATCGCCCTCCCGCTCGAGCTGCGCGATACGCCCCCGGCATCCCGCGCCCGCGCCGTCGAGGAGGTCGCCCTGGCCCTCGCGATCCCGCACCTGCTCGACCGCACCGTCGACACCCTCTCCGGCGGCGAGCTCCAACGGGTGGCCCTGGCCGCGACCCTGGTCACCCGCCCCAACCTAGTCCTCCTCGACGAGCCGACCTCCCAGCTCGATCCGGTGGCCGGCGACGAGCTGATCTGGCTCCTGCGCCGCCTCAACGAGGAGTGGGGAGTGACCGTCCTCCTAGCCGAGCACCGCCTGGAGCGCTGTCTACCGGCCGCCGACCGAGTGATCGCAATGGACACGGGGACCATCAGCTTCGACGGCCCCCCAACCGATTTCCTCGCCTGGGCCCAACAAGCCGACGCCGCCTTGGAGACCCCGGCAGCCCAGCTTTTCTCCCTAGCCGGCATCGACCCTTTGCCCACGGGCGTCCGCCAAGCCCGCGACACCCTGCGCACCGCCAAACCATCCCCCGGGCGGGCGCCGGGGGGTTGGGGGGGTCCCCCGCGCAGCGGCGTCCCCTTTTCCGCCCCAACCCCGCGATCGGACGGCCGCAACCTCCGAGGCGGAAAACCCAGCAAGCGGGGGACCCCCCCAACCCCCCGACCAAGCCCGCCCACCGCAACGGCCCGCGCCCTCTGGGTAGAGCTAGGTGACGCCGAGGAGCGCCACGACGTCCTCAAAGGCATCGACCTGACGATCGACGGCGGCGAACGCATAGCCCTGATGGGCCGCAACGGCGCCGGCAAGAGCACCCTCCTGCGTACGCTCGCCGGCCTGGTCGATCCGGTGAAGGGCCGGGTCGAGACCCCACGCGGAATCGCCCTCCTCACCCAGAACCCAAGCGACTACCTCGCGCGCGAGCGGGTCGGCGACGAACTGCCCGGCGCCGCCGGCCTGGCGGCGCTGCGCACGGTCGGCCTCGAGCACATCGTCGATGCCGATCCGCGCGACCTCTCCGGCGGCGAGCGCCAGAGGCTGGCGCTGGCGATCGCGCTTGCGGGCCGCATGGACGGCGACGAGCCGCCGGGCCTGGTCGCCCTCGACGAGCCGACCCGCGGCATGGACCGCGCCCGCAAGAGCGACCTGATCGAGCTGATCGAGGGCCTCGCGGGCCACGGCGCCGGCGTCGTCGTCGCCACCCACGACGTCGAGTTCGCGGCGACGTTTGCCGAACGGGTGGTCCTGCTCGGCGCCGGCGTCGTGATCGCCGACGGCGCCGCGGCGGAGATCCTCTCCGGCGGTTGGTACTTCGCCACCGAGGTAGCCCGCATCCTCGATCTGCCCGGCGTGATCACGCCAGAGGACGGCGCCGCGATCCTGGTCGGGGAGGATGGCTGATGTCCTGGGAGCTGGCCAGCTTCCTGATCCTCGCCGCCGTCCTGATCGGCGGCTTCGCCTGGTACGAGCGCTCGCGCCCGACCTCGCAGGTCGTCGCCTTGGTCGCGGCCCTGGCGGCGCTGGCCGTCGCCGGGCGGGTCGCCTTCGCCGCGCTGCCAAACGTCGTCGCGACGACGGACATCGTGATCTTCTCCGGCTTCGCGCTCGGGCCGGCACCGGGCTTTGCCGTCGGCGCGCTGGCGGGGCTCGTCTCAAACTTCTGGCTCGGCCAGGGCCCGTGGACGCCGTGGCAGATGGCGGGGTGGGGGATGTGCGGCGTGCTGGGCGCCGGATTGGCCCTGGCGCGCCCCCGCGCCGGACGGGTCACGCTGGCCGTCGTTTGCGCCCTGGCTGGCGTTGCTTACGGCGCTCTGCTGAACTTCTCCCTGATGGCAACCTACGGAGGCGACCTCTCGGTGCAGCGTTTTCTCGCGCTCGAGTCGCGCGCGGTGCCCTTCGACGCCGCCCACGCGATCGGCAACGCCGGGCTCGCCCTGGTTGCCGGACCGGCGATGGTGCGGATGCTGGTCCGCTTCCGCGAGCGCTTCGAGTGGCGCACCCCGGCGGTTGCCTCGCTGCTCTTGTTGGCCCTCGCCCTCGCCAGCGTGCTGCCGGCGCGGGCGGAGGCGTCGTTGGAGACCAGCAGGGCCGCCGCCTGGCTCGCCGCGACGCAGAACGGCGACGGCGGCTGGGGAGCCTCGCCGGATCGCGACTCGGCCCCGGACATCACCGCCTGGGCGATGCTGGGGTTGGAGGCGGCCGGCCGCAACCCGCTAGACGTCTCGCGCTCTGGGAACGATCCGGTCGGCTACCTGCGCAAGCACGTCGCCGAACTGAGCAGCCCCGGCGACTTCGCCCGCACGATCCTCGCCCTCGACGGCGCCAGGATCGACCCGCGCGACTTCAACGGTCACAATCTGGTCGAGGCGCTGCTCAAGCGTCGTCGCGGCAATGGCTCTTACGAAGGCTGGCCCGGCTCGACCGCGTTCGCGGTGATCGCGCTCCTGCTGGCGGCGCTCGGCATCTATGGCGTGATCTCGTACACCGTGAGCCAGCGTACCCGGGAGCTCGGCATCCGCATCGCGCTCGGTGCCTCACGACAGAAGGTGGAGCGACTGGTGATCGGCCAGGGTGTGTGGCTCACCGCGGCGGGG
>Ga0210115_1000479_pt1 | contig 11539 bp, 10 predicted proteins | sample MayberryNW_TuleB_2_FD_185526 | JGI IMG/M metagenome (GOLD analysis project Ga0210115, IMG submission 185526) | Wetland microbial communities from San Francisco Bay, California, USA, that impact long-term carbon sequestration - MayberryNW_TuleB_D2... | ecosystem: Environmental > Aquatic > Marine... | reverse complement strand
TGCGCGCAAGGTACGCGAAGTCGTCGGCCACGTACGCAGAGGAGACGATCCGGGCGAGCGGCTCGAGCCCGCGGCGCTCCGCGAATGCCTCGCTCGTGACGACGAGCGCCCCGGCGCCGTCGTTCACGCCCGGCGCGTTCCCGGCCGTCGTCGTCCCCTCGGGATCGAACACGGGCTTCAGGGAGGAGAGCTTCTCGAGCGACGTGTCGCGCCGCGGCCCCTCGTCGACCGCGAGGCCCCCGACTGGGACGATCTCCTCCTCGAAGAGCCCGTGGTCGATCGCGTTCACGGCCCGCTCGTGCGAGCGGAGCGCCCACTCGTCCTGCTCCTCGCGGGAGATGCCGAGCTCGCGCGCGACGAAAGACGCCTGCTGGACCATGTGGCGCTTGTCGAACGTCGAGGTGAGGCCGTCGTGCACCATCGAGTCGATCAGCACCGCATCGCCCAGCCGGTAGCCGAAGCGCGCGCCCTTCAGGAGGTACGGCGCGTTCGACATCGACTCCATCCCGCCCGCGACGACGACGTCGTGGTCGCCCGCGCGGATCATCTGGTCGGCGATCTCGACCGCGCGGATCGACGAGGCGCAGACCTTGTTGACCGTGTCCGCCGGCGTCTCGATCGGTAGCCCGGCCCCGACCGCCGCCTGGCGGGCGGGCGCCTGCCCGGCGCCGGCCTGGAGCACCTGGCCCATGATCACGTACTCGATCTCGCCCGGCTCGAGGCCGACGCGCTCGAGGGACGCCTTGATCGCGTGGGCGCCGAGCTCCGTCGCCTCGAGCTGCGCGAGCCCGCCGCCCAGCTTCGCGAAGGGCGTCCGGACGGCGGAGACGATGACCGAGCGAGACACGGCCCGGAGGCTAGCAGCGGCCCCCTAGGCTACCGGCCGCGGCGCGCCTCCCATGCCTCGACCATCGCGATCCGCTCGAGGATCGTCGGGTGCGTCTCGGTGAACGCCTTCGTCCAGGCCGGCGGGTCGGGGTCGGCGAGGAGCGAGGTGGAGAAGCCCTCGAAGAGCTCGCGGGCGGCGTCCGGGTCGCCGGTCGTCTCGAGCGCGACCCAGTCGGCCTCGGCCTCCATGTGCCGGCCGATCGCGGCGAACGCGGGCAGCGCGACCATCTGGAGACCCACGAAGACGAGCAGCGCGAGGGGGACGGCGGCGGGCTGGCGCATGCCGCCCCGCCGGCGGGTGGCCCGCGCGATCAGCCACGCGCCGGGAAAGGCGAAGAGCGCGTACCAGGCGACGCCCTTCGGGATGTGCTCGCTCGCGTGGTGGCCGAGCTCGTGCGCGAGCACGACGATCACCTGGTCGTCGTCGAAGCGCCCGTCGAGGATCGTGTCCCAGAGGATGATCCGGCGGCTCGGCCCCATCCCGGCCGCCTCCGCGTTCGGCGCGGTCGTCTCGGTCGAGACCGTCGCCACGTCGATCCGGATGTCCGGCAGCCGGTCCTCGCGCTCGAGGCGGTCGGCCGCGGCGAGGAGCGTCGGATCCTCGAGTCGCTCGCCGGCGCCGAGGTACGGGTAGACGAACGCACCGAGCGCGTAGATGCCGACGAAGACGGCCGCGCCGGGAATCCACCAGAACCGGGGCAGGAGGCGCGCGAACCCCATCACGATCAGGATCGCCAGCGAGAGGCCGACGAACTCGCCCCCGAGCGCGAGCCAGCCTCCGACGACGAGGTCGCTGTAGGCGGCCTCGCTCAGGCCGTGGCGGCGCTGCCACCAGAGCTCGAGGAGGCCGAACGGGAGCAGGCTCAGCCAGACGAGGGCCAGCCCGAGCATGGCGAGGAGCATCCCGGAACCGATCGGTCCGGCGGCCGACTCGCGCAGAAAACGCGCGCCGTGCCGGGCGTAGAGGACGAGCACGATGAGCGTCGTCAGGAGGGAGCCGAGGAGCAGCAGGCGCACGACCCGCTCGTACGCGTGCGCCTCGCGGAGCTGCGCGGCGGTGAAGAAGTCGCGCTCGTCGAGGGCCGGGAGGGTCAGGTCGGACGGAACGCGGCTCCGCCAGAGGAGCAGCGCGAGCACGACCCAGGCCGCGGCGGCCGCCAGCACGACGGCCAGGGCGGCGAGCCCGCGTGCGCTAGGCCGGCGCAAGGCCGGCGCCGGGCTCGGGCGCGCCGGGCGGACGCTCGACCGGCTCGGGCTCGACCCGGCGCTCGGACGGCCCGCTGTAGGGGTAGCGGTCGGTCAGGACGAGGAGGCCGTAGCCGCTCGTCTGGGCCCAGTAGCGGATCACGAAGGCGGCCGCGTTGCGCAGCCCGACCGGCATGCGGCCCGTGACGAGGGACGCGAACCAGCCGAGGATCGCAACCACCACGAGGAGACCGGTGAGCGAGAGCGAGACGAGCCAGGCCGGGAGGTCGAGGATCCAGCGGAAGCCCGTGATCCAGCGGTTCTGCCGGGCCGGGCCGTCTACCTCGAGGTCGACGGGGTAGCGGAACGGGTCGCCCGTGAACCCCGGGTACGGATTCGCCGCGAGCGTGAGGAAGGCGTACACGTGGACGCCGTAGCGGAGGTAGCGGGCCAGGAACCGGTGGAACGTCCGCGGCGAGCGACCGGCGACGAGGGTCGCCAGCCAGTTGAGCACCGCGACGACGACGGCGAGCACCGTCCAGAGCGCGAGCCAGACGAGGTGGGGGAACGCGAGGGGGAGCCGGAACAGCACGGTGAGGCGCGACCGGCGGCCCTCGTCCTCCTCGATCACGATCCGGATCGGCCGCGAAGGGGTCGGCTCGGGCGGCGGCGGCTCGAACGGGTCGGTCGACGGGTAGCGGTCGGTCAGGAGCAGGACGTAGGCGCTCGTCTGCGCCCCGTAGCGGAGCGCGTAGGCGACGAGGTCGCGGAAGCCCTGCGGCATCCGCCCCCGGGCGAGGATGGCGAACCAGGCGAGGAAGGCGACCAGCACCGCCACGCCGGCCGCGGTCCCGCCGGCCGTCCACTCGCCGTCCTGCTGCTGTTGCTGGGAGCCGCCGCCCGCGGACGGCCAGCCGAGGAGCGCCGACATGACGAGCAGCGCCGGGAGCGCCAGGACGAGCCGGAAGACCGTCTTCCAGCGGCTCTGGCGCTCGGGCCCGTCGATCTCGAGGTCGACCGGGTACCCGGGGTCGCCGGCGAAGCCCGGGTACGGGTTGGCCGCGAGGTAGAGGTAGGCGTGGAGGTGCGTCACATACCGGACGTAGGCGGCGAGGAAGCGGTGGAGCCCCTGCGGCAGCCGGCCGGTCGCAAGCGCGGCGAACCAGCCGACGACCGCGCCGAGCAGCGCGCCGAGCGTCCAGAAGACGACCCAGACGAGGTGCGGGATCGCGAGCAGCAGCCGGAACGCGACCGTGAGGCGCGACCGGCGGCGGTCGTCCGCGACCACGAGGCGAACCGGATGCGCTGGCCTTCCTCCCCCCGTCGCCGGCCCGGCCTCCCAGCTCGGCGGCTGCTCCACGCACGCAGTATGGCCGCCTTCGCCGGACGGCGAGATCCGCCTCCGGGTGGGTTAGGTTGGCCCCGACCGTGGCCGAGCCGCTGATCGAGATCCGCCGTCTGACGAAGCGCTTCCGGCGCGTCGTGGCCGTCCAGGACCTCTCGTTCTCCGTCCTGCCCGGGCGCATCACGGGCTTCGTCGGCCCGAACGGCGCGGGCAAGACGACGACGCTGCGCTCGCTGCTCGGGCTCGTGGCGCCGACCTCGGGCGAGGCCCTCGTGGCGGGCCGGCGCTACCGGAACCTGGACGATCCCGTCCACCGGGTCGGCGCCGTCCTCGAGACCGCCACCTTCCACCCGGGCCGAAGCGGCCGGAACCACCTGCGGACCGTCGCCGCCGCGGCCGGAATCCCCGGCGCACGGGTCGAGGAGGTGCTCGAGCTCGTCGGCCTCACCGACGCGGCGCGCCGCCGGGTGGGCGGCTACTCGCTGGGGATGCGCCAGCGCCTCGGCCTCGCCGCGGCGCTCCTGGGGGAGCCCGAGATCCTCGTCCTCGACGAGCCCGCGAACGGTCTCGATCCCGAGGGCATCCGCTGGCTGCGCACGTTCCTCCGCCGGCTCGCGGCCGAGGGGTGCACAGTGCTCGTCTCGAGCCACGTCCTCGCAGAGCTCGCGCAGACCGCCGACGACGTGGCCGTGATCGCCAGGGGCAGGCTGGTCGCCCACGCGCCCGTCGAGGAGCTGACCGCCCGCGCCGGGGCGGGGACCCGCGTGCGCTCGCCCGACGCGGCCAGGCTCCGGGAGCTGCTCGCCGCCGCGGGGATCGAGGCGACCGAGACCGGCGACGCGCTCGCCGTCCAGGCGCCCCCCGAGCGGGTCGGCGAGATCGCGGCCGCGAACGGGATCGTCCTGCACGAGCTGGCCGCCGAGTCCTCCTCGCTCGAGGAGGTCGTGCTCGAGCTGACCGGAGCCGAGGGCGAGGCGACGCCCGGATGATCCGCCTCGTCGGCGCCGAGTGGCTGAAGCTCCGCACGACCTGGGGCCTCTGGATCTACCTCGCGCTCCTCGCCGGCGTGACCGCGATCGGCGTCGCCGGGACGATCGCCGCGCACGAGGGCTCCTGGAACGACCGTGACCTGCGCAGCGTCTTCGAGACGCCGGGCCTCGCGACCCTCTTCGTCCTCCTGCTCGGCTCGGTCGGGTTCACGAACGAGTTCCGGCACGGGACGATCGGCCAGACGTTCCTCGTCACGCCCCGGCGGGAGCGCCTCCTGGGCGTGAAGCTGCTCGCGTTCGCACTCGTCGGGGTCGGGTTCGGGCTGGCCGCCTGCGCGCTCACGCTCGCCATCGCCCTTCCCTGGCTCGGCGCGCAGGACGTCGACGTGCCGCTCACGGGGGCGATCGTCCGCGACCCCCTGGTCGGCACCCTGGTGGCGTGCGCGCTGCTCGGGGCGCTCGGCGCCGCGGTCGGCGGGGCGGTCCGGAGCCAGGTGGCCGCCGTCGTGGGGATCCTCGTCTGGTTCCTGCTCCTCGAGTTCCTCGTCGGCGCGCTGCTCGAGGTGATCGGGGCGGGCGGCGTCGCTCCGTACCTCCCCTCGCGCGCGTCCGGGGCGATCACCGGCGGGATGGACGGCGGGACGGACGACCTCTCCGCCCGCGCGGGTGCGCTCGTCACGCTCGGCTGGACGGCGCTCGTCGCCGCCGCGGCCGCGATCTCGCTCCGGCGGGACGTCACCTAGGGGCCGCCTTGATTCGGCCGCGGCGCTGGCGTACGCTCCGACCGATGACGACCTCCCTCCCCTCCGCGATCTGGGCCTGGCCGAGCGAGCGGGGCGGGAGCGTCGCCTGCTGATCCAGGCGCGAACAGCCCGACCCGCTCGAGACCTTCCGCCCGGAGGGTCTTTTTGTTATGGGATGACCACCACGACCTCGATCCAGACCGATCTCGTCACTCCCCTCGGGGCCTACCTCGCCCTGCGCTCGAGCGGCGGAGCCGGCTTCCTGCTCGAGTCAGTCGAGAAGGGCCGGCTCGGCCGGCACAGCCTCGTCGGCACCGGCTCGCGGCTCGTGTCCTTCGAGGAGGCGGAGGGGGAGGTCGCCGCAGGCCGCCCGGTGGTCGGCTTCCTCGGCTACGACCACGTCGCGCGCCTCGAGCCGACCGTGCCCCTTCCCGACACCGGGCCCGACCTGCCCGAGAGCCGCTTCGTGGTCGCGGAGACGCTCGTCCGGTTCGACCACGCCCGGGCGTCCGCGGAGGTGCTGGCGGGAGACCGCGACGCCGTCGCGACGCTCCTCGACTGGCCGGTCGCCCCGCCTGCGGAGCCGGTCGAGCCCCCGCGCAGGGAGACGCGCCGCGCGCCCGCACGCGAGGCCTACGAGGCATCGGTGGCCGCCGCGAAGCGCGAGATCGCGGCGGGCGAGGCGTTCCAGATCGTGCTGTCCCAGCGCGCGGAGCGGTCGACGGCCGTGTCCGCGGTCGCGCTCTACCGCGCCCTCCGCCAGGTCAACCCCTCCCCGTACCTCTTCCTGCTCGAGCTCGGCCCCGACCTCGCGCTCGTCGGCTCGTCGCCCGAGACGCTCGTGAAGCTCGTGGGCCGCCGCGCCAGCCTGAACCCGATCGCCGGCACGACCGAGGCCGGCGAGGGCGACGCCGAGCGCCTGCTCGCCTCCGAGAAGGACCGCGCCGAGCACGTCATGCTGGTCGACCTGGGCCGCAACGACCTCTCGCGCGTCTGCAAGGCGGGGACCGTCCGCGTCGTCCGCTCGCTCGAGGCCGAGCGCTACTCGCACGTCACCCACCTCGTCTCGGAGGTGGCCGGCGAGCTCGCGGAGGGGCGGAGCGCCTTCGACCTGCTGCGCGCCTGCTTCCCGGCGGGAACGGTCTCGGGCGCGCCGAAGGTGCGGGCGATGCAGCTCGTCTCCGAGCTCGAGGGCCATCGCCGCGGCCCGTACGCCGGGGCGGTCGGCTATGCGCTCCCGGACGGGGACCTCGATACGTGCATCGCGATCAGGACGGTCGTGCTGACGCCGGGCCTCGCGCGTCTCCAGGCCGGCGCCGGGATCGTCGCCGACTCGGATCCCGCCGCGGAGCACCTCGAGTGCCTGAACAAGCTGGCCGCGCTCGAGGCGGCGATCGACCTCGCGGAGCACGGAGCATGAGCAGGCCGGCGTCCACCGTTGCCGGACGGAAGCCGACGCCGGCGAGGAGCGTCCTGCTCGTCGACAACTACGACTCGTTCACGTACAACCTCGCCCACCTGCTCGAGGAGCTCGGCGCCGAGGTGACGGTGCTGCGAAACGACGCGGTGGACGCGGACGCGGCGGAGCGGCTCGCCCCGACCCATCTCGTCATCTCGCCGGGCCCCGGGCGTCCGGCGTCCGCCGGCGCGACGCTCGAGATCGTCAGCCGGCTCGGGCCGACCACACCGACGCTCGGCGTGTGCCTCGGCCACCAGGCGATCGTCGAGGCGTTCGGGGGCGAGGTCGGGCAGGCGCAGCGGCTCGTGCACGGGAAGTCGTCGCTCGTCACCCACGGCGGCCACGGGCTCTTCGCCGGGCTGCCGAACCCGCTCGAGGCCGGCCGCTACCACTCGCTCGCCGCGACGCGCGTCCCGGACGAGCTCGAGGTCACGGCCCGGACGGACGACGGCGAGGTCATGGGCGTGCGGCACCGCGACTACCCGGTCGACGGGATCCAGTTCCACCCGGAGTCGGTGCTGACGCCGCAGGGACGCGATCTGCTCGCCACGTTCCTGGAGGGGACACGATGACCGTCCAGGAGGCCCTCGCACGGCTGCTCGAGGGCCGCGACCTCACCCGCGGCGAGGCGCGCGACGTGATGGGGTGCGTGATGCGCGGCGAGGCGACTCCGGCGCAGATCGGCGGCCTGCTCGTGGCACTGCGCTTCAAGGGCGAGACGGCCGACGAGATCGCGGGGTGCGCGGAGGCCATGCGCGAGCACGTGCTCGCCGTCCACCCGAAGCGCGAGGACCTCGTGGACACCGCGGGGACCGGCGGCGACGGCCAGCGGACCTTCAACATCTCGACCGCGGCCGCGCTCGTGGCGGCGGCCGCCGGCGCCGGCGTCGCGAAGCACGGCAACCGGGCAGTCTCCTCCGCGTCGGGCTCGGCGGACGTGCTCGAGGCGCTCGGCTTCGACCTGGAGCAGCCGCCCGAGCGGATCGAGCGGTCGATCGACGAGCTCGGCTTCGGCTTCCTCTTCGCCCCGTCGCATCACCCAGCGATGCGCCACGCCGCGCCGGTCAGGCGTGAGCTGGCCGCCCGGACGGTCTTCAACGTCCTCGGACCGCTCACGAACCCGGCGGGCGCGCGGGCGCAGGTCGTCGGGGTCTACTCGCCGCACCTCGTCCCGACGATCGCGGACGTGCTCGCGCAGCTCGGGGCCCGGCGGGCGTTCGTCGTCCACGGCTACGGCGGCGTCGACGAGCTCTCGCCCGCGGGGCCGAACCTCGTCGCCGAGGTGGTCGAGGGCGACGTGTCCATCCGGGAGATCGACCCCCTCGACTTCGGGGTGCCGCGCTTCGCACCGGGCGCGCTCGAGGGCGGGACGCCGGCCGAGAACGCGGCCACCGTGCGCGAGGTCTTCGCCGGCGCGCCGGGGGCCAAGCGTGAGGCCGTGCTCCTGAACGCGGCCGGCGCGATCGCCGCGGCCGGGCGGGCCGCCGACCTGCCGGAGGGCTACGCGATCGCGCGCGAGGCGGTCGACTCGGGCGCGGCGGCGATGCGACTCGAGGCGCTGATCGTGTTCTCCCGGGCCGGCTCCGAGCCGTCGCCGGAGGCGGCATGAGGTTCGCGGACGCGCTCCGCCGTCCGGGCCTCGCCGCGATCGCCGAGGTCAAGCGCCGCTCGCCGTCGGCCGGCGACCTGCGCCTCGACGCCGACCCGGCCGCGCTCGCCTCGTCCTTCGGCGCCCGGGGCGCCGCGGCCGTCTCGGTGCTCGTCGACGAGCGCTTCGGCGGCACGATCGCCGACCTGGCCGCGGCACGCGCGGCGACCGATACGCCGCTCCTCGCGAAGGGCTTCTTCACCGAGCCGGAGCACCTGCAGGAGGTAGCCGCCGCCGGCGCCGACGCGGCGCTGCTCCTCCTGCGGGACGTGGACGACCGCCGCGCGCGCCTGCTCGCCGACGAGGCGGCGCGACTGGGGCTCGACCTGCTGGTCGAGGCACACGACGCGGCCGAGCTGGCCCGCGCGGTCGCGCTCGAAGCGCAGATCGTCGGGGTGAACGCGCGCGACCTCTCGACGTTCGCGATCGACCGATCCGCCCAGCTCGAGCTCGTGGCGCGCGCCCCGCGGGACCGGATCGTCGTCGCCGAGAGCGGCATCACGAACCGGGCCCAGGCCGCCCTCGCCGAGCTCGCCGGAGCGGATGCGATCCTGGTCGGCTCGGCGCTCATGCGCGCGACCGATCCTGCGGAGCGGCTGGGCGAGTTGCTGCGCCGGCCGCTCGTCAAGGTCTGCGGGCTGACCCGCGAGGAGGACGTGGCCGCCGCGGCCGAGGCCGGCGCCGACCTGGCGGGCTTCGTCCTCGCCGAGAGCCCCCGACGCGCCGAGGCCCCGCTGCCGGTCCCGGAGACGATGCTCTCGGTCGGCGTCTTCGTGGGCGAGGCGGACGACGTGGGGACGGATCTCGTCCAGCTCTACGCCGCCGAGAACGGCCACCGCGCGCGCGACGGAGTGCTCCTGCGCGGGCGTCGCGCGGTCGCGCGGGTCGTGGACCTCCCGTGGCTCGAGAAGGACACGGCCCACTGGGAGCGAGCGGCCTCGGTCGAAGGACGGATCCTGCTCGCCGGCGGGCTCGGCCCGGAGAACGTCCGCGCGGCGATCGAGACCGTCCGCCCCTGGTGCGTCGACGCGAGCCGGAGCCTCGAAGCCGAGCCCGGGATCAAGGACCACGACCGACTCGCCGCCTTCGTCGAGGCCGCCCGATGACCTGCGCGGACACGTTCACTCGGTCCAGGCCCAGGGGTCAGACCCCGCGCAAACGACACACGAAAGGCGCACGACGGTGAAACGGCCACTCCACAGCCCAAAGAGTCCAAGCGGCGTTGCAGCGCGAGCCTGTGGATCCTTTGTAAAGGGGTCTGACCCCGGGGTCGGCCTGCGATGAGCGTGGCCCCGAAGGACGGGCTGTACGGCGTCTACGGCGGTCGGTACGTGCCGGAGACGCTCGTGCCCGCGCTCGACGAGCTGGAGCGCGGCTGGCGGGAGGCCGAGAACGACCCGTCCTTCCACGCAGCGCTCGACGCCCTCGCCGCGTCGTACGTCGGCCGGCCCACGCCCCTCTACGCGGCCGAGCGGCTCGCCGAGGGCAAGCGGATCCTCCTGAAGCGCGAGGACCTGAACCACACCGGCGCGCACAAGATCAACAACGCGGTCGGCCAGGCCCTTCTGGCCCGGCGGCTCGGCAAGCGCCGGATCGTGGCGGAGACGGGAGCGGGCCAGCACGGCGTGGCGTCGGCGACCGTGTGTGCGCGCTTCGGGCTCGAGTGCGTCGTGTACATGGGCGCGGAGGACATCCGCCGCCAGGCGCCCAACGTCGAGCGGATGCACCTGCTCGGCGCCGAGGTCCGTCCGGTCGAGTTCGGGACGAAGACGCTCAAGGAGGCGACGAGCGAGGCGATCCGCGACTGGATCACGAACGTCGAGACGACGCATTACCTCATCGGTTCCTGCGTCGGCCCGCACCCGTACCCGGAGATCGTCCGCGAGCTCCAGGTCGTCATCGGGCGGGAGGCGCGCGAGCAGGTGCTCGAGCAGGAGGACCGGCTGCCGGATGCCGTCGTGGCGTGCGTGGGCGGAGGCTCGAACGCGATCGGCCTCTTCGCCGGCTTCCTCGACGATCCCGAGGTGCGACTCGTCGGCGTTGAGGCGGCCGGCGCGGCGAGCCTCGGAACCGGGCGGGCCGGCGTCCTCCACGGCGCGCGCTCCTCGCTCCTCGCCGACGAGGACGGGCAGATCGCCGACGCGCACTCGATCTCCGCGGGGCTCGACTACCCGGGCGTGGGCCCCGAGCACGCCTTCCTGCGCGACACCGGCCGGGCCGAGTATCGCGCCGCGACCGACGAGGAGGCCCTCGCCGCGTTCCACCTCCTCGCGCGCCGCGAGGGGATCATCCCCGCGCTCGAGCCCGCCCACGCGCTCGCGCGGGCGCTCGACCTGGACGCCGAGCTCGTCCTGGTCGGGCTCTCGGGCCGCGGCGACAAGGACCTCGCCACCGTCCTCGAGCGCGCGTGAAACGCCTCTCCGTCTACCTGATGGCCGGGCCCGAGACCCCGGAGCTGGCGCAGGCGGCGGTCGAGGCCGGCGCCGACCTGCTCGAGCTCGGGTTCCCGTTCTCGGATCCGCTCGCAGACGGGCCGGTGATCCGTCTCGCCGGGGAGCGGGCGCTCGCGCAGGGCATGCGGACGGCCCGTTGCCTCGACTGCCTCGCCGAGGTGCGCAGCCGCGTCGGCGTCCCCCTCGTGCCGATGACGTACGCGTCGATCCTGGAGGCGTACGGGTACGAGCGGTTCCTCCGGGACGCGCGGGCGGCGGGCGCCACCAGCCTGATCGTCGCCGACCTGCCGATCGAGGCGCGACCGGACATCCCGCGCGTGCAGCTCGTCGCGCCGACGAGCCCGACCGAGCGCATCCGGCTCGCGGCCGAGGCGACCGACGGCTGGCTCTACCTCGTCTCGCTCACCGGCACGACGGGCTCACGCGAGGCGGTCTCCTCGCAGCTCCCGGACCTCGTCGAGCGCGCCCGGTCGGTGACGGACGTGCCTCTCCTCGCAGGGTTCGGCATCTCGAGCCCGGAGGCGGCGGCCGAGGCCGCCTCGCTCGCGGACGGCGTCGTGGTGGGAAGCCGTGCGGTCGAGATCGCCCACGCGGAGGGCGCGCCCGCGCTCGGCCGCTTCGTCGGCTCGCTGCGCGCGGCGCTCGACGCGGTTGAGCCGTAGGCTCGGTCGCGCCGCAGCTCCCGGGTGGTCGGAGCTGCGGCGCGACGAGCGCTGCGGGCCGAGGGGCCCCTAGGTGGTGGGCACGCTGCGGACGTGCTCGCAGTTCACGGCGGTGTCGCCCTGGCGGATGACCGCCCAGTCGTCGCCGGCGCCGCAGTCGAGCATGT
>Ga0210115_1000478_pt1 | contig 11543 bp, 7 predicted proteins | sample MayberryNW_TuleB_2_FD_185526 | JGI IMG/M metagenome (GOLD analysis project Ga0210115, IMG submission 185526) | Wetland microbial communities from San Francisco Bay, California, USA, that impact long-term carbon sequestration - MayberryNW_TuleB_D2... | ecosystem: Environmental > Aquatic > Marine >... | reverse complement strand
CCGCCCTTCTGCCTTTACCGTGTAAAAACGACAGGGTAGACTGGTTGGAGTGCCTGCGCAGGGATCCCCAGCCAGCGCAGGAGCCCCCTTGAAAGCATGACGATTACGACTGAAATCGAGATGAACCGCGAGCTCGGGCCCGGTCTCGGCGAACGCCTGCTCGTCGTCGAGGACGATCCGTCGACGCGCATCGGGCTGACCGAGCTCGTGCGCAACTGGGGCTTCGTCGCGGAATCGGCCGCCGACGTCGACGAAGCGCTCCGCAAGATCACGACGTTCCGCCCCGGCATCATCATCAGCGATCTGATCATGCCCGGGCCGAGCGGCCTCGACCTGCTGCGCATGCTGCAGGAACAGGATCGCGACATCACGGCCATCATCCTGACGGCGCAGGGAACGGTCGAGACCGCGGTCGAAGCCATCAAGGTCGGCGCCTACGACTACATCACCAAGCCGATCGATCCGCAGCGCCTGCAGATCCTGCTCGAGAAAGTTGTCGAGCGCCAGCAGACGCTCCGCGAGGTCAAAGCGCTCCGTCGTCAGCTCCGCGAGCGGGGCACCTTCGGCGGCATGATCGGGCACAGTCCGCAGATGCGGAAGGTGTATCAGACGATCGAGCAGGCCGGGCCGACGGCTGCCTCGGTGCTGATCACCGGCGAGAGCGGCACGGGCAAGGAGCTGGTCGCGCAGACGATCCATCAGCTCAGCCCGCGGACGTCGATGCCGTACGTGCCGGTCAACTGTGCGGCGATTCCCGAGACGCTGCTCGAGAGCGAGATCTTCGGCCACGAGAAGGGGGCGTTCACCGGCGCGATCGAGCGCCGCCAGGGCGTCTTCGAGCTGGCCGATCGCGGCACGATCTTCCTCGACGAGGTTGCGGAGATGACGCCGCAGACGCAGGTGAAGCTGCTGCGCGTGCTCCAGGAGCGCCGCTTCCGCCGGCTTGGCGGCCGGATGGAGCAGCCGGTCGACGTCCGCGTCATCGCGGCCACCAACGTGGATCCCGCCGGCGCCGTGCAGAGCGGCAAGCTGCGCGAGGATCTCTACTACCGGTTGAATGTCTTTGCGATCGCGCTTCCGCCGCTGCGCGACCGCAAGGAAGACCTGCCGCTGCTCGTGCAGGCGTTTCTGAACGAGTTCAATCAGCGGAACAACCGATCGATCATGGCGGTGAGCCAGGAAGCGATGCGGATTCTCGAGGGCTACCACTGGCCGGGAAACGTGCGCGAACTGAGGAACGTCATCGAGCGCGCCACCATTCTCGCCGAGGGCGAGTTCATCGAGCCGCGGCACCTCCCGCCCACGCTGGTGCAAATGCCGCAGACCGGCCAGCCGGCGCTCGCGCTCTCACCCGGCACCACCGTCGAGGAAGCCGAGCGGCGGCTGATCATGATGACGCTCGAGCACACGCGCGACAACAAGACGCGCGCGGCGCAGATCCTCGGCATCAGCCTGAAGACGCTGCACAACAAGCTGAACAAGCTGAAGCTGAGAAAGCGGGCGGAGAGCTGAGGACAGCGCTCGCGCTCGGCGTCGATGCGGGCCGCGTGATGCCGGGTCGCTCGGGCATCATCGATGCGCGGGCGGGCGGGCGGCGGTCGGGCCTGGCTGAAGCCCGGCCGCTACATCATCCATCGGGATCGTTCGGGCTTCCGTGGATTCGCGACGCCATTCGGTCGTTGACACGCTGCACGCCCGCAGCCGATCGCCGGATCTCGGAACGCCGGACACGCCGCCAAGCCCGATGGCCGGCGCCGGAAACGCAAAAGCCCGTCAGCCTCTAGATGCGACTGTCCATCAAGACGAAGCAGGTGCTCGGCGTCACCTCCACGGTAGGGGCCGTGGTGGTCGTGCTGAGCTTCTACTACCTGTCGCTGCTCGCGGGCGTGAGCCTGCGCGAGAGCCAGGCGCGCGGGCAGCTCGTGGCCCGCACCGTCTACCAGCGCGCGCAGGCGGTGGTGCCGCGCGCCGCGGATCGCTACGCGGCGCTTCGCGACGACCCCGGCATGCGCTCGATTCTCGAGTCGAGCAACTACTCGCGCGACGTGACCGACGCCGCGATCGTCGATCCGTCCGGCAGGATCGTCGCGCACTGGGATCCGCGCTTCGTCGGCCGGGTGATGGCGCCGCGCCCGCAGATCGCCGAGTTCCTGCAGATGAGCGGTTTCGAGCAGGTCTGGACCATCTTCACGGACCCGGGCCGTACGTTCGAGGTGCGCGAACCGCTGCTGCTCGATTCGGGTGCCGGCCCGTCGCGCCAGGCGGAGGAATTCGGCGCGATTCGCGTCGGGATCTCGACGCTGCTCGTCTGGCGCGATCTCAAGGAAGCCTTCGGCCCCGCGATCGGCACGATGCTCGGCGCGCTCCTCGTTGCGACGTTCGTCGCGATGCTGCTCGCGCAACTGTTCCTCCGCCCGATTCACGTGCTGCGCAGCGGCCTCACGCGCCTGCAGCAGGGAGAGACCGGCATCACGCTCGATCTGCCCAAGGACGAGTTCGGGGACCTCGGCACGTTCTTCAGAACGGTGAGCGACAAGCTGTCGGCCGATCGCAGCGAGCTGGCCGGCCAGAAGGCGAGCCTCGAGAACGTCGTCGCACGGTTGGAGGACGCGGTCGCGATCTACAACCCGGTGGGAAAGCTGCTCTTTGCCAACCCGGCGATGCGCGCGCTCGCGCCGGGAGATGGCGCGGAGCCGTGGCGCGAGCTCGTCCAGACGACGATCGCGACCAGAAAGTCGCACGGCCCGGTGGCGATCACCGCATCGGCAACTGGCGGCGAGGCCGCGCAGAAGGGCGAGCGGCTGCTCATTACGCACGCGATTCAGGACGACGACGGCCGCCTGATGGGCGTCATGGTGATCGCGCGCAACCTGGATTACCTTGGGCAGGTACAGTCCACGTTGCGCTATTCGCAGAAGCTGACGGCGCTCGGGCGGCTTTCGGCGGGCGTCGCGCACGAGGTGAAGAACCCGCTGAACGCGATGATGATCCACCTCGAGCTGCTCCGGCAGAAGCTCTCCCGGTACGCCGGCGTGCCCGCGGCGGTCGTCCCGGCCGGCATCCTCGACGTGCCGCAGTTCGATGCGTCGTCGGCCATCGAGCACGTGTCGGTGATCTCGTCGGAGATTCGCCGTCTCGATCAGGTGCTGCAGGGATTTCTGCGCTTCAACCGCCCGGAGGATCTGCGGCTCCAGCCGATCGATCCCGAGGAGCTGCTTCGCGAGGTCGCACTGGTGGTCCAGCCCGAGGCCGATAAGACACACGTCCGCCTCGAGATCGATGCGCCGCCGAACGTGCCCTTCGTGAACGCCGATGCGTCGATGCTGCGTCAGGCGCTGATGAACCTCGCGCTGAACGCGTGCCAGGCCATGCCGAACGGGGGCATGCTGCGCTTCCGCGCGCGTCACGCCAGTCAGCGGCGCGTCGAGCTGCGCGTCGAGGACACCGGCCTCGGGATCAAGCCCGAGCACCTGGCCCGCATCTTCGACCTGTACTTCACGACGCGCGACAAGGGCAGCGGGATCGGTCTTTCGATGGTGTACCGTACGGTGCAGCTGCACGACGGTGAGATCGAGGTGCAGTCGACGCCCGGCGTGGGCACGGCCTTCCGTATGCTGCTGCCTCAGAGTTGACGCGGTTCGGCACACGCGGCCGGCGCATGGAGAGGGAAATGAGGCACGGAACCCGGCACGGATGGATGGCGCTCGTCGGGGTCTGCGCGCTTGGGGGAGCGATGGCGACCGGCTGTGCGAAGGCTCACGCGGAGCGCGAGCCCGAGATGCCGCCGCTCGCCATGCCGGTGCCGCCGGAGCGCGTGCTGCCGCCGCTCGAAGCAGGCCCCATCGAAGCCGCAGCGCCGGAGCAGCAGCCCGAAACCCTGGAACAACGTCGCCCGCCCGCGCGGCGGCGCGGTGAACCCGTCAGGGCCGACGCGCAGCGCACCGGGCGCGAGGACACAGTCAAGCCCGAGGCACAACAGCCGGTCGGCGAGACCGCGACCGTGCCGCCGGTGCCGTCGCCTGAACCGGCAGCGCCAGCGCTTCAGCTCGCGCCGAGTGCCGATGCCGCCTCGGAACAGGGCATTCGCCGCCAGCTCACGCGTGCCAGCGGCGACCTCGGCAACGTGGACTACCGCGCGCTGAACGACGACGCCAAGGCACAGTATGAAACCGCCAAGCGCTTCATCGAACTGGCCGAGCAATCCATCCGCGACCGCAACCTCGTCTTCGCGCAGACACTGGCCGATAAGGCCCAGGCGATTGCCGAGGTCCTGAGACGGTAACGCGGCACCCACCGAAGCCACCTCGAAGGCGCATCCGCACGATCACTGGGCAAGCGACGGCACACTTCCGGTCGGAATCGGCGATGCTTGCGTGCGCAGTCGTGGCATTCGCCTTGCTGGATGGAGGGACAACGACGGATTTTCCTCCTTCCCCCACATTCCCGTGAGGGAAGCACATCCTTCCAACACCCTGCCTGAAGCACAGGGGAGGCGGTCTTCGGATCCCTCCCCAGCCTGCCCCGTCTGTCGCCACATCACCCGTAAGCCAGCGAGTTGTGGGCAGATTGTGTTCGCATCCGTCGGGCTGGCGGCTCGCGGATTTGCCGTTTGCCGCTGCTGAATCTCACCTTGTGAACAAACGCACAACGATCGCGGCCGGTGCAGCGGCGCCGCGCCGGCGGCTCTGCGGGATTTTCGCCAGTTTTCGCCACATCTTGCGACTGACCTAAAAACGTCCCACAATATGTTGTGGGACGTAGTTGACAAAGCGCGCGACCAGGCGCATAGTTGCCGACCGTTACGCGGGATGGTGCGCGAGGGCATCCACGGCGCCTCGCCTCTGGTGACACGGGTCGCTGACCAGCCATCGCCTGACCGCGCGATATCCAGACATTTCTTCAAGGCTCGCCTCGTCTGCGGCGATATGGCGGAGCCATCGGTGAACGGAGGACACGATATGCAGACTCGCGCTGCCCAGGACGCGTTGGCCGTCGGTGAGCGGACTAGTGAGATCGAGCAGGCGCGCGCGGAACGTTCCGCGATCCGCGGTCTCGAGTACTCGCGTTATTTCACGACCGCTGGCACCGACCCGTTCGACGAGATCGAGTGGGAACTGCGCTCGGCCGTGATCGGCAACGAGAAAGGCCAGGTCGTCTTCGAGCAGCGCGATGTCGAGATGCCGCGCTTCTGGTCGCAGCAGGCCACCAACATCGTGGTCTCGAAGTACTTCCGCGGACAGCTCGGCACCCCGGAGCGCGAGCGCTCGGTCAAGCAGCTGATCGGCCGCGTGGTGACGACGATCACCGAGTGGGCGCGGAAGCAGAAGTACTTCGCGAGCGATGCGGACCTGCAGGCGTTCAGCGACGATCTCAAGCATCTGCTCGTCTACCAGAAGGGCTCGTTCAACAGCCCGGTCTGGTTCAACTGCGGCTTCGAGAAGGCGCCGCAGTGCTCGGCCTGCTTCATCAACTCGGTCAGCGACACGATGGACTCGATCCTGACGCTCGCCAAGACCGAAGGGATGCTGTTCAAGTTCGGATCCGGCACCGGCAGCAACCTCTCGCGCATCCGCTCCTCGCGCGAGCTGCTCGCCGGCGGCGGCACGGCGTCCGGCCCGGTGTCGTTCATGAAGGGCTACGACGCGTTTGCCGGCGTGATCAAGTCGGGCGGCAAGACGCGCCGCGCCGCCAAGATGGTCATCCTCGACGCCGGGCACCCGGATATCGTCGAGTTCATCAACTGCAAGGTCGAGGAGGAGAAGAAGGCCTGGGCCCTCATCGATGCCGGCTACGACGGCTCGTTCACCGGCACGGCGTACAACTCGGTGTTCTTCCAGAACTCGAACAACAGCGTGCGCGTGACCGACGAGTTCATGCGCGCGGTGCTCGACGATGCCGAGTGGAAGACGCGCGCGGTGACGACCGGCGAAGTGATGGACACCTACAAGGCGCGGGAGCTGATGTGGATGATCGCCGAGGGCACGCACGTCTGCGGCGATCCCGGCATGCAGTTCGACACCACGATCAACGAATGGCACACCAGCCCCAACACCGACCGCATCAACGCGAGCAACCCGTGCTCCGAGTACATGTTCCTCGACGATTCGGCGTGCAATCTGGCGTCGCTGAACCTGATGAAGTTCGTGGCCGCCGACGGCGAGTTCGACGTGCCGTCGTTCAAGGCCGCGGTGCGGACCTTCATCACGGCGCAGGAGATCATCGTCGACAACGCGAGCTACCCGACCAAGGCCATCGAGAGGAACAGCAAGGAGTACCGGCCGCTCGGCCTCGGCTATGCGAACCTGGGGGCGCTGCTGATGTCGCGCGGCCTGCCGTACGACGGCGACGGCGGCCGTGATTTCGCCGGGGCGATCACCGCGCTGATGACGGGCGAGGCGTACGCGCAGTCGGCGCGGGTAGCGCGCGATCACGGCGGTCCGTTCGGCGGCTACGCGAAGAACCGCGAGCCGTTCCTGCGCGTGATGCGCAAGCATCGCGATGCGATCAAGGGGATCAACGCCCGCAACGTTCCGCCGGAGCTGTACAACGGTGCCCGGCAGGCGTGGGACGAGGCCGTCGAGCTCGGCGCCGACTTCGGGTATCGCAACGCGCAGTCGACCGTGCTCGCGCCGACCGGCACCATCGGCTTCATGATGGACTGCGACACCACGGGCGTCGAGCCCGACATCGCGCTCGTCAAGTACAAGAAGCTCGTCGGCGGCGGCCTGATGAAGATCGTCAATCAGACGGTCCCGATGGCGCTCAAGCGGCTCGGCTACAACGACGCCGAGATCCGCGACATCGTCGACTACGTGGACACCAACGAGACCATCGAAGGGGCGCCGCATCTCAAGGACAAGCACCTCGCCGTGTTCGACTGCGCGTTCAAGGCCGCCAAGGGCGAGCGCTCGATCCACTACATGGGCCACATCAAGATGATGGGCGCGACGCAGCCCTTCATCTCGGGCGCGATCAGCAAGACGGTCAACGTGCCGAAGGAGGCGAGCGTCGAGGAGATCATGCAGGCCTACGTCGAGTCGTGGAAGCTCGGCGCGAAGGCGATCTCGATCTACCGCGACGGCAGCAAGCGCACGCAGCCGCTGAACACGTCGAAGGATGCGAAGCCGGTCGAAGCGGTCCAGCAGGTGGCGCAGGCCGCCGTGGCCCTGCAGCCGCACCCGATCCGGCGCCGGCTGCCCGACGAGCGGCGCGCCATCACCCACAAGTTCGAGGTCGGCGGACACGAGGGCTACATCACCGTAGGCCTGTTCGAGGACGGGACGCCGGGCGAGGTGTTTCTCGTGATGGCGAAGGAGGGCTCGACGATCTCCGGATTCGCCGACGCGTTCGCGCAGGCGATCTCCTATGCGCTGCAGTACGGCGTGCCGCTCCAGGTGCTCGTGGACAAGTTCAGCCACACGCGCTTCGAGCCGAGCGGCATGACCAAGAACCCCGAGGTGCGCTTCGCCAAGTCGATCGTCGACTACATCTTCCGGTGGATGGCGACCAAGTTCCTGTCGCCGGAGGCGCAGTATGCGGCGGGCGTGAACATCGCGGAGCCCGCACCGGCGGCTGCGGCCCTGGCGGCGGTCGGCGCCGCGGCGGCCGGGGCCGCGCCGAAGCCCGGCGGCTACACGGGCGCGGCGATCCAGAGCCAGGAAGACGCCCCGCCCTGCTCGACGTGCGGGTCGATCATGATCCGCAGCGGCAGCTGCTACAAGTGCGCCAATTGCGGCACGACGAGCGGCTGCGCGTAAAGACGGTCGCGCCGGGATTGCAGGTTGCGAAGGGCCGGGACAACCCGGCCCTTCGTGTTTTGGTGAACGGTGCCGCCGAATCGTGACGGGTGCCGATGTGGGGCGGAGGCTTCACGCCCCGGTCCCACGTGAGTGATCGAGGTATCGCGAAACATCCCGCCAAGCCCTCGCTCCAAGCCCCGCGAACGCAGGACCTGGACGTTGGAAACGTTGGAACCGAGCCGCCGATGCCTCTCTCGCGTGGAGCCCGCCGCCGCCTCGTCCTGCTCTCGATCCTTGCGCTGTCGTTCGTCTATCTTTCGATCGCGACCTGGAAAGAACGGTCGCGGATAGCGGCCGAACCGCGCGTTTCCGCGCCGGCGGAAGCCGTCGCGCATTCGGTCGACCGCGATCGCCTGATGAGCGACCTGCGGCGGCTCGCCGATCCCGCCATGCAGGGGCGGCGGACGGGAACCGACGGGGGCCGCCGCGCGCGGCGGTTCATCGAAGAGCGCATGCGTGAAATCGGACTGCAGCCGGTCGGCGCGCGGTACGCGCACCCGTTCGCGTTCGTTCACCACAGTATCAAAGGCCTGCTGCTCCCCGGCCGATCATTCACGACGGCGTACGACGATGCGGCGAACGTCATCGGCAGCCTGCCGCCCTCGTGCGGAGGTTCAGGTCGAGAACACGAATCGGACGGCAGCGGTCCGCAGGAGTGCACACCGCCGGCGTCGGATCGCACCCTGATCGTCTCGGCTCACTACGATCATCTCGGCGTGCGCGGCGGGGTGGTCTATCCGGGTGCCGATGACAATGCGTCAGGGGTGGCGGTGCTGCTCGCCGCGGCGGAAGCTGCCGCCGGGGCACCACGGCGGCACGAGTTGATCTTCATCGCCTTCGACGCCGAGGAGCTGGGTTTGAAAGGATCGCAGGCCTACGTCACGAATCGCCACGTGTCGACGGAGACCGTTGCCGCCATCGTCAACCTGGACATGGTCTCGCGAAACGAGTCGAAGGAGATTTTCGTTGTCGGCACCGAGCACACCCCGGCGCTCGATCCAATCGTCAGGGCCGTTCAGCAGCGCGCGGCCGTGAACCTGCTGCGCGGCCACGAGCGTTCGATGCTGAGGGCCGGATTTGTCGAGAACTGGACCGACCTGTCCGACCATGGGCCGTTCGCGGATGCCGGCGTCCCGTTTCTCTACTTCGGTGTGGAAGATCACGCCGATTACCACGCGCCGAGCGATTCGGTCGAACAGGTCGATCCCGTGTTCTTCGGCAATGTCGCCGACGCGGTGGTCGAGACCCTGAAAGCGCTCGACGCCAGCCTGCGGTGAGTTGCGGGTGACACCCTTTTCCGTCCGGGCGGCTCTCGAGCCGATCCTATAGGGGAACGGACATGACACATGGCGCCTTCCACAACGATGTGGCCATACAAGCGGCGGCTCGCGAGCCAGCCGTAAACCGAATCGAGATCACGACCGGACAGTCCCCTCGGCGCGCATTCTGAATGCCGCGGCGGGCATCGCGACGGCCCCACGCCTCAGCGCTCCTGCCGCCAGCAGCACGAACGCGATCCACACCGCATCGGCCAGGAGCAGGTGCACCATCTGCAGCCAGACGGGCGCGAGCCGGACGACGTTGATGAGCCCCGCTGCGAGCTGCACGACGATCAGCCCGGCAACGAGGCGTGCACGTGAAGTGAGCGTGGGATCGATCCCGCCGAGACGCAGCGCTCCACCGAGCACGGCCAGCCCGATTCCGATGGCGAGCGCCGGGTGCAGCACGCGCAAGCGGATCAGCAAGTGGGAGGTCGCCGAGAAATCCGCCGACAGCCCCGCCCCGATCGACGTCGACGGGAACAGCGTGTCGCCGAGCGCGGCGACGGCCCCGCTCGTGCCGATCAGCAGGATCCCGATCGCGGCAAGCGCCAGCAGCCCGGCCCGCAGCCGCCGTGTTACCGCCATCGCGGGCCCGCCCGACAGCCAGTAGGCCGTCAGCGTGAGCGACGCGATGAGCAGGAACGTGTTCACGAGGTGCACCGCCATGAACATGGCGCGCGCCATCGTCGCGTTGTCGGCGACGAGCCTGAAGAGCACGAGGCCCGCCCCCACGAGCGCCTCGGTCACCATGAACACGACCGTCCACCACGCACCGGTGCGTGCGGGATCCCCCGGACGCGAACGACGCCTCGTCCAGGCGAGCAGCACGATCACGAGCACGAGTGCGAGTCCGCTCGTGACACGATGGGAAAATTCGATCAGGGTTCCGACGGTCGGTGAGCGCGGGAGGATCTCACCGTTGCAGAGCGGCCAGTGGCTGCCGCAGCCGGCACCGGATCCGCTGGCGCGGACATACGCGCCCCAGAGGATCACGCCGATATTATAGGCAAGGACGAACCACGCGAACCGGGCGAGCCTGGACATCGAGTCCATCATACCGGCGCCGGTGAACCCGCGGGAACCGTTGCGGCATGCGCGGATTGTCCCCGCGTCTGGCAGCCAGGGGCTTGGCGGCCTGCCGCGCCGAGGCGGGAAGACCCAAGGCCGCGAAGGCGGGTGCGATCGGAACGGGGACAGTCCTCCCTCGTTCTTGCAGCCGCTGGTCACAAAGCGGCGGGTCACGAGCGCAACTCCGATCGCATTGGATACCCGAACGTGACATATCTCCAGACGATGAGCGTCACCGCTGAAGCGCCCGCATCGTTCCGCCGCGCCACTCTCGCGGTGGCCGCTGTCGTCGTAGTCATCGAGCTCACACTCTTCTGGATCGCATCGCACCTCGTACCGTTCTCGACGGTCGACGGCGCCGCGCACAAGAATTTGCTCGCCGTCTTCGTCGTGTTCTGGACGTTGCTGACGCTGCAGGCGATGGGGGCGGTCGGCCTCGCGTGGATGCTCGTTGCCTTAGGCCGGACCCGCATAACCGTTGGCGAGGGGCGGATCCGGCTCGAGCATCCGTGGCGGTCGTGGCGGGGGACGGGCCCGGAAGTCGTCGAGCTCTACACGTCGCGGGGCTGGCTGCACCTGCGGACGCACCGCACGCTGCGCACGTGGCACCTCCGCGGCGGCGATCGGGATACTGCCCTTCGGTCCGTCCTCGAGGCGGTGGTTCCGCCCGAAGCGCAGTTGAGCGCCCGCGATGCGCGGCGGCTGATGATCGCGAGGACGACGGGCCCGTGGCTCATCGCGCTCGCAGGCGGGATTCTCGGATTCTCAATGCTGCAGCGCTGGCTCGAGTCGCTGCGCTAGCACGGTCGGAGGGTCGAGTCCCGGCCCCACCTGCGGGAAGAATACCGGCGGCATCGGGACACAATGTGGGGCGGGCCTTATCCCCCGGCCGGGCAGCGGTCGATCATTCGTTCGACGGTCCTCAACAGACGACCCGCTCGCAGATAGAATGGCCGGATGGCGCGACACGCCGTTCTCGTCGACGGTCGCCGGCTCGTCTGCCACGAAACCGGTGATCCGACGGGTCCCGCGCTCGTGCTGCTGCACGCCTTTCCGCTCACGTCCGCGATGTGGCGGCCGCAGATGGACAAGCCGCCTGCAGGGTGGCGTGTCCTGGCGCCGGATTTCGCGGGCCTCGGGGAGAGCGACGATCGTGCCGATGACACGCTCGCGCTGGACGACTACGCCCGGGACGTCCTGGCCATCGCCGACCACCTGCACGTAACACGCACGGTCGTCTGCGGCGTGTCGCTTGGCGGCTACGTGGCGCTCGCGCTCGCGCGGCTTGCGCCGGATCGGCTGCGCGGGCTCGTACTCGCGGACACGAAAGCGCCGGCGGACACACCCGAGGCAC
>Ga0210115_1000477_pt1 | contig 11549 bp, 10 predicted proteins | sample MayberryNW_TuleB_2_FD_185526 | JGI IMG/M metagenome (GOLD analysis project Ga0210115, IMG submission 185526) | Wetland microbial communities from San Francisco Bay, California, USA, that impact long-term carbon sequestration - MayberryNW_TuleB_D2... | ecosystem: Environmental > Aquatic > Marine... | reverse complement strand
CGACCCGGCCTTGCGGATCTGGTTGATCGCCCGGATGTGGTGCTCGTGCCCGTGCTCGACGCCCCGGCCCTGGCTGAGGTCGACACCCAGGGAGGTGCCGTACAGCGCCGCCTCGATGTCGTGGGTCGCCAGCGCGTTGCCGGCGAACAGCACGTCGACGTAGCCCGCCTCGACCAGCGCGACCATCGCCGGTGCCGCCCCGGTGTGCACGACCGCCGGGCCGCCGACCCAGAGCACCTTCTTGCCCTCGGCCTTCACCTCGCGCATCTGCTGCGCGATCTGGCGCACCAGCAGCGCCTGCGGCTTCTCCGAGGACACCTCGGAGTTCATGAACTCGAACCCGCCGTGCGACCGGTCGATCGCCGGCAGCGGCACCACCTTCACGCCGCCCGGCCCGCACACCACCCGGTCGCCGGCCCGCACGTCGCTGACCGCGATCGTGCGCGCCCGGTCGCCGACGACGACGATGCCGCAGTCCATCTCGGGGTGCTCGACGGGCACCCAGTGCCCGCCGAGGCGCACGACCGTCTCGAGGTTCGTCGTGGAGTAGAAGTCGTCGGGGAAGACCCCGTCGCTCTCCACCTCGCGCAGCGTCGCCTCGCCGGGGTCGGTGGAGTTGACGCCGTGGGACATCAGCCGCATGACGACCCGGTCGACGTCCTCGGCGTCCTCGGACTTCACGGTCAGCCGCGCGTAGGACTCGTCGACCGGCGTCCGGCCGACGTCGAACTTGTCGATCGAGTAGTCGCAGTTGTACTCGAGGATGTCGTCGAGGACCCGCGACAGGACGCCCGAGTCGATCAGATGGCCGCGTACCTCGACGGTCTCGCTGTGCACGGTCGGTCCCTTCGATCACGAACAGCGGCTAGACGACTGCTCCGTCGTCCGGGCCGGAGTCCGTCGGGGGACGGTCCTTCATCCGGGCGACGAGCGTGACGAAGCCTGCCATGAAGGCGGTCAGCGCCAGCAACCCGACCCACCCGGCGACCGGGAGGCCCAGCAGCGTCGCCACCACCAGCAGCAGCGGCCCGCCCACGGCCCCCGCCCAGGCGAAGCGCCCGACCGTGTCGGTCTTGGGCAGCGGCGGCGGGGTCGGCGGCTCGAAGTGCTCGTCCGGGTCGGGGCGCACGACCGGCGGCGCGGGCGTCGTGGCGCGCAGGTCCTCGAAGGAGGAGTACGTCGTCGAGGACTCGGCCGGGTCGCCGTCGGGCGTACCCTCCCGCGCCGCCGCCTCGGGCAGGTCCTCGCTGGCGGGCCACCGGGGCACCTCGTCGCTCGACTCCAGGTCGAAGTCGGCGACGATGCCGGCCCAGGCGATCTCGGCGGCGACCTCCTCGAGGTAGCGGTCGGTCACCTGTCGCGCCTCGTCGCGGCGGCGGCTGTCGACCCACACCGCGTCGCTCGGCCCCCCGGGGATGACCGTGTCGCCGTAGGGGCCGCGCCTGCCCGGCGTCGGTGCGCTGTAGGCGGCGACGTCGACGTCGCGCAGCCGGTCGAGGAGGCCGTCGACCAGGTGGGTGTCGACGTCGCGCAGCCGGTCGTACGACGGCGCGTGCAGGCCGTTGTCCCGCCGGGGCGCGCTGTTGGTCATGACTAGATCGGGGTCTTGGAGAGCTCGCGGACGAACTCGAGGCTGCCCTCGAAGATGGTCGGCGCGTCGTTGTCGAGGGTGGCCACGTGGTAGCTGTCCTCGAGCACGACCTCGCGCACGTCGGTCGACGACGCCTGGGCGTGGAACATCTCGCAGCTGTCCGGCTCGACGACGTGGTCCTCGGTGGACCGGAAGATCAGCACCGGCTGAGTGACCTTCGCCAGGTCGCCGCGGGTGGTCACCCAGAGCCGGGTCAGCTGGTAGGACGCCTTGAGCGGGATCTTGTCGTAGGCCAGCTCGACCACGCCCGGCTTCTTGATGTCGCTGGCGATGCCCGGCCAGGTCGGCGTCACCCGGCGCAGCACCGGCAGCAGGAACCGGTCGGGGCGCTTGGTCAGCAGGCTCGGGTTGACCAGCACCAGGCCGGCCACGTCGTCGCCGTGGACCTCGGCCAGCCGGATCGCCAGCGTGCCGCCCATCGACAGCCCCATGACGAACACCTGGTCGCACCGCTCGCGCAGCTGCGCGAACTGCCGGTCCAGCTCGGCGTACCAGTCCTCCCAGTGGGTGACGTTGGCCTCGGCGAGCGTGGTGCCGTGGCCGGGCAGCCGGGGCAGCGCGACGGTCAGGCCCGCGGCGGCGAGGTGCTCGGCCCACGGCCGCAGCGACTGCGGGGTGCCGGTGAAGCCGTGGCACAGCAGCACGCCGACGGGCCCGCCGTCGTAGTGGAAGGGCTCGGCGCCGGGCATCACCGGCATGGTCGGCTTCCCATGGTCGGCATCGTCGCACGATCGGCCGGGCATCCCCTAGTGTTCGCGTCACCAGGCGTGACGCGCGAGCGCCTGGACGGCGTACGACGGGTGATCGGCACGGGCCTCGGCGACCGGTCGGCACATGATTTCGGCAGGGGAGGAGGTCCGCCGGGTGTTCTACTGGTTCCTCAAGCGGATCGTCCTCGGCCCGATCCTCAAGCTGATCTTCCGGCCGTACGTCATCGGGCTCGAGCACGTGCCGCCCACGGGTGCCGTGATCTTCGCCTCCAACCACCTGTCCTTCTCGGACTCCATCTTCTTCCCGCTGGTGGTCGAGCGGCGGATCACCTTCCTGGCCAAGCAGGACTACTTCACCGGCCGCGGCCTCAAGGGCCGGCTGACGGCGGGGTTCTTCCGCGGCGTCGGCCAGCTGCCGGTCGACCGCTCCGGCGGGTCGGCGTCGGAGGCGGCGCTGCGCACCGGTCTCAAGGTGCTCGGCCGCGGCGACTGCCTCGGCATCTACCCCGAGGGGACCCGGTCGCCCGACGGCAAGCTCTACCGGGGCAAGACCGGCGTGGCCCGGATGGCGCTCGAGGCCAACGTGCCGGTGCTGCCGGTGGCGATGATCGACACCGAGAAGATCCAGCCGCCGGGGCGCAAGATGCCGACCTTCGGCATCCGGGTCGGCATCAAGATCGGCGCCCCGCTCGACTTCTCGCGCTACGAGGGCATGGAGGGCGACCGGTTCGTCCTGCGGTCGATCACCGACGAGATCATGTACGAGCTGATGGAGCTCTCCGGCCAGGAGTACGTCGACATCTACGCCCAGGTCGCCAAGGACCGGATCAAGGCCGAGAAGGCCGAGGCCAAGGCCGCCGGGAAGGCCGAGAAGGCGGACGACAAGGCCGCCGCCTAGGTCCGGCCGACCGCGCGTCGCCGGTCGGCCGGGCCGGTCCGGCACGGGAGGATGGCCGGGTGGGCATCGAGACCGCGGTCTGGCGGGCGCTGGCGGTGTTCCGCGCCCTCGGGCTGGCCTACGCGGTGGCGGTCTACGTCCGACGCGTCGACGAGTACGCCCACCCGCTGGCCGGCTGGGTGGTCCTCGGGCTGATGGCCGCGTGGACGGTCGCCGCCTCCCTGCTCTACGCGCGGCCGGCCGGCCGCAGCTGGCCGGTGCTCGGTCTCGACCTGGCGATCGCCTGCACCGCGGTCGTGGCATCCCGCTGGATCGACGACCTCGACCGGATCGAGGCCGGGGCGCAGACCCTGCCGGTCGTCTGGGCGGCCGCGCCGGTGCTCGCCTGGGCGATCAAGGGCGGCTGGCCGGCCGGCGTGGGGGCAGCGGCCGCCGTCGGCGTAGCCGACCTGGCCCACCGCGGCGCGCTGACCGTGCCGACGGCCAACAACATCGTCCTGCTGCTGCTGTCCGGCGCCGTCGTGGGCTACACGGTGTCCCTGGCCCGCCGGGGCGAGCTTGCCCTGGCCCGGGCGCTGGCCGTGCAGGCGGCGACCCGGGAGCGCGAGCGGCTCTCGCGGGAGATCCACGACGGTGTGCTGCAGGTGCTCGCGCTGGTCGGGCGGCGCGGCCAGGAGGCCGGCGGCGAGGCGGCCGAGATCGGCCGGCTGGCCGCGGAGCAGGAGCAGGCGCTGCGGGCCCTGGTGAGCGCCGCGCCCGACCCGGGTGCGGTCGAGGTCGACCTGCGCGGGCTGCTGACGACGTACGCCTCGAGCGCGGTGACCGTCTCGACCCCGGCGACGCCGGTGGTGCTGACGGCGGCCCGCGCCCGCGAGCTGGCGGCGGCGGTCGGCGCGGCGCTGGCCAACGTCGCCGCGCACGCCGGTGACGCGGCGCGGGCCTGGGTGCTGGTCGAGGACGACGGCGAGGAGGTGGTGGTCAGCGTGCGCGACGACGGGGCCGGGATGACGCCGGGCCGGCTCGACCAGGCCGCGGCCGACGGCCGGCTGGGGGTGGCGGCCTCGATCCTCGGCCGGGTGCGGCAGCTGGGCGGCACGGCGGCCGTCGAGTCGGTGCCGGGCGGCGGCACCGAGGTCGAGATCCGGGTGCCGCGGTGACGTCGGTGACGTGGAGCGCCTCGTGACCCGGGTGATGGTCGTCGACGACCACCCGATGTGGCGCGAGGGGGTGGCACGGGACCTCACCGAGGGCGGGTTCGAGGTGGTGGCGACCGCGGGCGACGGCGCCGAGGCGGTACGTCGCGCGCCAGCTGCCCGTCCCGACGTCGTGGTGCTCGACCTCCAGCTGCCGGTCATGTCGGGCGTCGAGGTGACCCGGGAGCTGGTCGGGTCGCTGGACCCGGCGCCCCGCGTGCTGGTGCTCTCGGCGTCGGGGGAGCAGGCCGACGTGCTCGAGGCGGTCAAGGCGGGCGCGACGGGCTACCTGGTGAAGTCGGCGTCGCGCGAGGAGCTGCTCGACGCCGTACGGCGGACGGCGGAGGGCGTGGCGGTCTTCACGCCCGGGCTCGCCGGGCTGGTGCTGGGGGAGTACCGGCGGCTCTCCTCGGGACCGCCGCCGACGTCGGGTCCGCCGGTGCCGCGGCTGACCGACCGCGAGACCGAGGTGCTGCGGCTGGTCGCCAAGGGCCTGTCCTACAAGGACATCGCCGAGCGGCTGGTGCTCTCGCACCGCACCGTGCAGAACCACGTGCAGAACACCCTGAACAAGCTGCAGCTGCACAACCGGGTCGAGCTGGTCCGCTTCGCGATCCAGCACGGCCTCGACGACGAGCTCGGCACCCCACCGGCCGAGTAGCGGCCCGCACCGCGTGGACACGAATCACGGCGCAACGGGGGTCCCGGACGTGACTCTGAGCGTGGCCGTGGCGGTTGCGCCGTGATTCGTGCTCGCCCCGCCACCGAGCGGCCCTCGACACCCAGCACTTGTCCACAGATTCCGTCAGGGAGTCCGGCCCGGCCGATTGCCGGGGCAGGCTGGGAGCGATGGATCCGGTCGATGCCCTGCGCGCCATGGGCGGCAGCGCGCGCCACAAGGAGATCGCCGGAGTTGTCAGCCGCCGGGCGCTCGACCGCGCCTGCGCGGAGGGTCGGGTCCGCCGGAGCGGCCGCACCTACGTGGCGCTGGGTGCCGCGGAGGACCGGGTGATGGCGACCCGGTTCCGGGCGGTGCGCAGCCATCGGACCGCAGCTGCGCACCATCGTCTGGCGCTGCCGCCCGGATCCGACGACGAGACCGACCTCACCGTGCCGTACAAGGCGCGGCGGACGAAGATCCCGGAGGGCGTCGACCTGCACTACCGGGACCTGCCCGACCACGCGGTCGACGGAGATGTGACGACCCTGGTCCAGACCGTCGTCGACTGCCTGCGCGACGAGCCTCTCCGCACGGCGCTGTCGGTCGGCGACTCTGCGCTCGCGGAGGGCAAGCTCACCCGCGCAGACCTCCGGGAGTACGCCGCCAGGCTGCGCGGTCCGGGCTCGGCGCGCGTCCGCGAGCGCATCGAGCTGCTCGACGGCCGGGCGGCCAACGCGTTCGAGTCGTGCGCTCGGGCGATCCTGATCGAGGCCGGTCTGACGGGCTTCGAGCCGCAGCAGACCGTTCGCCATCGCGGCGTGTTCATCGGCCGCGTCGACCTCGCGCACCGCCGGCTGCGGATAGTCATCGAGTGCGACGGCTTCGAGCACCACAGCGAGCGCGACCGGTGGACCCAGGACCTGCTGCGGCACACGTCGCTGGTCGCAGCCGGCTGGAGACCGTTGCGCGTGACGTGGGAGCAGGTGATGTTCTCGCCGGGCTGGGTGCTGGAGCGGGTCGTCGAGACGATCACCGGTCAGGTAGGCGACCGAGCACGATTCACGGCACAACGACGCTGCCGAGCGGAGAGCGCGGCGGCCTGACCTCGTTACGCCGTGATTCGTGCGCGGCCGAGCGTGCTGGTCGCAGGCGACGGGTGCATCCGGTGCCGGGCCGGGCCAGGAACCTCAGGCACCAACCCCCTCTCCCCAGGAGCGAACATGCGTCTACGCAATACCGTTGCTCTCGTCTCGACCCTCGCTCTCGGTGCCGGCGCGGTCCTGGCCACCGCACCGGCCGCCACCGCCGCCCAGGGCAACCGGTCCCTGGCCAAGGTCCTCACCTCGGACGGCAACCGGTTCGACAAGAAGGCCGGCGACTTCGACATCGCCACCGAGGCCGTGCTCGCTGTCCTCGATGCCAAGCCGGGCTCGCCGGTCGCCGTGCTCACGAAGGGCAAGACCCGGGTCACCGCGTTCGTGCCGACCGACCGGGCCTTCAAGGCGCTGGTCTTCGACCTGACCGGCACCTGGTACTACAAGGAGCGCAAGGCCTTCAACGCCGCCGCCTCCCTCGGCATCGACACCGTCGAGACCGTGCTGCTCTACCACGTCGTGGCCGGCAAGACCCTGACCGCCGCCAAGGTCCTGGACGCCGACGGCGCCTCGGTGGCCACCGCACAGGGCGGCTCGGTCACGGTCGACGTGCTCGACCCGACCCGCGGCGTGGTCCGGCTCCAGGACGCGGACCCCGACGACGTGGACCCGACCACGATCCCGCGGTTGCTGAACCTCAACAAGGGCAACAAGCAGGTTGCGCACGGGATCGACTACGTGCTGCGCCCGGTGGACCTGTAACCAACCAGGTGTCGCACCCACCGGGTGCGGGATGGGCCGCCGGCTGACACGCGACTGGGGTCAGTCGGCGGCCCATCCCTTCGCCCGGTCCACCGCCCGCCGCCACTGCTCGTAGGTGGTGGCCCCCGCCGCCGGTGTGCCCGGCTCGAAGGTCGCGTCCACCCCCCAGGTCGAGGCCAGCTCGTCGGTCGAGGACCACACCCCGGTCCCGATGCCGGCCAGGAAGGCCGCCCCGAGCCCGGTGGTCTCGAGCACCGCCGGCCTCTCGACCGGCATCGCGAGGGTGTCGGCCTGCAGCTGCAGCAGGAGGTCGTTGGCGGCGGCTCCGCCGTCGACGCGCAGGGCGCGGACGGCCGGCAGCAGCTCGACCACGTCACGCACCTCGAAGGCGATCGCCTCGAGGGTGGCCCGCGCCAGGTGGGCCCGGGTGGTGCCGCGGGTGATGCCGACGATCGTGCCGCGGGCCGACGGGTCCCAGTCCGGTGCGCCCAGCCCGGTCAGCGCGGGCACGAAGACCACCCCGCCCGAGTCGGGCACCGTCCGGGCCAGCGCCTCGGACTCCGGGGCGGCGCCGATGATGCCGAGCCCGTCGCGCAGCCACTGCACCGCCGACCCGGTCACGAAGATCGCGCCCTCGAGGGCGTAGGTCAGCTCGCCCGACGGCGCCCGCCACGCGACGGTCGTCAGCAGACCGGCCTCGCTGCGTACGACGTCAGGGCCGGTGTTGACGAGGACGAACGACCCGGTGCCGTAGGTGCACTTGGACTCGCCCGGGGCGAAGCACGCCTGGCCGAACAGCGCCGCCTGCTGGTCGCCCGCGATGCCGGCCACCGGCAGGTCGAGCCCGAGGAACGCCTCGGGTGACGTCCGCCCGACCTCGCCCCACGACGCGACGACCTCGGGCAGCGCGGCCCGGGGGACGGACAGCAGGTCGCAGAGCTCGTCGCTCCACTCGCCGCGGGTGATGTCGAAGAGCAGCGTGCGCGACGCGTTGGACGCGTCGGTGACGTGCCGGGCACCGCCGGTCAGCCGGGCGACGAGGTAGGAGTCGACCGTGCCGACGGCCGTCGAGCCGCCGGTGACGCCGGCCCATGCCGTCGGGTCGTGCTCGGCCAGCCAGGTCAGCTTGGTGCCGGTGAAGTAGGGGTCGAAGCGCAGGCCGGTCAGCTCACGGACCCGGTCCTCGTGGCCGGCCTCGCGCAGCCGGTCGCAGACCGCGGCTGACCGGCGGTCCTGCCACACGACGGCGCGGCGCGGGGCGGCGAGGGTCCGGCGGTCCCACAGCACCGCGGTCTCGCGCTGGTTGGTGATGCCCACGGCCGTGACCCGCTGGCCCGCAAGCGCCTGCCGGGCGGCTGACAGGGTCGCCTGCCAGATCTCTTCCGGCTCGTGCTCGACCCAGCCCGGCCGGGGGAAGTGCTGGGCGAACTCCTCGTAGCCGCGGGCCACCACCCGCGCCGCCTCGTCGACCACCAGGCAGGTGACCCCGGTGGTGCCGGCGTCGATCGCCAGGACACTCATGAGGCGCTCGCCTCCCGGAGCTTGGCGAGCACCAAGGGGTCGATGTGGCCGGGCACCATGCGCTCCTCGTAGTTCTCGACGCCCGCCCAGTCGTCGAGGCTGCGGTAGCCGAGCGCCTCGAGCCGCTGCGCGACCTCGGTGGCGACGTCGCCCTCGAGCGGCACCAGCGTCTCGGGCTCGGGCTTGCCGAAGTAGAGCCGGTGCAGGTCGAGCAGCCTCCGCAGCTCCGGGACCGGCGACGGGTGGTCGTCGACGCGCAGGTCGACCTCGGTGTCGTCGCCGCCGTAGCCACCGTCCGGGCGTACGACGACGAGCGCAGCGCTCTGCCGGCCGCGGCGGTCCCCGCCCGCGTCGTCACCGGCGGCGAGGGTCGCGAGCAGCCGCTCGGGAAGGGCCAGCCCGTCACCCGCCCCGGCCAGCCAGGCCTGCTCCATCGCCTCGACGACCTCGGCACCGGCGAGGATGTTGCCCTGGACCGCGTAGCCGTCGCCGGCCCGGCCACCTGCCCAGTCGTGGCAGCCGGGGCCGGTGAAGGTGGCACCCTCGCCCGTCGCGCCGACGACACCGACCTGGCGCTGGTCACGGCCGTCGTCGGCCAGAGTCAGCTGCTCGACCGTCTGCTGCGGCGTACTCCCCTCGGCGAGCAGGGCGAGGCCGTCCGCGCGGTAGGCGAGGTTGGCGTAGGACTGGGTCGCGACCGCGCCGACGCCGGCCCGCGCGGCCGGAACCATCGCCCCCACCGCGAGGAACTTCGACGCGACGGCGACCCCGACCGCGTCCCCCTGTCGTCCGACGACTGAGAAGGTCATCCTGCGGACCCTAGCGGGGGTCGTAGGGTGCGACGCATGCGAATCGGCGTGCTCACCGGTGGTGGCGACTGTCCCGGCCTGAACGCGGTCATCCGAGCCGTGGTGCGGAAGGGGGTGACCGTCTACGGCCACGAGTTCGTCGGCTTCCGGGACGGGTGGCGCGGGCCGATCGAGGGGATCACGGTGCCGCTCGGCGTGGCGGAGGTCCGCGGGATCCTGCCTCGCGGCGGCACCATCCTGGGCTCCTCGCGCACCAACCCGTTCAAGGTCGACGGCGGCCTCGACCACATCGAGGCCAACCTCGACCGGCTCGGCGTGCACGCGCTCATCGCCATCGGCGGTGAGGACACTCTCGGCGTGGCGACGCGGCTGCACGAGCACGGGGTGAACGTGATCGGCGTCCCGAAGACGATCGACAACGACCTCAACGCGACGGACTACACGTTCGGCTTCGACACCGCGGTCAACATCGCGATGGAGGCGATCGACCGGCTGCACACGACGGCCGAGTCGCACCACCGCGCCCTGATCGTCGAGGTCATGGGCCGGCACGCCGGGTGGATCGCGCTGCACGCCGGCATGGCCGGCGGCGCCAACGTGATCCTCATCCCCGAGGTGCCCTTCGACATCGAGAAGGTGTGTGCCTACGTCGAGTCGCGCTTCGAGAGCCACTACTCGCCGATCATCGTCGTGTCCGAGGGCGCGACACCGGCGGAGGGCACCATGACGCTCGCCCACGGGGAGCTCGACTCGTTCGGCCACGTGCGGCTCGGCGGCATCGGCCAGGTGCTCGAGAAGGAGATCGAGAAGCGCACCGGCAAGGAGGCGCGCACCACGGTGCTCGGCCACATCCAGCGCGGCGGTACGCCGACCGCGTTCGACCGGTGGCTGGCGACCCGCTTCGGGCTGCATGCGATCGACGCGGTCGAGGACGGCGACTGGGGCAAGATGGTCGCCCTCAACGGCACCTCGATCGAGCGGGTGCCCCTCACCGACGCCACCACGGTGCTCAAGCTGGTCGAGCCGCACCTCTACGCCGAGGCGGAGACCTTCTTCGGCTGACGAGCCGGCTGCGGCGCGGGCGCGTCCGGCACCCCGAGCACTCCCGGCGCAGGCACACGGCAGGGCCCGGGCGGTTGCGCGCCCGCCCGGGCCCCACCTGTCTCCCCTGCCGGAGGAGCTCTTTACGGGGCGGCGACCGCCGCGGCGGCGTCGACGATCCCGTAGCCGTAGGTCGGGGTGAACACTCCGCGCAGGCCCAGTCCGGGGGTGCGGGCGGTCGAGGTCAGCGCCGAGTAGATCTCGTCGACCGACCGGCCCTGCGCGGCCAGCAGTGCGGCCACACCGGCCACGTGCGGCGTGGCCATCGAGGTGCCGGCGTACTCGTCGTAGTCGTCGCCGTAGCCGCAGGCCGCCCCGCTGGACGACGTACCGGCCGGGACGGTCGAGACGATGTCCTCACCGCAGACCGGCACCAGCGAGCCGCCGGGAGCGGAGACGGTGTTGAGGTCCGGGCGGACGGGGCCGGAGGAGAAGGCCGAGCGGAGCTCGCGGCTGTCGGTCGACACGACGCAGAGCACGCCCTCGTCGAACCCGGGGCTGTTGCACAGCGGCACCGAGTCGTTGCCGGCGGCCGCGACCACCGCGACGCCCTCGTCCTTGGCGTAGCGGATCGCGTCCTGCAGCGTGGAGTCGAGGCCGGTCAGGCTCAGCACCTGGGTGCCCTGCAGCCCGCCGAGGCTCATGTTGATGACGTCGGCGCCGTGGTCGGCCGCCCACCGCACCCCGTGGGCGATGTCCTCGTAGGACCCGCTGCCCTCCTCCAGCACCTTGACCGGCATCACCTTCGCGTCCCGTGCCACGCCGGCGATGCCGATGCCGTTGCCGGTGGCCGCGGCGGCGATGCCCGAGACGTGGGTGCCGTGCGCGTCGTCGGGCTGGCCGACGCCGTCCGGGCCCTTCCAGTCCCCGTTGCCGCACGACGGGTCGCAGTCGACGAAGGTGGCCCCAGGGACGAGCTTGCCGGCCAGGTCCTCGTGGCCCAGGTCCACACCGCTGTCGACGACGGCGATGACCGCGCCCGCGCCGGTGCTGGTCGCCCAGGCCTGCTCGGCGTGCACCTGCCGCGGGCCGTACTGCGCGGCGTACAGCGGGTCGTTCGGCGCGGCGCTGGCCGGCGACGCGGTGAGCGCGACGGCCGTGACGGCGGCGGCGAGGCCGGCGGCTGCCGTGGCGGCGAGACGTGCTGGT